>SDBT01007064.1_pt1 | contig 18530 bp, 16 predicted proteins | sample 2277101 | NCBI WGS metagenome assembly SDBT01 (sample SAMN10404973, study PRJNA504765) | marine sediment metagenome | isolation source: marine sediment core GS10_PC15, 103 cmbsf | place: Arctic Ocean: Southern Knipovich Ridge | collected 2010
AGTCTCTGTCGATCAGATCGATCTTATTTCCAAACAAGACTATTGGTATGTTTTTTACATTTTTTGTAATATCTTTATACCACATGCTAACATTCTTAAAACTCTCTTCACCGCGTTTATTATCTTCATGTGAAAAAACGATTATCGCTGCTTTGCTTCCTTTATAGAAAGTTTTGCGTAGTTTTGCGAATGTATCCTGACCAGCTATATCCCAGAAAAACAATTCACATGGCGTTCCTTCGACTTCTTCGCTATACTTAGTGAATTGGGCCCCAAGAGTCATAATATATTCTCCACTAAAATCACCTTTAGTGAATTGTTTAATTAATGAGGTTTTGCCCACTGCTCCATCACCGACAACTGTGATTTTGAAAACGAATCCTTCTATCATCTCGTCACCTATAGTAATAACTTAATTTTTTCAATTGAAATTTAATTAATTTATAAAATAATGTTTTACTGATTTTTAATAATTTTTTTTTACTTTCAATATTGATAATTTATTTTTATAAATACTGAAAAGCAAAAATAAAATAAATGTAAGTTATTTTTTAAAGCTCATTTTTGGTTAAATTTATCCAATTTCTTTTTCACTTTTACACCCATCTTAGCAAGTTTAGCGATCATCTTGCTATCGCTTCTTATAGGGTTCAGATTGACGTTTTCGCGATCAAATTTGATGTTTTCTTCCAGCATCTTTATAAGTTCCAATATTATTGCCAATAAATCTTCTATCTTTTTCCCTTTTAGAGATTTTTTCGCTTCCTTCGCCATTCTCTTTCTAAGAGCTCTTTCTTCTTTCCGAGTTCTTCTCGCATCTTTCGCCAATCTCTTTCTACGTGCTTTTTCCTCTTTACGAGCTCTTCTCGCCTCTTTCGCTAATCTTTTTCTACGTGCTTTTTCCTCTTTACGTGCTTGTTTAGCCGCTCGCTTTTCCTCTTTCTTTCTAGCTTTACTTTCCCTAATCTCTTTCTTTATGTCTTTGATAATATCGAAATATTTATCTACTAAATCGTTTCTGTTAATAAAATTAGCAATTCTTATGATTTTCCAGCAATCTCTAATAGCAACCTTAAAATTTTCGTCTTCGCGGTTAATTCTAACGTTTTCTTCTAAATTAGCTATTTCTTCTAAAATGTCATCATATTTTTCATCTTCCTTCTTCCTTTTAAGTAGTTTTTTCAATTCCTTCGCTAATTTCTTTAGAAGTGCCTTTTCCTCTTTACGTGCTCTCTTCGCATCCTTTGCTAATCTCTTATTCTGGGCAATCTCCTCTTTAAGAGCTTTCTTTGCGGCTCGTGCTTCAGCTTTTTCTCTTGCTTTCGCCTCTTTACGAGCTTTTTTAGCATCTTTTTTCGCTTGTTTTCTATGAGCTTTGCTTTCTTTTTTCTCCTCTTTAATTTCCTTAATAGTTTTATAGTACTTATCTAATAAATCTTTATCATTTAACAGATAAGCCAGTTTGATAATATTCCAGCAGTCATTTATCGCAGCTTTAAATTCTTCGTTCTCACGATTATTTTTGATGCTTTCTTCTAATCTTTCTATGTGGTCAGTTATTATTTTGCGTTTTTCTTCAGCTTTTTTGGTTTTTAGAAGCCTTTTCAGTTCTTTTGCTAGATATTTATTACGGGCTTTTTCATCCTTTCGAGCTCTTTTTGCATCTCTTTTTAATTGTTTCTGACGTGCTATTTCTTCCTTACGAGCTATTTTGGCTTCTCGCGCTAATCGTTTTTTAAGTGCTTTATCTTCCTTACGTGCTATTTTCGCTTCTTTTGCCAATCTCTTTCTGCGTGCTATTTCTTCCTTAAGTGCCCTCTTTGCTGCTCTCACTTCTTCTCTCTCTCTTACTTTTGCCTCTTTACGTGCTTTTTTAGCATCTTTTTTCATTTGTTTTCTGAGAGCTTTTGCTTGTTTAATCTCCTCTTTAATTTCTTGAATAAGAGTATAATATTTATCTATTAAGTCACTATCACCAATTAAATAACCAAGTCTAATAATACCCCAACAGTCTCTTATTGCCGATTTGAGCTCATCATTCTCGCGATTTTCCTTGAAGCTCTTTTCTATTTCCGCTATTCTTCCAGCTATGATTCCTCGTTTCTCTTCAGTAATTTCCATCTTACAAGCCTTTCTACGAGCCTTTCTCTCTTCCTTCGCCAATCGTTTTTTAAGAGCTTTTTCATTTTTTCGTTTTTGTTTAGCTTCTTTCGCCAATTGCTTCTTAATATTTATTTCCTCCTTGAGTGCTTGTTTCGCCTCTCTTGCTATTCGTTTTTGTTTGGCTTTTTCCTCTTTATTAGCTCTTTTGGCTTCTCTAGCCTCAGTTTTCTTTTTCGCTTTTCTTTCTTTAATTGTTTTCTTAGTTTCCTCTATTATATTGAAATATTTCTCGGCAATATCATTTTCATTAACGTAATAAGCATATCTGACAATATTCCAACTATCGCTCATCACTGCTTTAAAATTTTCATTTTCTTGATTCCATTTGACACTTTCTTCTAGTCTTGAAATTTGTTCCATCATAATGTTGTGTCTTACTTCCGTTTTGTTCTCTTTAAGGGCTTGTTTTGCTTTTTTAGCTATCATTTTGTTTATGGCTTTCTCAGCTTTAAGAACTCTTTTCTCTTCAGTAGTCCTTGCTTTTTCGAACTCTTTTTTCGTTTTGATTGCTTTTCGCTCTTCTTTTGCCAATTGTTTGTTAAGTGCTATTTCTTCTTTACGTGCCTTTTTAGCTTCCTTTGCTAATCTCTTTTTATTCGCAATATCATCTTTAAGAACCCTTTTCGCCGCTCGGGCTTCTGCTTTCTCTCTAATTTTCTCCTCCTTACGAGCTATTTTTGCCTCTCGCGTCTTATCTAGTGCTTTTCTCTCCTTAATCTCATTCTTCGTCTCCTGTATAATCCCATAATATTTTTCAATTAGATCTTTTTCATTAACTAAGTAGGCAAGTTTAATAATTTTCCAGCAATCTTTTATTACTGCTTTCAAATCATCGTTTTCACTGCTAGAACTAACATTTTCCTCTAATTTTGCTAGTTTTTCAAGTATTGAAGCACGTTTATTTTCCGCAATTTCTTTTTTAAGAGCTTTCTTCTCTATCCTTGCCAATTTCTTTTTTAAGTATTCATCTTCCTTACGAGCTATTTTCGTTGCACGCGATTCTGCCTTTTCTCTTAATTTCTCCCTTCTTCGAGCTATTTTTGCTTCCCATGCTTCTGCCTTTTCTCTCAGTTTCTGCTCTTTACGCGTAGTTTTTGCGAGTTGTGCTTCCGCTTTCTTACGAGTCTTTCTGTTATTTTTATCTTTTTTAATGTCTTTTATAATGCCAAAATACTTTTCAACTAAATCCTTATCGTTAATAAAATAACCTAAACTGATAGCCTCCCAGCAATCGCTAGTAGCTTCCTTGAAATCCTCGTTCTCGCGGTTTATTCTAACATTCTCATCTATTTTCGCTATCTGCTCCATTATTTCTTCTTGTTTCCTTTCCACCTTCTCCCGTTTAAGAGCTTTTTTATCTGCCCGTGCTTTGGCTTTATCATCTGCTTTTTGCTTTTTGAGAGCTTCTTTCGCTTCCAAAGCTTCTCGTTTTTTAAGTGTTTTTTCTTCTCTCCTAGCTTCTTTTGCTGTGACTTTATTATCTCTTTTTTGTTTCTTAAGAGCCAATTCCGCTTCAAAGGCTTCCCTTTTTGTAAGTGCCTTTCCTTCTTTCTTAGCTTCACGTGTGCTTACTTTGTCTTCTGCTTTTTGCCTCTTAAGAGCTTCTTTCGCTTCCCGTGTTTTTATTTTACTCTCTGCTTTTTGCATCTTAAGAGTCTCTTTGGCTTCAAAGCCTTCCTTTTTTGTTTGTGCTCTTCCTTCTATTGCTGCTTCACGTTCTCTTACTTTATCCTCTGCTTTTTGTTTCTTAAGAGCTTTTTTCGCTTCACGTGTGTTTACTTTATCTTCTGCTTTTTGGTTCTTAAGAGAAATTTTAGCTTCCTTTGTTCTTACTTTATCTTCTGCTTTTTGTTTTTTAAGAGAAATCTTTGCTTCCTTTGCTCTTAGTTTGACTTCATCATCTTCGTCTTTAAAAGTTTTTTTCGCATCTAATGCTTCTTGTTTTTTTAGTTCTTCTGCTCTTTTTAGTGCTTTTTTACCGGATAAAGCCTGGGCCTCTTTTTCTAATTTTTGCTGCTTAAGTGCTTCTTTCGCGTCTATAGCTTCTTGTTTTAACATTTCTTTTTCACTAAATTTCGCTTCACGTGCTCTAATTTTATCTTCCGCCTTATTCTTTTTAAGAGTTTTTTTTTCATTCAAAGCATCTGCTTTTGATTGAGCTCTTTTTGCTTTTAGTGCCCTCACTCTCTCTCTCTGTTCTTCTAAGGATTTCAATTTCTCTTCTGTTTTCTGCCTTTCTCTTGCTTTTTTCGCTTCTAAAGTTTTTAATTTCCCCTCTGCTTTCTTCTTTTTAAGATCTTCCATCTCTTGTTTAGAGAGTGTTTTGTCAATTAATTTTTGTGCTTCTAGAATACTTTTCTCTTCTTCAGCGATTTCTCTTTCGTGAACTCTTTTAGCTGCTAATGTCTCTTGCTCCTTTAAAGCATTTTCTCTTTCTAAACGTCTTTTATTTTCAAGTGCTTCTTTCTCTGCTTGAGATAATTCTTTCTCACGAGCCCTTCTATCTTCAATTTCTTTTTTAATCTCTTCTAGGAGCCCACTATACTTCTTGACTAAATCTCTTCTTCTAATTTGACCTGCAAGCTTAGTAATCTTTTCGCTATCATCAATAATCGACTTTAGATTGCCATATTTGCGATTTATTTTAATTTTATCTTCTAATTTTTCAATTTGTTCCATACCTTTATCGTGCTTCTTTTGGGCACTAATAATTTCTTTTTTAGCATCACTTAAAATTTTCTCAAAATAAACATCCTTCTTTTTCTGCACAATAGGGAACATTTCATCAATTGTCGATATTGCCTCTTCGAATTTTAGGTTTAATTTAAGTCTAGAACTTAATTCTAATGCATTTTCAATCTTCTCTACAGTGGTTTCATCTAATCTTTCCTCAGTAAAGAAGAATTTATAGTCATAACGTTTTTGAACTCCATTAATCACATCACAGCTACTTACAATAATATTTTTATAAGAATTTCGCCATGAGCTTAGATTTTCTACAAATCCTGCCGTTTCAATTCTTTTTGTAGCATCAATTCTTTCGATATTCATTAATATCTGCATTTTAAAGATTTTTTCATAATAACTTAAAAGAAATTCTTTAATTTCATCTTCTCTACCCCTAAATTTCTTTTTGTATTTTGAAAAAATCTCTTCAATCTGTTGACTCATAGTTAATACACCAATACATAATGCTTATTATGTAGTAGTGTTATCTTTTTTATATTTCTAGAATTAGAAAATTTTCAGATTAACGTTTAAAAAAAAGATTCATAAATTAAATTAAATAAAACTCCCAAATCTCATGTATAATCCCTTCTTATTCTTAATAAGTGAATTATATTTGCTTTAGAGAAAAGAATTTGGATATCTTTATTTAAATGCTATTCATATAACTATTTATTCACTTTTTCTACATAGTAAATATTATAACCAACTAATAAGTAATAAATCTGGTTTGAGAACCCCCCCACCCATTCAAGAATGGGTGATCCATGTTTGAACACCTTTGAAGTTCAACTTTATTGGAAGTATAGTAGAAAAACCATTTTCAATTATTTTTTTTTTCAATGAGTACTCATGTCCAATACCGGCCAGAATTGTTACTGAACCTCCCCCTCCTGCTCCGTTACATTTAAAACCAATTGCTTTATTCTCGAATGCAATTTTTTCTAACTTTTTAATTCTAGAATCAAGCATTAAGGGATGTAATTTTATTTGAGCTTCCCAATTATTATTTATAACTTCTCCAATTTCTTTAATATCGGCTGAATTTATGATTCTCTTCATCTCAAAAGCACAATTTTTCATAACTTCTAATGCTTTGATTGTTTCTTTTTGACCTTTCTTATAATTTTCAATTACAGCTTTATGCATTTCATTTGAGCTTCTGGCTCCTAAGTAAACAAGTATCAATTGGCATTCTAATTCACATAATCTCCATTCATCTATTATAATATTAGAAATTTTCACAGATGGGTATTGGATCTCCATAAAGTTTATACCACCATAAGCAGCAGCGTATTGATCTTGGACACCACTTTCTAATTTGAGTTCCTCAATCTCTAATTTATGAGCTAATTTGGAAATTTCATGTTTTTTTAAATTTATATTAGAATAATGCCCTAGTGCAGCAATCAACGCGACAGCTATACTTGCACTTGATCCAGTACCGCTTCCTGGAGGTGCTTCAGACCGAACAATGATGTCTAATCCATTATTAATTTCCATTCTTTTAACTGCTGCCTTTAACAAATCTAAATTTCCATCATATTCAATTTTATTATTGATATTCTCGATAGTAGTAGATTGATTTAAATTTTCTGAAATTATATTAATTTGATTAGTACCATTCTCTATAATTCTTACATAACTATAGAGATCAACAGCGATATTGAAAACTGCTCCAGTCTTATAAAACCAAGTGTCGGTCCAACCACCAATGTCACAAATTCTCACAGGAGCTCTAGAAAAAATAATCTTATTCATTATTACTCATTAATTTCTCTATATTTTTTAACTTATAAGCTTAGTAATTAGAGGATTGATTTTAACTGTAATGGCAAAAAAGTAATAAGAAAGTTAACTATCATTAATGAATTTGCTAAGTAATTTCCTTTTTCTGAATTGCTTTATTTTCTTTAAACGCTTCAATAATTCCATCCATTCTATTTGAAACCATTTTTTTATACGACAGGCCGGTATGAGGTAAAATATAAAACACATCATTTTTTATTCCTTTGAATGCAATGTCACTCACTTTTTCAGGCGACATCCCCGTTTTAATAGCTTCTTGCATACCTTTTATAATTATTTCAAGCTCAGGATTAAGTTCTGTGTTAATGTCTAGTTTTTTTGGATGATTACGTTCACTTTGTGTGATTTTTGTAGCCACAAAAGCTGGGCAGAGTGCTGAAACTTTTATTTTGGCCCCAATTTGTAGAAATTCCTGCTTTAAGGCTTCAGAGAGTACTACAACGGCATGTTTACTCATATAGTAAATTCCTCCTCCTGTTATTGGAGGAATTATTCCAGTTATAGAAGCTGTATTAAGAATATGACATTCAATATCTTGCTTTAGCATTATTGGAACAAACACATGCATCCCATGAATTACACCCCAGAGATTTACATTTAAAATCCAATTCCAATCTTCTAATGGGCTTTCCCATAGATACCTTGTTGAGTTCATATAATAGCCAACCCCTGCATTGTTGCATAATAAATCTACAGCCCCATATTTATCAAGTGTCTTCTGAGCTAACGCCTTAACATCATCAATCTTTGTAACATCTGTCAATACAGCCATGACATCAGCGCCATTTGTTTTCAGTTCAATTTCAGTTTGACTTAGTGCCTCTTCCTCTATATCTGCTAAAACAACCTTCATGCCCTCATTAGTAGCTCTAATGGCAAGAGCATGGCCAATTCCACTACCGGCTCCAGTGATAACTGCTACTTTATCTTTAAATTCTTTCATACGTTTAGATCCATATATTTTAATTAATTTCTATACAATTCTCTACAATTATAAAATTATAAATTTGAATTAAGCAAAATAGTTTTTAAAATTTTACATTATATTCCCCTATAAATTTCTTCAGAAATTTATTGAGTACTTGATTATTATAAATTATTATTATACTTTACAATCATAATAAATTATAGTATAGAAATGGGGTTAATAGGAAGAGACAAGATACAAGATTTTTTTTTTATAAAAGCCAATAAATCTATGTGGCCTGCTTCCGCAAATATTTTTGCAATTAAAGATGATGATGGTTTAATTTTAATTGAAGTAGGTTGTGGATTAAGAAGATTTACTAACAAACTTTTCAAGAAATTAGATGAATTAAAATTAAACTTAGATGAGATTCACACTATAGTAATCTCCCATGCTCATCCAGATCACATGGGAGCGATGGATACTTTTTATGAGAAAATTAATCCTAGTGATGTAAAAATCGTTATTAACGAACTTGAAAAAGATAGTGCTTTAGATATTAATTTATTGAATAAATCTTTTGATATGGATTTATTAAAAAAACATTTTGAAAAAAAAAAACTTGATGAATTTTTTAATGGGAATATTGAAATAAACAAGAATTTTAGAAAATCTTGTAAAATGTCACAGCTCCCAAGAGAAGCTAAAATTATGACCATTAAGGAGGGAGATATTTTAAAATTGGGTAATTATAAGTTTAAGGTATTGACAACTCCAGGACATGCACCTGGTCATACATCATTTTATGAAAGTAATCATAGATTCCTACTATCTGGAGACCTCATAGGAGAGATTGGTACCGCTTGGTATTCACCCAGTTCGGGTGGGGCTATGGGTTATTTATCAAGTTTGGAAAAGGTAGAAAAATTACCTATCGAATACATCTATCCTTCCCATGGTGATAAGTTTTATAATGTTAAAGAAAGAATTAATCAAATTCGTAATAAAATTTTGATAAAGGATTCTGTAATATTACAGAATTTAGAGAAAAGGCCTCATACAATTTTAGAGTTAATAAAATTATTTTTTAATAAAACAGAATACGCCCAAATCTTTCCAGGTGCAGCCATAATTGAGAGCCATTTGATTAAATTAGAGATGGAAAATTTGATTGAAAGAAAAAATAACCTTATCGCGAAAATTTGATTGACTTTTCCTTTCAAAGCCTATCATATATTAACTTTTTAGGATCTGGTTTTTAATCTGTTAATTAAGCTTTTTAGACAATTTAATAAGGTGCTTTTTATCGCTTCATAACCTAAATCAATCTCAATATCATTATCACGAAAATTATCATCCTTATAAAAAGCCTTGAAAATATTTTCTGTGGATATAATTTTTTGAACAGCATCAACTAAAAATGAATAAATTAATCTACTATCATAACGTTCCTTCATTATTAATGAAAGCATAACTAGTTCTTTCTTTCCTCTCGCCCATTCAGATTTAAGCTCAAAATATAAGTTTATTATTCTCTTATGCTTGTTTATTAAAATTATTTCGAAAAACGTTTCATTAATATCCAAATCAAAAAACTTCATCAACTTATCAATTAAATCACCTTCTAATTCTAATTTTGCATCTGGATATGAGAGGAAAATTCTGGGTCCAATAATTTTGTCAAAATAACTTAAAACAATAAGCATTTGTGTTATATTAGTAGTGTAATCATTTTTATATTTTAATTAAAAAGATAATTCATCATTGTAAGATTAAAAATTCTTTTTTAATAATCTTGTAGAGTAAATCGAAAGTAATGGAAAATAGAAACTTTTATAATGTAGTTGTTGAATAATAAGTTTATTAAACACTAATTTAATTTAAGGTAAAAAAAAATGAGCAAAGAAGAAGTAAAAATAAACGTACGTGATTGGATCATTCTATCAACGACGATGATAGGTGCTGTCTTGATGATCCTTGCTCTAATTTGGGTAAATCCTCCTTCCTCAGGAATAGTCTCAGTTACTTTTCTAATAATGTTATCTTTTATTCTATTTGTTAATTCAGTATCTTCAAATTCAAGAGCACACTTTGAAACAGGATTAGAGAATCCTTCTGAAGATCATATAAAACGATTTGTCTCTTTTGCAGAGTATACATTTGGTTTAGGCTTTACGCTAGTTATCACTGCTTTTACAATCCTTGGGTATAAGTATTTATCAGACTTTACTGATAATGGATTTTTAGCTTTATTACTTCCTGTTGTTTTTCTATTAACAACCTGGATTCTAATATTAATATACAACGTAATTAGCTATTCAGGTAAAGCACTGAAATCTCTAAGAAGCTTAAAGCGTAATCTCTGGATTTTAATGGAAGCGGGATGTCTTTTCTTAATCATTCTTGATTACTATACAGCTTTTAATATTCCCTAATATTCCCTAATTTTTTTTTATTTTTTAAAATTGTTTTAAGATTTACTCTCTAATCCTTCTTAATTCAATTTTCACGAGATTAAATTTATCCATGCATTCAAACTGAACTATATCTGGACGATTTCCCGTCCACTTGTCTGGAAAAGATCCACCAAACTGGAGCATAATTATATAGGGGAAAATATCATGATAGAAAAATCCACATAATCCTCCAGTGTTATGTCCACTTAGCTCGATCTCATCTCCTTTCTTATGTCCAGCATTACAATGGCCTTTAACACTCTTTATAGTTCCAATAATTCGAAAACCAATTTTTAATTTTTCTGCCATATCTAACAACCTCTAATAAAATTCTAAATAGTTAATCTAAAAAAAAGAAATTATATTCTTAAAAAGTTTTTGCTTTCTCTCTCAGAGAGAGATTTCTTAAAGACATCCTAGTTATTTTTTAAGAATTCTCTAAACTCTCTTCTTTCTTTCATGCCTACTTTTATAAAAAATTTAAATTTCTTAATTTCGATAACCCAAGACTTATTAAACTTATCTGCTTTTCTTTTCTCCCAAAAATTATCGATATTCTCTATAATACTGAAAAGATCAGTTAAAAGCGCTTTATTAGTTAAAAAATCTTCATGAGCAGGATATATTTCTTCAATATTGTTTAAATCACACAAGTTTATTAACTTTGAGATGCTATCTAGGACTGTAAAACATTGATCCTTCGGAGGTAGAAATAAAGCACCGTAATGGGCAAGATCTCCGGTGAATAGTTCACCTTTATTTGTATAAAGAGAAATCGAACCTGGGGAATGGCCTGGACTATAGATATATTTTACAAGTAATTTGCCTAAATCAAATACCTGATTTTCTTCTAAGATGGATGCTTTATTAGTAGGTTGTAATACATAATTTCTATCTTCGAACAATTTCGCATATTTATTTGTCAAATCTTTTAAAAATGAAAGATCCAAAGGAACAGTAATACTTTTATGTTCTTTTTCGTGAATAAAGACTTGGCTAAATTCTCCGTTTGCGCCAATATGATCAAAATGAGAATGAGTATTTACCACAAAGAGCTTTTTGTCCATTATAAATTCTCTAATTCGTGATTTGAGAGGGAATAATCCACATCCTGTATCAATTAATAAGGCAGAATCAGACCCTATTAGCAAGAACATATTAACATAGGTTGTATCATAACGAGGGTCAAGATCACCTAATTTTTCGCGGATAACAATCAAATGGTCTTTCTGCTTTATAAATTCATACCATTTATTCGCATTCATAAAAATCCAAAAGTTCTCTTTTAAGTCATTATTCTTAAAGAGATTTTTTTATCGGTTAAATTTTCTAACTTTACTGAATTTTCTTCATTATTATTTAAAAGACAGCTCTAATGTTGGTGTTTATGGGGCTTTGGGTGCCCGCCAGCTACAATTAAATAAACTTTTTTATCAGTTAAGTTTTCTAATAATACCATGTTGCCATTCGGTAGGAAGTGAGCGTCTCCATCTTTCATAATGACTTCTTTACCGTCTTTATAAATTACTTTGATTTGGCCCTCTAATAGATATAAAATTTCTTCATGACCTTTTGGAGGCCCTGCTTTTCTGTCAATTTCTCCAGGTTCCAAAGAACATAGACCCAAATAAACATCTTTTATATCGCGGTTTATCATCGCTCCATAAAAAACCTCTTTCTTTTTAGAATTATCACATTTCTCTTTTAATTTAAACGACATTTTTATTTTACGCTCCTATTTGAAATTTCTTAATAATAGATATATTTCAGATTTTATTATATTTAAATCATATTCAATTTTCCCTTACAAATTGTTTATTTAATAAATTGTTTATTTTGGTTAAATATTAAAATTTTAATGTGATGTTAAGTAATATTCTCCCACAAAATGATATTAGAACAGATTTAATTATATTTACAATAGGTTATGAGAGATTAATCTAATTAAACAAAAATATAGAGGAGAATCTTCTTAAACTTGATACTTGGAATACAATTTTTAAGAAAATTGTATAAATCGTTATTCAAACTTTTCAACATTTCATACTTATTTATAAATTAGTAACATTTAAAAACTCTTAATACTTAAAAGTCTATAATGTTGTGGATATTGATTGCGGCATTCTTTCTAGGTGGAAAACATAGCATTGATGCCGACCACATTGCGGCAACATCAAATATTTTAGTAAAAACACCGAAATTTTCAAAAACAGTTAAGTTGTCTTTTTTCTGGGCGATTGGGCATAGTATTACAGCAGGAATTATAACAATCATATTGTTTTTAATAAAAGGACTCATTCTTGATAAATTTTTAAGTAATTTCGAAATAATTGTTGCCTTTATGCTCATATTCATTGGTATCATAACTTTATTATGGGAATCTAATATTTTTAAAAAAAATAAACATTCTGGAAGTCAATTAAATGGAAAAACTTTTGGAGAAAATGCAACTAGTTCCCTTTCATCAAAAAATATTTCATTATATGAAGGTAATAATGTTATAGACTCTGAGTCTACCAATTTTTTAGGAATAAAGAACAAGACCAATGCAATAACGGCAATAGGGATAATTCAAGGATTAGCTTCAAATGATGAGCTACTTTTACTATTAACATTTACTCTGGGTTTAGATAATCTTTACATTATACTTTTATGCTTGGTTATTTTTTCTGCTGGTGTAATGGCGGGTATGATTCTATGGAGCTCAGTTATAAAATTACCGGGATTAAAAAAAAAGCAAGAACGTTTATTAAAATCACTTAATATTGTTATTGCGGTGATAGCTATAACATATGGTCTATATTTACTCCTCGGAGGAGAAGGAATTAACCTTATTCCTATGTCGGTAAATAATTAAATAATTTAAAAACCAAAAATATCACTTACTAAAGCATCTAAATCATCAGGGATTAGTCTTTTTTCAATCATATCCCTTATTTCTTGACGATATTTCAAGTCAAATTGTTCAGCGAATTTATTAAATACTTTCTTGACAAAAATTGGTCTATCTTTTGCAATTAAAATACAAGAATAGGCAGGAACATTTTCTTCTATTCGAGGTATTACAAATTTACTCAAGAAATAAAAATCATCGAATACAATTTCATTGATCTGAGATTTAGATTCCATTAAATTTTGGAAAAATTTTGAAATTGATGTAAGGGAAGTTGTTATTAATGCATCATCTATAGGAAACAGCGAATCATCTACAGGATGAAAATAATAATGATAAATAGTTTCGCCTTTGATATTATTTATAAGTAATCTAAAAATTCTGCTTTTCTTGCTTAAGACTGCAGCTCCAATAAAAAGCAATACAAATGCGATAAAAATTAAAGTGCTGTTGATGACTCCGATGATGAAAATTGTTACATTATCATCAAAAAGACCATAAGAAGCTAATATTGTAAGTCCGGCTGCAATAGGCATAAAAATCCCTAATGATAGAATCATTAGATTAAACTGATTTTTTTTATTACGATCCGTTGTTATCTTCTTATTTTGATGCAGAAACCATAGCGATTTCATCCCAACATACCCAAAGTATAAACCAACTAAAGCTAATATAAATACTCCTCCTATCGAAGCATATGTAAAAGTATAAAATCCTTGAGATAGTTTCTTTCCTTCCCAAGCATTAAGAATGGCTGCTCCGGATAAGGTTCCAATTACTAAAAAGGTAATTGCTAATTCGAATTGAGAATATGCTTCTCTATCCAAAGCTCTGATTAATAATAAAAACGAGGCCGTTGCACAAGCTATCCATAGCCCTATGGTCTGAATTCCATAGTTTCGGAAAATAGAATTTGGATGGAAAAGCAACAATCTACTTGATACAGCTAAAGTAGCAAAAAAACAAAGAGATGTAAAACGTAAAAGAGAGGATGTGCGTGCTCGCGAATAATAGCTTATTGAAAGAAAAAATCCAAATAATACAACACCTAGAATAAGACAGAATAAGACAATTGTATAAAATTGAATCATTATTTATTTTTTGCTCTCCTTTTTTTTTTTTTTAATATCATTTAGTAACTCTCTGTCTGACCAAATATTTCATTAACTAAAGAATTTATTTCCATCTCTGGTTCAAGTCTATTTCCTACGATATTCTTTATTTCCCCTCTAAATTTTAAATCAAATTGCTCATAAAATCTTTTAAATGCATTTTTAATGACCATCGATTTTTTTTTTGTTATTAAAATGCAAGAATAAGCAGGGATTTTTTCTTCTTCTCTAGGAACCATAAATTTGCATAAAAAACTAAATTCATCAAATATAATTTCTTTAATTTGAGCGTGAGTTTTCATTAGTTCATGATAAAACATTGATACCGTGGTTGTTGCGGCAGTAATTAAAACCTCATCTATGTTGTAGTCATCAGGGTGAAAATGGCGATGATAAATCGGAACCCCTCCGAAGTTAGTGATAATTAACCTATAAATCTTATGAGAATAAGGAAAACTATTTTTACCCATAATAACTATTGCAAGTATCAGCAAAACAGCTGCTACAAGAAGACCAATACTTCTTATAAGAGTTAAGATATCTTTTAATAATAATTCTTCTTCTTGTAGATACCAATCAATTAATTGGACTGTCATAAGCACAGGCATGACTATTCCAAGTGATATAATCATGAGTTTGATCTGAATTTTTCTATTTCGACTGATGGCGATTTTTCTACTACGATTTAAATACAATAAAAATTTGGCACCTACATAAACAGAAAATAAAGTTACTCCAACTAAAATGAATAATAATTCAATTACTCCCGGATAAGTTTGGTAAAATCCTGGAGAAATCTCAATTTCAATCCAAGCATTAAGTAAAGAAGCTGCAATTAAACTTCCAATTACCCAAAAAGTTAGTGCAATTTCCGGCAAAGATAGATTCTCCTCATCAAATGATTTTATTAGTAAGAAAAATCCCGCTACTACACAGGTTATCCATAAAATAGATGTTTGAATTCCAATGTTTCTTACAGCACTATTCGGATGGAACATAAGTAACCTACTTATAACAGCCAATATACCAAAAAATAAAGCTATTGAAGAATAAAATAGAAATATCACTTTAGTTTTGAAAAAATAATAATTTGAAAAAATAAATCCAGTTACAGCCACACCTAAAGTCAAGAAAATGATGAAGAAGATTATGATGGAGAGGTGAATTTGAATCACTTTTTTTTTTTTTTTATTTAATTCTTATTTATTTAATCTTATATATAATCAATTCTTAAAATCTTTCAAATATACTTAAATTAAGTAGCATAAAATTGTATAATCAACGTGCAGAAGCTAACAGTAGTAATATATATGATTAATAAATCCATATTTTTTTTGTGTTAATTTAAAAATTTATTATCTTTTTGTTATTTTTTTTTGTAACACAAAAGATATTTTGTAAAAATATAAAAGTCTCTACTTTATAAATAATTTGATAAAACATGGGTAGCTCAGAAGCAAAGAGTTTGTTAAAAATAATTTGTCCTTTTTGTAAGCAAAATTTCAAAAAAGAGAAAGATATAGATTATGGTAAAAGGAACGGTCTATTCTCAATTTTAATAAAAAATCATCCTAAAAGTGAAGATTGCCCTCCTTTTATTGCTTTTTTAGATGATAATGGGAAACATAGAGGTTCTCAAAAGATTGATGATATGGATGAAAGTTCTGCCGTTAATGATGAATTGTTAGAAAATGCTCGAATAAGGATTAATGAAATTAAAAATTCTTTAAGATTTTATCACATGAAAATGCCCAGAAAGGAAGGAAGAGGATTCGAACATAAGGTTGCCAATGTTACTGATAGAACGTTTATGAGTTCAAAAATCTATTCGACTTTAATAATATATTTGACTGAAAATAATGAAAACAACATGTTTGGAGCAATTTTGATTCCTGACGATCCTAAGTCCGAATTTGTAGGTGGTTTATTGATTTATGGAAAATATCTCGGGATGGTCTTTACTATTTTTTGGCAAGATCAATCCTCTCTTAAAAATAAAACTATAGAAGATTTAAGAGGTTACGCAAACTTAGCGATAGAGCAATTATTAGATATATATGATTTGACTGATTTTTTCATCTTTTAAAGGTTTTGCGAAATTTTAAATGTTATCTCTTAAAAATGCTCTTATAATTTAGAAAATGCAAAAAATTGACAAAGATTTATAGAAAAAATAAAAATTAGAAAATTTAACTTAATTTATTTTAAATCTCTTTCAGGGTTAAGGTCAACTTTTTTAAAAATTTCATCAATCTGCTCAAACTTAGTTATCATTTTATCTTCTACTAGTTGGCGTACGAATTTGTATGCCGCACATTCATATTCTCTTTCCCAATATTCTTGGTCCTCGGCATAAAAATTACATTTATGACAAACATAATTAATTAATTGACGATTCAGAGGACTAATATCCTTTTCTGATCTTAAAATTTCATGTTTCTTGGCCATATATAACACCTTATTATCTATTTTAGTATATATTTTTAATCCTATTTTATTTTATCATTTATATTTTATTTATTTAACCTTCCAAATTGAGAACATTTAAATGAATCTATTCCAAAAATATCCCCGGTGGTCTGATACGCTCGATATCTACAACCCCCTCGACAAGATTCGAGATATTCACAATTTAATTTACAGCAATTCAAATCTGTAATTTCCCAATTCTGATTCTTCTGAATTAATTCCCAACTTTTCCTAAGTCCTAATTCAAAAATATTTCCGACATTTTCATTGTAAAAAAACCCACATTTAGTAACAATCCCTAACACATCGATCGCTATAATATTAGGCCCACATGTGAAATTATAACTAGGAGAACCATAAAACTCGCCCCATCCATAATTTTTTAATATTTGCCCTCCCTCATCATCCGAAATTTCATATTTTTCACGAATATCTTGAGGGATCGAATCATCCCAGGTTGGAATGTCGATGGACCAACTTGAGATAGGCCCTAATCCTTGAATTAGCTTGAGAAGATCATCAAATTGATTAAGATTTTGTTTATGAACCATTGTATTAATTGACACTTTAATATTTTCCTTCAATAATAATTTAATTCCTTCTATTGAATCTTGGAAACAGTTTGCGTCCCTAAAGTCATTATGAGTTTCTTCTAATCCGTCTATACTCACAAACACTTCAAAATAATTATTTTTTAATAGATTAATTATGTCTTTTTTTTCTTTAAACAAAATCCCATTTGTTAAAATAATTTTTATTAGGGGGACCTGCTTGAGAAAAGTTAATAACTCTTTTAAGTTGGAATATAATAACGGTTCGCCACCTGTTAAAACCAATTTGGATCCCTGCAAATCGTAAAATTCTAAGATAATTTTCTTTAACTCTTCCAAAGGAAAATCAATAAGGTTCTTATTTGTTATATAACAATGTTTACAAGTTAAATTACATTTCTCTGTGATATTTATCATCAGATTCTTTAAATGTGGGATGCTAAATGGATTTTTTTCGGGTATTTGATCGGTGCGAAAAAATCGTTTTTCCTTAGCCTTAATAGAGCTAAAATTAATAACCCTTAACTCATAAAAATTATCCATAGCCTCAGATGCTTCTTGTCGTTTATCATCTGAAAATTCCGCTAAAACCCTTTCTTTTGTAATAATACCATCTATGAGTTTTAGAAGAGAATAAGCTTCATCATCGATAATATATGATTCATCGTTCTTTAGGTCATAAATGTTAATTTCTTCATAACGTCTCAAAACAATATGATCGGGTATGTAGGGAAAAACATTAGGACTCATAGGTAAAATTAAAGCTTGATATAATAAAAAATAATACATTATAAAAGATAATAAAAAAAAAAAAAAAGAAAAGTTTAATTAAATTTAACAGTCGCCACCGCATTTGCAGCTTACAGAGATGCAATCTCCGCCACATTTGCAGCTGGTAGAAATACAGTCGCCGCCACATTTACAACCGGCGCTTGTCATTTTTTCTTTCTTTACAATTTTCAAAATTTTCAACTCTAAATTTAGGGTGTTATGTAAAGTATATAATTTAGAGATATTTAAACTATATGCTAATAAAAGTGAATATGAAAAAATTATAAGCCAATATGATAAATTTGGTAAAATTAACGAATGTATTTAATCACAAAAAATTTCTCTACTAAGATTCCAATTAATAATTAGAAAGAAAAACTTTATCTGAATTGTAAAGAAGTAAAGATAATACTCAGAAAACATTAGAAATTCTAATAACAAACTTTTTCATAATAAAATTTTTATAATCTCTTCACCTATGATTATAAATTTTTAACAATTCTTTTCTTAAAAAAAAAAAAAAAAAATGATGAAAAATGGTAATTGAAACTAATATTACTAAGATGTTTGGGATCAAACATCCAATTATAGGCGCCCCCATGGGACCTTTTTATACAACAGAATTAGCCGCGGCAATATCAGAAGCAGGTGGTTTGGGAGTCTTAAGTCACA
>SDBT01007065.1_pt1 | contig 18530 bp, 13 predicted proteins | sample 2277101 | NCBI WGS metagenome assembly SDBT01 (sample SAMN10404973, study PRJNA504765) | marine sediment metagenome | isolation source: marine sediment core GS10_PC15, 103 cmbsf | place: Arctic Ocean: Southern Knipovich Ridge | collected 2010
GGATAATCCAGACTTTCTTGCCTACCGCTTATTGACCGGGCTGACTGAAGCAATAAATACCTGTTTCTATCTCCACAAGGACTTACTGCGTAAAAGCTTATGGTAAAAGCCCTAAGTTTGAGTCGATTTATCTCTTGAGAGATTGAGCCGGTGGCCTTATAATGCCGATAGTTGTATGTATTTAACCGTAATGGCATTCTCGAGACAATTAGACAGTGATACTACCAATCAGAACGAATATCCGTCCTAATCGGACGCCTTATATGAATTACGCTTTAATCGGCGTGAATCTTCTTTTTTTTATGCTCAGTTACTGGCCTCACCAGGATCCTTTTACGGGTGCTCCTGAGATACTTCGCCCATGGGCTCAGCATTTAATGCTTTATCCCGTTATGCCGCACTTATGGCAGTTTCTCACTTATGCTTTCCTTCACGGTAGCCTGATGCATATATTGGGTAATATGTACTTCCTGTACCTTTTCGGTAACAATGTCAACGACAAGCTCGGTCATATCGGCTATTTGTGTTTGTATCTTGGCGGTGCGGTGTTTGCGGGAATCGGTCATGCCCTTTTGCACCAAACGTCGGTCCTGGGAGCCAGCGGGGCGGTAGCGGCTGTAACTGGGGCTTATCTTGTCCTTTTTCCCCAGACCCTGGTCACGGTTTTATACTGGTTTTTCATTATAGGAACGATGGAACTTAGTGCTCTTTACTTTATCATCTTCAAGCTGATCGTATGGGACAATATTTTTGAGCCTCAATTCTCCCGCAGTTCCATAGCCTACGATGCTCATCTGGCAGGCTATCTCTCAGGTATCGTTTCTATGCTGATTCTGCTTGCGACGGGTCTTATCGAGCGATCTAATTTTGACCTTTGGTCGATGTTGAGGCAATGGAACCGGCGTCGGGTGTATCGAGATTCCGTTTCGGACGGTTATGATCCTTACGTTGGTCGTCCTGGCGCCAAACAAATCAAGATCAAGCAACGCAGCCCTGTTGACAGCAAAAAACAGGAGCAAATCATGGAGCTTCGGCGTGGTATTTCAAATCGGATCGGCGAGCGGAATCTTCACTCAGCGGCAGAGCTTTATCTTGAGTTGGTAGAATTAGATAAAAACCAGGTGATTCCACTTCAGCAACTTCTTGATATCGCCAATCAGCTTGCCAGTGAGGGGCGTTATTCTGATGCTTCTGTTGCTTATGAGTCTTTTTTGGCTCAGTACAGCAATTACGAGTATGTCGAGCAGGTCCAGTTGATGCTGGGTCTGGTTTATGCTCGTTATCTTGACAATTCTGAGCTTGCCAGGAAATATCTTGATTCAGCGATGAAAAAACTCAGCGATCCGGGGCAATTGGCAATGTGCAAGGACGAGTTGGGCAAGTTGAATCTCTGATAAGGTTCACGTCCACAGATACAAGGATGCAAAGAACTCTGGTGAGTAAGCTATTTAGCATTCACATCTCCGCTGACCTTGATCGCTGGTTCAAAAATAGGGTTTTTTAACAGATTCTTTGTTAAATCTTTCGTATGTTCTTTGTAAGTAAGAAGTTAAATCTTCTCGGTCTCTGGTATCCTACAATCGTGGACCTTGATGTTTATTTTCGGTGTTTTTACCGTTGAAGGGGTAAAACCTCTGGGCTTTGTGAAAATAAAGAGTTGACAACAGGTCTCATCGCTGATAATTTTAAGTAAATGGATTTTGTTGAGGTTTCAGAAATTAAAAGAGACTTCTTTTTCATGGGAGATCAGAAATGATATGTATAAGAAAAACATCAATCGTAGTTTCCCTTGCAATGATTGCCATGGTTGGCGAACTATTTTCAGCGCCGATGCCTGCGGGGGATTCAAACTCGGCAGGATTGCCGACATTTCCTTATGTCGCGGAGATTACGGCCGATAACGTGAATGTGCGCTCCGGAGCAGGTACCCAATATTATGGGTGCGGAAAGCTCAAGAAGAATGACAGGGTCACTGTGGTCGGAAGCTATTTCAGTTGGTCGCGTATAGTGCCCCCTCCAGGCAACTTCTCATGGATATCAAAGCGGTATGTCAAGGTTAGTGTTGATAATACCAATGTTGGGATCGTAACTGACGAAGCCCGTGTTTACGTTGGAACCGTAGAAAGAGACCCGATTCGCTCGACGCGGACTCAGTTCAAGCTCAACAAGGATGATAGAGTTCAATTGTTGGGTGAACTAAAGAGTGATTATTACAAGATAGCTCCTCCAACAGGCGCTTACCGATGGGTCAGCACGCGTTTTACCAAACCTGTGATCTCGGGTGTAATTATTCCTCCAGTTCCCGATCCACCGGTTGTTCGTGTTGATATCAACTCTGTTGTTGTAACGCCAACACCGACACCGACACCGACTCCAGGACCTAATGTGGCCCCTGTACCGAGTGACCCATCATTCATGGAACAGTTCCATGCTTTGAGGGATAAACTCGATGTGGAAAGGAAAAAGCCTTTCGATCAGCAGAATTACGACGAAATCCAAAAGAGTCTTCTTGAGTTGTCTAAGAACGAGTCAGCCGGCAAGGCCGCTCGTTATGCCCAGCATGCCCTCAAGATAATTGGTCGCTTCAAACTGGCTCATGAAATAGCCAGGGAGGATGCTCTTGGTGATGAGTCTCTTAAGAAGATACGAGAGGGCATCGCCACAGCGAGGGAAGCACGTCTTGCCGAAATCAAACAGGTAGGAAAATATGCGGCGATAGGTAAGCTTCGGGTTTCAAATATTTACGGGCCCGGTTCCCAATCGACGTACTACAGGATAATCGACGAGAAGAATAGGACACTCTGCTACGCGGTACCGGTGACAAGTGTAGATTTGAAGCGTTTTATTGGCAAGAAAGTCGGTCTGATCGGTCAGATAGTTCCTCATCTGCAGACCTCTGGTGCGTTGGTACGCTTTAGCCAGATAGTCGTTTTGGATTAGAGGCTTGTCACGGTACGAAGCATTTTAGTTTGTCTTATGCTGGATTTCGGGATTGGGAGTAGCGCTGAAGAAATCGATGGCCTGCTGTAGAAGCGGTAGCGTTGTTTTTTTGATGTCCGGGTCAAGCACATTACCTGTCACTTTCATTCTTAGGACGGTGGTTCCGAGACTGTTCGTGAGTGATTGGAGGATCGAAGGTTTCTCTGAAATCATCTTTCTTGGTCCCCTTGCGAACAGTTCAATATCGACGTTGTGGTCCAGAAGATTCATCGATCCCGTGCCTTCAAGAGCGAGCGTCTTTCCCGACAAGTCCAGATGGTCAAAAATGAGTTTATTATCCATGATGTAAGAATCAATCAGCATCTTATCGAATGCGAAATCTGCCGGTGAAAGTTGTAGAAAACATAATATCTTTGTCAGCGGCGAAAGCTTTCCTACCTTCATGTTCTTTATGGTGAACTTACACTTTCCAATTCTCAAGGCACCATTGGAAGCGTTGTTGGACTGGTAATCGTCTCCTATTATCCCACTTATGCAAATTGATCCATAAAGCGTGCCGATGCCCAGTCCATTGATCTCGCAGGACTCAGCTAAAGAAGTATTCTTTTTCGCTGCAGTTTGATGCTTCTCATTATCATTATTTTTATTTTTTGTTTTCGATCTGGTAGTGGCCCAGTTTGCGAGGAACTGGCTTAAGTCAACGGCGTCCAAACCAATTTGCAGACAGTATTTCGACGGTGAATCTTCGAACTGTTTGAATTCCAGCTTTCCTGTCATTCGTCCGCCGTAACAATTGGCAGTTAGATACTTCGTCTGCCAGGCCTGGTTTTGCTGGTCGTAAAAGAAATCGGCTTTTAATTCTGTGAGGGATTCTCCCATGATTTTGAGCTTGTTAGCCGTGAGACTGACAGCTCCTTCGTATAAGCTCGAATCCGTGCTGTAGAGGCATTTCATCTGGAGGGTTGCATCCATTTGAGTTATTCCGGGCCAGAAGTTAATGTTACAGCTCTTAAACTTTGCGGCACCTGAAAACTCAACACACCTTCCTTTATCCGCTTCATTGAATATTCTTAGGTTTTCGAGGTCGAGGTCGAATCGTCCGGCCGGCATTACGGTTAAATAGTGTTGCCGGACGTTTTTTGGAAGAGTCAGCATTAGCCTTTCATCAAGCAGTATGTCTCTTGCTGAAACGGTAAACGATCCGAGTTGCGGGCTATCTTTTACCAGTGAGAGATTTCCGTTGATTCTTATCGTTGAGTTTATGTTAGCGTCATCAAGGTCTGTCGGTCCGTTTGCGGTAAGGTCTTCAAAAACGAGCCTGTCGGGTGTAATAGTTATTTTACCCATTATGTCAGTCACTGGGTAAAGTAACGTGTCGGATTCCGTTAGAATCAGTAGATCATTCGCATCATCCGGTGATATCCCGGCGGTATTACCTTTGCAGTGAACAGTGAGAGTATAATCGACGTTTTCATTTCCTTTATTTGCCAATGCGACATCAACGCCAACGTTTCCTTTAATCTGGAACTTTTCGAGGATGCCTTTCGCGGAATCGGGTAGGAAATCGTTAACGAGTTTGTCATTGACATTAAGCTGTTTTGCTTTGACGACCAGATCGTATCGCGGGCGTTGATCCTTGTCGCTAAAGAATATTCTTCCACCGAACGAAACCGGTAAATCCTCGATCCTTCCGTCGAGGTTATCCAGTCCGATCATATCGCTTGTAAAAACAGCATTTCCTGAAATATCCTCGATAATGAGCGGTCGGCCTATAGTTTTAGAGATGTAAGGTACTTTTATCGACGTATTTTCGAAAGCGGTCTCAGTGATTACATTCACTCGGCTTGGGTCGTCCTCGGAGGTGATGATATTGACATTGGCATTGAGGACACCTTTGGCCTCGAGTTGTTCGTAGAAGTTACGCTGATTTTCTGAAAGAGCATCACCCAGAACAGAATCAAGAGGGATATCAAGAGCATTGATTTTAAGGTCATACTTAAGCTGATCGGTGTCACAGTCGGAAATTTTTCCATTTAAGGATATTTTGTGGCCCTCATATTCGGAGACCAGGTTTGATACTGTAATGCTCTCCCGGTCAAAGACCAGTGCTCCCTTGAGATTTTTCAGGGGATAGGGGAAGCCCTTAAATGTAAAGGATGCTTTATTTGGAACGACGGTTATATTAAAGTATGAATCCGAGTTTGCCTCTCTAAAAGACCGGCATGTTACTAAGACCGATCCTGTCGGAGAGAAATTGGACCAAAATGTTTTTTGTCTTTCAGTCAATGCGTCATATAGATCGTCGTTAAGCGGCATGTTTTTGCATTCAAAGCGCAAGTCGTGACTCTTGTTCGGACCGGAGGATTTGGAATAGCCCTTGAATTCGACTTCGACGTCACCATGTGTTCCTTTTAGATCTTTTAGCTCGAAACCATTGTGAGCAAAATCAATGTTCCCGGATATTTTCTCAACTCGATATGGAAATTTACGGTCACAAATAGAAACGTTTTTGCATTTGATGGTACCTTTTAGCTTGCTCTTTGCAAGGTAGTTTAGATTTCCGGTTGCCTGTTCGAGGACAACATCAATTTTTCCGGTAGGTTCGTATCTTCTGAAGAACTTTTCAAGGGGTGCTACGGCTCCTAAGTCTCCGAAAAATGCCTGTTCCTGGGATTTTTCGTTGTCAACCGAAGGTCTGTCTGTACTGATGAGGTCATTGATTCTGAGTTTCAGGGAATAATCGTTGTTCTTTTCGTAGTTTAGTTCAGCGGCAAGGGAATAAAGCATCCAGACCTTTTCAAAAGCCGGAACGTCGGTTGAAGAGATACCTCCAGATACAGTGACTCTGCCGGGTTTCCAGGAACCGCTCAATTTGTTTCGTCCCAGTCCACCAGGCAGACTGGCGGTTTTAATTTCAAACGTGTATCCTTCTCCCTTTTCTTGTGCGGGTCCGAAAGTAGCATCGACAGGGACTGCGGCAACAGTTTTAATCCGGTTACCCGAGACTTTGCTGTACTGCAGAGTTCCATTTAGAAGAGTTATTTTTGGCATCTTTCCGTAACCATTTGTCGAAGGTACCTTTATTTTCAGCGAAGAAGTATTCCACTTTTTCCTATCGAGATCATACTGGACGTCAACAACAAAATTAGTTGCCTTTAGTTCTTCGAGTCGAGGTCTCAGTAACAACAAACTTATGACACTAAATCGCCCATAGACAATTTGTGCCTTTATTATTGCCGAGTCATATTTTGTCGCCCGATGTGTTTTTAGTACGAGATCCCTGATAAAAACAGATCCGTCGAGATGTACTTTGACCGAGCTTGTTTGTACCTTTGCATTTGTCATCTCAACGATTTGACCGATAGCAATTTGACGAAGCCCCCAGCACATCGAGAGGTATATGAACCACAGACTAAGAATTCCGATTACGCTCTTAAGAAGTAACCCCAAAAATCTCTTTCCCAGTCTGCTTCGTTGAGAATTAGTATTTATCTCTTTTTGCTTAAGCATTACCCAAATCTTACAAAAAAAAAGGCGAAAAAACTACCTTAATTCGTACATGTTTTTGCAAACACAGCTCTATCGCTTTTTATCGGCGTTTTTTTGGCGGTAAATGCCGATTTTTCCCAGGTTTTCCGGGCTTTTTTATAGCTTTGTCGGAAATATCGCGCCTGAAATAGGCTCCATCGAAATGGATTTTTTCCACGGCAGCATAGGCAGCGGCCTTGGCAGCGGTGATATCTGATCCTAAAGCGGTAATCCCCAATACCCTTCCTCCGTTTGTGACAATATTTTGGCCCTGCTGAGCCGTACCAGCCTGGAAGACCATAACGTCGTCCATTTTAGCCGCATCGTCGAGTCCTGTAATTATTTTGCCATTTTCGTATTTTCCCGGGTATCCACCGGAAGCCATTACCACGCATACAGCGGGTCTTTTGTCCCATTTAAGGGTGATCCGGTCAAGCGTGCCATTACAGACGGCAAGTAAGACCTCGAGTAAATCGCTTTTTAATCTCATTAAAATAGGTTGCGTTTCGGGATCTCCGAATCTGACATTAAACTCCAGTACTCGAGGCCCCCCTGCAGTGGCCATGATTCCTGCATAGAGTATGCCTTTGCAGGGCGTACCGTTTCGGTTCATACCATCGACTACTGGAACGATAATTTCATGTGTTATTTTGTCCATTAGCTCTTCGGTAACTACCGGTGCAGGGCTATACGCTCCCATTCCCCCTGTGTTCGGCCCTTTATCGCCATCGTTGATAGGTTTGTGGTCCTGTGAGGATTCCATGACATATATGTTTTTTCCGTCAACGAAAGCCAGGATCGACGCCTCTTCTCCGAGGAGCTTGTCTTCTACGACAATAGTTCTTCCGGCATCTCCGAACATCTTGTCGCACATTATCTTTTCTGCAGCGATGATTCCGTCGGCCGGTTCCTCACAAACGAAGACTCCTTTTCCTGCGGCCAACCCTGCGGCTTTTACTACAACGGCTTCGTCCCTGCTGGCGATATAAGTTTTTGCTTCGCTGAATCGATCGAATATCCTTCCCTCAGCCGTAGAAATTGCACATGATCTCATTAGTTGTTTTGCGAATGCCTTGTCGGCTTCGAGTTTTGCCGCCTCACGGGAGGGTCCGAAAGCTTTTATCCCCGCAGCTTCGAATGCATCAACTACGCCGTCTGCCAAGGGCATTTCGGGTCCGACCACAACCAACCCGATTCCTTTTTCTTTTCCGAATTTCACGAGTTCATCGATATCGCAGACTCCGATCTGTACGTTTTGTCCGTATTGACTTGTTCCCGGGTTGCCCGGGGCTATGTATAGTTTTCCCATGTTTTTCGATTGTGCCAGTTTCCATGCCAGGGCGTGCTCTCTTCCCCCGCTTCCGATTAACAGTACGTCCATTGTAAATCCTTTCGTATATCCGGTTGAAATCAAGGTGGTTGCAGCAATCATTGCGACATTTTCAGTCTGATACCGTAACTTAGCAAAATCCAGCCTTTTCGGCAAGCAATCTTTGTGGCGCCTTAAAGTCCTTGTTTAATCGAGTTGATTGCGGTATCCTTACTGTAACTCAAGAGAAACGAAGCTGTTTTGGCAGTAAAAACATAATGAGAGGCTTCTGAAGTTGAAAGAGAATCTGGCTCTTGCTTATCATAATTTGTCGATAATGCTCGATGCTGGTGTTCCGCTGATGCGGACGCTGGATGTGTCGGTTCAGAATTCGACAAGGATTAGTTTGAAGCGGGCTTTTAGTGTGTTGTTCGAAGAAGTCAAGGCCGGATCGAGTATTTCCGAAGGGATGGAGTGTAGTCCGAAGGTTTTTTTGCCCTTGGATATAACGATAGTTAAAGCGGCTGAACTTTCCGGTTCTCTGCCGGAGTCTTTTCAGCTTCTTAGTGATTGGTACGAGTTTATCGGCAGGATTAACAGGAAGATGCTTTCGGGACTGGTACTACCTGTAATTTTAATACATATTGCGGCTTTTATTGCACCTCTGCCGGAATTTTTCATGAGTGGCTGGAATGTTAATTCGTATATTGTTGATGTTGCGACAATCCTTAGCTTTTTTTACGTTCCGGCCTTTTTAATTTTGCTGTTTCGTTATTTATCTTCTTCATTTCCCGGTCTTCGGATTATAGGTGCGTATCTTGGTCTTAAGGTTCCGTTGCTTGGCAGTGCATTGTATAATCTGACTCTTTGCCGCTATTGCCGGATCTTTCATATGCTTTTTAAGGCCGGTGTTCCTATAATCGAAACTGCCGAAAAAGCAGCGGCGGTAGCGGGCAATGCGGCAGTTGGGCGTCTTCTGGAACCGGCAGCACAAGGGGTTAAGCAAGGTAAGCTTCTGAGTGAGGGTTTTTCCGAAAAATTACCGGCGGAGTTTCGGTATTTGTGGCAGGTTGGAGAAGAAAGCGGGAGCATGGATGAGGTTGCCAAAAAGCTTGCCCAGCTTTTCGGGAACTATGCAGAGTTAAAGTTCAAACAGTTCGGAGCATGGCTGCCACGGCTCGTCTATGCTCTTGTTTGTGGACTAATCATATATTATATATTAAAGAACGTCACAAACATATACGCTCCGCTCCTTACAGGATTTTAATTGGTTCAATACGGGAAATTGAAAAAATCCACTTTAACCAACGGGTTTTTTGATAGCGATTATGCTTACGATCTGGTCGGATTTGCCCATTTAGCGCGGAAAAGATTTACTAAACTTTTACTATTCATTCCTGTCTGATTTTGCAAGACTATTTCTATAAGCGTTTAGTCGAATTATGAACAAGTTTTGTAGGACAATTAAGATGAATACATTGCTCTGGGAATGAAAGGGGGTGTGTAAAATGTTTGTGTTTATTGATGACTGGTAGTTACAGATAAAGAAACGATGTATGTCCAAACAGTCTTAATCAACCTTATGTTTTTACAAGGAGAACAGAAATGAAAACGCCGAGAAAACTCATTAAAATTACACTTATACTGATAGTTCTGCTAACCCTTTCGCAAAGTTTATTTGGAGTTGGTGTCCATTACCCTGTATACGGCTTAAGGGAAACGAGTCCAGGAGTATATTTTCAGTACCCCAATAAAATGTATAAAATCGATGTTGGAGTAATATGGGATGTTGCTGGTGCAGGAGATCAGGTTGACTATTACACTTCCACAACTCCAGATGTTAGCTACTGTGGTGCCAGTCACAAAGCCGATGGGAACAAGTTTGACCACTGGGATACTGAAAGCGGTGTAGGTTTTCCGACAACGGGGACTCCTTCAATTAAATCAATTGAGAGTCAAGAATTATGGGACGCTGTAATTCTCAATAACGGCAAGTACGATGGCAATTCTCTCAGTACTAATGGTACGACTGCCGAAGACGGGATCGATGATACCCAGGATTCCAATTCCGCTTCAGGGAGTCCGAATTTGACGTACAATTGTTATGGATATGCCTTCAATGCCGATGGTAAAACTCAGTACAAGACACTCATTAATGATAATGCTACCGGTGCGGGAGTTATTGTTGACCCATGCAATGGAGTTTATTCCGAAGTGAATCACCCTGATGAGGATCATTCGATCGATGGAGATATAATGTATCTTTCAGGAGGTCATGCCAATTATATCAGTGATGCCAAGACGGATGGATGTTACAATGTATTGGAACTTAAGTTCAAATATCGGTGCAGTCGAATCTATACTTATGGGTATGATGAACCAGGGCGTACCGGAAATGACACCTGGGATGGCACTTCCCCGGAGTATTACGAATGATTAGCGGATGTACTAAATATGAGCATGTAGAGTTGTCAAAACATGAAGTCAAAGACAGGTAAATCGAACAAGTTCCCAATCGGAATGGAAACCGATTGGGAAATCTTGCTCCAACAGGAGCTTTAAACATCGTGGATTGTTCTTAAGTTTAATGTTGCTCTGTAGAAAACATGAAACAGCTTGTCATTCTGAACGGAGCGTAGCGAAGTGAAGAATCTATATTACGACAGAGAAACGAGATTCTTCGCTGCACTCAGAATGACAGATAGGGTCTTTTCTATATAGCAGTTTAATATACTAAAAGAGTTGACTTTATTTCAAATAATATTATGATAGAAATTGCAGTTATAATGAGAAATTGGAATAAGCTTTATATATGAGGTGATAATATAGCCGAACGCGGAAAACAGTTGAGTATATTCTCGTTTTCGGAGTGAAATTAAGGAAAATATTATGAATTTTAACAGACCTACGAGAGGTGTATTTGTCGATAAACTCAAGAGGTACGGGTGGTTTTTGGGATTGATAGTTACTGTAGTTCTTATAGTTCTGATAGTTTTCAAGAAACCAGAAGGGCTTAATATTGCGCCCCAAGAGATTTCTTTACCTAATCAGGTTTCTTTGCCAGGTCCGGTTGCATCTGTTTCAAAAGAAGATCAAAATGAACCGAATAACGTTAAGAACGTTATCCTAGATGAACACTATGAGCTTCCTGTACCCGAAGATGTCCAGGCTGTAGCACGGTATTATAGCAGCGACGGGCCGCCGAATATCCGCGATGCGGAGGTACTATGGCAAAAGACGCAGAATAAATATATCAACTTTTTGAGTTCTGAAGAATTTCAACAGAGTTTGTACAGGACTTCTATATGGTCGGAGTTGATTTTGGTGCTGGGCGGAGGTGGAAATTTCTTTAGCCGACATCCCGAGATTATTAGTACCTTTGCTAAAACACGGCGTTTTAGTAAACTGGTATCTCAGATAACTGAAGCTAAACAACGAGGTGATGTTGAAATAGCAGTTAGAACTATTGAAGCGACAATCAAACGATTCACCGAAGAAAGACAAGAACTCGAGCATTGGTTTGACGATGCAATTCGTAAGGGCCCGGAATTCTTTAATCCTCAGGATCCTGATAAACAAAACGAGATAGCTGACAGGACAATGGGTTGTGGCTCAACGGGACTGGAGACCTCCGAGGATATGATACCTCCGAGTCTCCAGGGCGTACAACTTGGGATAAGCGCGAACTGCTTTCTACTTGGCTTGACCCAAAGCCCTCGAACTATAAAGACACTTTTAGACGTGGGCTTATATGATGAAGAACTTTTTATCAGTAAATTTACGGAATTTTCGAAGTCATTGGGTCAGTTTCCCGGTGGTAAGCAGGACATAAAGTATCTATATGGTTTTGCCAATCCTACTATACTTGCCGATGCCATTGATCGAGTACTGGTCGGTGCTTCTCAAAATCCGACAGTGGGCGGCGAGGCACTTGTCATAGCCAAAGATTATGAACAATGGCGAAAGAGCCGTAACCTGCCTGAGCGAGAAGTAGTTAAGGTTTATGCCTATGACAGTGCCCGAACGCCGCATCATTTGCCGGGTTCTGTGGGCGGCGTTTCAAAGAAAGCGGAAACCACATCTTTAGAGCTTCCGTTGCAGTTTGTCGAGCATGGCATAGTCATGGGCATAGACAAAGATCCTGATGTAATTCAAATAATGGACTGGGCAAAACGCTTTACCGAAGCACTGGAAAAATGATTCACTGTGTAAGTGTAGAATCCCCGGTGATTTTAAGTAGCACTGAAATAATGCGGTTTTGCTTAATCCGAGGGGGATTCATCTGAGAACTTTTTAGAGAGTCTTTTTTTTGCTCTTTTTGAGATTGGTCTTTCTATTTGCCGCAGTCCCAGGAGGACTATGATTGCACCCAGAGTCGCGACTCCTGCGAGCCTGTAGTAGCCGGCCCCGCATGCCATGCCGATACTTGCGACCAGCCATATTGTCGCAGCGGTTGTAAGTCCGAGAACACCTCCTCGGTCCCGGATGATGGCGCCTGCACCGAGGAATCCGACGCCGGTTACGATCTGGGCGGAGATTCTTGTTGTGGTAGTATTGGTATCCATTCCCATTTGTTTTGAGATTATTGTAAAGACAGCCGCACCGAGGCATATCAGGACGTTAGTTCGCAGACCAGCGGATTTACCGCTGAATTCGCGTTCCAGTCCGATAGCCGTTCCAAGCACTACTGCAATGCCAATACTAATCGCATCTTCCGGCCAGTTCATCAATGTTCCTTTCTGAAAATACTATCTTAAGATTTAATCGGCATGAGTGCGCTTGTGGTTGAAAAAAAAATGGGATTTAACGATCATTATGGCAAGCAGCGGACGGATTGTTTCAGGAATGTAAGCTAATATCGCTGTGTGGAGGTTATTTACCTGTCAACCGAGATAGAAAAGTTTAATCAGCGTATCTCATAAATTCTGGTAATTTCGCAAGTTCATCCCGGTACCAGGTGACATTTTGAATCGGCAGTAGAAGTCCTGCAATTCTTTATCGCACATGAGGCTGATGCCGTATAAGTCTTTTAGTCCATTTAACATACGACGCATCAACTCGGTTCCAATTCCTTTATTCTGATATTCCGGCAAGACCTCAACTAACGGGATATGAGCTGCATGGATTCCATCAGAGATCGCAGTTACAAAACCAACGACTTTGCCTGTGGTCTCGTCCAGAGCCAAGACAACAGCATAGCTGTTCTTCATGATCTTTAGATGCATCTCCTGTGACGGAGGATTAATCCAGCCTTCGAAGAACCTTTCCAGCATTGAACAATCAATTTGCTCAATTGAATTAATGTACTTTATCATTTAACATCCTGATTGAATCATCATTTATTCAACTTCTTCTATTCCTTCCGGTAATTCAAACGTCCCATCTTCAGAGGGCGGAAAATCCGAGACCCGTTTCACAGCATCTAAGTTCAGCGGTCCATAAATGTGCGGAAAAAGATTCGCTTGTTCTTCTCCTTCCCATTTTATTTCAGGCTTTACTTTTTTCGAGTCTATCACTAATAAGACCAGCCCCTTCTGGCCCTTAAACAGATGATTAGCAACTGCTATTATTTGTGAATATTTGGAACAATGAATGTATCCCACAGTATCCAGCGATTTAGAACGATACTCCCCATAATCCAAGGCTTTGTTCCAATTATTACGAGGTGTAATGTGCAAGATCTCCGGTATCGTAGGAGGCAGAAGATATTTGAGGCATTTATCTAGATCAAAATCAATAATAGCCCAATACTCTTTCAAATCTATGCCTGATTCATCTTTTAACAGGTCGCGGAGGATATATCTGTGTGTTGCACCAGTGTTTACTACAAGGCGTTTACCGGGGAATTCTTTGGCGGCTTTTATAATATTGTCGGCCATAATTCTGTTACGCTGGTTCCACTGGTCTTTTGCAAAGCGATAATCATCTGCGAGAATTTGGTATCCTGGATACTTTTCCACAATGCTCGGTAAAATGTCGTACCACAGGGATTTCTTTGTTCTGATGATGCTGTCATGAGCTTCGGAATTAATTATCCTTGGTTCAGCATTCTTAAACAAGTGGTATTCGGCCCCAGCGATGTGGCCCAGCAACTTGGCAATTTTAAGGTCCATAGAGTTGGGTTCATCTGTTTCGACTTGATTTGCCCATTTTTTCGAGAGTGCTATTGAGCGTCTCTGCCTTTCGAAATAATTGGTTTTTCTGAAATTCTTTTGTCTATCTGGGCGATCGAAGGGGATTTGTCTTATTTGCAGTTCTGTTGCTGCGGTATCGGCTGCCCAACATTCCGGGCCACCTGGATTGTCCTTACGTCTAATCTTCTCAAGAGGTCTGCCATTGGGATCAACCTTGCTCAATGGTAGTTCATTGAGAATGGCATCGGGTTTTAGAGACAGGATAATCCCCTTCAATATATCGGGGGTGTAGTTGGGATTCTTAAAGTGCTTTGCGTGGATTGTGCCGATAATTACGACTTGAGTTTTGTCTTCAGGTGCAGGGGACTTTTGAGCATTGCCGATGTCACAGAGTGCAAACCAGATGAGTATTAAACTTGCGATTGTTAAAAGCTTTTTCATGTTTATTCTCTCCAAAAAAGTTCCGTACAACGTATTCAGTTAACAAAATAGTCCTGACGTTAATACTGTCTCTTGCAAGAATTCTAATCTGGATACAGTGATAAGGCAAGAAAAAAACCGCCTTTTGGTTTTGTCCGAAAGGCGGTTTTGGCTTTCTTTAATTCAGGATTGCAGAATTAATCGAGCGAGGCTCGCATGTTGCGATAGAACTCGTCGTATTTGTCTTTCTGATCGGTCTTTCTCAGTGCGATGGCCGATCGCGGGTGCTCATTCATGATCCCTGTGAGCATATAAGGGATGAGGTATCCCCATTCGAGTTCTTCGCGCATCGGTATCATGTGGTCCTGGAGGATTTTTAGTATGGGACTGAGATCGAACTTTGGATTCTTGAGAAATCCGACCAGTAGTTCCAGGCAGCAGTTTCCGGGTCCTCTTCCGATTCCGTAGAGTGAGCCATCGACGAAGTTTGCATTGTGAATTATTGCTTCAATCGTGTTGCCAAATGCTAATTGCTGCTGGTTGTGGCAGTGTATCCCAATTGTTTTTCCCGGCAAGTGCTCTGTGTAGAGCTTTACGAGGTATTGAATCTGTTCGGAGTACATTGCACCGAAACTGTCCACGACATAGACGATATCGACCTTGCTCTTTGCGAGTTGATCGAGGGCTTCGATGATGTCAGGCTCGATCTCGGTCGAGACGGCCATGATGTTGCATGTAGTTTCGTATCCGAGATCGTGACATTTATTAATGAGCTCGATTGCGCTATCGATATACTTAACATAAGTTGCGGCCCTGAACATATCTACAGGACTTTCGTCTGCGGGCAGGAACTGCTGTTCCTTTACACGATATGAATCGACCATAACGCTGATCTTGATATCCGATTCGATGCCGTCGATGACCTCTCTGATCTTGTCGTCATCGCAATATTTCCATGGACCAAAATTCTCAGGAGGAGAAAGCTCTTTGCTGCTTCGGTAACCCATTTCCATATAATCGATACCGCTTTTCGAGAGCGCCAGGTAAACGGCCCTTACGAAATCGTCGGTGAAGTAATGATCGTTAATTAAACCGCCGTCTCTGACTGTGCAATCCATTACTTTAATTTCTTTTCTGTACATGACTGGAAACCTTAAATTTTTACCTTTCCAATTTTAGTTAAAATATTTACGACAAGTTCTCTTTCTACGTCAACGGCCCATTGTCCATCCTGCTGATGTACCGAGCCGATATCGTTTGTTAATACGAATTTTGGCCATTGTCCGACGGCCTTTTTATCGTGCTTTAGCAGATCGATTATTTTATTTTCGTCTAAATCGGGCGTTAATGCCACAGGTACGTTAATCTTTTCGAAAATCGAGGTTATTCTTTCGAGTCTTTCGTGAGTTGAAAATCCCATTTCGATTTCTATCATACCCGCCGCGATAATACCGATAGCGATTGCTTCACCGTGCAGCAGCGAGTATCCGCTTAGGGACTCGACGGCATGGCCTATAGTATGACCGTAGTTTAGCATTCTTCGCTGGTTTTTCTCGTTTGGATCGACTTCGACTACCGCCCCTTTAATTCGGCAGTTCGATGCGGCCAAATGCTCCAGGGCATCGGCTTCTCTATCGATTATCGCATCGATGTTCTTCTCTATGAAGTTAAAGTATTCGGCGTCAGCGATAATCGCGTGTTTTATTGATTCAACGAGTCCGGCCCGGTAATCCCTGTCATCAAGCGTTGAAAGGGTGGCAACGTCGATATAAACTGCGGCTGGATTCCAGAAGGCCCCGAAGGCGTTTTTGCTGATTGTCGAATCGACCCCGGTTTTGCCTCCGACGGCCGAATCGGCTTGGGCGAGAGTTGTCGTCGGTATCTGTACGACGGGCACACCCCTTTTGAAGATCGCGGCTGCGAAACCCGCAATATCGCCTACGGTTCCGCCTCCAAGTGCTACAACAACGCTGTCACGTCCGAGGAATGCTTTTTCCATCGCCTCGATTATGGCTACGACGGTATTAATATGCTTGGAGGTTTCCCCAGCAGGGGAGATTACATAAGTTGGGACTTTCCTCTCGGATAAGAGCTTGCTTAAATGTCCGGCCCCGACGAGCTTTTCATCGGTGACGACGAACATGCCGCGGCCCTGGAAATCGGACTCCACCTGCTGCCAAAGGTCGCCGAGAATATCGGTTCCTATGACAATTTTGTAGCTTCCTTGCTCTGAACCAGGGATTTTAATTTCAAGCTCTGTCATTTTCTTTAGCGAAACACGGTATAAGCGTTTGTTTTTGCGATAGTTTCAAAGACTTTCAGCATACCTTATTTTAGCTATAAATGCAATATCTTAAATATTAAGCTGTCATACTGAGCCCAAGGCGAAGTATCTGGCCTCAGAATTGAAAAGCCCTCCATTATGCGATATTGGTGACAAGGCTGAGATTCTTCACTGTGCTTCGTTTTGGCCTTGATTTTGGACTTTACAGGTGGTATTTTGATTTGATTATGACTTATTTGGCGGTGCCTATCTCTGGTCGCAGTGTAGCTTCGGCGATGGAGCAGATACACGCTGCTGTCTCCGCCGGGGCCGAGATGCTCGAATTACGCACAGATTATCTGGAGGATCTGAGCGTATCTGCGGTCGGCAAGTTGGTACCCGAGGCCCGGAGCTGCTTCGATGGTCACGTTTTAGTGACCTGTCGTGACCGAAGCCAGGGCGGTGCCGGTGGCTGGGAATTGAATTTACGACTTGACGTTTTGTGCAGAGCTCTCGATGCCGGGGCGGATTTCATCGATCTGGAGTATGACAATTTCCTTCTGACCGAGGCAAGAGATAGAATATTGGCTTCTCTTTCCGAGCATAAAGAAGCCCGCCTGGTGCTTTCGGCTCATGATTTCGACGGCATGTTCGCAGATATTAATGGTTTGTATAAAGAGATCAAAACCGCCTGTCCGAGCGCGATACCGAAACTGGTTTACACCGCAGGACATATTAACGACTGCTTCGAGGGATTCGATTTACTGCATGGGGCCGACGGTGATCTTGTAGTGTTTTGTATGGGCCAGGCTGGTCTTATCAGCAGGGTCGTAGCCAAAAAGCTCGGTTCGTTTGTAACTTTTGCCAGTCTCGATGAGCAAAGCGGTACAGCTCCGGGGCAGTTGACTATCGAAAAGTTCAGCCGATTATATCGTTATGAAAAGATTAAATCCGATAGTAATCTTTTCGGAGTTATCGGTTCACCTGTCGCTCATTCGATGAGTCCAGCCGTTTTCAACGCCAGCTTTGACGCATTGAAATCCAATGACGTCTATTTGCCGATCTTGATCGAGGGAGACTGGACCGAATTCGAGCGGTTCATGCTCAACGTGCTCGAAAGACCCTGGCTGGATTTCAATGGCTTTAGTGTCACCATCCCACACAAGCACAACGCCCTTGAGTTTGTCAGGAAACAGGGAGGCTCCATAGAGCCCTTAGCCGAAAGAATAGGTGCAGCCAACACCCTTACAATTGGCCCCCAAGGCAAAGTCAGTGCATACAACACTGATTACGCCGGAGCACTAAACGCAATCGCGACAGCCCTTGACATTAACCGGGCAGACTTAAAGGGTACCACTGTTGCAGTAATAGGTGCAGGAGGAGTAGCCCGCGCCATCGTAGCAGGACTGCGAGATGCCAATGCCGAAGTTAAGATTTACAATCGTACGATCAAGCGAGCCGAGAAACTGGCAGGCGAGTTCGGATGCAGCTTCGCTCCATTAGCCGAGCTTGAGAATATCAATGCAAAACTCGTCATTAATTGTACGAGTATCGGCATGCACCCAAAGGTCGATGCGACACCGCTGCCGAAACATTGCATCAGTGACGACATGACGATTTTCGATACCGTCTATAACCCACCCGAAACCCTGCTGCTAAAAAACGCAAAAAAAGCCGGAGCAAAAACAATCGACGGAATGACAATGTTCGTAAACCAGGCCCTCGCCCAGTTCAAAAACTTTACTAGCATAGACGGCAACAGCGAACTTATGCGAAAGATTATGTCTTCGTCACTGACTGAGTAGCAACTTGCTGGGTGTGACAAATTTTTCTGGCGCTCAAAATAGGTAATCTGTAGAATGTGGGAAATATAGTTTTTGTTTCATTAACCACGTTCTACAGGAGATACTTATGGACAAGATGGATTTGCCAGGAA
>SDBT01007066.1_pt1 | contig 18529 bp, 9 predicted proteins | sample 2277101 | NCBI WGS metagenome assembly SDBT01 (sample SAMN10404973, study PRJNA504765) | marine sediment metagenome | isolation source: marine sediment core GS10_PC15, 103 cmbsf | place: Arctic Ocean: Southern Knipovich Ridge | collected 2010
AGGTCTTCGCTGTTGGCGATAGAGGTATCCCAGAAATTGAGAAAGAAAGCGACGCCCACCCCAAGAGTGATTCCGATAACCCCTCCTATCAACAGATTCAGGATCAATTTCGGTTTGAACGGCCCTCTCGGAACAACGGCTGCTTCGACCGTCTGTATGTTGATGTGCTGGCGCTCCTCGAGCTCGGCGCTCAATCCTGTTTCGCCTTGTCGGCGCATCAATTTTTGAAGCATCGATCGCTGGCTTTCCAGCTCCACCTTGACCCGATTGTAATCCGCGGAAAGTACGTTGAGCTTACGGGTCTCTTTTCTTTGCTCCTCCAGCGCTTGTTCCAGCAAGTTAACCCTTTTGCGAGATTCGTTGTATCGGGTGCGTGCGGCTACACGTAACTTTTCCGCAAGACTTCGGGTCTCGATCTCCAGTCTCCGCTTTACCTTTTCCATTGCCCGGGCTTTCCTTTGCATATCGGGCCACCCTGGCTGGAACTTCTCGGCCAACTCCGCATACTCTTTCTCCAGCTGCGCATACTCCTGTTGGAGGTTTTGAATGTTGCGGTTGTTGAAGACCTCGGGCAACGAACTGGGACTCGACTGCTTGAAGCTCAAATGATGGGCCTCCGCAGCCGCCAGGTCCCCCTTGGCTTGAGTTAATTCACGATGAAGCTCTGATAGCTGTTGGATGAGGATCTCCTCTTTCTGTTCAATGACGATGTCTTGTTTCTTGCCGTATTCCTGAAGGAGTGCCTCTTTCTGCTGGATTTCCTGCTGGAGCTTTTCGACTTGCTCCCGGATAAAAGTCGTTGTGCTGCGGGCGACACCGGACTCAGCCTCGGAGCTAAACGCAATGTACTGGTCAACAAATGCATTTGCTAGCTTTGCTGTAAGCTCCGGGTCTGGACCGACAAAGCTCACTTCGACGAGCTCTGTGTTCCTGACGTGAGTAACCCGCAGCATTTTCATGAGCTTATCAACTTGTTTTTCGCGGCTCTGTTCGGGAGTATCTTCTTCGGGATCAAAATCAAGTTGGAACAAGGGGTGCACCCAAACATCGAGCTGGTCCATGGTACGGCGGACCAGCGTGCTGCTCTTTAAAACTCTCTGCTGAGTGCCGTAGAACTCCCGGAACCCCAGCCGGGAGTCGTCCACGGTGACATCCTGTACCAAGTTGATTTTTCCTCGGTCGATCCGGATGAGGGTGGTTGCTTTGAACTGAGGCGTTTGAGCCAGGGTGCCTATTAGGGTGAGCGTAAGAATGCCAACTATGACCGCAGCAACCAGCCACCGGCGCTTGAGGAGGATATACAAATACTCTTTCGGATGTATCTCAACCTCGGAATTCGGAAAGGAGTCCGTTGTCTCGGGGACAGATCCTTCACTGTGCATAGGCATTTTGTATGGTAACTACGGGTAACAAATAGTCTAACCGATTTCTCTAAAAAAGATAAGCCTTTTCTTTTGCTCACGATACAGGTGCGTATTGCCACGAACGGTATCGCCATTCTCGCTCCGACAAAACGCCAAGTTTTGCAGGAGGTGAAAAAGATCCGAACATGATCCAAACCGATCCAACCGATCCAAACCACATTGACTCTTGGTTGGCGCTCGGCTACGATTCGTAATCCAAACTAAGATCTCTCTCCTAGAAGGAGACGCTTTTTGCTTCTAGGCTGCTCGCAACCATTTCAGCCCATGACTCGCTTGACGCTTCAGGGATTATGGCGAGGCCCATCGCACCTTCCTGAAACGCCGTTGGAATGAGCGATGAGCTTGATCCTGAGGATCCTATCTGCTTGCCTGGTGTTGATTCTCACCGGCGTTTCTTTGGCGCACTACGGGCGCCTGAAATCGGAGCATGCGCGGGCGTTTGTTTTGTTGAGGGAAACAGGGTTGGCTGACCGCCAGCCGCAGGTGGCGAAGCGGATGCGGCGCGAGCGGGACCCTCAATGGAGTAAGCTAGCTATAGCCCGTTCACTCCTTGCTGAAGCTTATGACCAGCGCTGGTTACAGGAGCTCGAGCCAGCGAAGAGGGAGCAAGAGATCGAGAAGATGGGAGAGCGGCTCGATCTGGCCCGCGATTTGGCTGCTGAGGTGCTGAGCACGCGCCCCGCTACTTGGCAGGCAGCCATGATCCTGGGAGGGGCGACCCTTTTCGAAAGCGTGCGTTCGGGTACACCCGGGGTTATCGCCGCCAGGGAAGCTTGGGAAAAGCCTCTTCGCACCGCTCTTGGCTTGGCGCCAGGTGAGGCGGAGCCCCGTCGCCTTCTGGCCGGGGCGTATCTGGGAATTTGGCCGACCCTTTCGAGCCAAGAGCAGCGAGAGGCAAGGGAGTTAATAGCGGGTGCCTTCGAGGATCAAGACACATTCCGCCTGTTTGGCGAGTTATGGCTGCAAGTAGCGGGGCGCCGCGATAACGCCTTTTCTTTGGTGCCCGATCGCACGTCGGCCTGGAGACTTTTGCAGTCTATCTACGCGCGGAGGTTGGATTGGCAGGGTTACGTTGAAGCGCACCGACGATGGGACCGAGCGCTACTCGCGGAACTGGAGCGCGATCTGCACCTGGCAAAAGACCAGCTTCATGGCGGTGACACCCGCGGGGCTCGATCGCTCATGCTTTCTGTGATGGCAAGGGCACGCCAGGACCGACGCTACGCGAAGACCATCACCCAAGCTCTCTCGCAGTGTCCACCCGGCTTGGCTGGAGAGCGCAGGCGCAAACAACTTTCCAGTCTGCTCGACTGGGCCCTCGAGCAGTATGTAGTTGGAAAGCCTGTTTTAGAATCAGAAGCAATAACACGGCTGGCTGCAGCAGCAGGAGAATTGCGCCCAGAGCAGGAGGCGATGGTGGCGCTAGCAACCGGCGATCTATTGCGTGCTGAAAGGGCCGAGCACCGCTCCGAAGCTATCCGTACCGAGGCCTGGGCACCCTATCTGCTGTTAAAAGCTCGGCTGCTAGCCGAAGGTGGAAACCCGGATACGGCCACCGCAGCTCTGGCTCAACTTCACAGCTTGTGGCGCCGCACAGCGGTCGCGCTGGAGGTGCGTCGATTGGTTTCTCGCCAGCCGTCCGGATCGGCGAGGACCCCCTCATCTGGGGGTGTTTGGAAGGAGATGCCCAGGACCGAATGGCCGGCTACCGAATGGCGTTGGAAGGGAAGGACGGCTCGCCTTTATTTGCTACCGACGGTCTTGGCCGGAGGAATGGAGATCGGCTTCGATGTGGCTCCTCCTGGAGGCAGACCAGTAGAAGTGCGCTGGGACCAAGAAATGGTGGAAGTTGCAGCAGTGGCTAGCGGAGGGACGCTGGTGTTGAGCTTTGAGATCAAGCCAGGACTACACGTTGTAGATGTTGACTTCTTGACGAGCGGAAGAGTCATGCCCGGAAAGGTGCAACTCCTTGACTTCGAACCGCGGCCTTAGAGGTTAACCGGACCCCTACAGCCGCGCCGCAGACAATCGCGAGCGTTACCGCATTCGCCGGTATCGTCAGGCCAAAGTCAAAGCAGGAATGCAGTGCGAGAGCCGCCAGGGCTCCGAAAACGGCCAGAGCTGCGGCACGGTCCTCAGAGCGGGCTGCGTTCCGGAGCACCTTGGCCAGCCGAGCTATGAGGACGAAGAGCCCAGCTAAAAACAGTACCAATCCTGCCACTCCTGTAGTGACCGGCAGTTCGAGCACATCACTGTGAGCGTGGAACCACATCGAACTGAACTCGTTGGGCTCTACCAGAGAAAAGGCCTCTCGGAAGGATCCCAGGCCGGTTCCGGTCCAAGGGAACTTACGCCACAAATCCAACGCCGCTTCGTATCCCATCAAACGTGCGTTCCAGGTCAGTTCGTGAGATGAAGTGGCCATCCAGCGACCCAGACCCTGCTGAAGACCAATGGTGGCTATTACAAGGAAGCCAGCCATCGCCGCTCCACCTCCGATCAATCCCACTCGCCATCGCCGGGCCGTCCAAGCAATGAGCAATCCTTGAACGCCAGCAGCAACGATTGCTGCCAGCATTCCGGCCCGCGACCCGCTGAAGGCCGACCCTGTGAACAAAACGAGCCACAACAATACTGGTGGGACGATCCAAAGCGCGCCCCGCTCGAGGATGGGCTCCTTGCGAGCCCGGAGCACCGCCCACCAACCCCAGGCAAAAACAACTGCCAAGGCGATCTCAAGGTACACCGCCATGTGGTCGGGATTAACGAATGTGCCGCGAAGGCGATTAGGGGTGTTGCCTACTTCTGTTCCCCAGATGAAACTTGTACCCCAGTTGGCCGCTCCATAAAGGACCTGAAAGAGCGCCGCTCCGGCCAGTGCAGCACCAAGCAGTCGACGATGGCGACGGTCGCGACCCGACACCGCGGCCGCGGCGAAGCATGCGGCCACCGCGGCCCAGATGAGAGCTGAGGTGCGAGATTCCGTCGGCGCGAGGGAAAGCGTCCTAGCGCCTGAAAGCTCCGTCGAGGCGAGCAGTTGGGCGGCTTGCTCCTGTATCGAGCCGTGCATGGGCGAGATGCTCTGCACCAGCTCCGTCGGCCAGATAGCCGACTGCGCCGCGCCCAGCAAAGCGATACCGCCCAGGGCTAGTAGTGGGATGCCAAGGCCCCAGGCCCAGGGCTAGTAGTGGGATGCCAAGGCCCCAGGCCCAGGACTTGTCACGGGATTCGCCCGGCAAAGCATGGTTTTTCTGCCATGACAAAAGGGCAAAAGCGAGGGCGATAAAAGCAATGATCTCAACGATGGCAACACCCCACGGCATAACACTTGCAAAAGGCAATGGGGCCCAAAGAAGCAAGGCGATGAGCGAGGAGATGGAAAGGATGTTAGCAATGCGTATCATTTCATGTCAGATCATGTCAGACCAAGCCGCGCCCTTTCGGTGTCCGGCCGAAGACCGTGGCCACTCACCGTGTCCCGGCAGAGCCATTCTATCTATAACACCGTCGGGCCGGTTGCTAGAAAATGTTAACCGCCTCTATGTCTTCTGAATCCTGGCTTTCTAGCTTGGTCCAGCCGCTGGAGTCGTATTTGTAGACACCCTTTCCCGAGCTAAAGGCGGCTGCCAGCGCCTCGGCCATCGGCTCCATTTTCACTGGCTGCCAACTCGTCAACTTCGTCCAGCCTGTAGTGTCGTTATACACCCACATGCCACGACTTGCATCAAAGGCCGCCGCCACCTTATCCCCCCAGGCGACAACGCTAAACGGGTTCCAGCTGCTTATCTTCGCCCATTCCGTAGAGTCGTAAAGCCACAGGCCGCGGCCGACCCCAAAGGCGGCAGCGAGCTTATCGCCCCAAGACACCATCTGTTCCGGCTCCCAGCTGGTCAGCTTCGTCCAGCCCGTGGCGTCGTCAAACACCCACAAGCCACGACTCGCATCAAAGGCCGCCGCCACTTTATCCCCCCAGGCGACGACGCTAGACGGGTTCCAGCTACTTATCTTCACCCAGCCCGTAGAGTCGTAAAGCCACAGGCCACGTCCGACCCCAAAGGCGGCAACCAGTTTGTCGCCCCCGGCCACCACCTGCAGCGGCTCCCAGCTAGTCAGCTTCGTCCAGCCCGTGGCGTCGTCAAACACCCACAAGCCACGACCCGCATCGAAGGCCGCCGTCAGCTTGTTGCCCCATGCGACCATCTCATATGGATCCCAACTGGTTATCTTCGTCCACCCCGTTTGGTCGTAGACTTGCACACCTCGGGAAGGTCCGAAGGCCGCCGCCATTTTTCTGCCCCAGGCGACGATCTGTGATGGATCCCAGGACGTCAGACTGCTCCAGCTGCTTCCATCGAGATGCCATAGCCCCCGATCTTCTCCGAAGTCTGCGGCAAGCTCGTCTCCAGGTGAAACGGGAGGTGCCGATGCAAAGCAAGTCTCGATCGAGATATCGTCCACAAAGAAATTGGTGACCCGCAAGCCCCAGGTGATGCTCTCAAAACGAAGCAAGTGGCTTCCTCCATCCGCAAAGGCTGAGAGGTCAAGCTGAACAAGATTGTAACCACCGATGTAGTTTGGATTTCCTTCTAAAGTGTAAAACACTTCGGTGTCGTCGACGAGCACCCGGAGAAAATCGATTCCAAGCCCGCTGGTTGCACCAATCCAGAGGTGAAAGCTCAAGGTTCCCGCATCCTCCCCTATAGAGACCTGTTGTTCGATGTAAGCGACTTCCAAGTCGGGAGTGCCGCCAAACCATAAAAACCAATCACCGGTATTAGCCCTATCGGCTCCACAGGAGTCCAAGGAGCATATTGGCGTACCGAAATTCAAAGATACTTCGTCCCATGCGGCGCTTGGTGTTCCGCCTTCAAAGCTTCCATCTTCCACCGAGTCAAAACAGACATCGTTTTCAGTACTGAAAATCCATGTCGGACCCTCGGTTTCGAACCCGTGCTCATCTCGCGCGACAACCCTCCAGTAGTAGACCTTCCCATTCAAACTACCTGGACTGTAGTTGGTGGCGGATTGCCCCTCGGAGACGAGTGGTGGATTGCTGGTCGACCCAAAGTAGACATCGTAGGTCACGATGTCCGCCGAGTCGGGATCTCCACCAGTCCAGAAGAGAGTCGGAGTCACCGGCACGTTGGTAGCTTGGTCAACAGGAGAAGGGTTTGATGGCGTTAAAGGTGGCGCGTTGTTCTCTGCGACTGCAACCGCAGCTTGCAGGTCTAGGCGCGGAAAAGTCAGACCGTTCCGTGGATCGAGCACCGGGATCCCCGACGTCGTCAAACTGGATTCTACGTTGTTTGGTGCCAGGGTCGAGTTTGCTCCCATCAGGACGGCGACCGCGCCCGCCACATGGGGAGTGGCCTGAGATGTACCCTGCATCGTAACACCGGCAGCCGTAATAATCGCACCTGGCGCCAAGAGGGTGAGAAAGTCTGCGCTGTTGGAAAAGCACGTCACTTGGTCAGCGGTGGTTGTTGAGTCGGAACAAACGCTGTAGTTTTTCGCGCCCACATCCGAGTCGTAAACGGCCCCGACGCGAACGGCGCCCGGCGTACAGGCGGGAAACGCCATTCCTGCTGACTGCGCATTGTTGCCTGAGGCAACCACGGGGGTAATCCCGGCTTGCCGAGCGTTCTCGAATGGTGTGGTATAGGCACTTTGAGGACACACGGTGCTGGAAAAGCGACCTCCCAAGCTGAGATTCATTGCCACGATGTTGTATGTCGCTTGGTTGTCGATCGACCAGTTGATCGCTGCGATGATATCGGAGTCATAGGCAAAATCACCGGTAAATACGTCCAGGGCAGCTATGTTGGCGTCCGGCGCGACGCCCAATGCCGTGCCTGCCACGTTGGTTCCATGCCGAATGGTGTCGTCGAGCAGCCCATCTTCAGAAGCGAAATCGGTAGCAAAAACGACGCGACATCCGGCGGGGACTCCTGGCGAATCACACGCTCCGAAGGCCTCGCGCTTGTAGTCGACTCCCGTATCCAGTACGGCAATAGTGGTGCCGGCCCCGGTGTGGCCGTCCGCCGCAACCGGCGGCTGGTTGATGAGCGGCAGGCTCTCTTCAAGCGTTCGATACCGCGCTTGATTTTCAAAGATATCCATCACTTCCGGACGGTCGGCCAACGCGGCAAGAGCAGCCCTCGAGTGAATACGAACGAAGCTCATGGGCAAGTGATTGTAATCGACAAGGACGGTGACGGACCCGGGGATGAGTGTCGACATCACATTTTGTTTTAGCATGCCGAGCTCAGCGGATTTGAAGTCCAATACCACTCGGTCGTTTACGCGAACCCGCGCGGAACGCCTCATATCCGCCGCTTTCCGTTCGATGTTGGAAGCGTCAAACAAAACGATGGCACTTTGCTCTTCTCCAGCTTCAAGTCCGGCTAGAAGGGTGGGTGGCACCTTCCTTTCTGAACCGCTTTGCTCTTCCGTCCGAATGAGCTTCGCCGAGGAGATCCAGAAGCCAAAGGACAAGAAGAGAGTCACGACGAGGGCTGGGCTGGAAAGGAATCCCGAAAAACGGCGACAGAATTGCCGGCGGATTGCATACATAACGGGCACTCCATTGGGGGTGATTGGGTTGCACAAAGATCGTCCCGGTTAAGAACTGCGATGTCAAATCTGCTTTTGTCTCGACTGTAGTGCTATCACCACAGGCGGATCTTTACGATGAGTTGGCCCGAGGCGCGTTGACTTAGGTTTCAAAAAACATCCACCGTTTCCATATCTTCCGGATCCCAGCTCGCTATTTTCGTCCAATCCGTTTCATACAGCCACAGACCTCGTCCGGAGCCGAAATCCGCCGCGAGCTTGTCCGCCATCGCTTCTATCTGCTCCGGGTCCCAACTGGTCAACTTGGACCATCCGCCGGGGGAGGAGAACTTCCAGAGGCCCTTGACTCCGAAATCCGCCGCCAAACAATTGTTGCAGGCGATTACCTGCTCTGGATCCCAGCTCGTTATTCTCGTCCAGCCGGATGAGTTCCAAATCCACAGGCCTCGCCCGGCACCGAAAGCCACCGCCAGCTGGTCTCCCCAGGCAACCATTTGAACCGGCTCCCAGCTTGTGAGCTTGGTCCATCCGGATGCTTCGTAGCACCATAAGCCACGACCCGAGTTGAAGGCCGCCAACAGCTTGTCCCCCCAAGCAACGATGTCATCGGAATCCCAACTGGTGATTTTCTCCCAGCCCGAGAAACCATAGACCCACAGGCCTCGGCCGGGGCCGAATACCGCCGCCAGCTTGTCACTCCAGGCAACCATTCGCAGAGGCTCCCAACTCGTAATCCGGCTCCATCCAGTCGATCCATAAAGCCACATGCCCCGGCCGGAATCGAAGGCCGCCGATAATTTGCTATGCCAGGCCACCACCTCGTAGGGATTCCAGCTGGTCAGCTTCTCCCAACCTGATGGGTCATAAGCCCAGAGGCCGCGCCCGCTGTCGAAAGGCGCGGCAATCTTGTCCTGCCAGTCGATGAGCTCTACCGGGTCCCACTTCGAGAGCTTGGTCCAGGCACCCGAGTTTCGATGCCAAAGACCGCGGTCTCCAAAATCCGCGGCCAGTTCATCGCCAAGAGCCCCGAGATTAGTGGGGTTGAGAACGAACGCGCGTGTCAATCCGTCGAGCTCGCCGGTCCCCGCAATCTGCCCGGTATCGTTGATGTCTCGGGCCCAGCGAAGCAGCCAGCCTGCCGTGGGATCGATCAGATCGTTTAGATCGCGAACACCCTTGTCGACATCGAAAACAAAGGCATGTTCGATTCCAGTAGCGTCCCACATGATGCCTACCATCTCTCCTTGTGCGTTCATGCCATAGATCTCACCATAGGGGAAAGCGACTGGCATGGTGATCTGAATCGGATCCGCCAGATCGTCTTGCCAGTAATAAGGAAAAGATTGATCGGTAGCGACTATCACATGGCCTCCGATTAGGCCGGACTCGTTGATTGCCACGGCGTACCATTCATTGGATCCGTAGGAAATATCTCGGTTGAGCTCTCTCATGCCGCCGGCCGCGTCATAAATGAATGGTCGGAATTGCCACGAGCTATTGTTCGCTATACCGACGGCTTCGCCTTTATTATTGGCGTCGTAAGAAATGCTGTATCCATGCTGCCACTGCGGATACAGCGTGTCCAAGGTGCCAAGATCCTGAATGCCTGTCGAGTGATCATAGAGAAAAGCGTGATATGGCATGAAATCTCCGGCATCATTCGGGATATCCGCAAAGCCCGTTATCTGGCCAAGGTTGCTCAAGTCATACGCCGTGCTACTGTCTCCACTGACACCGGATGTATTGTCCAGTGTGCCGATGTCGTCGACCGCGAACGGGCTTTTATAAATGTCCCAGCGCGCGGCGCGCTCGAACCCGTCTGCGTTAAAGCTGTAGCCGGAGACCGCGCCATCGTCGTTGATTCCCCATGCACTGCTTACGCCACTTAGTGTGCCAAGAATCCGAGCCCCCCCGGTGGGGCCCCAAACGAAAGCTTCCTGGTTCACATCTTCATCATTGGCGACATCGTAATTGTGAGATCTCCCCACAACTTGCCCAAAGTTATTAATTCCACGGGCGCTGCTTCTAGCTCGGCCCGACAACGGTTCGATGGCAAGAGCTTCGTACTCGTACGCAGTACTAAACAGACCTACGTCGGATTCAAAGCTCGCGGGCTTGGTCCGTGGGGCTCCATGCCTTCTGACCCGGCTACCGGATTCAATCCTGAGCACCGGCTTTAAGCGACTTGTTCTTTCTTCTGGAAAAGGATCTTCTGTGACCTCGTTACCCATGGCCGGTTCACTCTCGAAATGGAAAGCAAGCACAGCCACCGTCAGTAGCCAGGTTGCTACTAGACTCGAGGGAATTCGGCGTAGTTTGCTCATTTCTATTCCTTTCCTTGTTAAACGACCGGGTGTGCACGCAATAAAGAGTCGCCCTTGGGATGGTGGTATAGCTGTATGGGCGCAAAATTCGATCTATAAGCTGAGCCTAGTTGCGGTTTCATTTCAAAAACCTTGCCGGAACGATACCGCACGGGCGTGAAGCAAGGCAGTGATCCTGGCCGGGGGTTGATGACCACGCCCGGTTGGTGGGGTATTGCCCCACTGATCGTCGCCGGCGACCGGATTCTGATCTGCTCTCAAAGAAGGACGAGGCAAATTACTTCACGGAGTGGAATATGGAGATATAGAGATAAGAATCCCAAGGAAGTGTTTGTCTCTGCGCGTTCGAACCCTATGCTGGATCTTTTTGGCTCTGGCACTTCCCGGTTCTCTACTTGGCCACGCGGGAATCAACACGCGAATCGCGGACGTGACCCGGCGAATAAGTAGCGACCCCGCTAACGCTCTGCTTTATGTGAAGCGTGGAGAGCTACACCGGCTACACCGCGATTGGGCATCGGCGAACCGTGATTTCGATCTGGCCCTGCAATTGGAGCCCAACCTGGTGACCGTCCATCTGTCTCGTGGTCGGATGTGTCTCGAAGCGGGACGGCTCGAAACCGCCAAGGCCGAGCTGGACCGTTTTCTTGTTCACCAACCCAATCACCTGGAAGGACTCATCGCCCGTGCACGGGTTCTCGTGCGTCAAGGTAATCGACTGGCGGCGGTGAAGGACTAAAACAGCGCCATCACCTTGTTGTCGCGGCCAACACCCGAGTATTTTCTTGAGCGAGCGAAGGCGCTCGCGGCCGAGGGGCCCGCCCATTGGGAGCAGGCTCTTCGCGGGCTGGACGACGCGGTGGAGCAACTGGGACCACTGGTCACATTGCAGCAGTTGGCGATCGATCTCGAGGTCAATCTTCGTCGATATAGCAACGCGCTGGAGCGTTTGAATACGATCGCCCGTTGGTTGCCCGCCGAACGGCGTCTTGCCCGTCGCGGCGAGATTCTTCTGAACGCGGGGCGTACTGAGGAGGCTCAGAAGGACTTCTCTGATGCCTTGGCGCACATCGAGACACTCAACCCAGGACGTCGTCAAAGCAAACCGATGCAAAAACTGGTAGCTCAGCTACGGGAAAAAGGTGTTGAGACGCCAAAGGAAAACCGCTAGGCGACGTTGGTGTAAATGATAGGAGCTCGTATCATGGTTTCCAAACTCGGTGGTCGAATCCAACAAATATTGTTGATAGAGTGTCATTTTGAGATGGGGAACGCCAAGCGCCAATTTTGGCAAAGTGTGTTATGGAACGAGCGTGGCGAGTCTGAGCTGGTGCGAATTGGAAGACATAACGATATCGACCGATACGCACGAGGTAGGGCTCAGCGGGCTGTCGGCCGACACAAAGTATTTCTATTCCGTCGGAACATCGACTGACACTTATGCGAGTGGACCGACCTTTTTCTTCGTCACTACACCACCGGTGACCGGCAAGCCCACGAGGATCTGGGTGCTTGGTGACTCTGGAACCGCCAACGATGATGCTCGGGCGGTTCGGGACGCTTACCTCGAGCTTCCTCTCTTGCCTCACAACGACCTTTGGTTGATGCTGGGAGATAACGCATACGCAGATGGGACGGTGCAGGAATATCAGGCGGCCGTGTTCGACATGTATCCCACGGTTCTTAGAAACTCGGTTCTCTGGCCGACGCTGGGGAATCACGATGGTCACACGGCTGACTCCGCCAGCCAGAGTGGACCCTACTATGACATCTTCACTCTGCCCACGGATGCACAGGCCGGTGGCGTTGCTTCAGGCACTGAGGCGTACTACTCGTTCGATTACGGCAATATCCACTTTATATGCTTGGAGTCCTACGAAACCGACCGTTCTCCGTCCGGCGCAATGATGACCTGGCTCGAGGCCGACCTGCAACTCAACGACAAGGAATGGCTCATCGCCTTTTGGCACCATCCTCCCTACACTAAGGGGAGTCACAACTCCGACACCGAGTCAGAGCTCATCGATATGCGGGAGAACGCACTGCCATTGCTCGAGCAATACGGTGTCGATCTCGTTCTGACGGGCCACAGCCATTCCTATGAGCGCTCCTTCCTTCTCGATGGGCATTATGACGTGTCGAGCACCTTCACCCCCGCCATGAAGGTGAATTTCGGGAGCGGGAAAGAAATGGAAACCGGAGCGTATACAAAACCGACGGGGGTTGGAATCGCCAATGCCGGCTCTGTATATGCTGTCGCGGGTAGCAGTGGGAAGACAAGCGGCTTTTTGTCTTGCTTTCCTGACAAGTGCAGCTTGGATCACCCTGCTATGTTCATCTCGCTTAACGAGCTCGGTTCGTTGTTTCTGGACATCAACGGTAATCGTCTCGAAGCAACGTTTCTGGATGACTCGGGTATAGCCCGCGACTTTTTTACGATTCTGAAGGGCGTCGATGTCACTGCTCCCGAAATAGCGGCGGTGGGGGCAGAGGGAGACGGCCTAACGGTTCACGTGAGGTTTTCCGAGCGCGTGGACGCGGTCGATGCGACCACGCTCGCCAACTATTTTTTGATTGATCCGCCAATTTCTATTTTGGGCGCGGTCATCGGCGAAGATGGAAAGACCGTGACACTGACCACCGCGGCCCCGCTCATCCCGGGTGTCACCTACAGCATCGTTGTGAACGACATCATGGACCAGCAGGGCCTCTCGATAATGCCGAATTCGCAAATGAGCTTAAACATCGAGACAGTGACGATATCGTTCCAGGATGGGGTGGCTCCCGATGCTGGCTACACCGGCACACGCGATACCTTTCTCGACGAGGGAGAGCCCGGTGAAAACTTTGCAGTCGATATAGAACTCTTCGTCGATGGGGATGCCGGTGGAGGGGATGACCTGGCGACGCTTCTACTTTGGGATATCTCGCAGATTCCCCGAAACGTTCAAATCGATTCCGTCGAAATCGTCATAGATGTCACGAACGACAGTCCCGGTCCTTATGAAATCTATGCCATGAAACGCGATTGGTTGGAAGGTGCGGCAACGTGGAACGAGTATTCGACGGGAAATAGTTGGGAAGCCCCGGGCGGCCAGGGAGCGTCCGACCGCGGAGCCAAAGTGCTGGGAACCTTGGCGGCGCCGTCGACTGGAATACGGACGTTCGCGCTGAACCAAGATGGCGTAAATCTGGTTCAGTCGTGGGTCGATGATCCTGGTACGAATCTCGGTATCATCATTGCCAACACGAGCACCACCAACGGACTCGATTTCCATTCACGGAAAGAAGCAACCGTGGAGGACCGCCCGAGATTGAACATCACCTACTCGGAACCTCCGCCAGAGTTAGCCGCCGACTTTGGCGCGGGGAGAGGCCTTTGGCGCTACGACGAAACCTGGAAGAAACTCACTGTCTGGGACCCGATGATCATCGTCGCCTGGCGGGATGCCGTGGCGGCGGCATTTGGTGTTGGTCGCGGCCAGTGGCTCTATCGGTCCACGGGCTGGCAGAAGATCAGCAGTTGGAGTCCCTATGATGTTGTTGCTTGGCGCGATGAGCTGGTAGCGGTTTTTGACTCGGGTCGCGGCATGTGGAGATACGACGGTTCGGGCTGGTCAAAGATGACTTCGTGGGAGCCCGAGCACATGGTTGCGTGGGGTGACAAGCTGGTTGCGGACTTCGGCGCCGGCCGCGGTATTTGGATCCACGACCTGTCGGGTTGGGAAAAGATCAGTAGTTGGGACCCCTACGACCTCGTTGCCTGGAATGATGAGTTGGTGGCGGCTTTCGACTCGGGTCGCGGCATGTGGAGGTACGACGGTGCTAGCTGGTCAAAGATGACTTCGTGGGAGCCCGAGCAAATGGTCGCGTGGGGCGACAAGCTGGCGACGGACTTCGGCGCCGGCCGCGGTATTTGGACCCACAACCTGTCGGATTGGAACAAAATCAGTTCTTGGGATCCTTACGATATGGTTGCTTGGGGGAGTCAGTTGGCGGTTGCCTTCGATTCGGGGCGTGGCATTTGGCTTCAGGACATGACCAGTTGGAGGCGAATAACGTCCTGGGAGCCCGTGGAGATGGACCCCACGAAAGATGCGCTGGCCGCCGCTTTCGGCTCAGGGCGAGGTCTTCATCTATATAATGGAAGCAGTTGGGAACAAATTACGCGCTGGGATCCGGAAGCGACGGAAGTAGTAGACATCATTAAATAGGGTTTGCGTGTTGACCGATCCTGTCCGGTGGCTCGTACACCGATCGTTACAGCTTAGCTCTTGCTCCGTGCGATCCTCTTATCCAAATCTGTTCTAGTGCAGATCTACCGCTTCCATGTCCTCCGGATCCCAACTGGAGATCTTCGTCCAACCTGTCTCATACAGCCACAAACCTCGGCTGGAGCCAAAATCAGTGGCAAAATGGTTCGCCATGGCTTCCATCTTCTCCGGATCCCAATTGGTTATCTTCGTCCAACCGGTGGAGCTGTAGAGCCAAAGCCCTTGACTCCCGAAATCCGCCGCAAGGTTGTCACCCCAGGCGATCATATCTTCCGGATCCCAACTCGTCATCTTCGTCCAACCGGTGGAGCTGTAGAGCCAGAGTCCTCGACTCCCGAAATCCGCGGCCAGCTTATCGCCCCGGGCAACCATCCGTTCCGGATCCCACGTCGTCAGTTTGGTCCACACGCCAGAGCAATACATCCAGATTCCATCGACGCCAAAATCCGCAACCAGACAATCGTTCCAGGCGACCGTATCTTCCGGATCCCAACTCGTAAACTTCGTCCACCCGCTGGTTTCGTAGAACCAAAGTCCCCGCCCCGCCCCGAAATCCGCGGCCAGCTTATCGCCCCAGGCAACCATCCGTTCCGGAACCCACGTCGTCAGTTTGTTCCACACGCCGGAGCAATACGTCCAGATTCCATTGACGCCGAAATCCACTACAAGACAATCGTTCCAGGCGACCATATCCTCCGGATCCCAGCTAGAGATCTTCGTCCACAAAGTGCTGGTTTCGTAGAGCCAGAGTCCTTTGCCCGAACCGAAATCTGCCGCGAACCTGTTTTCCCACCTGACCAGATTCTCGGGGTCCCAGCTCGTTAACTTGTCCCATATGTTATCGTAGTGCCAGAGTCCCTTCGCTCCGAAATCGCTTGCCAGTTCATCCGGCAAGGTCACTATCTCGATAGCCAGGCTGCTCGAATCGGACCAGTTCCCTGCGGCATCGCTCTCTTGGATATACAGGATGTGCTCGCCTTTGGAAAGAGGTGCCAGGGGTGTGAAGAACGTGTCTGATGTCGTGACAGCACCAGTACTTAGACCCGAGTCGTCAAGTTTGTACCTAAAAACACCATTGCCGCCACCGCCACTACTCCACGTCCAAGTCGGTGTGGTGTTGTTGGTGGGGCTGTCCCCGGACACTACTGGTGGGCTCGGAGGCGTATTATCCACGACTACAACGGCAGTGTCCTCGACCACATTCGTTGCAGGTAGCTTGTCCTGAACCACAAGGCGCAGCGTGTACTCACCGTCCGCCACAGCCGTCGTATCCCAGGTGCAAAGCGGACCGCTGGTGACGGCGGTATCGATCTCCGCCGTGATGGCGGTCCAGGTTCCTGGTGTTTGTCCGGCACCGTAGAATACCTGGTAGGAATCAAGGTTGACGTCCCACGCCGTTCCCAGCACCGTTATCGTGCTTCGGACAAAAACACTGTCCTCTGGAGATGTGATCACACCCATCGGCGAAATGGTGTCATTTTCAATTGTGAAGGACCATGTGTAGGGGACTTCCAAGGGATTGTTGTTTTCATCGCGAATGCCACCAGCTCCGGCGATGAGTGTTGCTGTATAGGTTGCGGAGTTCTGCAGATCAACATTCGGGTAAAAAGAAACCATCCAGGTATTCTGGTCATAGTTGACACTGCCCGGTACGAGGACAGACGTCGGGTCGCGAAGGGTAACGTTGGTGACGGTCACGCTGGCCGGGTTCAGACTCTCATTGAACGTTGCCTGTACCATGGGCCGTACAGACGCGTTCGTTGCTCCAGATAGCGGCAGTACGGATGTCACCTGGGGAGCATGTAGATACACGGTGAAGGAACCCGTCAGGTCCGAACTCGCGGGTGAGTTGTCATTGTCCTGAATAGTACAAGCGAAGTCGTGTGGCCCGGCACTCAAAGGACCCACAACTATGTAGTAGTTGTCGGCACCGCCGGATTGCACGGGTGCTGGTGCGCCATCTACATTGCAGGATGACGTGCCAATGCCGGATGGATCGGAGGCATTCCACGAGATCTTGATCTCCTCATTGTCTTCGAGCAGTCCATCGCCGTCGCCGCTATGTTCCTCGATGCTCTCGACGAGGACATCCGGGCCAGTATCGTCATTGTCGGTGACGGCAACGATTTTGTTAGCGGAGTTATTGCTCTCATTGTTTTCGGGAATAAGATTATCAGGATCTACCAAAACGTAGATCGGAACGTCGCCGGATAAGCTTGCCGGCCAGGTGACCTGGGCGGGTTGGGTCGCACCGGCAGCGATAAGAGGAATCGTTTGGTCCGAATCAATTTGCACACCGCCCGTGCCAGGGTCACCTTCATAGAAGCGAATCAGAACATCGCTCAGGTCTCCTTCGCCAAGATTCTGGACTTGTGCGGTGATGGTCACACTCTGACCCTCCGCCGGGCCGGTGGGATCGAAACTGATGTTATTCGGGTGAATCGTGAGGTCATCGGTATTCATCGACTTCATATAGATGTCGGCATGACCATTCCGGTAGTCCTCCCAAACGACGATGTCACCATAGATGAATACATCCTCTTTGCTCGATGTGCCACTAACGAACACTTCCGGCCCACTACCACCAATCTCCGCCTTGTACAGCCGGCGATCATCCGCAAGGTAGATCACTAGATCCTCGTAAATGGTAACTTCCTCCTCGTCGCGAGCGTCCTGGTCGTTGGAAAGGTTTGTCACGGCCCCGTCGTATACGAATACGTCGTAGTAATCACCATTGTATTCATCGATCCAGACCACCCTGTCGCCATAGAGAGTAAGCCCTTCGATGGAGTCAAGCGCTGCTATTTGCGGGGTGCTACCGGTAGACAGAGTGTGACGAAAAACACGGTCTCCCTGATCGTACCAAACAGCATAGTTGCCCTGAATTTCCTGATAAACTTCATTAACGTCTGGGGTACTAGTCAAATAGATAGTATTCGCAATTGAGATCCGGTGACGCAGGATGTCATTCCTTATGGTTGGCTCCTCTACCATCCTTTTTTGCCAAACGACGTAATCTCCCCAAATCCGCGGACGGGAGTCTAAAAGGCTATCATTGGTCAGAAAGCGGGAATTCTCGTTATCTTGCAGGTCCATTAGATAGATATCATTGTCATGATAATCACCGGAAATCGGTCTTTGGGCCCAGACAACATAGTTCTCATAAATCCTAGGAGTCAAGTACAGGTACGACGTGTCGGTGGTAAGCTGAGTGACTGCTCCCGAGATAACGTCTTTGAGGTAAATCTGATAAGAACCGCTGGAGTCATCCCGATAAACCAGCGAAGTACCGTACAGATGTGGATCTTCCTGATTACCCGCGCCTCCCACCAACTCAACGTCTCCTGTACCGCTGCCGACCATGCCAGTAATGCTGATCGTTTGTGTTCCCTCGCTGTGGGCATTGTCGCTCGTTATGGTCACGGTTCTTTGAATGAGGCCGTTGAGACCGGTCGTGTCGATTCTCAGCGTGAGTGGCTGTGTGACGCCGGGCGTGAGCGTAAATGGCGTTCCGGGTGTACCGGTGATGGTGGTGTCGGCTTGGTCAGCCGAGATAGACATAACGCTCAAATCGGCTGCACCGCTACTAAAAATTGTGGCCGGAATCTGGACTTCGGTGCCTGGTGAGACAACGCCAAAATCATACGCATTCGGTTCCACCTCCATGTATGGAGCACCAGTGACCGTGAGTGTAAAGGTGACCTCTTGGGATTTGTCGCGATCCGGTCCGTACCATACCGTCATGGTTGCTTCAATATCACCAGCAAAATCGGGTGTGATGCAAACCCTTTGGTCGAGCAGGGTTTGAGCGGGCACGTATAACAGTACGTAGAGCTTCCCTTTTCTCCAGCAATCATTCCCACCTCAACTACCTCCAAGATCAACAGCCATTCTCTAACCACGGCGCTGTGCGTGAGGAGCACGAGCTTTTTGT
>SDBT01007068.1_pt1 | contig 18528 bp, 22 predicted proteins | sample 2277101 | NCBI WGS metagenome assembly SDBT01 (sample SAMN10404973, study PRJNA504765) | marine sediment metagenome | isolation source: marine sediment core GS10_PC15, 103 cmbsf | place: Arctic Ocean: Southern Knipovich Ridge | collected 2010
GGGCTATTCGTCCGGATGGGGAAGACAAGGTCAGGGATGCCATAGTGCGGCTGCAGATCGAATTGCCTGCGGAGCTTGAAGGACAGCTCAGGGACAATGACCTCAGGGATGCCTTAAAAGAGACTTACTACTTTACCGTGGCCAAGGATATCAAGCGAGAGGCTCGCCTCAGGCTGGGAAAGATGACGGCTGAAGAAATAGCTCCTCTCGATGCACTGAAGACCTACCTGGAAACAAATTTTACCCCCGACCGAGCTAAAGTTCTGCTTGAGTATGGGGAGAGGTTGATACAGGAAAGAGGAGGTTAGAAGAATGGCTGAGTATTATTTTGATATTGAAACAAATGCAAAAGGGCCAAAGCCAGACTTCGTGAATGACGAAATACTGGCTATACAATTTCAAAGGCTAGACAGCAGGACAGGTGAAAAAGGGGGCGACTTAACTATACTCAAGTCTTGGGAATCGTCAGAGAAGGATATTCTGGAGAGGTTCTATTCTACATTTAGCCCTGAAGCCGTGTGGAACTTTGTACCTATTGGATGTAATTTGAGTTTCGATTTTTTCAGCTTGCTTTATCGCTGGAGAAGAATAGGTATTGAGGTAAAGCCAAAAATTTTATTTAGCGAGCATCCCTATATAGATATAAAATCAATTTTGGTGATATTTAATAGCGGTTCATTTAATTCTATGGTAACATCACCCACTTTGCGGGGTCTTATTACTCTTACCACCGGGGATGCCTCAAGTAGCTTTCCAAATGTTGAATAACCATAAGCCTGATAATTGAAGCTCGGGTCCAACCTTTGCAATGTAGAGCGAAGTTTGCTTCCCACTACTCTTCCATATTCATCCGCAGACGCTCTAACACCACGTATTAAAAGCTCATCTACGGAAGGCACTTCCGATACCTGGGGCGCCACATTCAAATCAGCCTGGTCAAAAAAGATATATCTATCACATGACCTGACCAGGTTTTTGGGTGTAATCTCTTTTCTGCCGGCGCCAATTACAACCTTGCCCGCGGAACGCAGTTTAGTTATTAGAGGAACGAAATCCTTATCCGACGAGACAACTACAAATGTATCAACGGTTGTCTGAAACATTAATTCAACAGCATCGATTGTCAGGCGTATATCACTTGAATTCTTCCCTCCGGAAGTGGATTTCAATACGAGAACCGGTTCTACCCCAAGCTCAAATAATTGCTCGCGTGGAGTCTTCAGGGTTGACCAATCCGCATAAGCCTTTTTAATGATGATGCGTCCAATATCGGATAGTTGATCGAATAGACCCTGTATTGAATTAAGACCAACATTTTCAAAATCAATTAATACCGCAATCTGACTTTCGGTTGATGCCCTTTCCGCACTCATAAACCTGCCTCCATTTTCATTGCTTTATATATTGTCATCATTGACATAAGTTAACACTGGAAGATAGGTCATTGTCAACTGGAAACATGATTATACTAAAGATGCCGCCGATTTAGTGTCAGGATTTTATCATTACCAGTATCATCTTAAACATCTTTATTGCCCTCAATGCGTGAGGCTTGTTGGCTGGCATTATCACCATATCCCCCTCATTCAAGCAGAGGGATTTACCGGAGATAGTAACCTCAGCTTCACCGTCAAGAATATAGACCAGAGCATCAAAAGGCGCCGTATGTTCACTTAATCCCTGCCCTTCACTGAAAGCAAACAGCGTGCAGGTTCCCGTTGCCTTATCGATTATTGTCCGGCTAATGACAGACCCCTCCTGATAGCTTACAAGGTCAACTAATCTTTTTACTTGCCCCAGGAGTTTATCAGTGCCTTTTATACCTTTATCACCTTCCATGCTTACACCTCACATTATGATTATTTCCGGGCAAGGCGATACTATTCAGGCAACACTCAATCATTTCAGCTTCCTTTCCTTTCACCGCATGATGGTATATATTTATCTAAAAACAGTTAGAAAGGTAAGTGTTGCCAGTATCGCGAACAGTATTCCCACGAATTTCCCCATAGATTTACGATTTATTCTGCTGGATAGCAGAACACCAGCCTGCGCCCCCAATATTACACCTGGTACCGCAAAGATAAGGATAGAAAGAACATTGGTTATAATAGATAGCTCACCCTGGCTGACCAGGAAATAAGTATGCGCGCAAACACCGACTATGGCACTCATTGCGACCAGGAATACTGATGTGCCGGACGCGGCAGGGACGGGCATTTTCATCTTCCGGAGGAAATTTAATTCGTTTACTTCCCCCAGTCCTGATGAAATCATCCCTACTAATAACCCACCGAATAGACTGGTTGCTTTCACCATCTTTCCAGGCACCATCTTTTCAGAAATGGCACTCACGCCGGTGCAACGGGGGTCTTTCGGCAAACACTCCTTCCCTTTTAACAGGAATTGGTACGCTAGATACAAGATTAGTGACGATAACATAATCTTTAAAACGTAAACAGGGAACCACCTCCCTAATATGACTCCAATTATCGTGGCCGGAATAGTCAATACAATGAGTTGTTTTACAATATCGAAATGGATTACCTTTTTCCGCCAGTAACCGATTACTCCGGAAGAGAAACCAAACACTTCGATAGCAAGTCCTGCTCCCAGTGCGAGGAGGGGATCCAGCCTTAAAACAAGCATGAAAAACGGTGTGAACATAATCGCTCCGCCAATACCAGCAGACATGGCAATGGTCGCAATCCCTATGGCTACGGGAAACATAAACCAATAGCTTATATCTATCATAATAACTTCCAATAGTAGCTATTACGGCAATAACTCGTCAAACTTAGACTGGCTAAAGCCTACCACGGTTCTACCTCAATCACTGTTTTGATATGCTTCTGGTCAACAGGGGCAAAGATGAGTTGATAGTCTTGCAGTTTGAAGCGATGGGTAATCATTTCTTCAAGCAGCCCACCAAACCGCGAGTTTATGGCAGGTATGTCCTTGAGCGCCATCTCAAAATGGCTGCGGTTTGAATTTACGCTGCCCACCAGCACCTGGTTATTACGCACTATCTGACGCACCAGTTGGGCTGCGTCGACCTGTATAATGAGTTCCTTCCGGGGAATTCCAGTCATGACATAGATGCTGCTACGTGACATAAAGTTGATTAGTTCGATGGCGGTAGCGGCAGCGCCCGACGCTTCAAAGATAATATCAAGCCTGCCTGAGGGACCGCAGCAGGACTCTGCCATCGCCTTCGGTGTCTTACCGCGAGCGTCTATGTAATGAGCTCCCAGGTGTTCTACGAGATGCACCTTTGGGCTATCTTCAGGTACGATATCAGCGACAAAGGTAAACACTTCAGCTAATCTGAGTAAAGCTGTCGCTAGAATTCCCAGCGGTCCCGCTCCAAGTACCAGCGCAATTTTGCAACTACCCCAATCGGGGGAAAGAAATGAATGCTCTGGATGGTCACATGCCCAGGGAAATCGTGATTGGATAATCCTTAGCTGCTCTATTCCTTTCTCGGCGATGCTTAGCGGTTCGGTGAACACGGCGAGCTTTGCCAGTTCTGGCGGAACCTTGACCACGTATTGTTCCTGATCTACCACGAACTCGGTAAAATAACCGTCTCGCTTGTGAATGCCGCGCTCCGTAAAAAGTCCGGTCATGCACATGTCGCTCTGATTATGCAGACATGGCTGGCAAATCCCGCAACCTCTCCGCACTGTCATCGTAACCGTATCACCCGGTGTGACTGACTTCACGCTGCTTCCCACTGCTTCTACCACCCCCACCATTTCGTGACCCATAACGATATCATTGCGGTTCTCGATAATGTCCTGCAGGTTATGCGCGACCATGTTAAAGTCGGTGCCATCTACCCCGGCCGCTTTAACTCGCACCAGCACCTCATCCGGCTGTTTTATCTCAGGTTTGGGGAAGTCAAGTGTATGCACTCCTGGCTTCCCTCGCATCATCCCAATAGCTTTCATTATTTTAGTCCTCCCGCTTGCTATATATTTATTCTATCAGGGTCGTTCCTGCACTATCAAGAATATCTCCAGCCAGAGCCGGTTTGACCAATCATCTATTGCCTTCGAGGGAATTCCCGGGAACGTCATGGCAGTAACATTTTCGGTTATGCTTGAAATCAACCGTAGTCTTGGTTATAATTCTTTTCAGGAAGCGAATAAGTGATTTGCCCGGCAGACTTGGCTTACGGTTGGTCACAAAGCAAACTTCTGGTAAGATTGTAGCTGATGGACTTATATCTAAGGGGCTCGTAGCTCAGCGGCAGAGCAGTCGGCTCATAACCGATTGATCGCAGGTTCGAATCCTGCCGAGCCCACTTTTGAAGCTGATATTCTATTGAAATAAGTAATAAAGTATGGGAAATATCTCGTAAACCGATAGGTCAGGATATAGATGTTCTCGCTGAAAGACAACGAAAAGTCTTACGAAACCGAAGGTCGCCCACGAACAGGCGACAGGATACTTCGTGTCAAGACGGGCAGACATCGGCGCAGGTTGCGCATTGTTCCGAACATCCCGGGGATTCTCAGATTCTTTTTGGATATTATCCGCGACACTCCTTTTTTTCCTCTACTTCTTGTCCTAGTTGTGCTTTGGCTGGTCTCGTCGCTAGGCGTTTATCTTGCTGAGAGACCGGTAAATGAGCAGTTCTACTCATATGGGCATACTCTGTGGTGGGCATTTACAGCCATGCAGACACAAGGCGCTAACAGTCCAGGACCGATTACTGCATGGGGGATGCTGATCGGTGGGATATGGTCAATTATTGGAACCGTTATCTTTTTTGGCGTCATAATAGCCACTATGTATGCGTACTATATGATTCCCAGGAATCGCCGACACTCACAAGCAATCATTGATGCCATAGAGTACAACCTGGATGAAATAGACCAACTCTCCGTTGACGAGTTGAATACACTTAAAGATACTGTGACAAGCGTCGTGAACAGGCGAATATCAAATATTGAAAAAAGCAGTCAAAACAAGTCATGAAAAACTGTTGCGACTCCGAGAGTTACTGTTTATACTACCAGGCAACAAAGGGAGACGGTAACGACTAATAATGCGTGTACCAAAAATCACAAGTGAAGGAGATATAGGCGTGACAAAAACTAATCCGGCAGAGAGTCCTACCGGCAAGTGGGTTTCCTACCGTCCGGAAATCAAGCTCCTGGACTGTACAATTCGCGATGGCGGGCTGATGAATGACCACCTTTTCGATGATGTAATCGTGAAGGCAGTATATTCGGCATGTGTTGCAGCCGGCATCGACTACATGGAGATAGGATATATAAACTCTAAACGAATCTTTTCCCCAGCCGAGCACGGCGCGTGGAAATTCTGTACCGAGGATGATATCCGACGCATCGTCGGTGAAAACGATACGCCCTTAAAATTATCGGTCATGGCTGATGCTGAAAAGAGTGATTACCATGAAGATATCTTGCCCTGTGACCAGAGCGTACTGGATATGATTCGAGTGGCGACTTATATTCATCAGATACCATTAGCCCTGGATATGATTAAGGATGCTCACGATAAAGGCTATGAAACTACCATTAACTTAATGGCTGTATCAGTGGTTAATGAGCGGGAACTGGATAAAGCGCTGGAGCTCCTGGTGAATTCGGAAGTGGGAACTCTCTATATCGTTGACAGTTTTGGATCTCTTTACAGCGAACAAATACACTTACTTCTGGAGAAATATATTGGTTATGCAAAACCACGCGGAAAACAGGTGGGGATGCATACACATAACAACCAGCAATTAGCTTTTGCCAATACTATTGAAGCAATAATAAAGGGAGCGGATATGCTGGACGCAACCATGGCGGGATTCGGCCGTGGTGCCGGCAATTGCCAAATCGAATTATTAGTCGGCTTCCTCCATAATCCCAAGTTTCGTCTCAGGCCTATCCTTCAGTGTATTCAACAACACATCGAGCCGCTACGCGAGAAGCTTATGTGGGGATTTGATACTCCCTATATGATTACGGGGATGCTAAACCAACACCCTCGCGACGCTATTAAATTCAATGCCAGCGAGGATAGGGGTGATATAGTCAAATTCTTCGATTTGATTACCGAAGAAGAATAACCAGAACCGACTCGTATACTACTTGCCAGGTCTATCTGACCGGTAATATCGCTGTATTGAGACATTCCAGTTAAGCCAGGGAATTCATTTCCTTTTGCCACGCAGGGGCTTTAACTCTCAAAAAACGCCTGACCGGTTCCTCTTTGTTGCAGACAAGCATGGAGGTTATACTTACCCAGGGAACAAACAAATCTTCAGTGTCTCTTCTTATCATATCCAAACTATCATCCCAGTGCACAATGTTTATTCTGACACCGTACTCATCCGCAGCCAGCAACAACCCAATATAACACCTGCTGGGGGCCGTCTCTGGCTCCAGTCCTATAGCCACGTAATAGCCGGGTAGTATTGCCTGTGGTTTAACCATATATCACCTCCGTCAGCCACTATTTTAACACATCCTGTCCAGTTACAGTAGAGTATATTCGAAAGCCAGTTTAAATACAATAACTGATTTCCCGGGAATAAGATTAAAATCGCGTCGCACCATTTTTAATTCCTGGAGATTTATCTATTTCGGCATGACGTTTACATAAATTTGCTGTTTATGCTTTAATGAAAGGGTCAATCTCAGGAGAAAAAGTAATTTGTCTGATATAGCGGTTTTGCAAGAAATTCTGGGTGTATCTTTTAACGATCTATCGCTACTGGAACAATCAGTAGTCCATAGCTCTTATATCAATGAAAACCCCGGTTTTACCGCTGGCTCTAATGAAAGACTTGAATTTCTGGGTGATGCCGTTTTGAGCTTCATCATTGCCGAAAGGCTGTATCAGGAATATCCCGACTTTACCGAAGGAGAGATGACGAAGGCTCGTTCGGGAATAGTGTGCCGGGCTACTCTAGTCCGTATCGCCAGAAGCGTTGGACTTGGCGACTATTTCTATCTGGGAAAAGGTGAGGAAGCAAGTGGTGGGCGGAACAAGCCGGCTAACCTGGAGGATGCCATGGAAGCCGTAATTGCGGCTATTTTTCTTGACAGTGGTCTGGATATCACCAGAGGCTTTGTTATAAAATATTTCCGTAAAGAGATACAGAAAGCAATAAATCAGGGCGTAGATTCAGATTATAAATCTCGATTGCAGGAAATTCTCCAGTCGAACCAGCAATTGACGCCCACTTATCGTTTAGTAGAAGCGACTGGTCCGGACCATGATAAGGTATTCACGGTTGAAGTATTAGCCGGCGATGAAGTACTGGGCAAAGGTTCGGGCGGGAGTAAAAAAATGGCAGAGAACGAAGCCGCCAGGTCAGCATTAGAACAGTTTTTCGCCGACTTTACACGGTAATTCCTCTTTGCTAAACTTCAAAGAGTATTACATATTATCTGATATCTAATTAGAGGTGCTGTCATGGGTAAGCGAGATTACAGACACAGGGAAACTAAAAAAGCTAAAAAAGATTCCAAGAAATTAGCTGTGTCAACTATTCTACCGACTACAACAAACGTAGAAGTAATTAAGAAGCGGAAAAAGCGGAGTGAAGTAGAGGAATATGAAGGGTAGCGCCAATGACCAAAAAAGTCTCACTTCACGCAATTATTTATGGACGGGTTCAGGGGGTCTTCTTCAGAGACTTTGTTGACACGCGGGCAAATAGATTGGGTATCACCGGTTATGTACGTAACTTGCCTGAGGGCTCTGTTGAGATTCGGGCAGAAGGGGAACGGGAGCGAATAGAGGAGCTAATAAACTACTTGAGGGCAGGGTCACCGGCGGCTAGTGTCGAAAAAGTAGTCACCACATGGTCAGAATATACTGGCGATTATTCCAGTTTTAACATCAGGTATTAGGCTGAGTTGATGAGTCTTTGATCTCCCGCAGTCCATAATACCGATTATTCTTAAAAAGGCGTGATAATATTTCAACTGAAGTGCGGTAGTCGCCACCGCGCCATTCACTTAACTGACTGCTCAGTTCCTCCAAATTAAGGGGTTGGTTACCGTTAGCGAGAAATAGGCGGAAGGCGCTCTCCATGATTGGCTGCTGATCGGCAATAAACCCGGGGACATGAGAACAGCAGTCCCTGATATTTGAGAGCAGCGTGTTTACGGACATATATTTTCCTTTGGCATCCAGTTGTTTGGCGCATTTAGGGCAGAGGTAGCTTTGAGCCAGGACAATAAATGAGCGATTGTTTGGTTGATACCATTCCAAATCAATAAACCAGCATGTTTTTACTTGCTCTGTATCCGTTTCCTGGTTATTAATATCCATAAAACTACCTCAACTATAATTATTGGGTCTCAAAAGCCACTTTGGCTAGTTTAATCAGGTCAAGATATTCACTTTTTAGCCTTAAATTTATTGATACTTCTCGGTCTATTTCATATGGTTCACCAACAAATATCTTGCCGTAGTCCTTAACTTCCCCTTGACCAGGGTCGCCAGATACCGAGAATATCTGCCTGGCTTCGATAATGCCCAGGTCAAACGGGAGAGTAAAATAGAGGTCGGCTAATACCCTGTCTATGCCTAAACTGTATAAAACCTGCCAGCCGCCCGGAGCCTCTCCGCCATACTTGATGCTCGGTAGCAAAGTGAGCAGATTCATAATACTGAGATTGGCTTGACGGTTAAAAGTCTTTAGCGGAGCCACAGATATCAGATAATCGCTGGATAGAATAACATTAGGTACCCAAAATGTGGGTACCGCAAAAGGTTTGGGCAAAGGATTATCCACTTCTACCAGGATGCAATCTTTTACATCCAAAGTCAATACACGTGGGAAATTATAACCCAGGGTTTGATATATCGGATATATCGGTTCTCCCTCTGGAGTGCCTTCCAGCAGAAGAATATCAGCGTCACTAATCCGTCTAATACCGGCTATTATCGCCGCCAGCATATTGTAGCTGGTAGTCGCCGGATAGGATGCCGCATAGGATGCGCTGGGTTTTACCAGGACACGACGTGCCCTGGATATCACCGACGGCGCCGTAAAGATAAATTCTGAAGCTTCGGTTATCAAGTTTTCCTCCGTAAAGAGAGATGTAAGCTCTTCACCTCAGGGATACCCTTCAAGCCGGATAACATGGCGATTATCGTTCTGGTCAGTAAATTCCGAAGAGGGGACCCCAATGGGACTGGCCTTCCATTAATCATCAGGTCTATATTGTCCTTTTTGTTTTGATTAAGCATATTTTTTTCAATCAGATTAACAATCTCCAGCGTCTCATCTTTTGAAAACTGTGGTACATTTACTTCCAGTGGTGCGTCAGTAACCACCGCTAATAATTGTTGTACCGGACTTAGCAGGGAACTACCCTGTTCGGTACGATGCACTTCAATTTTAGGGTAGTGGCTATGCTTGAATCCTTCGGTTAAGATGATGTCATAGTCCCAGGAAATGAAATGCGAAAAATCCTCGGGGCTGAAATCATATTCAAGCGGCTTAAAAACAGCAATCTTATGCGCTAAACAGATGGCTGAAATATCACTCCCCGCCCGGCTTAAGCGCCAGCTATCTTTGTTAGCCGTATCAAGCTCATAATCTTCGTCGGAATGCTTGATAACCGCCACCCGGTAATTCCGCCGTTTCAACTCGGCAATCAAGCCTTCAAGTAAGGTGGTCTTACCGGAATCTGATTTTCCCACGATAGAAATAATAGGATGCATGATGAATCTCTTTCACTCGTTTTTGTTAGTTAGCAATCTATTCGTCTCAATCCAGCATCATAACTTGAATCTTGTCCCCATTCTTTACTCTTGATGTATCTTCGGGGACAATCGCCAGGCCGTCGGCTAAGCTCATCGAGGTTAATATGCCTGAGCCTTGAGGGCCGGTTAGTCTTGCGAAGTATTGACTATCACGTTTTTCAACAATTACTCTCGTGTAGATGCGGCGTCCGTCCGTATTTACAATGGAATCTTCAAGTATGGCTTCTATTACCGGTTTAGTGAAATCCTTTTTCCCCATCATCTTGAGGATAGCCGGGCGAGCAAACAGCTCAAAGGTAACCATGGCGCTAACCGGATTACCGGGTAGACCAAGATGAAGTATCTTTCTGGCTTGACCTGTCTTACTAATTCCTCTAAAGCTACCAAAGGCTAGGGGCTTTCCCGGCTTCATTCTAACTTTCGAGAAATAAATCTCCCCTTCTTTAGCTAAAATATCCTTGACGATATCATAATCACCAGCGGAAACACCTCCGGTAGTTATCAGCATATCGGCATCCTGTCCCTGACGTAGTTTTGTTATCAATGAATCCTCTGTATCCATGGCGATACCCAGTATTCTGGGGATGCCACCATGGCGCTGAACCAGAGCCGCCGCACTGTAAGTATTGCTATCATATATCTTGCCCATAGGCAGCGGCTGGTTAATATCCACCAGCTCATCTCCGGTGGCTAAAATAGCCACTACCGGTCTTCGGGTAACGGTAACCTCGCTGCGTCCCAGTGAAGCTAGAACGCCGATTTCTGACGGCCTGATTATCATCCCCTTTTTTAATGCAGTATTTCCCCGGGCAATGCTCTCTCCGGCACGGCGAATATTCAAACCGGGCAGAACTTCACACAAAACACCTACTCTAGTCACAGGGTGAGCATCCGGTGACTTCTTGTGCTGGTACTCATCCGTATCCTCAAACTTGACGACGCTATCGGCTCCCTCAGGTACCGCGGCTCCGGTCATAATGCGTACCGCGGTGCCTGGCTCCACCTTGCATTTTGGAATGGAACCGGCGCTAACAGTATCAATGACGCGCAAAAACACCGGTGACTCTTCGCTGGCACCCACGGTATCCCCTGATTGAACGGCATACCCGTCCATGGCGGAATTATCCAGCGGGGGAATGTCAATATCAGACTTAATATCTTCCGCCATAACCTGTCCCAGGGAGTCCAGAATTGGCCTGGTTTCCTCATCTAAGACATCAGCAAAACTGAGGATTTTCTCCAACGCCTGTTCGACACTTATCATTGCTCACCGTCTCCCTTAGCCAGTTCCCTTGCCAATTCCAGGTCAGCTATCGTATTGATATTAAAAAGGCTCAGGTGCCTGGGGTCGAATTTCTCAATCTCCTCAACGCCTACATACCTTACCTTGACTAAATTTAAAAAATCGTAAATCCTTAATTTGTCTCGCATAATCATGTTTTTTATATGTGTTAAACAGCTCTTTTTATATACAGCATGAAGAGGTTCGATATAACTATTAACCCGAGGAATCACCAGGTCATAGTTAGCCGAAAGCTGAATTATATAACGCAGCAATGCCTGGTTCAGGAAGGGCATATCGCAAGCAACGACAAGGTTAACAGATGAGTCCGATGTTGCTAAGCCTGTGTAGATACCGCCCAGAGAGCCTTTTTCAGGAAAAGTATCAGCTACTATCCTGATATTCGGGAAGTTATTAAACTGTGGGAGACTTCGCTCTCCGGCAGTAACAACAATAATTTCACGACAGACTGGGCTTACTCTGGATATCACCTGCTGCAGCAAACTTGTATTGCCAACAGTTTCAAATACCTTATCATGCCCCAGACGCAAGCTCTTGCCGCCAGCAAGAATAATGCCACAAGTATCCAAATTATATTCTGGGATTTTTTAACCTCACCCCCCACTATTATTTTACCATAGCCGTCAATAGCTGAGGAAGAGGTTATCCGGTGGGAGAGATGCAATCTACATCAATATTTTTACAGCGCTGGCTTGAGAACGATAATTTCGGTTTTAGACGGAAGTTCTCCGGCTTTGAACTCCACCTCGCTGGTATTCAATTGGTTTACATTCTCCCTTCCCTGAAGGAATTTATCCACACCCGCTATCGGGAAGTCACATTTGCTGTTTTGGAAATGCATGGGTATAATCGCGCTTGGCTTAATATGGTCACATATCTTACCGGCGACGGCAGTATCAATAGTGTAGAATCCTCCCACCGGAATGAGCAGAATATCCACTTTACCCAGTTCAGCTATCTGCTTATCACTGAGCTGGTGCCCAAGGTCGCCAAGGTGACAAACTTTCACCCCGTCCACCTCAAACCAGAATATAGTATTATTACCCCTCTTTGTACCGCTAGCGTCATCGTGGTAGGTCGGGATACCATTGAATTTTATTCCCTTAATCTCGGTGGTTTCTCTAACCACTTCCGGGCTGCCAGCGATAATGTCGGTATTGCTATGGTCGGCATGGCCATGGCTTACGGTGACGATATCTGCCGACTCGTTTATCTCACCATAGCGAAGCGTATCCGTGGTAGTATAGGGGTCTGTAATTATTCTGATACCGGTATCAGAGGTAATCAAGAAGGATGCGTGTCCCAGCCACTTAATTTTCATCTCATCGCCTCCGTTATTTGTTTTTAGATTATTTAGCGAGATTAAGGATAAAGTTAATGAGGGTACGTACCGGAACACCGGTAGCACCTTTAACCAGGTAGGCTCGTTCCTTATCGCTGTCACTGGTGCCGGCGATATCCAGATGAACCCAGGGGGTCTTGTTTATAAACTCTGCCAGAAATTTAGCGGCGGTAATCGCCCCGCCGTATCTGCCACCGATATTTTTAATATCAGCCACGTCGCTTTTAATTTGCTCTCTATATTCATCATACATCGGCATGGGCCAGATAAGTTCTCCGGCTTCATTGCCAGCGGCAACTACTTTATTCATCAGCCTCTGGTTATTGCCGAAAGCCCCGGTGCAGAAATCGCCAAGCGCTGCTTTACAGGCACCGGTGAGAGTTGCCACATCGATTATGTATCTGGCGTCGAGCTTCTGAGTATAGCTTAAAGCATCCGCCAGGATAAGTCTTCCTTCGGCATCAGTGTTAAGCACTTCAATAGTCTTGCCATTCATTGCCGTGAGAATATCACCCGGCTTCAAGGCGCTGCCTCCCGGCAAGTTTTCCGCGGCCGGGATAACAGCGGTAACATTAATTTTTAATTTTAAACGGGCAATGGCGGTTATTGCCGTCATGACCGATGCGCCGCCAGCCATGTCTCCCTTCATCTCAGCCATCCCATTTGATGGCTTAATTGAAAGACCCCCGGAATCAAAGGTTATTCCCTTGCCGACTAAAGCCACATCAACTTTGCCGGAATCATTCCCTTTATAGTGGAGAATAATAAATTTCGGCGGCTGCCGGCTGCCATCGGCAACACCCAGCAGTGCTCCCATGCCCATTTCCGCCATTTGTTCGCGCTCAAGAATGATTGCTTCAAGGCCGTAGCTTTCCGCCAGGTTTAATGCCATCTCCGCCATGTGGCCTGGCGTCATAAAGTTGGCTGGCTCATTGACCATGTCCCGTGCCAGGTTAGCTGCCTCGGCAAGCACGGCACCTTTCCGGCTGCCCTGTTCCAGGAGCGACTTCGCCCCTTTGTTGCCAACAATTAGAAGTTGCTTTATTTCACCGGGTACATCATCTTTCTTAGTCATGTATTTGCGAAATGAATAAAGTCCGAGTATGGCGCCCTCGGTTACGACTTGAGCGGCAGTTTCCGGACTTATGCCATTTATTCCCGCCCCATGCGCAACGGTAGCGATGCTACTTACACCCTTTTGTCGCAGCCATCGGCAGGTCTCGGCGACAACACCGCGTACCTTATTCGTGGTTAATTCTCTTTTTTTACCGAAACCGGCAATAACTATCCGTGTCGACGGCAATTTGCCCAGGCTGTGAACCAGGGTAATTTCCTTAAGCTTACCCTTGATGTCACCCTGGCTGATAAGCCGGGAAATAGCGCCATCCAGAGCCTTATCCAGTGCCGCTAAATCACCGTCAAGTCCTTTCATTCCCTCAAAATAATTTAAGACTAAAGCATCGGCTTTAACCTTAACGATATCATCGGCGACGACCTTAATTTTCATTCTAAATCTCCTTTAGACAACCACGGAATCTTCCATACCTTTGATTATAGGATGTTTTACTCTGTTTGACCAGATAATCATAGAAAGGGATAGCTAATCACCGCAATAAAACGCTATGCTAGGTAGCCCGGTACCAGTTCAATATCATACTTCGTCACCTGCTCCGGGGGAATGCTGGCGGTAGTATCAGTGCCAATGGCCACTTTCTGTTTCAGAGGTCTCCCCTGAGTCAGAATTATCCGTGCCCGGTGTTACTAATATTGTTTTTGTACCCTCGTCCACTTTTTCAATCTTCGTTCCAGAAATGCCGGGATCAAGAAAAAACCCCACATCGTTAAAATTAAAACCAGAAAGGCGGGCAGGCTGAGTCTGCCATTGGTGAAGTAATTGACCATGGTTAAAGTTAATAGCCCGGTGGTAGTTAATAAAGCTATCCTGAGCCAGCGCTGTCGAATACGAATGAAGGCAGCTAAAGCTAACCCCAAAGCCAGGAAACTCAATCCAATCCAGGGGGCAAATTCATGAGTGCGTTGAATGGTGTACTCGTTGATTCTACCCTCCGGTGCCACCGCCAGAAACCAGCCAATCATGATTGGTATCGGTAGCAGCATTATGGAACTAAACAGCCAGTCTCTCCTCATGCCTTGAAATACAATATAGGCTAACCACCATAGAGCCAGCGGGAGATAGATGGGTATCGCCAGTAATGACCATACTCCGGGCAGATAGACTAAGAGAATACCGATTGCCAATACCGGAAGCAAAGAGTATCCCAGCCATGAGAAAACCCAGGCAGGTTTACCATGCCACAATCCATAGATTGTTGTCAGGAGAACCAGCGCCAGCAAGGCTGACAACCAGCCAAAATGTTGCCACCAGTTAAGGGCAAACAAGAGACCAAAAAGCAGGTGAGGCATTGAGGTTAACAATGCCTGCTTCCAGGTACCCTGACTATGAGCTTCATATATCTGGCGGGCTACTAATCCGGCTGAACCCAATAACCCAACGCATGCCTCAGCCGCCTCCTGCTCGGACAGTCCGGATTTCTTCAGTTCCTCAAGTTCATCTTCGATGTGCGTCTCAAGCTCGCTGACTATTTCCTTCTCTTCCGAGAGGTCAAGCCTGAGACTGGTTTTGATAATCTCCAGGTAATGGTTCAGTGCTGTCGACATTACCCCTGCTCTAAGATTAAATATTCATTGGTTGGAGAATCCTGTTCACGGCGTGGAGGAATTCCTGCCACCGGCTTCTCTCTATTACCAGGGCAGAACGCCCTTTGTCTGTTATATGATAATACCGTCTCCGCCGGCCATTAGGCAGCACCTGCCATATACCACTGACTAAACCCGTCTTCTCCAAACGGTGCAGAGCCGGATAAAGAGTCCCTTCTTTAAATTTGAAATATCCCTGGCTTCTGGCTTCCAGAACTTTGATAATCTGATAGCCATACATTGGCTTCTGTTCTATCAGGCAGAGGAGTAATGAATCAGAACTGCCTTTTAATAAGTCACGTTTCGGTGCCACTTTGCATTTACCTCGCTTATCATTATACTTAGAGTTTCTAGGTGTAGAATAGCACTGAAATACCAACATTGCAACCGGGTCTGGATGGTGGTTGCCGGAGAAATTGTGTAGCGCTTTGATTTTATAAATATTTATTTCAGGAAGACAAAATTTAGATTACACAGAAGCCGAAACCCAGGGAATATTAATGTTTTTACCGATGCCCAACTGCCGGAAACTGGCTAATTCACTGAAATCAATCATGCCACTCTCCGCTATATTATCAATCTCAATCCCGACTTCATAAGCAGCTGCCACCGGATTTAGTCCTCCGAGCAATGCCATACCAACCCGGTTTAATCCTACCGGGATTTGGCAGATTAACTCGCTGGTATTGCCCATGGCATAAACTCCGCCAATACCCGCCTCTTTAAGTGAAGCAATTAATTCCGCCGCTCTCGCTCTGGCCGGAGCCGGGATTTCACGGAAATTGGCTAATATTTTACCATTACCTGTTTTCGCTGCTTCGCTGACGCTGGTCATCCTGGCGCGGATATACTGTTCGGACGGGTCCAGTGATGTGCCCGCATAGTTAATTACCGCCGTGAAGCGCCTTGGTTTGTAATTACTGATTTCTAATATTCCACCAAATCTGGATTGAATAGGGATACCAGCCTTCAGCAAAACGCCGTTGGTGACAACACTGCAAACCGTCGCCAATCCGGTTTTCCCCCTGGGAACGACTACGGAACCAAGTTTTTCTCCTTCAGGCGCTATTGCCACCATCTCACTAACGCAAAGTCCCGCTTTGAATGCGTCACTCATGGCTGCCAGTGCCTGCTTGAAGTTGCTATTGTCGATGAGCGAAGTATTTATGGGAATTTGACCGGTTCTTTTTTCAGGATTAAAGCTGGTCTGGAAAGCCAATGTCTCCAGCTTGTCAAGGATGAATCCCACCTGTTCCGGCGCCAGTGCCATCTTGAGCTCCTCAAGTCCCTTTGGGGTGAGCATTCTGCCGTCATGGCCCATCGGTTGTGTATAGCTGCGTTCATCGGTTATTCTCAGATGATATCTGACGGCTCTTTCGCTTAAGGAGATTCCGTGACGCACAAGCTCCCGGGCAATTGTGATTGAACCCAGCGGTTCCGGTGATTCACTCAATACCTTTAGAATGGCTAAAACCTTTCTTTCAGTATCGTAGCCGGTTCTCTGCATGACGGCGTTCCTTTAAAAACTGCCTGGCTCCGTAATATTTAGAATTTCTGCTTTCAGGATATGGAACAATATTGGATTATAAGATTGGCAAGTATTTATTAAGCTCATATTCAGACACCTGAATGCGGTACTGGTCCCATTCTATTTTCTTGTTCTGTATAAAGGCGGAGAACACATGCTCACCGAGGGCATTACGCACCAGCTCGCTTTTTTCGGTTAGCTGGATAGCCTGCAACAGGCTGGAGGGTAAAATTCCAATCCCCCTTTTCCGCCTTTCTTCTTCACTCATCAAATAAACATTTTCGCTAACTGGCTCAGGTGCTTCATATCCCTTTTTAATGCCTTCCAGCCCGGCAGCCAGCATTACGCTGAAGGCAAGGTAAGGGTTGCAGGCGGGGTCCGGGGACCTGAATTCCACCCTGGTGGCGTTTTCTTTTCCCGGCCGATATTCCGGGACTCGAATAAGGTCAGAGCGGTTCCGCCGTGCCCATGAAAGGTATACCGGCGCTTCGTAGCCGGCAACAAGCCGTTTATAGGAGTTAATCCACTGATTGGTAACAGCTGTAATTTCAGGGGCATACTTGAGCAAGCCGGCAATATAGGACTTGGCTATTTTAGAGATGTGGTATTCATCATTCTTGTCAAAGAAGGCATTGCGTTCACCCTTGAATAGCGACTGGTGAACATGCATACCGCTGCCATTAATACCGAAAATCGGTTTGGGCATGAAGGTGGCGTAGACACCGTGCTGTAAAGCTATTTGCTTAACTATCAGGCGGTAGGTCATCACATTATCCGCCATGGTCATGGCGTCTGTGTATCTCATGTCTATCTCGTGCTGGCTGGAGGCAACCTCATGGTGAGAGTATTCAACACCGATGCCCATTTCCTGAAGGGTCATTACTGTCTCTCTTCTCAGGTCATCAGCCATATCCAGAGGTGTTTGCTCAAAGTAACCGCCCTGGTCTAAAGCCCTGGTTCCCTTCGAATCCTCAAAATAAAAATACTCCAGTTCAGGGCCAACATTAAATGTATATCCCATATCAGTTGCGCGTTGCAGGTTTTTCTTCAGGACATATCTCGGATCACCCTCAAATGGTTCCCCACCGGGTTTTAAGACATCACAGAACATTCTGGCAATAGCATGTTCTTTAGGTCTCCAGGCGACCAGCCGAAAAGTATCAGGGTCGGGCAGGGCAACCATATCGCTTTCATCGATACGGGCAAAGCCTTCTATCGATGAGCCGTCAAATCCCATCCCGTCCTCCAGAGCACGTTCAAGCTCATCGACAGTTATGGTAAAGCTCTTCAAAAACCCCAGGATATCAGTAAACCATAAGTTGATGAACTTAACATCCTGTTCCCGTGCCATTTTGAGAACATTTTCCTTGCCTTCTTCTTTGCTTCTGCTTGCCATTCTCTGCCTCCTTTAGTAGATAGCTTCTAGTGTCTAAAAAGTTTTAATCCCTGAGGTTGATTATACTACTTAAATTCTGGTTTTGTCGCCTTTTTAATAAGCATAAAGCCGACCGTAAGGTCGGAGTACCAGTGGGCGCAGCTTGATAAATTTATGTTTAAGTATCTCTCTGGAGTCATAGCCAAAGTTGGCAGAAAATTCTCCAACCAGTTTCTTCAAAATCTGGCGGTCGGCTTCATCCAGTTCTGCAGCAGCCACCTCTTTACCTAATTGATAATTTTCGACACTCCCTCTCAAGAATATAATGCCCCCGTGCATTCCCGTACCGATAAATTTTGCCCTGTGGTGCTCCCCATCTTTAAGAGTTAAACCAAGCAAAACGAGAATTCCCCCCGCCATATATTCTCCGACGAAATCCTGAGCAGTTCCGCCGCTGACCAGTAACGGCTTCTTAACCTGATATGCGTCCATAGGGATACGGGCGCCGTCAC
>SDBT01007069.1_pt1 | contig 18527 bp, 12 predicted proteins | sample 2277101 | NCBI WGS metagenome assembly SDBT01 (sample SAMN10404973, study PRJNA504765) | marine sediment metagenome | isolation source: marine sediment core GS10_PC15, 103 cmbsf | place: Arctic Ocean: Southern Knipovich Ridge | collected 2010
TTCTGGTATATGGCAGAAGCGATACGATCCAGAATCAACTCCTGATTTTCAATTAATTGACCCGTGTGAAAAAGTGTTGCACGATTCTCTTTCATTTCCTTTGTTTTTAAAGCCGGTTAACTCATCGTTTTCCGTGTTTGCCAACGAGGTGCACTCGCGTGATTCGTTGGAGCATTGGGTGCAACATTCTCAATTTCCTCCACAATTTTTCGAGCAATTTAATTGGTTTTTAAAGCAAGGTGGTATGTGCGATATATCGGCAAACATGCTCATTGCTGAAGAGGTTTTAGTTGGTGAACAATGTACCATTGAAGGATTTATATTGGATGGAACGGTTACTATGCTGGGCGTGGTTGATTCAATTATGTTTCCTGGAACAATAAGTTTTAAACGGTTTGAGTATCCTTCCTGTTTGCCGCAAAGAGTTCAGGAGCGCATGGCAATGATAGCATCGAGGTTGATACAACAAACAGGTTTTGATAACAGTTTTTTTAATATTGAGTTTATGTATGATTCAAAAACTGATCGTATTCAGATTATTGAAGTGAACCCTCGTGGTGTTTCCCAGTTTGCAGACTTATATGAAAAGGTTGATGGAATAAACAGCTATCATCACCTTATTCAAGTGGCGCTTGGCCAACAACCTCGTTTGAAACGAAAAGAAGGAATGCATACTATAGCAGCTTCATGCGTACTTCGATTGTTTGAAAATAAACGGGTGATCAAAGTACCGGGGCAAAAAGAACTTGATACTTTGTATCATGCATTTCCAGATGCGCGGTGCCAACTTTTTGTACCAAAAGGGGGTGTGCTTTCTGATTCGCCGCAAGATGGCAAAAGTTATCGGTATGGTTTGATTCACCTTGGCGCACGTAATCGCCAGGAATTGCTCGAAAAATTTGAGCACTGCAAGCGCATCTTAGATTTTGAGTTTGAGGATGTGTAATAAAAAAGGCCCTCAAGGGGCCTTGCCAGCTTTGAATTTTATATTCTTTAGCCGAGCATATTAATCAATTCGCGTGCAGCTTGTTTGATAGCATCATGCTGATATTGCCCAGTGCGTTGTTCTGCGGCAATCAATCCGCTACGAAACAGTTGTTTTGCGTTCAAGTGTAGGGAGAGTAAAAAAATTATCTAGGTTTGTTGATAAAAAGAAGAGAGGCTATTAATTCCCCTTTTTTGTGGTGGATTGTGATGCACGAGGGTGAATAATAGTAGAAAGACAATACTTGAATAGATTGTGACCATCATTCGATAGCGATTTTTTCGACACATACGTTTTTCCCATTCCTCAAAACGATATATTGTACTTATCTATCACTCTTTTAGGATATCCCTCCTATTCCATTTGTCAAATAGGAGGAGCTTGCTTTGGGGCTATTTGAGCATGTATGGCCTGGTATGGGCTTTCCCTGTCTGCCAGGTTCAGGCTTTGAGTTTGAGTGAATAAAATTCTTGTAGAAATAAAAGGGGAGATGTGTAGTTTTTTATTCAAAATTCTTTTTGCCTCATGCCGGCAAAGGCCATAGCCTTTATAGTTTTACCTCTTGAATATCAAGTGTGTCTGGCGTGATATAGCTATCTTTCAGCTGCTCGATTGCTTTGGTTCGATTGCAAACTTTATCAGGGCACAGGCCTTGAAACACGTTCAGAAGGTTGATCAAGCTGATTGCTTCGCGCAATTGATTATCTGTTTGGAGCATCTCTTTTGCTCGTTCGATCCAGCGGGTTGGTTGATTTGATTTGGCAGGTTCAGTTGTTGGTGGGTCTTCTTTCTGGTCATTCTGTTTGATGTAATTGCTGAATGCTTTTTCACGTCCGTAATGCTGTGTGAACCATTGCATTTGTTCGGTTGGTGGGAAACTTCTCTCAACAACAAAATCAGGCTTAATGCCTTCGCCTTGTATGTTGACGTTATTTGGAAAGTAGAGCGAAGTAGTGATTTTCGCAGCACAGTTATTGCTGACCGGTATCACTTCTTGTACTGATCCTTTTCCGAAACTGTCTGTGCCTACTAAAAAGACGAGCGATCGTTGATTGTTTGGATATTTTTTTGCCAACTCTTCTGAATGAGATTTGAGGCATGCGCCCAAAATTTCTGCGGCAGATGCGGTGTAGTTATTAATAAGAATGAAAATCGGAAGCTTGTTATTGGAAACGGGATCTTTTTGGGTTGAGAACTGTTCTATTTCTTTTCCGGTTTTATCTTTGGTTACTACCACTAAACTGCCCTTATCAAGAAAGAGTGCTGCTATATCTATTGCTGCAGTGAGTAGGCCGCCTGAGTTGTTACGCAGATCAAGAATGAGTCCCTTATATGGTTTTTCTGTTGATTGACGCAGCAGCTTTTCTATTTGTTTCACGGCATTGGCGGTAAACATATTAAGTGATATGTAGTAGATGTTATGGCTTTTAATATGAAAACTCATTGAGTTCTGTTCTTTCACCACATCACGTACAATATCGAATGAGATCAGGTCTGGATGATTCTCTCGCAACGCTTTGATGTGTACTGTTGTGTTTCGTTGTCCTTTTAATTTTGTGGTTGCTTCTTCAGTGGTCATCCCTTCAAGTGGTTTGCCATCAATTTCAATAATTTTATCTAATGGTTTTACGCCAACTTTATCCGATGGGCCGTCTGGTATGGTGTCGACAATGGTCAAGTATTTATCTTTTTGTTTTCGTGTATTATCAATCACAACGCCAATGCCAAAAAACTGTCCGCTTGTTTGATCGAGCATTAGTTTATATGTTTTGGGATCAAGAAAATTTGAATGAGGATCTAGGTGGCTTAAAAACGCATCAACCGCTTTGATCATTGCTTCTTCAAGGTTTGCAATTTTGTAATGTTTTTTGTGTGCGAGTTGCATCACTTCAGCAAAAGTGCGCGACCATTGATAGGCTGTTTGATCAAATGGAGGTTGTTGGTCTTGCGTTTGAGTAGTGAGACAAATGAGCATCAGTATCATTAGTTTTTTCATCATTTTTCCTTTTTGTGAGCTGTTTTGCTGTGCTTGTTATATATGGGCAGTGTATGATGAGCGTACCGACTAATCGTTACAATATTCTAGAGTTGTCTATCAATACATATGGAGAGGAACTATGCAAAAGCATGCAAGCGTTCACCAAGATACTGCTGAACGATATGCCGAGTTGCCACAAGTGGTTATTGTAACTGGGTATTCAGGAGCGGGTAAAAACACGGTGTTACATTCTCTTGAGGATATTGGTTTTTTTTGTGTCAATAATTTGCCTGGCGCATTACTGCAACAATTTTTTGAATCAACGATACAAGCTGAAATTGTACATCGCCGTATTGCGCTTGGTGTGGATGTTCGGGGTGATATTGACGTCATGTTACACAAATTATATCGCTTGAAAACAGTTTGGCCATTTTCTTTAAAGATTGTTTTTGTAACCTCGAGTTACCGAGTATTATTAAAACGATTTCAAGAGACGCGGCGTCGTCATCCGCTTGCAAACTCCAAAAAAGATGTTTCTGATGCAATTCGGCATGAACAAAAAATATTGCAGCCGTTGTGTGATATGGCTGATCTGATTTTGGATACTGATCAGTTGACGATTCATCAAGTGCGCCATTTTGTGATTCGTACGTTTTGTACTGATAAACAACAACAGATGGTGGTCACTGTTATGGCGTTCGGTTTTAAATATGGAGTGCCACTTGAGAGCAATTTATTATTTGATGTACGTTTTTTGCCGAATCCTTATTTTGAACCATCGCTTAAACATTTGAATGGTACTGATAAACAGATTGTTGAATATTTGTTTTCTCGCGACTCAGTACAGGAGTATTGGGATCGTATGTGTTCGTTTGCAACATATGTAATAAACGAATCGCTGAATGAAGGGCGTTTTTCTATGAATATTTCCATTGGCTGTACCGGTGGTCGTCATCGTTCAGTGGCATTAACGCACTTATTAGCACAACAAGTAATACCGCATGTAACGTTTATCACTCGTTTCCGTGATATTGATCGAGATGTGTATCAAGATAAAGGAGAACTTTGATGACACAAAAACGTATAATACTTCGTCTGATATTTATGCTAGAGGTTTTGGTGTTTGGTTGGTTTTATTATTATGGTGTGTGTGGGATGAAAGATATTTATCAGCTTCAACAAGAAAATGAACAGATTGAGCAGCAAATTCAAATGGTACAAAACGAAATTGTTGCACGGGAGTGTGAAGTTGCAGCATGGCAAACTGATCCTTTTTACAAAGAAAAACTTGCGCGCGAGCAGTTGCACATGGCAAAAGAAGGTGAGGAAATTTATCTTTGCTGAGTAATACGTTGAATCACAATAAGATTCGCGACAATGATAGCCTGAAGAAAGCATATACCTATGATCGGAATCCATAAATATGACGGATTTAGATTAGCTTGTTTTCCGTTGCATTGTTCAGGATATTGTAAGCAGATCTCTTTCATAAAGAAGGCCATACAAGTAAGTATTCCAGACGAAGATACGGCTGATACAAGGAACATTTCTGGATAAAAACAGTATGGTTTTTTTATGATCTTTTTGTCTGTATGAGGATCGGGCAGAAGTGGTTGGCGCTCCCCTTTTTCAAGATCAGTTTCTATGGCATGCAATGAAAATGATGTGAGCGCAAAAAGGGTGATGAGTATTATTTGTTTCATGAGTATTTCCTTATTATACTGTTGCAGTGGTGATGTAAATGAGATAATAAATGATAGAGTACCTGTAAGGAGTTTTATGTTCAAGCTACAACCACTTCCCTACGCGTTTGATGCACTTGAGCCATATGTCAGTGCACAAGTTATGAAGATTCATTATGAAAAACACCATCAAGCATATGTAGATAAATTAAACAAAGCGCTCGAGAATCACCCTGAGTTTTATAAACAATCGCTTGAATGGCTATTAGCGTCTCCTGATCAATTGCCAAAAGATATTAGAACAACGGTGATGCGTATGGCGGGTGGTGATTTTAATCACACCTTTTTTTGGAATGTAATGAAAAAAGATGGTGGTGGTGAACCGAACGATTCGCTTGCTGTGGGGATCAAAAAATATTTTGGAGATTTTGATACGTTTAAAGAACAGTTTTCTGCTGCAGCAAATGGTCTGTTTGGTAGTGGGTGGGTTTGGTTAGTTGTTACCAAACAAGGGGATCTAGAGATTGTACAATCAGCCAATCAAGATTGTCCGCTGACAGATGGATTGCAACTTATTTTATGTTTAGATGTATGGGAACATGCCTATTATCTGCAATACGAATATCGGCGTGCTGAATACGTTGAAAAATGGTGGAATGTTGTGAACTGGCAGCAAGCTGAAGAAAATTATCGCACGATCGTTGAATAATTGTATTCGGTGCGATGACAAATCATAGTCTATGTACTATACTGACGCTCAATGTAATCTATTTTCAGTCTTGTAATTTTGTACGGTACCCATGAAAAAAGATAATGATATTCCAACGCAATCCATAGAAGAATCTGCCTCTGAAGAACATAACGTTCGTGTAGAAAAAGTGAATGCAATGCGCAAGGCTGGCATTAAGCCGTGGCCAGAAGCAAAGCAGGTAGATGCAACAGCGCACGAGGTGCTTTCAACCTTTAAAGAAGATGAAGAATCGCGTGAGTATGCTATTGCTGGGCGAATTGTTTCAGTGCGAAAGCATGGCAAAACAGTGTTTGCTCATCTGCAAGATCGCTCGGGAAAAATTCAGATCTATGTTCGCAAAGATGCAATAGGTGATACTGCCTTTGAGAATTTTGAAAAGTTTGTGGATGTTGGTGATCAGCTTTGGGTACAGGGCAATGCATTTAAAACAAAAATGGGTGAGATCACACTCAAGGTGAAAACGTTTGAACTTTTGAGCAAATGTCTCCATCCTCTCCCAGAAAAATTTCATGGATTGACCGATGTTGAAACAAAGTATCGTCGACGATATTTGGATTTGATTAGCAACGAAGAAAGTAGAAAACGATTTTACGATCGCTCAAAAATAATTCGTACCTTGCGCCGCTTTTTAGATGAACAAGATTTTATTGAAGTGGAAACGCCGATGTTGCACCCGATTCCCGGTGGTGCAGCAGCTCGTCCGTTTGTGACGCATCATAATGCCCTTGGTATAGATCTTTATCTTCGTATTGCACCAGAGCTGTATCTTAAACGATTGGTAGTTGGTGGGCTTGAGCGAGTGTATGAGATTGGGCGTACGTTTCGTAACGAAGGTATTTCAACAAAACATAATCCCGAGTTTACGATGCTTGAGCTCTATGTTGCGCATCATGATTACATATGGATGATGGATTTTTCTGAAAAAATGATTCAAACCGCGGTTCATGCAGTGTGCAGTGATAGTACGGTGCAATTTGGTGATCTTTCGATTGATTTTGGTAATTCATTTGAGCGGATTTCCATGCGTGATTCGGTGATTAAATACGGGGCTGTTTCTGAAAATGATCTTGATGCACAACAAATTGATGCAACCTTGAAAAAGCATAATCTTGAAGTAGAAAAAGATTCTTCATGGGGACAAAAATTATATGCATTGTTTGAAGCATTAGTGGAATCAAAATTAATGCAGCCAACATTCATTACTCATTTTCCGATTGAGATATCTCCGCTTGCCAAACGTGATCCGGATAATCCTGAATTGGTGTTGCGATTCGAGCTGTTTATTGCGGGCATGGAGCTGGCCAATGCGTTTAATGAATTGAATGATCCATTTGATCAGGCAGAACGATTCCGTGTGCAAACAGAAGAAAAAGAAAAGGGTGATGCTGAAGCGCATCAGTATGATGCTGATTATGTGACAGCACTTGAGCACGCGCTTCCACCAACGGTTGGGTTTGGCATGGGTATTGATCGATTAACGATGCTTTTGACTAATACAACGTCGATCAAGGATGTGATTCTCTTTCCTACATTGCGGCCATAAATAATGAATAAACTATGTTATGGTGCAAAATATGTGTGGAGATTGCCAGAAGAAAATGATCAACGTATTGCGCATATCGCAGCAACCTACAATCTATCAATACCGATTGCTCACACCTTATTCTCGCGTGGTTTTAAAGAGCATGATCATATTAATTCGTTTTTGTTCAGTTCTTTTGAAAAAGATGTTGCACATCCCTCGTTATTAAAAGATGCACAAAAAGCGGTTGATCGGATTTTGTGTGCGATTACTCAAAAAGAGCAAATCTTAGTATTTGGCGATTACGATGTTGATGGGATTACTTCATCTGCGCTCATGATGATTGGTTTGTTGCCCTTGGGTGCGAACGTTAATTTTTATCTGCCGCATCGAGTTCGTGATGGGTATGGTATTTCATCAAAGATCGTTGAACGTGCTGCGCGTAATGGGTATAAAGTTATTATTACGGTTGATAATGGCATTACGGCATTTGAGCCAGCAATAAAAGCAAAAGAGGTTGGTATTGATCTGATTATTACTGATCATCACCGGCAGCATGAGAATCTGCCTGATTCTTTTGCATTGGTCAATCCGAATCAAAATGATTGCACATATCCATTTAAAGAACTTGCGGGTGTTGGCGTTGCATTCAAACTGCTTTCTTTGCTCTATGAGCAAAAGGGGATGCAGATGCCAGCGAAAGTATATGAACTGCTTTTGTTGGGAACCATTGCCGATGTGGTGCCACTACTTGGAGAAAATCGGTATTGGGTGCGTCATGGCTTGCACTACATTAATACAGTTGAAAGTTTATCGCTCAAAACACTCAAACAAAATGGCAAAGTGGTAAAGCCACTTATTTCATCATTAGATATTGGGTTTTCAATTACACCGCAAATTAATGCACTCGGTAGATTGCAAGATCCGCGCCAAGGCGTAAAATTTTTAATCGGTTCTGATCAGAGTGAAGTGCATGAAGTGGGCAGAATTTTGCTTGAGCTGAATGAAACGCGCAAAGAGATTGAGCGATCTATTTTTAATGAAGTGAAGCAAAAAATAGAAAAAGGTGATGTGGATGCCTCATACGTTATTATTGCTTCAAGCGCCAACTGGGCGCCGGGCGTTATAGGGTTGGTTGCATCGAGGCTAGTCGGAGAGTATGGCAGGCCAACGTTATTGTTTCATGAAACAAAGGATGGCATGCTCAAAGGCTCGTGCCGTTCCATTGATGAATTTAATATATTTGATGCGTTGCATGCTGCGCGTGATCTTTTGCAGCAGTTTGGGGGCCATTCGCAGGCAGCTGGCTTATCGCTGAAAAAAGAAAATGTGCAGAAATTGAAAAATCAAATTGAAGCTCGAATAAAAAAACAACTTACTCCTTTTGATTTAAAACTAAAAATAGATATCGATGCGCAGGCAAAACTGAATGATTTTAATCAAAAATTTGTACGTGATTTGCAACATCTAGAACCGTTTGGGCACAAAAATCGGCAACCGTTATTTGTGCTTGATGATGTAGTTATTGTGCAGCAGCCAAAACTGCTCAAAGAATTGCATGTGAAATGTTCTATTTTTGCCGATGGGGTGATCAAGCCGGTTATTTTCTTTAATCGTCCCGATCTTTTTGAACGGCTTGCTACGCTTGATAACGAACCATTTCGCATTGCAGCACAAGTGAGTGAGAATCATTGGAATGGACGAACCAACATTGAGCTGATAGGAACAGACATTGCTGACATAGAGCGATCATCATGATTATTACGATCGACGGGCCAACGGCGAGTGGCAAATCAACGATTGGGCGTATGCTCGCAAAACAACTGGAATATTATTATCTCTATTCGGGGCTTTTGTATCGAGCGCTTGCCTATGTTTTGAAAACAGACTATGGCTACACCAAAGAGCAGTTTGCTCATCCACGCACAGAAGATATTCAAGCAGCGTTGGATGCAGCACGTTTTGTGTATCGATATGATCAGTATAAAGGGGAGCAGGTTTTTTTTGATGGCAATGATATCACGCAATTCTTAAAAGAAAAATCGATTGATCAATTCGCATCGCTTATTAGTTTGCATGAACTTGTTCGCGCTCGTTTGCTGGAATGGCAACGGGATATTGCTAAATCGGCCGACGTTATTGTGGATGGCAGAGATTCCGGTTCGGTGGTGTTTCCCAGCGCGGAGTATAAATTTTATATCACTGCATCAGAGGATGAACGTGCGCGGCGTTGGCATCAGCAACAAACCCAAAAGGGATTAGATATCTCTTTTGAACAGGCGCGAGCGTTTATTGCCGAACGTGATCAACGAGACACACAACGTGCCCATTCTCCACTGATTATTCCTGAAGGTGCGCAGGTGATTGATAACACTGATCAATCACACCAAGAAACGTTAGATGCAATGCTGCGTACGATTAAAGCGTAGTTTTTATCCTGCGGGTATTACCTCTGTTTTTCTACTCAACTTTTTAGCAGCTTCTGCTATGTTTGGTACGCTGGTGGTCATAATTGGCACCAAATCTTGTACAAGGTTTTGGTTGAGAAACGCCTTTCCTGAAACTGCTGCAATATAATCATTAATGTTTTTCAGCATGGTGAATGCTGTTGGTGCTACTTCTTTGATTTCTTGTAACAGTACTAAGCTATTTTTTATAAGTTGTACGAATTTTTCTCTGCCAAGTTTTACTGAATTTTCCAATGCGTTTCGGAGTATTTTGGCAGCATTTGGTATATTTCTCAGAGGGTTTTCCTTGAGCTGTTTCATAAACGATGCCTTAGTATCTTCTACTAAATAGTTCATAACGTTTGTAAATTCGGTAATGTTGTTTTGAATGGGTTTAATGGATTTGTTGAGTTTTTGAAATTGAGACTTTATTGTCGAAACATTTCTTATCTCTTTTCGCACCTCTTGGAACGTCCTTTTCGCGTTTGTTGTAGCTGCTGTTACAAGACTTTTTGCGAGATCTGCAAAGGCTACATCTTCTGTAATAATGAGTGGTTTATTATTAAGAGTTGTTTTGATGTTTCTACCTAATCCTTCAATGCCATATTTAAGTTCTTGTAGTCCCTCTTGCATTCTATTTGTAGAAAGTATTAATCCAATTTTTCCTGCTTGTTTATTAATAGTTGCAGCGGCTCCAAGCAGCGCTGCGATACCAGATAAAACACCATTCACAACGTTGCCAACCTGGTAGATCCTAAGCTGATTTATATTTGAAACCAATGTCGGATAAATTGATTGCAGGTTATCCAGCTTGATAAATTGTTTTATTTTTATTGCGTTCTCCACTTGCGTAACCCTGTCCTTTGTTAGACTTCCTTTTTTCCATTCTTCTGTTCTTACTCGCAACTTATCTTGAAGATATGATAAATCTTGTCCTTTAATCGTTGCTATTTTGTCAAGAGCAGCGGTTTTCGATGTTCCTTCCGGTGCTATCAATGCAACATTGTCGGTGATGTATTTAACATAGTTGGTGAGATTAGTGATTGGGAAGTTGAGATTTTTAGCTTCTTGTATGTTTTGCTTCAAGGTGTCCAATTCTGTTTTTGCTGTTGCCATACCGCTTTTGAGATTATTGATATTTACTTGTAATGTTTCTTGTAATAATCCAGCAAAACCATTCGCTTTTTTTATTGCAGTTTCTATGAATTCATCAGTCTTATTTTTTAGGTCGCCTATAGTTCGAATAGCACGTTCCTGTACTTTTGTTTTAATTTCTTGGTATGCCGCTTTGAGTGATTGTGCTCCTGCTTGTGTTACATCAATTTTGCTTCTGAAAAATCGTTGGAATTGTGTAAGAGCTCTTTCTTTCAATGGTTCATCATCAAATTTCAGTGTTGTGCCCTCAGGAACTTCTTCTACTAGTAGTTCACCAGGCAGTTCCTCAATCCGTTGCTTTTTCTTATGTTCGGCATAAATATATGCGCCAACACCAACACCAAGTGCGATGGTTACCAAAGCAACGATGGTTGCAGCTGTAGCATAGAGCATACGTTTTTGTGTTTTTGTGCATCGTTGTTTAATAAGGCATCGTTCCATTGAAAGAAGATTGGTTTTAAATGATGCTAATTGATTATTCAAACGTTGAAATATTGCTTCTGGTTTCCATCCTTTTACTTTTTGAGATGTATTGTCCATAGCGACAGACAACTCTTTGTCGGGTTCTTTAGATGTGGCGGCCACAGTGATGGTAAATCCAACAGCTACTGCAGTCAGAGCGAGCACCGTGATGGCGGTGGCATAAAATGCAGCCCGTTTAGTGGCAGAGCATTGGTCACCAAAGAGCATGCAATCTTTGATATCGCCAACTTGAGTACCTAATTTTTCAACGTTGTTCCGAAGGAGCCGTATCACTTCTTCTGTTTTAATTGCTTTCACTTTGTTGTACGCCGTAGCAAGACTAGATTTTACTTGTCCTCTTGCCTTGCTAATAATTGATGGTAATTTTCCTCGCAACGAACCAGCAACCGTTTGCAAGCTGCCCCGAATCGTTTCACTAACTTCCGAGTATGCAACGTGTGGTGTATTAATCAAAAGCGTCATGGACGCGAAGATTGCGATAGTTTTTATGTAATTGTATCGGTTTCTTTGCTTCATATTTCCCCCTGTTTTTTTTAAAAATCTCTTTACGGCTCTTTAAGGTAAATCCATTGGTCCCTCTGGTGGTACATTAGTTTTTGTGGATTGAGGCCATTTTGGATTAGAAACTTTCCTTTTACCGATTGGTTCAAATTGTTCCATTATGCCTTTAAATCCTTCCTGAACATTCGGTATTGTGTATAAGAGAGCTTTTCGTATCTCTTCCATGATTTCTGGTTTGATAATGTACTCTTTTCCGCTGATTGCCTTCATTGAACTGTTGATGTTTTCAAACGTTTTAAATACTTCGGGCAACATTTTTACCATGGTTTGGATATAGAATGTGCTTTCTGCGATCAGTTGACTAAAGGTTTTTCTGAGTACTTTAATTTGTTGACCCACCGCGATAAGCATGATTTGTGGTGCATGAGCGATGGTATATAAAGTTTTCTTTTTATCGAATAGTTGTTTATTAAAAATTTCCTTAACTCGTGGTATAAAATTATCGAGTTCATCTTTGAATCGTTTTCCGGCATGAACTGTAGTTAATACTTTATCCTTGAGTTGATAGAATTCTTTGCGCATAGCTATTGCGCCTGTAGCAGTACCCTTCATTGCTTCCCAGCCTAATGATGCGAATGCTTCAGGTATTGTTTTGAGGGTAAGTTTTATTGCGTCTGCTTCAATGGGATCCTTAATAACAGACATGGCTTTTAAGTATCGAGCTAGATTATACAGTCCGTCGGCCATCTGTTGGAAGCTGTTTTGTACTTTCTGTGGAGAGATGATAATACCGATTTTCCCTGCGCCTTTGTGTATCCCTTTCGCTACTTTCATTGCTCCTGCAATAGTATTTACCCCTTCTTCTGCTACGGTGCCTAGAGGGTATAGGTTGAGTTTATTAATTTTTCTTGCGAGGGTAGCATACACTTCTTCTATGAAGGATATATTGAATACAGCCGCAAAATCTTCTTGTCTGTTTACTAAATTCCCCTCTCGATCTTTAAAGAGGATTTGTCGTTCCAAGCTTTCTTTTTTACTCAAAAGAGTTCGTTTATATTTCTCAGAACCAGGTTCAGATAGTTTATGAGAAACTTCTGAGAGTTTGTCTTGTAATTTTCGTTTGTCTTGAGCAAGTTCGTTCAGTTTCTTTTTAAAATCTTCCGGTGTTTTTTTAAGTGCTCCAGCAATATAGGTTTCAACTAATTTTTTGCTTTTGAGCTGGGTAAGTTCATCTTTTGTTTTTTGTACCTCTTCTTTGCTTTGTTGTTCTCTTTCTATGCTGCTCAGCTCTTCTTCTGTTGTGCGTAATGTCTCTTCTTCACTGCGAAGTTTTTCCTCTTGCTCTTTTATATATTCTTGATCAGTTTCTTGTTTTGTTTGGATTGATTGTATTTTAGCATTGAGATCGGTAAGAGTTAGCCTGTCTCGTCGGATTTCTTCACCTATCTTTGAGAGAGGTTGAGTTAGTAAGAATAGTTCATAGTCCAGTTTTTTTGTGAGGGTTTGGTCTTTGCGTTTTTGTACTTTGTTTCTTATGTCTATGAGTTTCTTGATTACTGTACTTCGAGCTTGTACTATTTGTTTTTTGGGTTCTATTGCTTGTCTCTGCCTTCTTATTACTTGTTGTTGTTCATTTCTTGTTTGTTGTTGCTCTTTAATTGGTTGTTCAAGCTCTCTCAGTTTGTCGCGAAGCAATTTTTCTTCTTGGGTATCATAGCCGAGAAATGCTTTCTGACCTATTGCGAATTTTTCAGCGACTTCTTGCATATATTCTGCTATATCGAGTACGCCAATCCCAAGGTTTCCGAGTTTGCTGATCCAAAAATCTTGGTTTATTTTATCGAAAATTGCAAATTGCTCCTTAAGGGTCTTTAAAGTCGCTAATGTTTCTTGTAAATTAACATCGAGAGCGCTTTGAATAACGGTTTCAAAATTGTTCCCTATGTCAATTACTTGCTGAAATAGTTCAGCAGCTTTTGCACGAGATCGGATGACACCCTCTTTTATTCCAGTTTCCACTTTTTTATAAGCTTCTTTCAATTGAGTTGGGGTATTTTTAATTGTTTTGATATATTTTTGGACCAATGCTTGAAATCCAGTTGCCGGTGCAGGATTGTCGTCATAGTTACCCATTTCAAGGAATTTTTTCAGTTCTTCTTCGGCCGCCAAACGTTCTGCTTCTGTTGTAGCAGCGTCTATTTTTGCTTGCAATTGTTTTTCCTTTTCTGCGCGAATATCAGTTTCCACAGCTTTGGTGAGTTCTTGTGCTTTTCGTTTTTGTGCATAAATATAGGATCCAACATCAACGCCAATCACAATGGTAACCAATGCAACGATTGTGGCAGCGGTGACATAGAGGGCGATTTTTTGTTTCTTAGTACATTTTCTGGTGATGAGACATTGTTCCATCGATGTGAGCGTGTCTTCAAAAGAGGCGATTTTATTTTTTAGTCGTAGAAAGATAGCCTCTGGCTTCCACCCGACTACTTCTTGAGAGGTTTGTTCTACTGCATTTGCGAGTTCTTTATCAGGTTCTTTAGAGGTTGCTGCGATGGTAATGGTAAACCCAACAACTGCTGCGGTCAGTGCGAGTACCGTGATTGCAGTGGCATAAAAAGCCGCCCGTTTGGTAGCAGAGCATTGGCTGATTTCTCCCTCAATAGAAACTTTTGTACCAAAGAGCATACAATCTTTGATATCCCCCATTTGGGTTCCGAGGGCGTAGAGACTTTTCTTGAGTTGGCTAAACAAGGTTGCTTTATCGAAGTTCTTTACTCGTTCATATGTTTTGGCAACGCTACTTTTAATCTCACTTTTTGCTTTACCAGTTACCGTTTTTAATGTTTCGATGAGCCGATCAGAAAACGTTTCCTTTACTGAACCCCATGCTTTTTTATACCACGTTGATTGTTTTTCTTCTGGTCCATTAATGAGCGCGAGGCTCGTAGTATTAATAAACAGCGTAAATGCAGTAAAAAGTAAGATCGATTGCGACAAAGTGCGATTTTTTAGATATCCCTTCATTTCCCTCTCCCCAACTGAAATTGTTTTTTTCTATTCAGATAGTAACAATTTGAAGGGAGTGAAAGAAAGGGTTATCGGATTTTTACTCTTGCGCTTGCTCATCCATGAGTTCTTCAGCTTCCATATCTTGTATATCAGACATATCCATGTCCGGCATTTCTTTCATTTCAGGAGGCATTTTTTTGGATTCTTTTTTTGTTTGATGAGTTTTTTCTTTATCTTTGCGCATGCAGCAGGCAGGTACTGCGAGTAGTAGCGTGATTGCAAGAACGGCATATTTCATGATATTTTTCCCCCGTATAAGATTTTTAAGAACTATTTGTTGCTTATGAGGCTAGCAAACGGAGGACTGCTTGGGCAACAGATGCGCCAAATCAAGAAATGAAGGCGTCAAAATAGTAAAAGTTGGTTGGGCGCTAAATTTCTTTTGAATTTGAAATATTAAAATAATTTAGTTGCGTGATTGTTTCGTGAGAATCTATTTCTTTTTAGCGATGCGTTTTTTGGATTTTGTGCTTTTCTTCATGATCTTTTTTACAAACACATTTTCTACAAACGCCAGCTTGAGAACTTCATCCATGTTGTTCACGAATTTGATAGTTAGATCCTTGAGGCTCATTTCTTTTTCGATCTCTTCTACATCATCTCTATTCTCTTCTGGAACAAGGATAGTGGTGAGATTATATTGACGTGCAGCAATGAGCTTTTCTTTCAACCCACCAATAGCAAGTACTCGGCCTTGCAGCGTTATTTCGCCGGTCATTGCCAGTTTTGATTTGGTTTGTTTTTGCGTTAAGGCTGATATAAGAGCTGTTCCAATAGTAATCCCCGCAGAAGGACCATCTTTTGGTGTAGCACCTTCGGGAATGTGGATATGGATATCTTTTGAGCTGTGGAATGAACTTTTCAGACCAAGTTGTACTGCTCGGGATCGAATATAGCTTAAAGCAGCTTGCGCTGATTCTTGCATCACGTCACCCAATTGCCCCGTAAGAGTAACATTTCCTTTGCCGGGAAGGACACTTGTTTCAATTTCTAAAACATCACCACCAACTTCAGTCCATGCAAGCCCGGTTGTCAGACCAATACGTTCTTTTGTTTTATTCAGACTTGTTTTTTTAAACGTAATATTACCAAGCCACTCTTTCATTCGTTGTAGTTCAATAGCTACGCGTTTGCGCTTGCTGTCTTTCAAGAAGAGCTGAATTGCTTTTCGCATTAATTTGGCAATTAATCGTTCAAGTTGACGTACCCCAGACTCTTTTGTGTATTCCGTAATAAGAATATCCAAGAGTTCATCAGGAATATGAAATTGACGTTTGGTTAAACTATGTTCGTTTAGATTTTTAGGAAGTAAAAACTGTTTTGCAATTTCACGCTTTTCTTCTTCTGTATATCCAGAAAGATATATTACTTCCAATCGATCATACAAAGCATATGGAATATGTTCGGCAACGTTTGCTGTTGTGATAAACATTACTTTAGAAAGGTCGTAATCAGTATCTAGAAAATGGTCGGCAAATGTTTTATTTTGTTCTGGATCAAGGACTTCGAGCAGTGCAGCTGCTGGATCACCATGAATATCTAGAGACATTTTATCGAGCTCATCAAGCAAGATAACCGGATTAGTAACGCCAGCCTTTTTCATTGCTTGTATAATTTTTCCGGGCAGCGCCCCAATATATGTTCGACGATGTCCTCGAATTTCAGCTTCATCTCGTATACCACCAAGTGAGAGACGGACAAATGTACGTCCTAAGCTATCTGCAACAGATTTTGCCAATGAAGTTTTTCCGACACCTGGCGGGCCAACAAGACACAAAATAGGAGAACGCTCAAGATTCTTAGAAAATTTTTTCGCTGCCAAAAACTCAATAATACGTTCTTTAATCTTTTTTAATCCATAATGATTTTTATCTAAAATACGTTCCGCTTGTGTGATGCTGATTTTATCTTTTGTTATTTTTTTCCAAGGTAATGCAGTAATCCAATCAACATAATTTCTGCTTACAACAGCTTCAGAAGAAAGAGGTGGCATCTGTTCTAGGCGACGAAGTTCTTTTTCAACTTTTTCCAATGCGTCTTTCGACAAGCCGAGAGTTTTTACTTTTTTGCGAATCTGATCGATATCTTGTGACTGGTCATCACGCCCGAGTTCTTTTTGAATCGCTTTCATTTGCTCGGTTAAATAATATTCTCGCTGACTTTTTTCTACTTGCGTTTGAACCTGACCACGTATTCGTTGTTCGGTTTGTAAAATTGCGATTTCTTTTTTGAGCATACCGCATAGTAGCATCATTCGTTGTGCGAGATCTTGTGTTTCAAGAATTTTTTGACGATCGCTCAAGGAAAGGTTGGCAACATGGACTGTAATGGTATCAGCTACATAGTCCATTTCTTGTACGTTTTTGACTGCTTCCACAATATCCATCGGTGCTTTATCATCGAGGTGTGCATAATCAGTGTATAGTTGGTAGAGCTGACGCCATACCGCTTCGAGCTCAATTTCAGCTTCAGTATTTGTTGTTTGAAGATCAACACAGTCAACCTGAATAAATCCGTCTGTTTGATTAAATTTTTCTATTTTTGAACGGCAGATACCTTCAGCAAGTACCTTTAATGCACCATTTGGCATGCGCATCACCTGTAGAATGGTAGACCTTGTGCCATGCGTAAATAGATCATCCTGTGTCGGATTTTCTATCCCCTGATCTTTTTGAGAGGTAATAAAAAGGGTTCGATCATTTTTAAGGGCATATTCAACTGCTTTGATAGAAAGAGGGCGCCCCACAATGATAGGAATAATACTCTTGGGGAGAATTACCACATTCTTCAAAGGAAGTAGTGGCAGTGTAGTTGCCATTTCTTGCGGTTGAACGGTGATATTTGTGTCGTTTGATAGTTCTGATTGTGCCACGAATTCCTCTCACTATTTGCATAATTGCCTACTGAATTTGTCCCAAAGGCAAGATCGGTTCCTGTTATAAGAACGTACCTTAATAGAGTAGCTGCTAGGGCTATTTTGTCAATATATTTACCACTTTTTGCCGTTTGGTCTGGTGGGGCTACAGGAGGCCCTTGGGGGAGGGATTTCTGTATTATTTGTCAAAAATCCAGTTATATGAGAGTCAAATGTCTGATTCTTGCGTAATTTTTTTTACAAACGAAATGCCGTTTGTTACTATAAAAGGGTGAAAATATTGTTTTTATGCCATTTTTCTTGACGGAAAGGATCGGTTTATATGTTAAAGCGTATTGCGACGGCGTTGTGGGGTGAGTTTGAAAGCGGCGATGAGATAAAGAAGTTTTTATTTCTTGCGTCGCTTTTTGGTTTAATTATTGGTACGTATTGGATTATGCGGCCTCTCAAGGATGGTATTTTTAATGCTATTGTTGGAATTGATTTTCAACCATACGCAAAAATGCTTTCAGTTGCCGTAGTTTTCCCTCTGGTTATTCTCTATAGTAAGCTGATCGATGCGTTTTCGCGTCACAAAGTATTCTATTTTCTGATTGCGATTTATGCATCATTAGCCCTTGTCTGTACGTATGTGTTGTTAAGTTCAGGTTATGGGTTGTTAAGTACCGTTAAAAGTCCTGGTCGTATGCTTGGTTGGATTTGGTATGTGTATGTGGAAAGTTTTGGTTCATTGATTGTTGCGCTTTTCTGGGCGTTTACAACTGATACTACGTTGCCTGATTCTGCACGACGAGGGTTTCCTATTATTGCCTTGTTCGGGCAGATTGGAAATATGGCATTTCCATTTTTATTTAATGCGAAACGATTAGGGTTTGCAACAAGTGCTCCAGTTGTGGGGATATGTGCATTTATGATGGTGCTCATGGCATTGTTGTTTTGGTTAATGATGTATATGGTGCCACAAGAACAGTTTGCGAGTTATTCAGGAAAAGATGAAAGTAAGGAAAGTAAAGAAGACCCCGGGTTTCTTGAAGGGTTGAAGCTACTTCTTACGCAAAGATATCTGCTTGGCATTTTTA
>SDBT01007070.1_pt1 | contig 18524 bp, 17 predicted proteins | sample 2277101 | NCBI WGS metagenome assembly SDBT01 (sample SAMN10404973, study PRJNA504765) | marine sediment metagenome | isolation source: marine sediment core GS10_PC15, 103 cmbsf | place: Arctic Ocean: Southern Knipovich Ridge | collected 2010
TTTCTATTGTCAATTCTGGTCGAGGTCTACGGCGCCCGCTAACGGACGAACGCGAGAACGGCCGAGGCGAGCATCACGCCGGCGACGAGCCCGACCCCCGAGAACCCGAGGAGAATGTAGAACAGCCAGCGCGGCAAAATGATCGCGCGTGGCGGGATCTTTCGCTTGGGGATCTTGATCTCGTGTCCCGTGTCGTCGCTGAACAGCTCGTAATCGACCGCTGCTGCGGTCTGCGGACAAGTATCTGATTTCTGAGTCATTGTGTTAGGTCTCCGATCCGAATGTGCGTCCGGGAATTATGGTCGACCTCGGCAGAAAAGATAGGCTAAGGCGGGTCGTGTTGGCGGTATTGTGATCCGGGTCGACAAAAGTAGACCGGGAATTCCTAAAATGGCAGCTTGCAAATAACGAAACTCCTCGTAGACTCGCGCGGAATCGGTAGTTCGCTTGAGCCTTGGGGGGCAACGCGTGACGACGAGCGCGCAGTTCTCAATGTCCGACTGGCTCTCCGGCGGCGGAGAGCCAAGTCTAAAACGATTCGTTCTCACCGAATCATATTCCCGGATCTCCTGGGTTTACGCTTGCGTCAATGTCATCGCCGAGACCATCGGCGGCACTCCGATCCAATTTCTGACCGGCGACCCCGATCAGAAACAGCTCGAAATAATTACGAACCCCGACGACCCGATCAATGTGCTTTTTCAACCCCCGAAAAAGCCGGAGATACCGAGCCTGCGGGACCTCGTGTTCCGGACGTTCGTGCACTTGGGGATCGAGGGCGGGCTGTTCTGGATTTTTGGCGACAAGTCGGCGGACGGACAGCCGACGTCGATCGTCACGAAATCGATCGGGCAGCTCAAGCCGGTACATAACGACGAGGGCGAGCTGCTCGGCTGGGTCGAGATAGATCCACGCACGCAGCGACCGAAGCAAGCATTCAACGTCGACGAGGTCCTCGCGTTTTTCTATTACAACCCACGCAACCCGAGCACGCCGCTCTCGCCCCTATCCGCTGCACGCATGGCGCTAGAGGGCGAGTTCTACATGAACGGATGGAACGCGGCGTTTTTCAAGCAAGGGCTACGCTCGCCGCTCGCGATTACGACTAAGGCGAAGCTGACCCCGACGCAGGAAAAGGAATGGAATAAAAAGATCAAGTCGTTCTACTCGGGCATCGACGACGCACACACGGCGCTGCTCATGTCGGGCGGCGCAGACGTGAAAGAACTCGCGCTGTCGACGAAGGATCTCGATTTCGTTAACGGCAAGAAACTGAACCGCGAGGAAATCACTGCCGTATATGGCGTGCCTCCGGCGCTCGTGGGCATTTTCGAGTTCGCGAACTACGCGAACAGCGAGCAGCAGAGAAAAATCTTCTGGCAGAACACGATCGTCCCTCGGATCCACATGACCGAGGAGCTGATTCAGGTCAACATCCTCGACTCGTTTTTCCCGGGGACGCGGATCAAGTTCGACCTCTCCGACGTCGACGCGCTGCAGGCCGACCCGGTCGAGATAGCGAGCGCGGCGAAAACCTATTCCGACATGGGCTACAACCGCCTAGAGATCGCGAACATTCTCGACACGCCGGAACTCGCCGAGACCATCGAGCCCGAGGGCGAGGACGACGACCCGCCTCCCGAGGAGGACGACGACCCGAACGCACCGCCTCCCGAGGAGACCCCCGAGGACGACGACGCGCCCGTGACGGTCACGCCGGCAAGCCTCGGCGCTGACGTCTGGGAGATCAAGCAGGCGAACCCGGCGCAGTGGCAACGCTACGGCGAGTCACACGTCGCCATGATGCGAAACGAGGAGACGAAACTCGACAAGGTCGTCCGGAACTGGTTTCAGAATGTCACGAACGCCTACGAGAAACAGATCCGGCGCACCGACGGACGCGAGGCGATGCTCGACGTCGGGCTCTGGGACGATCTCTACAGGGGCACAGTCAACATTCAGGTCGAGCGGCTCTACGACATAGGCGGGCAGATCGCGGCGGTCGAGATTCAGAGCGGCGCCGGCGGTCCACCGCTGCCGAGCCTGCGAGCTGCGAAAGCCGTGAACCTCGCGGACTACCTCGACGGCGACGAGCTGAACGCGTTTCGAGATAGCGCGACGGAGTTTATCGGAAAGATCAAACTCCTCGGAGCCTCCGAGGTCGCGCTGATCAACGGCGAGATTCCACAGCTCATCGAGGAGGGCGGATCGATCGCCGAGATTCAGGCGCGGATCCGCGAGCTGATCATGGAGGAGCGCTACCTCGGACAGGCGACAACGATTGCACGAACGACCGCGAACGCCGCATATAACAACGCACGCGCGACGTTTTTCAGTTTGAAAAATGTCTCTCGTCACAAGTGGATCAATGCCGGCGACTCGAACGTCCGCAACTCACACGATCAGGAGGGCGGAAACGAGGTCGCGACCGGGCAGACGTTCCCGGTAACGCATCTGTTATACCCGCACGATCCGTCCGGTTCTGCGGCCGAGGTAATCAACTGCCGCTGCACGACGATCGCTACCGCAAGGGGCGACCGAACACAACCGACGCAAGTCACCACGCAACCGGACTCGGCAAGCGCGATCGCGCAGGCGCAGCAGTCGATTCTCTCCGCGTATACAAGTGTCTGGAAAACTGTTCGAGGTCAGTCGCGCGCAGTCCGACAGCCGCAGATCAACTCAGTAGGGAAAGCGACAACGCATAGCCGACGCGTGGTCGGCGCGGCGAAAGCGGAGAAACTCGCCGACGACATACTGCTAGACGACAGTTTCACGCAGATCGGCAAGGCGCTGGAGAGCGGCTCCGAGCTGCCGGGGTTCGACGACGTGGTCGAGAGCCTGTCCTCGGCGACGGACTGGTTCACCGGCGACACGGTGCGAATGAACGCGGCCGGAAAGCAACGCCTCGCCGAGCTGCTGGTCGGTCACTTACCAGCTCGGATCCGTTCGGTCCTCCCCAAAGTCAAGATCCAGATCCAGCGCGGCGGCGGGACGCGTGCCGATTATCAATCGGCACTGAAAACGATCCGACTGAGCCGGCAAGAAGTGACCGACCTCACCAATTTTTTGAACGATCCCGACGTCTACCTCGCGAGCAGCGACCTCGCAGCGACGCGCGGGATCAAAGCGCTCCAGATTCTCCAGCACGAATACGGGCATCACATAGATTTTCAGGTTCCCGAGGTTCGCGCATTCTCGCGGCGCTTTTTCCGATCACGTACCGCCGATCAGGGCGAGCGGCTCTCGTTCGCGCGTCCGGTCGCCGCCAAGTCGGAGGCCGAGTTCGTGTTCGAGGATCGCGCGTGGGACACGTATCAGCTCCGCGTCTACGAGTGGGAGCTGCCGAGCGGCACGACTGCGCAGCAAGTGGTCGACGTCGCCGAGGGTCTGGAGGTCGTTCCGATGTTCAACCAAGTCGTCGGGCTACTGCCGACGAACTCCGAGTTCGGTCGCCTTATGCGCGATCACTTGTCGAGAGTTCGCGCGACCTACGGGACCGAAGTCGCGCGCCCGTTGATCCTCGATCAGGCAGGGTTCAAGGAATTCCTGCAGTTTTTATACGGGGACTTTTAATGGCGCTCGGACGCATAACGTACAAGTGGGGCGACAATGTCGCCGAGGTCAAGGCCGACAGCTCGGTCTCGCTCGGCGTGTCGTTCAAGTGGGAGGGCGGCAAAGCGCCGGCGACGTTCACGCGTGCAAAATTGCAGGTCGTCGAACCTCTCCACCGAGACGCAACGCGACCAGCTCTACCCGTCGAGCGGCTGACATTCAAGCGAGACCCCGGTCTCGACGCCGGCGACGCATGGTGGATCGCGGACGTGCTCTCGCTGTTTAACGTCGAAGCGCGATCGCGCGGAATTATCACGAGGACAGCGTCGCCGGACTTCTCGTTCCGGACGACTCCGCCGGACTACTCGCAGCCGGAGCTAATCCCTCCACCGTCGAGCGGCAGCACACTGGATCAAGTACCGACTTAGCCGGAGGGCGAGACATGAAACCGAAACACTTTATTGAGCTGTCGGGAGCGAACCTCGATGAACTCCCCCCGCTGCTGCAGAGCATCCGAACCGAGGTCGAGGCGTCGTTAAAGGACGGCGACGCTTCGCAAGCCAAAGTCTATTACGCGATCGCGTCGACGGCTGCGATCGATCGAGACGACGAGGTCCTGATTCCGAAGGGCGTCGACGTCCGGGATTTCGAGAAAAATCCCGTCATGCTGCATATTCACAACTACCGGCAAGTGCCGGCGGGTCGTGTGCACAAACTCGACGTGAGCGACGAGGCGATCGGAATGTCGTACTCGTTCGCCGAGGGTACGGCAGCGGGCGACGAGCTAAAGCATCTCTACGACAGCGACTACATGCGCGCTTTTTCGGTCGGGTTCATCCCACGCGGGATCGTTCGCGTCGACGACGAGACGCCGAACAAGATCGACATTGATCTGCGCATGGTCGGACTCTATGACTGCAGGAAAACCGGCGAGCTGCGCGCCGTGTCGAAAGCGTCATTCTTTAGCGACGCGGCCGACTGCCGTGCGCCGGACAGCAACGGCGAGATGGTCGAGCTAAAGGACGGCGATATTTACAGCGTGATCGAATCGATCACGACCGGGAAGGACGGCGAGGAGACGACCGAGGCGAACGAGCACAAGTTCTCGATCGACCTCACGAAGTACGAGCGCCGGCCGCGAGCGATCATCGCGAAATGGGAGCTGCTCGAAATCTCACCAGTCCCGATCGGCTCGAACCCCGAAGCGCTGCAACGCTGCATCGGTAATCTGCTGCGCAAGTATCAGAACGACCCGGCGAAACTGGCGCTCGCGAAGTCGACGATCTCCGAGCGTCTGCCGCAATGGATCGCGAAACTGGAGGAGCTAGCGGCGGACGCCGAGGAGCTGGACATTCGCAACGCTGTACCAGCGCACACGACCCCGATCGAGAACGAGACCGACTGGAATCCCGAGATCGCACGTGCACAGCTCGCGAGATGGGCGAGCGAGGACGGCTCCGGGAACAAGGAACTGATCGACTGGGGAAAATTCTCGCAGGGATACGCGTGGTTTGACGGCGCGAACACAAACTCGTTCAGCGGTTTCAAGCTGGCGCACCACGAGATCACCGAGGAGAAAGGACTCGTCGCAAACTTCGCCGGCGTACAGTCGGCAATGGCGAGCCTGCTCGGCGGGAACGTGGACGTCGAAGGCGACGACCTCGCGGTCTATGAGCATCTGGCGCGGCACTACCGCGACAACGGGCAGGAGGTCCCGCCATTCGAGCGCGACTACTCCGCCGACGAGCTGAAAGCGATCGAGGAGGGCACGTTCGATCCGGACGCCGAGAAAGGTCCGGTCGCGAGTCACACAACGCCGATCGATAACGAGGCCGCGTGGACTGGGCCGGCAGCTCGTGCGCAGCTCCGACGCTGGGCGAGTTCGGACGACTCCGGAAACCCCGAAACGATCGACTATGCACGGTTTCAGCGTGGGTTCGCGTGGTTCGACGGCGACAACCGGGAGACGGTCGGCGCCTACAAGCTGCCGCACCACGTCGTTCGCGACGGCTCCCTCGTGGCAATTTGGCGGGGGGTTACTGCAGCGATGGGCGCGCTACTCGGCGCCCGTGGCGGGACCGCCATTCCTGAGACCGAGCGCGCCGGCACTTACGCGCATCTCGCGAAGCACTATCGAGACAACGATCGCGAGGCGCCTCCGCTCACTCGGGACTATACCGAGGCCGAGATCAAGGCGATCACGGTCGACGTGCTGCAGTTCGTCAAGGCCGAGGAGGGCGACGACGTCCTCGACGTCGACACGGGGCAGGATCCCGGCGAGCTGCCGATCGACGAGCTGCACGCGGGGCAGTGGGAGGACGACGTCGAACGCCGAGCGGTCGTCGAGACCGGACTCACGAACGGACACCGGCACACAGTCGACAACATGCGGACAGGCTCGACCACGGTCGCGAATGGACACCGTCACCCGTACACCGCCGGCGCAGCGCGCACCGGACCGGGCGGCGACGATGACCACGTGCACCCGGTCCCGACTGCGACGGGTAACACGGCAGACGCCGAGCTGCGCGCGATGGTCGGCACACTATCGAAGCGGGTCGAGGAGCTAGAGGCCGAGGTCTCTGTGCGACTCGGGATCCTGCATAACGTCATCGAGGAGATGGGCGACAGCATTCTCTCCGCGATCGACACCGAGCGAGGAGCGGGAGCCGGTTCATCCGACCCGGCTCCCGGCAATGCCGGCAAGGGGAAACCCGCCGGCGGTCCCGCCTCCCGGAGCGAGGAGGACCAGAACGACGAGGCCGAGGCGATCAAGCGGGGAACTTTAGCTCTGCAAGATTTTCTCAGCACGTCCGGAGATTCGGTCCACTAAGCGGCGACGCTAACGACCGGGAAATGTGGTAACGCGTTAACACACTGGGAGGTCCGTTATGGACAAGATGGCACAATTCGAGGAGCTACTCACAGACGCACTCGAAAAGTTTAAGACAAACGGCGCGACGATCGAGGAGCTGCAGAAAACGGTCGAGACCGTACAGCGAACCGTGACGTTTATGAAGGCGCAAGCCGACGCGAACGTCGACTCGAACGAGCCCGGGTTCAACGATCCGGAGATGGCGAAAGGGTTTATCGAGTTCTGTCGTGCGGCGTGGTTCGACGACAAGACTGCGATCGACGCAATCGCTGAAAAACAAGGGATGAACGAAGCGAACGACCCGGACGGCGGATTCCTCGTGCCGGCCGAGTTCCGCCCGACTCTGATCCGTCTGGTCGAGGTATTCGGAATGGCTCGCAGGTTCGCGACCGTGATCCCGATGCGCCGGCTGGAAATGGAGATCCCGAAGCTGACGCAGTCGGTCGCCGTGTTCTGGATCGACGAAGGGCAGCAAATCACCGAGACCCGCCCGCAGTTCGGCAACGTGAAACTGGTCGCGAAGAAACTCGCGGCGCTGGTTCCCGTGACTGGCGAACTCATGGAGGACTCGACGATTCCGATCGCGAATTTGATCGCGACTTTGTTTGCGGAACAAATAGCGTTCGAGGAGGATCGCGTCGTGTTGACTGGCGACGTCGTGGGAGCGGGCGATCCGTTCAACGGCGTGCTGGGCGATCCCGGCACTACGATCGTCGTGATGGGCGGCGGGTTGACTGCGTTCACTGACGTAGACGCGGACGATCTCTCCGACATGACTGTCGCGATCACGCGTTCCGCATCGACCGGATCTCGCTACTTCATGCACCGGACGGTCTGGAATTTGATCCGCAAGCTGAAAGCGACCGACGGGCATTACATTTACGCACAGCCGCAGGGCGCGACCCCGGGGACGATCTGGGGTTTCCCATTCGAGCTGACGGACGTCATGCCCTCGATCACCGACAGCGCGGCCGATACGCCGTTCATCATTTTCGGCAACCTCCGACACGTCTACATCGGAGACCGTCGACGGATGACGATGGCGCAATCGACGCACGTCGGGTTCACCACGGATCAGATTTTCTTGCGCGTGATTCAGCGCACGGCGATCACCGTGGCTCTGCCCGAAGCGTTCGCAGTTCTCAAGACTGCCGCGTAAACGGCGCCGGCTGGGATTGTTCTAGCCGTGTAGATAGCGTGCGCCCGGTTCCATGTTCGGGGCCGGGCGCTTGAGGATAGCAACAGAGGACTAGGAAAAATGGCAACGCAACAGGCAACCGGAAAAAAGTACGACTCTAGTCGTGGGCAGCTCTATCAAGTCGAGCACTCGCTCTACGATCCGGAAAATGGTTTGACACTCAAGGCTCGCGAGATCATTCAAACGACCTGCGAGAAGTGGGTTCACCGGATGGGGACGTGTCTCGGAGAAATCCGTTCCGTTCCGAAACAAGCAAAGCAGGACGAGGTAATTGTGATCACCGATTGCGTCGAGGACGGCGGGCTCGCTCTCGGAGAGCGGGCGAATTTCGCCTCGACGGATCCGCGCTCCCAGCTCGGCGAGGGGCAGAGCCCCGAGGACGAGGACGGAGACGAACCAACACCGACCGCGCGAAAGTTCACGCGCAAGTCGGCGAAAAAATAGGGGCACGACATGCCGACCGGCGGCGAAGTTCGAGCATTTATGAAACCGGCGCGCGAGCTGGCGGCGGCGTTCGTGCAGATCGTGGACGGGGCGAGTCAGAACCCGGACCCCGATAATCCTGTGCTCGTCGCCGCAGCCGGGCAGGCGTTCGCGCTTGCACAGGCGTACATGCAGCGACCGTTCTTTCTGGAGGAGTATTGCGAGAGATATTTCGCGGTCGGGTTCGAGCTGAAACTGCGAGTCGCGCCTGTGCAATCCGTCTCCGAAGTAAAGGCGAACGGCAGCGTTTTAGAACAGACGACCGACCCGAACGACCCGAAAGATTACGAGGTCAAAGGGAACCGAATCATTTTCGGGCAGGGAATTCTCGGTCTCAGTCTCGGGTCGCAAACCTTCACGAGAGGTTTGACCGGAGCTGAGACCGATTTTCTGTTCTCGGTCGTCGAGGTCACGTATCAAGGCGGGTTCTCGCGCTCGGACGACGACAGCTCGTTCAACAATGCAATGGCGGAACAGTGCTCGGCGCAGTATCGCCGGGCGCCGTTCGTCGGACTGTCCGCAGCCGCCGGCGGGAATCAGACCGGCTCGGTCACAGTGGGCTCGGACAAGGGTTCGCTGATCGACGGCGTGGCGCTGCAGCTCGACCCGCTGATCTACTACGGCCAAGCGGAGGACCTGCGATGCCCATAACGATCGACGTCTCCGACTTTAGGAAAGGCAGGAAAAAGCTGGCCGACGTGATCGCAGAGATCAGGCGCTCGATCTCGCCTGCGAAGTTTCAGCGGGCGGTCGTGCCGGCGATGAACGACTACGGGCTGCTCGACCTCGACCCGAAAGTGCAGCAGAACCTCGCGGGGACGATCCTCAATCGACGAACCGGCAACCTCGCCGCGCGGACACGTGTCACGCAAGCGACCGTCACCGGGCAGAAAGTTTCGATCTCAATTCAGACGAACGGGATCCCGTATGGGCTGATCCACGAGACCGGGGGAACGATCGTCCCCAAGACGAAACAATTTCTCACGATCCCGCTACCCGGCGCGCTCACGCCGTCGGGCGTCCTGCGCAAGTCTGCCGGCGAGCTGCAGGATAACCCGTCGCCGTTCGACACGACGTTCATTCACGACGGGACGATCATCGGCGACCGGAACGGCAGGCTGACGCCGTTGTTCATTCTGCGAAAGAAAGTCGAGATCCCGGCGCGGCGCTGGGCGTCGAGTGCAGTCGACGACACGATCAATCTACTTCTGAAACGGGTTCAGGATGCGGTCGACATTGAGCTGCGCGGACGAGGACCGGGAGGGCGTCGATAAATGGCTCTCCCAGCTCTACAGTCCTGCCCGACATATCCGCAGTATGCGCTCCGCGACGATCCGTCAGAGCGCGAGAAAATTGTCGCGGAGGCGGAACGCCGTCTGCGCTGCGGATTGATTACGGCGAACAAGCCGGTCCCGTTCGAGCGAGGCTGGGCCGGCGTCGACGTGAAGCAAGTCCCGAAAGTCCTCCTCTACGAGGACGAGGAACGCGTCGAATTAGCGCGCGAGCTGTTCTATCAAAAAACGCTCCCGCTCTGGTTCGAGTATTTCCGGCCGGTATCGAACCCGACCCAAGTGTACGAACAAGGGAATCGAATGATCCACGAGCTGCAGATCGCACTCGAACTCGATCAGAATTTCCAGAACGGCGGACCGCCGGAAGATCCGTGCAGACCGCCAGATCCTAAAAACGCGCTCGTGACTTCTTACGGGCTAACGAGAAACGCGATCGTCGAGCTGTCGGAAAACCGTGTGCTCGCGCTCGTCGTGTACGACTTCATTTATTTCGAGACGCATTTCGGAGCGGATTGTTAGAGGAGGCTTACGCCATGTCATTTTTTGCACCCAACGTCGAAAACTACACACTCGGAAAGGGCGTCCCGTATTTTGCGAGGCTGCTTTCCCCGGGCGTGTTTGACGCAGAGCGAGACCTCGGCAACGCGCCGACGTTCTCGATTAACGTGGACATTGAAACGCTCGAACATTTTTCGAGTCGGTCGGGGATCAACCGAAAGGATCTGGAGGTCATCTCGCAGATTTCCCCGAACGTGTCTTTCACTCTCGACGAGATCAACGCCGACAACCTCGAACTGATTTTCCTCGGAACATCGGTCGAGGACACCGAGGCAGCAGCCGATCCATTTCTCGTCACACTGAGCGCAGTCGTCGAGGACCCGGCGGAGGGCGAGAGATTCTACGATCTCCTGCACCGCAAGGTCGGCGTAACTCAGCTCCTATTTACGGCGCCGTCTGGCGCGTTCACGGCCGGCGAGGTAATCACCGGCACAACGTCGGGCGCGACTGCAGTCATGATCGAGGAGCACATCGTCGGCTCGGCGATGCACATAAACACGATCGCCGGCGGACCGTTCGATCCATCGGAAACGATTACCGGCGGAACCTCGGCCAGCACCGCAACCACGGTCGGCGCGGAGACGTTCGACAATTCGGAGATGGTCGTGCTAGAGGGCGCGACGCGTCTCGTCAAGGGGTCGGATTACATTATCGACTCAGGCGTCGGACGGATCCGAATCTTGTCTCCGACTGTGAACATGGTCGGGCCGTTCCCGACGACGCTTACCGTCGAGGGCAACGCGCTCGCGAACACGGTCACGATCATTCGGGGTTACACCGACACGCAGATCGAGGGGTTCATGCGATTCGTTTCCGACAACGAAGTCGGCACGAATCTGGAAGCGAAAATGTGGCGCGTGAAACTGGCGCCCGACGGCGAGGTCGCTCTAATCGGCGACGACTTCTCGACGTTGACGTTCACGGGCGAAATGCTCGACGACGCGCTCAATCATCCGGACGCGCCGTTCATGGAGATCCTTGTCGACGACGAGGGGAACTAGGGTAAAGCGTAGCGGGCACGCCGAGCCCGCGTGGAAATTGGAGACTGAAACATCATGGCGGTATTCACACCGGACCAAAGTCTGCAGCAGTCGACCTACGTGGCGTCGATCCCGAACAATAAGCGCGCCGATTCTGGCGTCGCAGGGTCCGGGACTCGATTCCGTCGCGACCCGTAGGGTCTCGATCGTCGGTTAAGGCACACGAACTAGAGGAGGTCACATCATGGCCGCAGTATTTACGCCTGCACAAAGTTTGCAGGAAATCACGAGCGACGCGAACGCTCCGAACAACGAGCTGCTCGGGAAGGACGACGTTCGTTTGCCGACTGACCCGGCGACGAAAGGCGGCGGCGTTCTAGTCAATGGCGAGGAGGTCACGGGCGGAACGTCCGGAGCGACCGGAGACGTCGTGCGAATCGGAGCGGACACCGTGTTCGTCGACGTTCGCAATCAGGCCGGCGGGCCGTTCAATGCTGCCGAGGTTCTGACCGGCGGCACGAGCGGCGCAACTGTCACCACGAACGGAGCGCCGACCGTGCCGGACGACAACGCGTTCCGGACCGGCAAGCGCGGCTCGATCACTCGGGCGTAACAGCTCACCCGGGGCGCGGCGCTGTTGTCGCGTCTCGGGTTCAGCTCGCATTATTGGAGGGGGAGACATGGTCGCCACGTTCACGCCGCAAACTGAACTCCAGTCGTTCGCGCATCTGCTGTCGAAAAATCAGATCCTCCCAGCGGCGCAATTCAAGGGCGCGACCGAGTACGAGGGGCGCGTGCACGTGCGCCGGGCACCGAATGCCGACGTCTCGTTCGAGCTGCTCGACAATACCTGGGCCGGCGCAGGGATCGCCGAGAACGACATATTCGTCGCCGAGGGCGGCGGGATCGCGGTACAGGGCGCGTGGTTTCTGCGCACGGTCATCGCCGGCGAGCAGCGCAACGTCGACCCGGTCGCGCCGTCACCCGAGATCCTGAATACTTTAATTCAGGCAGTATCGAGCGATCCGATCTACCCGAACAGGGTTCGAGGCGTGCGCGACCAGATCGTCGATCTCCGGCTCTCCGATTTCGTCACGCTGAACAATATCAACCACCGCAACCGGGGCACCCTCGGCGAGCGTTTTCAGGGCGCCTCGGACAATCTGAGGCAGCTCACATTCGACGGCGCGTTCACTGGCGAGGTCGCGCTCAATCTCCCCGTGACAGGCGGCACAAGCGGCGCAGTGGGGACGATCGTCGGCTGTTCTCCGGGAATTTCGTTCGGCGGCGTCGGTCATTGGATCATCGTCGACATGGGCGTCGACTACGCCGGCGCCGAGTACACTCTCGGCGAGGCGATCACGTCGCTCGGGTTCTCTGCCGTGCTGCGCTCGGATGCTCTCGGAGCGCGCTCGATTAGTCCCCTCGGACGGCACACCGGACAGATCGCGATCGTTCCGCCGTTCCTGGCAGACCTGCAGCACTTTTTCGACTTTGACGACGGGCTCGCTCTCTGGGCGGATACGGCCGGCACAGTTCCGATCACGCTCGGGACGGACATTAAGCGCACCGATAATAAGGGATTCGACGGAACAGCGGTCGAGGATCTGATCGGCGCCAGCGCTCCCGTGTGGGCGTTCGATCCGATCAGTGGGCGAAATGTCGCGCAGGGATTCTCGGCGTCGGACAGTTTGCAAATGTCGACATGGGGGTCGGGGAACTCCGACGCGGCCGGCATATTCACGTGGCAGATCATTCGACCGTTTCCGACCGGGCTCGTCGTCACGAACAACGCGTTCCAGTGGGCGAACTTTGGCGGCGCAGCGGCGAGCTATGGCAACCGCGCGCGCGTCGACTTGACACCGCCGGATCCTTACGAGGGGATCGTCGGGACGCAGGTCATTAGTCAGGGCCGCAACACAACCGGGCTCCCGGAGTGGGTCTGGCAGTATTCGGGCAACGATGCCGGCGGGACCTTTCGCACGCGCATCGCCGGCGGCGTCGAGGTCTCGGGCGCCGAGCCTTACGTTCTAATCTCGACCGCCGGCAAGTCAGTGACGCTCGGCGCGTGTCTCGGATACACGCTCGCGGCGGGAAGCTACAACCGAATGCTGACCCCGAGCGAGATCCCGCAGTTTATCAACTATGCGAACGCGCTCGTCGGGCAGGCGATGCCGTTCTAATCTGAGGATCGAATTATGGTCGCGATATTTACAGCGCGGAAACCGTTAGAGCAGATCGCATTCGAGAAGTCGGCCGGGGCGGACGCATTCCCGGATCAGCATCTCTACCCGGGCGCGCAGTTCAAGGGACCCGTTCTCTACGAGGGGCGGATTCGAGTCACGATGCCGGCGCCGGGCGGGCAGGTCGCGGTCGAGCTGCTCGACGGGCTCTATGCAGACGGGCCGATCGTCGCGACCGACGAAATTTTCATCGAGACGGCCGACCTCGCGATCGCGGGCGCATGGACGGTCGGCACGGTCACGGATCCGTCGGCCGAAGTCGACCCGCTGGATCCGCCGGCGTCGATCGAGATCGTGCAGATCGATCCCGAGAACACAAGCGGCAGTCACTCGACGATCGCACCGAACAGGACACGCGGTCGAATCGACACGACCGTCGACGCGCGGATCTCTGCAGCCGTGACGCTGCCGGTCTCGAACCTCCGCGCGCGAGGGACTCTCGGATTCGCTCGCAGCACTGACAACCTGCGGCAGCTCACATTTCAGGGCGTGGTCGCGGGGACGTGGGGGCTCGGCGCAGTCGTCACCGGCGGCACGTCGGGCGCGACCGGAGTGATCGTCGGACTCGGGCCGGCAATCAATCAGGGGCTCGGGCCGGACTCGTTCGGATTTTTCATCGTGGTCGACATGGGGCTACACGACCCCGCCGACGCACCGTTGACCGAATGGGACATTGCGACCCCCGAGGTCGTGAGCAGCTCGACCGGCGGCGCCTCGGGCACGCTCAAGTCTGCACCGTTCGCAGGCCGCTCGACCGGCGTGTTGTTCCGGCCGAGTTCAAACAATCCGGCTTTCGCGTCCGGGCGCGGGACGAAAATGCACGCGACCTCGGGAACCATGCAGATCATTTTTCCCGACAAGATCGTATTTCCGGCTGCGCTCCCGATCAACCAAAATGGGATCTGGCTCGGCGATATTCTCGACATTCAGGACCCACCGATCGAGGGGATTTTCACAGTCGTCGGGTTCAGTGGGACGAACCTCCCGAACGACACGATCCGCGTCGACCCGCCACACAACGCGGCCGACGACCCGAGCGAGTTCATTTCCCCGATCGATATTCTTTACAACCCGAACGTGAGCCCGACGCCGCTGCTCGTGTCGGGGTTAGAGGTCTCGATGTTATCGGCCGGCGTGGTCGACATTACCGACGGCCGATCATGGCCCGACGTCGGCGTGCTACCGGGCGACGACATTCGCGTCGTGAGTCTCAGCGGCTCGAACGACGGCGACATTCGATTCGGACGAATTCAGTCGACCGGCTCGGTCCCGTTCGATCGAGGTTTTCTGCCGGGCGATCTAAACACTTTCGGATCGGGGCTCGACACGATGGACGTTTTCCTACTGAGAAAGGGGAGCTATACACCGCCGGATCCCGCCGGGCCGTAGCGGCTCAAGTAGATAGCGGCGCAAGCCGAACAGAACGGTCGACATTAGTTCGGCCACAAACGAGGAGAGTGTGCAATGGCACAAGCAAAAGAGTTTACGCGACTCTCGGAGCGGGATTTCGAGATCCTGTTTCCGCAGAAAGTCGTCACCCTCGGCAAGACGAAAATCACCGTCGAGCCGCTCAACTTGCACGACACGAATTATTTTGCCGCGTGTATGCGGGAGGAGTGGCCGCAGCTCATGGTCGAGCTGACCGCGCGAGGCATTACCGAGAACAACGTCGAGGAGAGGATGCTCGACCTCGCGGACATTATCGTTTCGCGGTCGCCGATGCTGATTTCGATCTTGACGTCGCTGCACCCAGAGGACGCGGCGCGACTCCCGATCGTGTCGGCAATGGCACTCCTCGACGCTGTGTTCGAGGTCAATCTCAAGGATCGCGATTTTTTCACGATTGTCTCGAACGTGCGACGAGTGGCCGAGCAGATAACGGCCGCGCTAGAGACCGGCGATCCCGCAGGCGACTCGGAGCGTTCAGCTACATCGCCGCAACACTCGTCGAAAAAGGGCACACGTGGAACGAAATTCAAGCGCTCACGTGGGGACAACTCGGGGCGTTCTACATCGCCTCCGTCGACTTAGAGGAGGAGAAACGCGAGGCGACCATGATCCGAAACTGGATCTCGTCGAACACAACCGACAAAGGGCTACAGCAGGCGATACGGCAAATGAACGCAGACAAACCGGGCAAGCCGCAGCCGGCCGAGGGGCCGAGCCGGGCGGATATTTCTAAGCTGACGAACCGCCTCGCCGGCGGGCGTATGCAGAGATCCACGAGGCGAGGGTAAATGCAGCAGTCGACTACAGTTCAACGGATTGTCGAGCTGACTCTGCGGACAGCCTCGGACACGAAGGGCGTCGACAAGTTCACGAAGTCCGCCGAGCAGGCGGGCGTCGCTTTTAACAAGGCCGGGAACGAAGCACAGAAAGCCGGAAAAGGCGTCGACGCGTTCGAGAAACCCGTCCGGGTAACGACGACTAGGCTGCAACGGCTCGGCGTGGGACTCAAGCGAGGCGTGGGGAACTTTCGGAATTTCCGCAATGCAGTTAAGAAAAATCGCGAGGAGCTGAAAAAGACGAACAGCCAGTTCGGCAACCTCGCGCGCACGCTCGCGGCCGGGATTGGATTCGGGATCGCAATCAAGGGAGCTAACGATTTCTCGATCGCGATCGCTGAAATCTCGACTCTCGTCGATGCGGCCGAGGTCTCGAATAAACAGCTCTCGGATACTGTGCTCGAACTCTCGTCGACGTTCGGTATCGGAACGACCGACGTCGCGAAAGCGCTTTATCAGGCGATCAGCTCCGGCGCTGTGGGAGCGGCGGACGCGAACGAGTTTCTGAACGTGTCGCTCCGTCTCGCGCGTGCCGGTCTCGTGAGTGCCGAGCAGGCGGTCGACGGGCTGACGACGGTCCTGAATGCGTACAACCTCCCAGCCGAGGAGGCGGGGCGCGTGTCGGACATTCTGTTCGCGACTGTGCGCGCTGGTAAAACGGATCTGCAGCAGCTCTCGTCGTTCCTGTTTCAAGCCGTGCCGATCGCCGCGACCCTCGGCGTCTCGTTCGAGGAGGTCACGGCGTCCCTCGTGGCACTGACCGCGAGCGGCACACCGACCCGGGTCGCGTTCACTCAAATCCGCGCGGCCATGCAGGGGCTCGTCCGACCGACCGAGGATCTCACCGAGATATTTCAGGCGGCAGGATTCGAGTCGGGCGAGGCGGCGATCAAGGCGGTCGGGTTTCAGGCGGCGCTCCAGATTCTCCAGAGCGCGACCGGCGGCTCTGTGTCCCGGCTGCAGGAACTCCTCGGATCGGTCGAAGCCGTGCAGGGCGTGCTCGGTACGACTGGACAGAACGCGGAGCGATTCTCGACCGCGCTGGACAGTGTCACGAACTCCGCCGGCGCAACCGACGAGGCGTTCGGGAAAGTAAACGAGACGATCGGCGTCAAGGCGCAAGTCGCATTCACGACGGTAGCAAACGCGCTCACGGTTTTAGGGCAGGCGTTCGAGCCGATCATTCGGATTTTCTTGACGTTAGTCCAGACACTCGCCGGCGCCATTGTATTTCTCGGGACCGAGTTCCCGGCCGTTCTGACGATCCTCGTCACAGGCTTAACGGGGTTATTGATCGTCTCGAAAATCAACATCGCGCTGAGAGTGCTTCGGGGTACTCTGAAATTTCTCATTCCTGATCTGGTCGCAACTGCTGCAGCGACGACCGCGAACGCGGTCGCACAGTCGCGATGGAACATTCTACTCCGCGCGACTCCGGGGGTTCTCGCGAAGGTCGGCGGCGCGGTCGCGGCTGTCGCGATCGGCTATGAGCTGGCGACGGCTGCGATCGAGGGACTTATCAAAGCAAACGACGACGCGATCGCGGAGCTGAAAAAGACGGCAGACATTCAGCGAGATATTTTAGAGCTGCGGACACAGCTCGCGGCAGCGCGGGGAATAACCGAGTCAGAAATTTTCGAGCAGATTCAACCGATACTCGCGCGCGCGTTTGCCGAGGGGATCGACGCGGACACACGGCGCGAACGACTGGACGAGGTTCGGCAACTGCTGCAGGCGGAACTCGCGGACATTCAAACAGTTCAGGCACAGATCAACGCCGGCGAAGCGGACATTCGCAATTTTGCGCTCGCGGCCGAGGAGGAGAAACGGGCAGCGCGCCGGCAGAGCGCAATCGAGCAGACGGAAGCGAACATTAAACTCGCGCAGGACGAGATCACCCTCGCGCGCACGACCCAAAAAGAACAAGTAAAACTCGCGAAGGATCTCGCGAAACTGGAAAAAGAAATCGCCGAGGACTCTCGGGATTTCCAGAAAGAGATCGCCGAGGACATTGCGGCACAAGGCGCCGAGCTGCTCGGGATTACCGAGGAGGAGGATCCTGCGATCGTCAACGCGCGGCGGATCCTCGCAATCAATAAAGAGATCGCCGATCAGCGCGCGGTCCTCGCATCGAGCATCGACTCCGAATCCGCACGACAAGCACAGATCGATATTCAAGCGCTACGCGCAGAGGCGCTCAAGGCAGACTCGGCGGCGCAGCGGTTCGTCCTGTTACAACGGATTCAACAGGCCGAGGAGGAGGCCGCAACTGTGGCGCAACAGCGCGCGGCGCTGGAGGGCGACACGGCGACGACGGCGGCGCAGTCCGAGCAGGAAAGACTCGACGCGCAAAAGAAACGCATCGAGGATCTGAAAGAGGTCATCGCAGACATTGACAAGCCGATCGAGATTTCGGTCGACGTGCAGATCGAAAGCGCACAAAACAAAATCGACTTTTTCAAGCGCGCGCTCGACGATCTCAAAAGCCGGCGGATTGTGATCACGGCGGACGTGCAAGAAGTCAACGCGACCGGCGGCGTCCTGCAGGGGCTCGCGAGCGGCGGGAACATTAAAGCCGGCCGGCGGATCCCGGGATACGGCGGCGGCGACGCTGTGAACTTTGTCGGCGAGCGCGGCGAGTGGGTTATTAACAAGCGACGGTCGTCGGAGTTCTCGTCGCTGCTGAACCGAATCAACTCAGGGTCTCGCGCGAGCGTTCAGAAAATGATCGACGCGATGGCAGGCGCGAGACCACGTTTTCAGGAGGGCGGACTCCTCGGTTCGATCGGACGTCTGACAGCGCAGACCGGCGCACCCGTAACAGGCGACACGATAACGCAGCGCGTCGCGCTCGATCTCTCGCTCGGCTCGCGTCCGATGGGGACGCTATTCGGCGAGGAGGCTGTGATCAATAACCTGATCGACACGCTGCGCGACGGCCGGCGGGGAGTGGTCCGAAAATGACCCTGATCCTCGGCGGAGTCACGCTCGACGACAACATGCAATGGATCGATCGTGCGGCGCAGCTCCCGGTCGCACAGACCGAGCAGCGCAC
>SDBT01007071.1_pt1 | contig 18524 bp, 18 predicted proteins | sample 2277101 | NCBI WGS metagenome assembly SDBT01 (sample SAMN10404973, study PRJNA504765) | marine sediment metagenome | isolation source: marine sediment core GS10_PC15, 103 cmbsf | place: Arctic Ocean: Southern Knipovich Ridge | collected 2010
CAGCCAGGGCATAATTATAGTCATTGGCGACTATTGTTTTTCCATTTTTTTAACGAGGCAATGGAACCTCGGCATGCAGCTTCGGTTTCAACGATCCCCGTCGAAACCAGATCGCCCCCAACTCTTTTAACTATAACACAGATAAATCCAATTGAGAAGCTCTTCAGAGCTCTCCCTAAAGATCTAATAGATAGGATTCAACTCCCTGCTATTCATAAATCCGCCGTAGCCTTTCGGCCTTCGTAGCCACTTCGGTTCAGCCTTCGTAGCTACTTCGACGAAGTAGGCCGAAGTAGTCTGGCGAAGGCGGATGCTACTCCCTTCCGCCGTCGTCCCGCGTGAACGCGGGACTATGGCGGACAGGGCTATTCCCTGAAGTAAATGCATTACCACTTCTGCTTAAGGGCCTTTTTCACCTCCTTCTCCATTGCCTTCCTTCTTAAGGTCTCCCTTTTATCGTAAAGCTTCTTCCCCCGCGCCAGGCCCAGTTCTACCTTGGCTTTACCGTCCTTAAAATACATCTGGAGGGGAATCAGGGTATAGCCCCTCTCCTGGATTTTCCCGATCAGCCTTTTAATTTCTTTCTTATGAAGGAGGAGTTTCCGCTCGCGCACGGGATCGGGATTATCCCGGGCAGCCTGGGCATAAGGACTTATATGCACATTATACAGAAATACCTCGCCTTCCTTGATCCCAGCATATCCCTCTTTTAGATTGCCCTGCCCCTGCCGCAGGGATTTTACCTCACTGCCCTTAAGAACAACTCCTGCTTCAAAAGTGGCCTCAATATTGTAATCGTACCGGGCCTTCCGGTTTCGGCAGATAACTTTAATGGACATCAGATTGAACTAAAATGGGAATCAAACTTTTGCTTTTAGTCTCTCCCGGACCTTTTGATAGGCCCTGGGGGAATAAACCAAAGCAGAGTGGCCAATACAAGGCAGGAAGATATCTATCTCTTTCTTTCCGGTAGCGGCACTGTGATGGGGAATGACCAGCTCGTCGAGATCAGAATAGATAGCGGTCTGGAAAAGCTGGGGGAACTCCTCTGGCCGGAAATCCAGTTCTTTTAAGAACTTACTGCCCGGGCACATCTCCCGGGCGCAGGTTCCTATCCCCAAGTAAGCAGTATATGTTCCGGCAAGGGGAGAGGCCAGGGTTATCAGGCGGGAGACATTCTTATCCCCCATTAGCTTCTTAATGTAATACCGGCTTACCAGCCCCCCCATGCTGTGGGCGACAATATCCACCCTTTTGGCCCCGGTCTTATCCATTATCTCATCTATCTTGGTCTTGACCTGCTGGGAGAGCACAGTAATAGAAGACCACGGAGGGGAGAGGGTCAGGGTGTAGAGGTGACTCCATCCGTCCCTTCGGAGGCAAGTCTTCATTAGCCAGTAGTTGCTGGCATTCTGAAAATAGCCGTGAATCATCAGAACCGGGGTTTCATCCCCGTTCTCCCAGCGGTGGAAAATCTCAGGGAATCTATAGATACGAGAGAGCACAGAATAGAGTACTGCACCCCCGATCATCACCAGAGTGGCAACAACTTCAAAAAGAATTCCCAGAACTATCCGCACTATTTTCATATTTCCTACCCTCCCAATTTTCTGAGTGTACTCTCAAACTTAAAATTATTTTATCAAATATGCTCTAAATAATCAATGTTTTATTGCGTTCTATTGACAATTAGGGGAATCTGAATTAGGGTAAACATATAATCCCAAATAATGCGAATGCGTAAATGTAGGGGCCGACGTCCCTGTCGGCCCAAATAGGGGTGGACACAGAGGTCCACCCCTACAATCCGGCTCAGGCCGGGCTTACACTAAATAGGTACAAATAATTCGGATATTTATGCATTATTTGGGATTATAATACTACCCTTTTTGAACAAATATCCCAAAGAGATAAGAAGAAAATGGGGGCAGAGAAGATTGAATTGGCTTACGGAAGAAAGCCTCCGATTGGGATAACATGTTTGATCTGGGGAACACCTCAGTAGGAGTCAAATTACGAATCAGCCGGGCAGTAGCTGAGGTAGAGGGTAAACATGTTGAAAGGTAAGGAAATAGTTCTTGGAGTCAGTGGAGGGATTGCCGTCTATAAGGCAGCGGAGTTGACCCGCCTTCTGGTGAAAGGAGGGGCTAATGTTAATGTAGTAATGACCAAAAACGCTCAACAGTTTGTTACCCCGCTTACCTTCCAGACCCTCTCCGGAAATCCGGTGGCAACCGAGCTTTTCAATCTCACTGAGAGATCAGAGATCAAACACATCTCTCTTGCGGAAAAGTCTGCTCTCTTAGTCATTGCCCCGGCCACTGCCAATATCATCGGCAAGATTGCCTCGGGCATTGCCGATGACCTGCTTACCACAATTGTGCTGGCCACCCAGGCCCCCATCCTTATCGCCCCGGCAATGAATGTGCAAATGTGGGAGAATCCCATTGTCCAGGACAATATCAAGAAGCTTAAAAAGATCGGGCTAAAATTTGTGGAGCCGGGAAGCGGCTATTTGGCCTGTGGCTATGAGGGAAAGGGGCGCCTAACTGAGCCGGAAGCTATCCTGAAAAAAATCAAGGCCTTACTAAAATGACTACCCGGGAAAATTTACAGAAGGATTTCCTGGAAATCGTCAGCTCTTTTAAGGAATATCTGCTCTACCTGCAAGGCCTAAACTTTGAAGGGCTCCCAAGAGAGAAATTATCCGGGTTTAATCCTGCCAAGCAGCAACTGGCCTCGACAGAGATAACGGAAACTGAGGATACTGAGGATAAAGCCGCGAGGCTGGGTGCTCTCAGAAAACAGATTGGCGAGTGCCAGCACTGCCAGCTCAGTTCCTCCAGGAAAAATCTGGTCTTCGGAGTCGGTAACCCTAATGCCCGGCTGGTCTTCGTGGGGGAGGCCCCGGGAAGGGATGAGGATCTCCAGGGGAAGCCGTTTGTGGGAAAGGCCGGCCAATTGCTTACCCGGATAATTAATGCCATCGGACTTGATCGGGAAGATGTATACATTGCCAATATCCTCAAGTGCCGACCGCCGGAGAATAGAAACCCCCTCCCGGAGGAAATTGCTACCTGTGAGCCCTTCCTGATCAAACAGCTTGAGGTAATCAAGCCGAAGCTCATCGTTGCCCTGGGTACCTTTGCCGCCCAGACCCTACTCAAGACCACAGAGGCGATCTCCCGATTAAGGGGTCGGTTTCACCTCTATCAGGGTATCAAGCTAATGCCTACCTACCACCCGGCCTACCTGTTGCGTAACCCCCAGAAGAAGCGAGAGGTCTGGGAAGACATGCAGATGGTGCAGAAAGAATATCAATAATCTCAGATTGACCTTAAATACCTAAGAGTTAAATGTAGAAGAAAAGGGGCAATTCAAGAGTGGCATAATATCTGAGCTTATTTCTTGCTTTTTCCTACAAAAGGCAGTAAGATAATTTCCTGATGGGTAAAAATAAAGTTATTTTCATAATACTTGCTTTCCTGTTTTTTACGATCCCTTCCTTTTCCGCTCCTACGGATCCCTATGCCCTTTCCTCACAGGACAAGAAAGTTATGGTCGTAGGGAAGAAAGTCGTGGTCGTAGAGATTGAGAGCGTTATTAATCCCATTATTGCTGAGTTCATTCAAAATTGCATCGATAAGTCCAGTGACGATGAGGCAGAATGTTTGATAATCATGCTCGATACCCCCGGCGGCTTGGATCTCTCAATGCGCTCCATCATTAAGGCAATTGAGGGCTCCAAAGTCCCCATTGTGGTCTATGTTGCGCCCAGCGGGGCCCGGGCAGCCTCGGCCGGGGCGCTGATCACCCTGGCCAGCCATATTGCGGCAATGGCCCCGGGAACTAATATCGGCGCTGCTCACCCGGTGAGTATGGGCGGGCAAAAGATGGATGAGGAAATGGTTAAGAAGGTCGAAAACGACGCCGCTGCCTATATCAGAAGCTTGGCTAATAAACACAACCGCAATGCCGATTGGGCAGAGAAGGCTGTTCGGGAGAGTGTTTCCATCACCGCCCGGGAAGCGAAAGAGCTTAAAGTCATTGAAATTATCGCCTCTGATCTAACGGAACTGCTTAACAGTATCCACGAAATGAAGGTCGCCATCGGAGGTAAGGAACGAGAGCTAAATACCAAAGAGGCTGCCGTGGTAACGATTGAGATGGGGCTGAGGCACCGGATCTTAAATACCATTAGTGACCCCAATATAGCTTATATCTTAATGATGATCGGGATGTGGGGATTGTTCTTTGAGCTCTCCAATCCCGGGGTGATATTCCCCGGAGTAATCGGAGGGATCTCTCTCATCCTGGCTTTTGTGGCCTTCCAGACACTGCCTATCAATTATGCAGGAATTCTCCTGATAATCTTAGGCATGATCTTCTTTATTGCCGAAATCAAGGTAACCAGCTTCGGCCTGCTTGCCATCGGTGGGACAATCTCCCTCCTGCTGGGTTCTCTTATGCTCTTTGAATCCCCTCTCCCCTACCTTCGGGTATCCTGGAATGTTTTGATCCTCTCGGTCTTACTCACCGCAGGATTCTTTATCTTTGCCATCTCTCTTTCTCTGAGGGCTTATCTGACAAAACCCTTTACCGGAGCCGAGGGGTTGGTGGGAGAAAAGGGAATAGCTAAAACCAGGATCGACCCGGAAGGGAAGGTCTTCATTCACGGAGAGTTCTGGAATGCTACCAGTGAAGAGGTGGTTGAGGCCGGAGGAAAAGTTAAGGTAGTCGGGGTGGAAAACTTACTACTTCGGGTTACTAAATTATAATATTTTTTGAAAGGAGGTTGTTATGGGTTTTCTCACAGTTATCTTCATCGCTTTCTTCCTCTTTCTCCTGAGCGGTATCAGGGTGCTGAATGAGTATGAACGGGGAGTTATCTTCCGGCTGGGAAGGGTGATCGACACCAAGGGACCGGGGCTCATCTATGTCGTCCCGGTTATCGATAAGATGCAGAAGATCAGCCTGCGCCTGGAGGTGATCGATGTGCCTCCCCAGGATGTAATCACCAAGGATAATGTCTCGGTAAAGGTCAATGCCGTGGTCTACTTCCGGGTAATGGATCCCAGAAAATCGGTGATTGATGTAGCCAACTTCTATCTGGCTACCCATCAGCTCTCCCAGACCACCCTGAGGAGTGTCTGCGGCCAGGCAATGCTGGATGAGATCCTTGCCGAAAGGGATAAGATCAACACTCAGCTCCAGGAGATAATCGACCGGCATTCGGATCCCTGGGGGATAAAGGTATCTTCAGTTGAGGTCAAGCACATTGATCTACCCCCGGATATGCAACGGGCAATGGCCAAACAGGCTGAGGCCGAGCGGGAACGCCGGGCCAAGATCATCCACGCCGAAGGTGAATTCCAGGCAGCGCAAAAATTGTTTGAAGCCTCCGAAATCATTGCCAAGGAGCCGGTGGCCATTCAGCTCCGCTTTCTCCAGACCCTTGCCGAGGTGGCTACCGAGAATAACTCAACTATTATCTTCCCGATTCCGATTGATGTCCTTACGCCGTTTATAGGGAAGCAGGAGAAAAAGGAATAGATTATCCGTTGGGGTAGCAACTGCGTATCAAATCGAAGAGCCTGTCCTGAGCCCCGATGGTCTCCGCCCCCGCTTCCAGCCCGGAGGGCTTACTGGCCGGAGGGTAGGGGACTACGCCCCGGAGGGGCATCGGGGTCGAAGGGCCTGGGCTAAAAGCTAAAGCCCTTCTCTTGCATCTCCCCGGTTAATTCCTTTTCCTCCTCAAGAGAGTGGTAGGCGCAACAGAGGTTGCGCCCCTTCTGTTTGGCATGGTAGAGAGCCTGATCGGCCCTGTCAATAAGTTCCTGCTGGGAGCGGCTATCGTCCGGATAGGTGACAATGCCAGTGCTTATTGCTACTTCTATCCTTTCTCCGTTCTCCAGCCGGAAGTTACTTTTAGCTACTGCCTTACGAATCCTTTCCGCCATCCGGAAAGCACCCTTGCTGTTGGTATTGACGAGGATCAACGCAAACTCCTCCCCGCCGTACCGGCAGGGGTGATCAATCTCCCGGACTGACTCCCTTAAGACCTGAGAGAGCTTTTTCAGAATAGAATCCCCGACCGGATGGCCATATTTATCGTTAATCCTTTTGAAATGGTCAATATCCACCAGAAGGAGGGAGAGGGGGTCGGGATGTCGTTCTGATCTCTTTAACCCCTCCTCTAAGAGTTCCTGAAATTTCCGATGGTTATAAAGGCCAGTCAGTCCATCAGTGACTGCCATCTCCTCTACTTTCTGATATAGCTTGGCATTATCTAAAGACACTGCGATCTGATTTGCCAGGATACTGAAGATCTCCACCTCATGTTCGGTAAAGAGCTCCTTCTTTTTGCTCATTAGAGTGAAAGAGCCTACCAGCTTATTAGTATGAAACAGGGGGATACAGAGGATCGACTGAACATCCTTAAGTGTGATTTGGGGGCTGAAAATTGGCTGTTTTTTCTCCCGTTCCTTGAAATCTTTAATGCGGTAAGCCTTTCGCTGGGTCCGCATTACCCATCCCACCATTCCCTCTTCTAAAGAAAAGCTTTTCCCGATGAACCCCTCGGTTCCTTCCCCCACAAAGGCCTTAATGGAACACATTTCCAATGCCTCATCATTAAGGGCAATTGCCCCGTAGTCGAAACTAACAACATCCTTGCTGGAATCCAGGGTAATCCGGAGAATTTCTTCAAGGTGGATGGTAGAGCTTAACTTCTTACTGGCCTCAAATAATGCCGCAAACTTATTAACCTGAGAATCCGCCATCTGACGATTCTGAGCACTATCGATGGCATCTATTATCTGCTGGGCAACGATCTCAAGGAGTTTCTTATGCTCCTCTGTGAATGCCTGTTTCTCAAGGCTGTCAATGCAGAGGACTCCCAACAATGTATCACCTCGTAGAACGGGAACGGCCAGGAAAGACATAATTCCTTCATCCCTATTATAATAATCGATACCGGAAATGCTTCGACTGTGCTCAAAAAGCATCACGGGTTTTTTATCTTTAGCTACCCACCCGATAATTCCCTCACCCGGCTTGATCGAACTCCCATATTTAATATTTTCACTTTCCGGAGCTAATAACTCCTTAATCTTTAGTCTATCTCCCTCAGGTGTGCTCATATACAAAACACAACTATGAGGGTGGATGGTTCTCTTGAGTAAATCCAGTATATCGAATAATTTATCATATAGGCGCCTTTTAGATTTGTCTTGTTGTTTTTTCTCAACCTCCTTTGATAGATATCTTAAGTCCGATCTCGGCGAACGATAGTCTGGCTTTTGCGGGGTAAGTACTTCCCTCTGTAAGTTTTCATACCTCTCCTCCGCTTTTCTCTTCCCTTTTCGCTCTAATTTAATAAACAGACCGAGGATTAAGAAGAGAGAAACAAACAGGAAGTAGGTTAGCTGCCCGGTCAACTCTCCTTCAGATCCTCCTCGGAGAAAAGGAATAAACCTAAGGCAGACAAGGATAGCAGCCAGAGTGAGGCTGGCTGCCAGATGGTTAAACGGAGTCAGGACAGCAATTAATAGGTAATTTAGAGGGTAAAGGTAAGATCTCTGGTTAAAGATATCCAGGACTACCTGTACTGCTAAGATGAGAATTAAAGAGAGTTTGAAGCTATCACTTTCACCCCAGTCTGATTTTTTAAATATTTTAAACAGAGACAGGATGATCAAACTTAGAAGGAGAAAAGTGATACCGAAACGAATAGCATTAAGAATAGCATTCGGTTCACCTTCTTCCTTAAAAAATCCGAAGATCAGCAAGACAAAGATCAGGAGGGAAAAGAGAAAAGAGTAATACCGGGCGAGAAATTTTTTGATCGGCTGGATAAAACCAATTAACTTGGTCATTAAAAGCTCACCTTACTCTTTAAATTGATAGACCTGCTCATCCTTCTTAACCATTCCTAACTCCTCACGGGCAATCTTCTCAATATATTTTAAATCACTACTGAGGGCCTGAGCCTGGGCACGCAGTTTTTCATTCTCCTGCCGCAGCTTGGTGTTCTCCTGTTTTATCTCTCTGAGCTCCTTTCTTAACTTAGCTAAGTGAATAAGCCCGGTCTCGCCGAAGATAGTATAGCCCAAAATTCCTGCAATAATTACCAGAAGAACTAAAAAACGTCTTTTCTTCATACCATCTTTTTCTCGGTCATTCCTTGATGGATAAACACATTCTGTAATTATACATTGAAACGAAACTGGATTACATCACCATCCCGGACAACATAATCCTTCCCTTCTGAGCTCATTAGCCCCTTTTCCCTGGCCGCGGACTCGGAACCGGCGGCAATAAAATCCTCGAATGGAATTACCTCTGCCTTAATGAACCCCCGCTCCATATCCGTATGCACCTTCCCGGCAGCTTGAGGGGCCCTGGTTCCCCTTTTCACTGTCCAGGCCCTGAGCTCAACTCCTACGGTAGTATAAAAGCTAATCAGCCCTAAAAGATCGTAGCCTACCCTGATCAGCTTTTCCAGCCCTGAGCTCTTTAGCCCCATCTCTCTCGAAAACTCCTCCCTTTCCTCTTCCGGCAATTCAGAAAGCTCAGCCTCGATCTTCCCACAGATCTCCACTACCGGTGCTCCCTCCTCCTGAGCCGCCTCCTTCACTGCGGCAAGCCATTGGCTTTGCCCCTGATTGTCCTCTCCAAGATTAGCCACATAAAGCACGGGTTTGGCAGTCAGAAGATTCAACTCCTTAAGTAGCTCTTTTTGCTCTTCGTCCTCTAACTTGAGGCTTCGGGCTGGCAATCCCTTGGCCAGGACTTCCTGGAGCTTGTGACATAGATTAAGTTCTTTCTCTCCCTTGCCTGATTTAAGGAGCTTCCCTACCTTAGTAATCCTCTTCTCCACGGTCTCAAGATCAGCCAGCACCAGCTCAGCATTAACTAACTCGATGTCCCTTTTAGGATCTACTGAGCCCTCGATATGAGCAACATTAGTATCCTCGAAGCAGCAAACAATGTGGGCAATGGCATCTACATCCCGGATATGACCCAAAAATTGGTTTCCCAGCCCCTCTCCTTTGCTGGCACCCTTTACCAGGCCGGCAATATCCAGAAATTTCATGGTGGTCGGGGTAACTTTCTCAGGCTTGACTATCCGGGCTAAGCTCTGCAGACGCTCATCCGGAACCTTTACCACTCCCACATTGGGTTCAACCGTGGTGAAAGGGTAGCTGGCAACTTCAGCTCCGGCTGAAGTCAATGCATTGAAAATAGTGGATTTCCCCACATTAGGCGAGCCTAAAAGACCGCAGGTAAAACCCATACTTTTACCCCGGATCAGGACAGGAATGTAGGGGCTGACCTCTGTGTCAGCCCGTATCCGGTAAAACCCATGTCTTTACCCTGGATCAGGAGAGGATTAGAGAATTAAATTCACTCATCGCCTTTTGGACCCCGATGTCAATCAAGGCCCTCACTGCTTTGTCGACAATATCCAAAAATTGAGGAAGTGCTTTCTCTTCTTCATCGCTAAAATTTGAGAGCACATACTCGGTAGCTTCCTGATCCGCAGCCGGCCTACCGATACCTAAGCGAACCCGGAGAAATTTATCATCCCCCAGATGCTCGATTATTGACCTTAAACCAAGATGCCCCCCATCTCCTCCCCTCTGCTTGATCCTGATCCTCCCAAAGTTTAGATCGACATCATCATGAATCAGGATGAGCTCCCTCAGGCTGATCCCGAAAAAGCCCTTCAACGCTCCCACTGCCTCTCCGCTCAGGTTCATAAATGTTTGAGGCTTGGCCAGGATCACCTCCTCGTCCAGGATCCTACCCTCTCCGATTAATGCCCTAAATTTTTTCTTTTGTATTCTAACCTGGCTTCCCTCGGCGATATAGTCAATTGCCCGGAAGCTAAGGTTATGCCGGCTGAGCCGGTACCTTCTGCCGGGATTTCCCAGACCAACAATTAATTTCATAAACACTTGGCAGTCTCACTCGAGAAAAGCAGTCGTAACCCTTTTCATTTTCCCTTCTTAGCACCCTTCCCTTCTTTGACTGCGGCCGGCTTCTCCTCAACCACTCCCTCTGGCTTCTCCTCGGCCGCTGCCTCCGGTTTTTCCTCGGCCTCTGCCAGCTTCTCCTCAACCGCTACTACTGGCTTCTCCTCAACCGCCGGAGCCGAGACTGTGAGAACAGTAAAGTCCGTATCGGCAATAACCGTTACCCCCTCCTTCAAGGGAATATCCCTGACATGGATGGAATCGCCAATTTTTAGCTCACTGACATCAATCTCGACCCCTTCCGGGATATCCTTAGGCAAGCATTTGACCCGAAGTTCCCGGGAAATCTGCTGAAGGATCCCTCCCTCCTCAACCCCGATTGAATCTCCTTGAAGATGGATTGGAATTTCAACTTCAATCTCCTCATCCATCGCCATCTCATAGAGGTCGGCATGGAGAAATTTTCTGCTCAGCGGGTCTACCTGGAGATCCTTCAACATTACCACTTTATCCGAAACCTTTAGGTCGTCTTCTGCCCGAAGGAAGATCAGGGTATTCTCCCCGGCTGCAGTACTGAGGGCATCCCGCAGATCCTCCGGGCGAAGACTTAAAGGAATAGGGTCGGTCTTGGGCCCATAAAACACTGCCGGTATCAATCCTTCTCGGCGTAACCTGCGAGCTGGACCTTTACCACTTTCTTTTCTAAGCATAACTTTTAATTCCCTCTGTTCCATCTTCCCTCCATTAGACAAAGAGAGAGCTTACCGAGCTCTCCTGGTGTATCCTTTTGATCGCCTCTCCCAGAAGATCAGCCACTGAGAGAACCTTAAGCTTGCCACAGGAAATGGCTTCTTTCTTCAAGGGAATGGTATCGGAAACTACTAACTCCTTTAAAGCTGAGCCTTCGATCAGTCTAATCGCCGGTCCTGAAAGAACTGCATGGGTACAGCAGGTAGAGATCTGTTTTGCCCCTTTCTCCTTGAGGGCTTCCACCGCCATACTCAGGGTTCCCGCAGTATCCACAATATCATCCACAATGACTACCTTTTTCCCTTCTACCTCACCAATAATATTCATCACCTGGGCCACATTAGGTGCCTCTCTTCTTTTATCAATTATAGCTAATGAGCACTCAAGCCTTTTGGCAAAGGCCCGGGCCCGCTCCACCCCTCCCGGGTCAGGGGAGACAATAACCAGATCATCCTGAAAATTCTCTTTAATATATTTCAGCATCACCGGGGCTGCATATAGATGATCAACCGGAATATTAAAAAACCCCTGTATCTGCGCGGCATGCAGGTCCATGGTCAGGATCCGATCAGCTCCAGCCGCAGTCAACAGATCCGCCACCAGCTTAGCAGTAATTGGGGTTCGGGGAGCTACCTTCCGGTCCTGGCGAGCATACCCGTAGTAGGGAATGACCGCGGTGATTCGATCGGCAGATGCCCTTTTCAGAGCATCAATCATTATCAGTAACTCCATCAGATGATCGTTACTGGGGGTAGATATTGACTGGAGGGCAAAGACATCCATTCCCCGGGTATTCTCCTCAATTTCAATGAATATCTCCCCATCGCTAAAGGTTCTTACCGTAGCCTTTCCAAGGGGGATCTGCAAGTAATCGCAGATCTTCTTCACCAGAGGAAGATTAGAATTTCCGCTAAATAACTTGAGTCTCTCCATTAGCCTGGACCTCAAATTTGAGTAGGGCGGGCTTCTCCCGCCTCAGGCGGGACCATTATGTCGGGCAGGATGCCCGACTTACAATCCGTTGGAAACATCCTTAGGGGATGGCTGGGGCGGGAGGATTCGAACCTCCGAATGCGGGTTCCAAAGACCCGTGACTTACCACTTGTCGACGCCCCAAAGAATAAACTCTAATCCTTGGGAGGAGCTTCGGGTTCAACAGCGGGCCTTTCCAATTCCCGGTAATACTCCTTCAAGACCTTATCTTCAATCATTGATCTGGTCTCATTATCTAAAGGATGAGCTATATCCTTATAGGTCCCATCTTTCCTCTTTTTGCTGGGCATTGCCACAAACAGCCCATTATTTCCGTTTATCACTTTTAAGTCACGGATTACAAAGCAATTGTCAAAGGTAATGGTGACAAATGCCTTTAGCCTTTCCTCGTTTACCGGGAAAACCTTAACCTCAGTGATCTCCATCAGCTCCTCCTAATCAAAGTCTCTGGACAAGAAATGTTGTGTCCTTCTTCCCTAACCTAAGTTCTTTCTGAGCCCTGACGGCTTCGGCCTCATCCCCGAATAGGCCAAATACTGTTGGTCCGCTTCCGGACATCAAAGCTCCCCTGGCCTTTAGCCTACTAAGCTTTTTTTTGATGCTTTGAATCCGAGGAAATTTCTTGATAGCTACTTTCTCCAGATCGTTGAGCAGCAACCCGGTCACCTCATTAATATCCTTATAAGATTTTTTTATTTTAATCCCATTCCTTGAGTCTGTCAACTCTAAATTGACATTCTGGTAAGCCCACTCAGTAGAGATCTCTTTTCCGGGATGGATAAGCAGAAACCACATCCGGGCAGGAAGGGCAATCTCTGTCAGCTTCCCTCCAATTCCTTCAGCCAAAGCTGGCCCCTTGAAAATAAAGAAAGGAACATCCGCCCCGAGAGCAATGCTCCATCTGATTAGCTCCCTATCAGTGATCCTGATCCCAAGCAGATCCCTTAAGCCCATTAACACGGTAGCGGCATTACTGCTGCCTCCACCCAAGCCGGCCGCCAGAGGAATCCTCTTTCGGATAAAGATTTCTACTCCGGTCTTGATACCCATTTCCTCCAGAAAAAGCTCAGCGGCTCGGTAGGCAATATTTGCTCGGCCCCGGGGAACCTCACGGGAGTCACAATCGAGAGTAATACCTTTATGAGTTAAAGAAAGTTCCACCTCATCATAGAGGCTCACCCGCTGCATTATTGTCCTGATTTCATGATAGCCATCACCTCTTCTGCTTAGCACCTCCAGTCGCAGGTTCACTTTGGCCGGGGACAATAACTTTAAACTATTCATCAAGGATTTAATCCCAGATAATGCGTAAATGTAGGGGCCGACGCCTGCCTGCCATAGCTTTCAGCCTTCTTAGCAATTTCGGCGAAGTAGGCTCAGCGTAGGTAGGTCTCTGTCGGCCCGAAACCTTCGACCCCGATGCCCCTCCGGGGCGTAGTCCCCTACGGGGCGGAGCCCATCGGGGCTCAGGACAGGTAGGGGTGGACACAGAGATCCACCCCTACAATCCGTGTTATGTGGATTACACCAAATAGGTGCAAGTAAGGTAATTCGGGTGTTTACGCATAATCTGGAACAAAATTAACAGTTTAACCTCTTACTGTCAAGAAAAGGCCCTGTTTCCCAGGACTTTCCCCATTTTTTTAGGTAATGAGTGGATAAGCGGGGATTTTGCTCAAATGAGCTTGTCGAAGAGAATGTAGGGGCCGACGTCCCTGTCGGCCCGACCCGTCCTAAGCCCCACCCCCGGCGGAGTCAAAGGAATAAGGGTGGACACAGAGGTCCACCCCTACAAGGTGGATTAAACAATTAGGGATCGAAAGCCCTAAAGTTCCCCCATTTTTAAAAAATAGGCCTTTCCACTTGTTGTTTCATCTAACTACTTGATATTCAATAGGAATTCTAATTCAGCGACCAATTTTTGGGGAAAGTCCTGCCTGTTTTTCCAATTGACAATATTAGTTAAAAGGGATATATAAAATGAAATTAGGTTTGATTTTAAAAAATAGAGACGAGGATGAGAATGAGGGAAAAAGGGGAGGAGGAATTGGAGATAAAAAAATTTGAGGTAGGATCTTTTGAGAACAACTGCTACATTCTTATCTGCCCGGAGACCAGGGAGAGCCTCATTATCGATCCGGCTGCTGAGGGGAGAAAGATTCTCAATGAATCAGAGAATCTGAAGGTTAAGGCTATTCTGATTACCCACGGTCACGGCGATCATATCGGGGCCCTGCAAATGGTAAAGGATGAAACTAAAGCCCCGGTAGGTATCCATGCGGATGATGCTTCGCACCTGCCTTCACCTCCGGACTTTTACCTTAAGGATGGTGACATTATCACTTTTGGTAAACTAAGGCTGAAGGTTCTTCATACCCCGGGCCACAGCCCGGGAAGTGTTTGCCTCTTACTGGGCAAGCACCTTATCAGTGGAGATACCATCTTTCCCGGAGGACCAGGAAATACCGCCATCTCAGGGGCCAGCTACTCCCGGATTATTAAAAGTATCTGGGAAAAAATCTTTGTGCTATCTGACGATACGATAATCTATCCCGGTCATGGAGCAAATGCAACCATTGGTGAGGAAAAGCGAAGTGGCATCTATAAGTAGCGGAATTCAATGGAAGAGTTAAATATCGAAGAATACCGAGACCCATCATGCTTTACCCTATTGAGCAAAGACTGGGACTCTATTCTGGCCAACTCTGAGATCAACACCATCTTCCTTACCCGGCAGTGGCAGAGCATATGGTGGCATAACTTTGGTAAAGGAAAGAACCTAAGGCTTTTCGCATTTAGATCCGATGACGGAGAAACCCTGGGCTTAGCCCCTCTTTATTTTGAACAGACAGACGGTAAAGTGCTTCAATTTATCGGGGGGCGGGACCTCTGCGACTACTTGGACTTTATAATAACGAAGGGACGGGAAAGAGAGGTACTGAAAGCCTTTTTATATCATTTATCCAGATCAGATAATCACTTTGCTTTCCTTAACCTTTATTCACTACCGGAAGACTCTCCTACTCTCAGAATCCTTCAATCCCTCAGGGACGAGGCCGGGCTGAGAATGGAGGTTGCGGTGGAAGATACCTCCCCCTTCATCAGTTTATCTCACAGCTTCGAAGATTATTTAGGAACACTTCACAAAAAGGACCGCCATGAAATCAGGCGTAAAGTCCGGCGGGCCCAGGCCGCCGGTGAGCTGGAGTTCTCACGCATAGAAAACGAAGAGGAGCTGGGGGAGGGATTTAATACCTTTATAACCCTCCATCGGAGAAGCTCTTCCGAGAAGGCTAAATTTATGGATGATCGGAAGGAAAGCTTCTTCCGGGATATTGCCCGGGGGCTTTTTAAACGGGGATGGCTCGATCTATTCTTTTTGAAGCTCAAGGGAAAGGAAATCGCTTCCCTCTTCTGTTTTAACTATCAGAATCGATTATACCTTTATAATTCCGGGTATGACCCGGACTACTCCTCATTTAGTCCCGGGATCGTTTTATTAAATTACTGCATAGCTGATGCTATTGGTCGGGGAATAAAGGAATTCGATCTGCTCCGGGGAAATGAGCCTTATAAATACCATTTTGGCGCCCATGACCGAACTGTTTATCAAATAACTGTGGAATTTCCTTAGCCCTTATATCCTGCGGTGGCGATCCTTTAGTGGTTGGTATAACTCTATAAGATACCTGTCCTGAGTTTGTCGAAGGATTGGTTGGGAGGATAAACGGTTGTGGTTACGCAGCTGGTATCGGGATTCGTAAAGCGGTTAAAGAAACTTGTCCTGAGGAGGCTGGCCGACCCTTCGAGACGCTTCGCTCCTCAGGAAATCGGCCAGCCGTCTCGAAGGGCGAGCAGCGCAACCGAATAACGCCTGCCTAGCCTATTAGGCACGGTAGACAGAGATAACCAATAAGAGCACTGCCGAAAAAAGATATGGCTGGAATTATCAACCAAAATAGGTAAACTATCTACCTTGCAAAACCTGAGTTAAAATATATCAGTCACGGAGGATCATCTTGCGGCGTATAGCTATGATCAGTGCTCATAGTTGCCCCCTCGCCTTGCTGGGAAGAAAAGAGAGCGGGGGTATGAATGTTTATGTGCGGGAACTCAGCCGGGAGCTGGGAAAAAGGGGATTTGCGATAGATATCTTTACTCGCTCCCAGAACCCCACAATCCCCCGAGTGGTCAATTTTGCTAAAGGGGTCAGAATAATTCATCTAAAGGCCGGTCCCCTGATCCCTTATGATAAGAATTGCCTCTGGTGGAATCTGGAGGAATTTCTCGCCAACCTTCTGGATTTTACCAAGGAGGAAGAAATAAGCTATGACATCATCCACAGTCACTACTGGCTTTCCGGGTGGCTGGCGACGAAACTCAGAGAAAGATGGAATATCCCTTTAATTCATATGTTCCATACCTCAGGAGTTTTGAAAAACCTGGTTGCTCGGCCCCCCCAAGAAAAAGAGCCCTGGATACGTCTGCGGGTTGAACAGGAAATTACTCACTTAGCCGACAGAATGGTTGCCGCCAGCCCTGCTGAAAAATCCTGCTTAGCTTATCACTACCAGGTTCCTTCGGAGAAGATTGAGATAATCCCCTGCGGTGTGGATTTAAATCTTTTCCGTCCAATCAATCAGGAGTGGGCCAGAAAATTCCTCAACTTACCGCGGAAGAAGTATTTTCTGTTCGTGGGACGAATAGAACCAATAAAAGGAATCGATACCCTTCTCAAAGCAATGGCCTTATTGACTGAGGATCCTGAGCTGAAGGAAGACGAAATCGGGCTCCTGATCATTGGGGGTGAGCCGGGCTCCAATAACAACTGCTCCCACCGGGAGATGCGAAGGTTGAAAGTATTAGCTGCCGGCTTAGGACTGCAGAAGGCAGTGATCTTTTTGGGAGCTCAGCCCCAGGATCAACTCCCCTATTTTTACAGTGTGGCGGAGACCTGCATTTTACTTTCCCGCTATGAATCCTGCGGAATGGTAGCCCTCGAGGCAATGGCCTGTGGCCGGCCAATAATTGCCTCCAAAGTAGGGGGCCTACCGTTTACCATCATTGAGGGAGAAACCGGCTTTCTGGTGCCTGAGGGAGATGAAAGAATAGCTGCCAGCAGGATGAAGTTAATCCTTAGCAATGGGTTACGTCCTCGGCTGGGGGGGCAGGCCATCCGGAGGGCAGAACAATTTGGCTGGCCTTTAATAACCGAGCAAATTATATCACTGTATGAAGAGACATTAGCCGAGGATATTGGAGAGTTCCCGCGGGAGGAGCTTCCGGACGAAAGATTGAGAGTAAAAGAAGGCTATCTGAAGTAAGAAAATGGTGAAGAAAAAGAAGGCTGCGAAAAATAGCAACCAGGACCGGGAAAAAGTTATGCTAATAATGGCTCATCCCGATGATGCCGAGCTTTCCAGTGGAGGATCCGTGGTATTATGGGTAAGTGAAGGGAGAGAGGTTCACTATGTTATCTGTACTAATGGGGATAAGGGCAGTAAAGACCCGAATGCTTCTCCCTTCCGATTAGCCGAGATCAGGGAAGAAGAACAGAGAAAAGCCGCCCGGGTTTTAGGGGTTAGTCAAGTAACCTTCCTTCGCCACGTGGATGGGGAGCTGGAGAATAACCGGGCCTTTCGTAATGAGCTGGCACTGCTGATCCGGGAGTTTCAGCCAAAAGTAATTGTCACCCATGATCCCTGGAGACCCTATATGGTGCATCCCGACCACCGCGCCGCTGGTTTTGCCACTGTAGATGCAGTAGTGGTTGCCCGGGATCACTTATTTGTTCCCTTCTGGCTGGAATTGGGCTTTCCTCCTCATGCCCCCCTGGAGATATATTTCACCTTTCCCTCAGCCCCTGATTATGTAATTGATATAACCAGCACCATTGAAAAAAAGCTCGAGGCCATTGGTAAACATAGGTCACAGATGGGGCGGTTCCCCCAGTGGAAGGACCTGATTAAGGCAATGGCGGCCCGGATGGCGGAAAAAGAAAAGTTTTCTTACGGCGAGGCCTTCAAGCGCCTGGTGCTCATCTGAGGTCCTGGCCCCCAATAACGCCTCCAATCCAAATTTCTATATATAACCGGAGGAACTAAAAGAAAAGGAGGTACAAAAATGATAAAGACAAGGCTCTGTGAATTATTGGGGATAAAATATCCAATAATCCAGGCGGGGATGGGCCCATTCGGCACTAATAGATTGGCCATCGCGGTCGCAAACGCGGGAGCACTTGGACTCATCAGCTCCAGCGCCCTCGAGGCGAAAGAACTGGCCGCAGACGGATACAGCCAGTTTAAAAGAACTTTTGAGCCCGGTATGGAGGTAGAATCCGCCGCCGAGACCCTGAAGAACATATTCCGTCATACCTTGAAGCAAACCGAAAAAACCAAGGGTATCTTCGGGTTAAATGTCCTGGTTTCAGCAGAAATACTGGAAGGCGCAGGAAAGATGATTAAAGCCACAATCGAAGTCAGAGAAGAAGGCCCGGAGATGAAAGAAAGACTGAAGGTGATTGTCACTTCCGCAGGTAATCCAACTCCTTGGACAGAATTGATAAAACCATCGGGTGTTAAGTGGTTTCATGTAGTTCCTTCGGTTAAAGCCGCAAGGAAAGCTGTAGAAGCGGGATGCGATGGGATTATAGCCTCGGGACACGAAGGCGGATTTCACACTGCCTGGGAACCTATCCACTCGATGGTATTGCTTCCCGCGGTGGCTGACGCTTTTCCGGATGTCCCCGTTGCGGGAGCCGGTGGATTCTGTGACGGTAAAACCCTCGCTGCCGCCTTGGTG
>SDBT01007072.1_pt1 | contig 18521 bp, 14 predicted proteins | sample 2277101 | NCBI WGS metagenome assembly SDBT01 (sample SAMN10404973, study PRJNA504765) | marine sediment metagenome | isolation source: marine sediment core GS10_PC15, 103 cmbsf | place: Arctic Ocean: Southern Knipovich Ridge | collected 2010
AACTAGATTCATTCCGATGATGGTTCTTTTCTTTTTAATCGCATTTAACTACCACATATTCAAAATATTAAAAGATACCTTAATAATTACAGCTCCTCAATCAGGAGCAGAAGCAATCCCCTTTTTAAAGGTCTGGGCAATTCTGCCCTCCGCAATCATACTTACTTTTTTATTTACCAAACTCTCTTCTAAATTTAATAGAGAAAATATTTTTTATGTAATAATGAGTGTGTTTTTAGTTTTTTTTGCCTTCTTTATATTTGTGATCTACCCCAATGCTGAAATCTTTAATTTAAACTCTACAGCTGATCTTTTGGCAACGAAATTGCCTCTTGGTTTTAAAGGATTTGTTTCAATGATTAGATATTGGCATTTTTCTCTATTTTATATCATGGCAGAATCTTGGTCTACTATCATGCTCTCTTTACTACTTTGGATTTTTGTGGTCGATGTTCTCTCTATACATGAAGCTAAAAGATATTACTCACTGCTTGGAGTCGCTAGAAATTCTGCTGGAGTTGTCTCCGGCTTTTTAGGTCAATATTTAGCAGCTCAAGCTCTTTCTACCTCTTCCGTACACTCTCTTGCTAAATTCTGTGGATCTAAAACTCCTTGGGATCAATCTCTGTTAATTTTTATTTTAACAGCTATAGTTTGCGGCATGATAATAATGTCTTTATATCGATACCTTCACGTATATTTTTACCCAAAAAGATATCTCCTCGGAGGAGATGCAAAGAAAAAAGGTAAACAAAAAATTTCTTTTGTAAAAAGCATTACATACGCTATTAAATCAAAATATGTTTTATTCATTACCCTAATCGTTTTGTGTTACAACATATTAATAAATTTAGTTGAAGTTCTTTGGAAATCCCAAATCAAAGAGTTATATCCTTCATCTTCAGCTTTTACAGCTTTTACAAGTAAAATAACTCTTATTACCGGCGCAGTTGCTGTCTTCTCTTCTCTTTTCATCTCTGGTAATTCAATTAGAAGGCTAGGATGGAGATTCACAGCCTTAATCACACCATTGGCCTTAATGTTATCTGGGTTTGGATTCTTTTATTTTATCTTTATGAAGAAATATGCAGAAAGCTCAAATATAGCTATTACCGTTTTTGGACTCTCTCCTCTTGTATTAACTGTTATGTTTGGAGCTGTTCAAGATGTTTTTTCTAGATCATTAAAATATACTGTATTTGATGAAACAAAAGAGATGGCTTTTATACCACTGACTGCCGAAGAAAAATTGCAGGGAAAATCTGCTATCGATGGTATAGGATCTAGACTTGGAAAATCCGGAAGCTCTTTAATGCTTCAAATTCTTTTAATGTTTTTTACAACAACTCTAGGAGCTTCTCCTATTATCTTTGGAATAATTATTTTAATATTCCCTCTTTGGATTATTTCTATAAACAGACTATCGAAAAGATTCGAGGAAAAATCCAAAATTATTCAAAAAACTGCTTTAGAAGAGAGCGCTACTTAAAATTATATTTATAAAAGAAAAATGTCAGTTTCAAAATTAACTCCAATACATGTTGCAACATATAATCAAGAGCGATTAGATGAAGCTCTAAATGATGAACTTTCCAGTTTAACAATTACAACATTTGCGTGGATGAGCGAGGAATTATATATAAAATATGAAGGTCAAAGGGAGACTCAAATAGAAGACTTGTTAAAAAGCGGAGCTAGACCAAACAAGCAATCGCTGAAAATATTAAATAAACAAGTAAAAAAAATACAAAAGATTAGAAAAAGAGCTGAGACTTATCTTAGAGGAAGCCACGGTGAAAAAGAATATAGTTTTTTCTTTTATCGATCGGGAGTCTCTGAATATCGAGATCTACATCATTATTGCCCAGATGGCTTATTTGAAATCGATAAAATAAATAATATGATTTTAGAAGCTTATAAACCTAAAATAAAGCCGCCAAGCGAGGAGTTACAAAAATTACAAGATAAATTGTATCAACTATAAACTTTAATAAAAATTAGTCACAAAAGCATACAGAAGATCTAGTCTTACTCAGACTTTTTTTCTACCGCTGCCATCTTTTTATATAGCTCTAATTTCTCTTTTAAGTGCTGTTTTAGCTCATTGAATAATCGATCAGCTATCTCAGGATGTGTTTTTTTAAGATATCCATATCTTAACTGATTATATACAAATTTATCTAAATCAGTTGATGGGTCTTTTGAATCCAAAATAAATGGATTTTTATTTTGCTCTTTTAGCCTTGGGTCAAACCTATAATCAAACCAATATCCAGAAGATACAGCTTCCTCTTCTTCTTTCTGAGAAAATGCCATCCCACCTTTAAGGCCATGACCGATACATGGAGCAAAAGCAATAATAATAGAAGGGCCTTTGTACTCTTCTGCTTCTTTGAAAGCTCTCAAGGTTCCTACTTTATCAGCTCCCATAGATATCGAAGCAACATAGACATTACCATAGCTCATCGCAATGAGTCCTAAATCTTTTTTCTGAACTCTTTTTCCAGAAGCTGCAAATTTTGCAACAGAACCAATAGGAGTTGCTTTTGAAGATTGCATGCCGGTATTAGAATATACCTCAGTATCTACAACTAAAATATTAACATCTTCTCCAAGCGCTATAACATGATCTAAACCGCCGTATCCAATGTCATAAGCCCAACCATCTCCTCCTGTTATCCAAATGCTTGGCTTTACTAAAAGATCTTTTTCTATGTAAATTTTCTTTAGAGTTTCAGTTTTATCTTTTTCTTTTTCTAAAAATGGATTTATCTCTTCAAAAAGATCTTTAGTTATTTCTCCATTATCAAAATTTTCTAACCATTTTGAGAAAAGCGGTTTTAAATTTTCAGATATTTCTTCTTTTATAGCTTTTTCAACTAAAACATGTAATTTCTCTCTTCTATATTTTTGACCAAGATAAATTCCATATCCAAACTCTGCATTATCTTCAAAAAGAGAATTAGCCCAGGCTGGACCATATCCTTTTTCATTTGTTGTATATGGAATAGATGGCGCAGAGGCTCCCCAAATAGATGTACAACCAGTTGCATTTGCCATAATCATTCTATCTCCAAAAAGCTGTGTTAATAACTTGAAATATGGAGTTTCCCCACAACCCGCGCAAGCACCTGAGTATTCTAATAAAGGTTTTTGAAACTGCGAACCTTTTAGAGTAAATTTACCCATAGCGCCTTCTCTTTGAGGCACTTTCATTAAATAGTCCCAAAGTTTTGCGTTTTTATCTTTAACCTCTTCGATAGGTTTCATCTCAAGCGCTTTTCCTTTAGTAGCCGGACATACTTTTACGCAGTTTGTACAACCTGTACAATCTAGTGGTGTTATTGCGATACAATAAAATAGATTTTCCATACCTTTGCCAAAAGGTTTTATAACTTTTAAACCTTCTGGAGCTTTGTCGACTTCTTCTTTAGTAAGCAAAAATGGTCTTATAGTTCCATGAGGACACACAAATGCACATTGATTACATTGAATACAGTTCTCAGGTATCCATGATGCTACTTGAGTAGCAAGTCCCCTTTTTTCATAAGCTGCAGTGCCTAAAGGCATATGGCCTCCCGGATCAAAAGCGCTAACAGGTAGAGTGTCTCCTTCTTGCGCATCCATAACATCTGCTATTTTTCTTACAAATTCAGGTTTTGATAAATCTATTTGTTTCTCTTTTACACTAATATCTTTCCAAGAAGAGGGATATTTAATCTCTTTTAGCTCAGATAGAGCTGCATCTACAGCTTTTTTATTCATCTCAACTATATCTTCACCCTTTCTTGCATAGGTTTTTTCAATAGCAGTTTTTAAAAGCTCAATTGCTTTTTTCATTTCTAAAATATTTGCAAGTTTAAAAAATGCTGTTTGCATAATCATATTAATTCGCATGCCAAGACCAACTTTTTTAGCTAATTCATGCGCATTTATTATGTAGAATTTAACTTCATTCTCAGCTATTTTTTTTCTCATCTCTAAAGGTAGTTTTTTATCAAGTTCATCCTCTTTAAATGGACAGTTTAATATAAAAATTCCACCCTTTTTAATTCCTTTTAAGACATCGTATTTATAAATATACGCCGGATGATGACATGCAATATAATCTGCTTCGGTTAATAAATATGTCGATCTAATAAGAGAATCTCCAAACCTTAGATGAGAGACAGTTAACCCTGATGTTTTTTTAGAATCATATGAAAAATATCCTTGAACATATTTTTCAGTATTATCACCGATTATTTTTATAGCATCTTTATTCGCTCCAACTGTTCCATCTCCACCAACTCCCCAAAATTTACATCTAACTACATCTTCTTTCTCTGTTATAATCTCATCTTTTATTTCTAAAGAAGTGTTGGTTACATCATCGATTATTCCAACAGTAAAATGATCTTTAGGTTTTTCTATTTTTAAATTATCAAATACAGCTTTTGCGCAAGATGGAGTAAACTCTTTTGAACCAAGTCCATATCTTCCACCCACAATCATTTTATCTTTATCATCCATTAAACAAGCTGCCACATCCAAATATAGTGGTTCTGCAAATGATCCACTCTCCTTTGTTCTATCTAATACTGCTATCTTTTTTACACTTTTCGGAAGAGCTTTTATAAAATGCTCTTTTGAAAAAGGTCTATAGAGTCTAACTTTTACAAGCCCAACTTTTTCACCTTTTTTATTTAGATAGTCTACTGTCTCTTCTATTGTCTCTGCTGCTGATCCCATAACAATTATTACACTATCCGCATCTTTAGCCCCGACATAATCAAAAAGATTGTACCTTCTGTTTGTTAACTGAAAAAGTTTATCCATTTCATCTTCTACAATCGAGGGGACTTTTAGATAATATGAATTTACAGCTTCCATCTCTTGAAAATAAATATCAGGATTTTGAGCTGTGCCTTTTACATATGGTTTATGAGGATTTAAAGCTCTATTTCTATGATGCTCTATCATCTCATGATCTACTAAGTTTTTGATGTCTTCATAATCTATAACTTCAATTTTCTGAATCTCATGAGATGTTCTAAATCCATCAAAAAAATGTAAAAAAGGTAGTGAGCTTTTTATAGATGCTAAATGAGCAATCAGTGCTAAATCCATACTCTCTTGCACAGAGTTTGAGCTTAAAAAACAAAAGCCTGTAGCTCTTGCTGCCATCACATCTTGATGATCTCCAAAAATAGATAAAGCCTGGCCTGCTAATGCTCTAGACGCTACATGAAAAACTCCAGGAAGTAATTCTCCTGCAATTTTATACATATTAGGAATCATAAGTAAAAGTCCTTGAGATGCTGTAAATGTAGAAGCTAAAGCTCCTGCAGATAATATCCCGTGAATAGCGCCGGCGGCGCCCCCTTCTGATTGCATCTCTACAACCCTAACTGTCTTATCAAAGATATTTCTCCTATCTTGAAACGCCCATTCATCGATAGATTCTGACATTGGGCTAGATGGGGTTATTGGATAAATTGAACATACCTCAGATAGAGCATAAGCAATATGTGCTGCTGCTGTATTTCCATCCATCGATTTTTTATTTTTACCCATTGTAACCCTCCAAAAAAGACTTAAACTTTAAATTATTTATTATGCTCATTGTATAAAAATAATAAGTTAAATGTACAGGATGGAAAATTGAATGTTTTTCTTTTTTTTAACTTTATAGAAATTTTATCAAAAAATTTAAGTTGAAACGACTGCAAATCTAACTCTTTAGCATAGAAGCAAGAGAAAACATTTTAATTTTCATTGATCTAAAAAAAATTACTCTCTTATAACACTTTTTTCTCTTCTATCTCATTTAGAGTTTCTCTATTTTTTTCTAAACGATTTTTTGCTCCTGGATGAGTTGAAAAAAACTCATATATTTTTTTTATCCAATCAGATGTTTCTAATTCTCTTTTAATTAAAAATTCTTGAAGCCAAAGAGCTGCTTTTGGATTATATCCATTATCTTTCATTAAATACATACCATATTTATCTGCTTCATACTCTTGCGCTCTAGAGCCAGCTAACATATATGATTTAGTAAATAAAGTTGTTAAATGCTCTGTTACAAACTTAGCAATATCTAAGTACAGCTTTTCTTTTTTCATTTGTTTTTCATCTGTATTTACTCTAAAAACATTTATAAAAATATCTGTACAAACTTTAATACCAATTAAAATTAGATTTATTACAAATAGCTTCTCTATTTTTCTAGCTACATGTCTAGCTTCTGCGTGAATAATCTCATGAGATAAAACAGCAGCTATTTTATCTTCTTTTGAAAGATCAGCGTAACCTTCAATATTAACTTTTTTAATTCCCTCTATTATACCATCATAGATACATATCTTTCCCCCAGGTAGACAAAAGGCATTGATTTCCTGAGATCTAATCTGTGTAAATTGCCAATTTAAACCTCTTTTTGTTTTTTTCGTTAAATCTTGTCCAATTTCTTGAACAAGTCTTGCGCTTTCTTCATCAAAAGTTTTTCCGCCTTCATTAACCACATAAGACGCATACATCCATGATCCTACTAGCTTTTCAAAAGAAGTTGGAATAACCCAAAATTGTCTTTTTTGAGTAATAGGATTTTTTGCGTAGACAAAATCATATACCTCTTTAAAAATCTCAAAAGCTTTTTTAGTTATAACTTTTATTTTAGAATCAGTTGGTTTTTCTGCATCTTGCAAAACATCTTTTTTTACTGGGTTTTGATTCACTTGAAAATCGTTTGTTAAACCAGCTGCAGCAGACATGTATTTTCACCTTAATTATTAATTAAATTTTACGAATAGTATAACAATTACGATAATTAACATCCGTTTTTTATATTAATTAAAATGCAAATTTAATACATTTTAAATTAATAGTAATCAACAAGATATTAGAAAAAAATTGAAGAGACTATAATTTATATCCAAAATTTAATAAAAAATATTTGATTAAAATTATTTTTTACTTTTATGATATCCCCAAAAATGGAGGCATATAATGTCAGCCGCATCAATAATAAGCTTTTTTTCTACTCCAGAAGAGATAAAAACTACAAGATTCTATCAAGGAGCAAAAAAATATACTCTACTCTCTTACAAGGTTCAAACAAATAAAAAATATTTAGAATCCTGGAAAATATCAGTTCCAGCTAAATTAAACTATTTAGCGGATATGGTTTTTCATGTTTGCATGATACCAATTACTTTTGTAAAAGGTTTTTTTGGATCTATTCAAGCTTTGTATTCCTGGGGAGATGAAACAACTCTATTGCAAAAAAACCTTCAGGTTTTACATTTCCATGTAAACACAGCTATAGCTGATGGAATTGGAATGTTCGTTATAAAAAAAGGGATAAGCCTTAGAGAGAACAATAACGTAAGAGATTTTATCCTAGTAGCTGTTTTAGTTTCTTCTGTTTTGCTAGCTGTTTTTGCAATGAAAAAAGCTGATAATTTTAAAATAATTTACGATCCAACTAGCAACTCTTTTAAACCTGCTATAAATTGGAAACTTTAAAATATTTAATTAAATTAAATATCAGATACTAAATAAAATCAGATTATCAAGTTAAACAAGAAGGTTTATAAGAGATTCTGATTTTTTATATTTTGACTTATGCAACAAGACCTCCCAAAATCATTTACAACTAAATAATGATAAAAATCGGAAATTCTTTAATGAAACCTAAGGACTAGGCACTAAAACGCTTATCTTTTCAGAAGGTTCAATTACAATTCCATCTTTAAAAACTCTAGGCTCTCCATCAATGTGTGCTACCAAGTTTTTTTGATCAATTTTGAGTGATCGACATTTAAAAGATTCAAAATATTTTGATTTATCAATCGTGCCATATCTTAGCCTCAAAAGCGTTGAGAATCTATCGAAAAATGATGGGTTTTTTAAAATAACTACTTCAAAACTACCATCATCAATTCTAGCATTAGGAGCTATTTGAATATTATTTCCATATTGAGATCCATTTGCAAAACTGATTAGAAGAGCTTTTTTTGTCTCTTTTTTCCCATCTACTATCATTTCAAAAGTCTTTGGCTTAAAGCTGAAATATTCTTTTAAAACTAAATTAGCATAAGAAAAAAAACCTCTTTTTTTAACTTTTGAAAATTTCGCAGCAATATGCGCATCAAATCCAATTCCAGCAACAGACACAAAAACATCATCATTTATTTTGATGGTATCCATTTTGGTAAATCTAAAGTTATTGATGATATTCACAGCTTTTATAGGATTTTTTGAAATATATAAATGCCGAGCGAGTCCATTACCAGATCCTGTTGGAATTATCCCCATTTTGGTTTTTGAGCCAATGAGACCTTTTGCGACCTCATTTACTGTGCCATCACCGCCTATTGCTATAACCGCTGCATATTTTAAGTGAGCAGCATCTAAGCTTAGCTCTGTTGCATGCTTTTTAGCTTTTGTATAACAAATTTCATAATCATATTTTTTCTTATCTAAATACTTGTGGATTATCTTTAATATGAAATTTTTATTTTTTGTGCCAGCTATTGGATTCACGATAAATCTTATCTTTTGTTTTTCACTACTTTGAGAATTTTCATGATAAGTATTTTTTTTCATTTAATTGACGGCAAGGAAACCCATTCCTTTTGGTATGGAAGGAAATGCCGACCCTCTAGTTTAAATTTTTAAAAAAATGCCTAGATAATTAGATGTTAAAAAAAAACATCCCTGGCCTAGGCTCTAGTAGTGCGTATCAGTTACTATTGGAGTAACTAACTGAATCCGATCTCCTCTCGAAAGGTTAAAACAGGTTTTTTCCTATGCAACACTAAGTCTTTGAACTTTACACAGCAAAGAGCAACAAGCTGAGGGGGCACTCATTGGTCTGTTGTCTTAACGGCTACTAACAATTCCCCTAGTTAGTTCTCTGGTCAACCAGTTTCCCTTGTTCCTCACGGATCAAGCCTCTCCCTTTTAGGGAGGTGGTTGACATCAATTCTTGGACTTCAAATGCAATATTTAAAAAAAATAATATAAAAAAAATAAAAAAGATATATTTAAATACTTTTGACATGAGGAAATTTCCGGATGAATTTCCTAAAAAAAAATGCCGATGACTGGAATCGAACCAGCACTTTGCAAGCAAAAATAGATTTTGAATCTATCGCGTCTACCAATTCCGCCACATCGGCAAAATTAAATATTTTGCCTCAAATCTACTTTTTTTACAAATCAAAGTATCTAGATCGATATTTAATGCTGCAAATACCCTCTATGAGCTTTTTCCCAAGTATAGCTTACCTTTTGTTTAGTAGACCTGTCATATAACACTTGGATGCAGATATATGGATATGGATGACGATTATTAAAATCTCTACCCTCATCATATTGATTGAGCTTTACGAAAATCTCTTTGTTATGCCAGGGAGGTGTTGACACATCTGTATCTTTCTGATACTGAATAAATCTTTCATACTCTTCTATTTCTCTATATCTAGAGTCTTCTTTATAAAAATCAAAAATAAGATCCATTACTTTTAAAGGAAAATCCTCTAAACCTTGCACATAAAAATCAACTTCAGCTCCAATCATATGTTTTGAGGTTTTAGCTATGTTTGAAGTATCAGCATATGAGTTATGCTTAGGACATCGATGTCCACAAGTGATAACCACTCTTTTTTTTGTTTTTCTTTGAATATAGTTTAAAATATCTAGTAAAACAGGATATATCCCCTCTTTTTCATTAATTAGAGGAAGCGAATGTTTGGCAGGACCAACACAATCTAAATACACTTTTACATTATCGAGATTTGAAGTATCTACCCTCTCTGGATTTAATGGGCTCCCTTTACATCGAAAAAACTCTTTTGTGATTTTAAAAAAACCGGCTGTCTCTTCTTCATAAGGATATAACTGCATTAAATTCTTTGTAGGCACTTGATGTTTATAGTAAATATCACCTTCTAATCTAGATACCTTTTCAATTTCCACTAAAAGGGATGGTTTTTTGTTATCTTTGCAACCAATTAGCAAAAATATTATAAAAAAGATAAAAAGTCTTTGACAGTTCATAAAAAATTCATATAGTAACGCTTAGGTGCATAACATCTAATGGATGGCTATTTTTATGTCAGATATTTTAAATGAGCTAAATAAATCGGCTAATTTAGCTCTTAATTCTAAATCGACAGAGGAGTCGATGAAACATCTAGCTAAAGCTTTTGCTCTATTTTCTAAAGAAACCACCCGTTTAGAAAATGCAAATGTAAGACTACTAAATAGATTTAATAAAATCAACTATCAGCTTGAAAAAGTCGAAAATGCGATGCGAAATAAAATCTCAGATTTAAATGCTGCAGAGTTATATCTCAATAATATCTTAAAAAATATCTCTCAAGGGATTTTATATATCGATCTAACTGGAGTTGTCACAACCTATAGTGAAAATGCTCAAAACATCTTGGAAATTGATGAAAAAATAGTCTTATTTAATAAATATTTAGATAATTTTAGAGATGATTTTTTTGGATTTTCTATAAAAAATGCTCTGAAATTTTCGATGTTTCCTAAAACATCTTATATCACAATAAAAACTAAAAACTTAAAAAAAATAATTAAGATTACTACATCTTTAGTATCGGCCTCATCAAAAACTCATCGAGGAATAATTTTGCTTTTAAAAGATGTTACAGATCTTCAAAAGCTTCAAATTCAAGCAAACAGAAACGATAGATTAAACCAAATAGGTCAAATTACAACAAGCATTGCTCATGAGATAAAAAATCCTTTAAGCTCAATTAGAGGCTTTGCGTCTCTTTTATATAAAGATTTAGAAAACTCAAAACCCCTTCAAGATTTAGTTACGTATATATTAGATGCCACAAAAGCACTAGAGAGAGTCACAAATAATGTATTAGCTTATACAAGAGAAGTTGTTTTAGATATTGAATCCATCGATGTTTCATCTATGATAAAAGATATTGTTAAATCTATTAAAATAGATAAGAGTTTTCCTGAAAATGTACAAATCAATTTAAGCCTAGTACCCTCTTCTTATTTTATACCGGCTGATAAAGATCTTTTAAGATCAGCTATTTTTAATCTTATCATTAATGCCTACCAAGCTATGAATGATGGGGGCTATTTAAGCATAAGTATTTTAAAAAATATCTCGTCGATCTCCATAAATATCTCAGATACAGGAGAAGGGATAGAAAAAAATGATTTAGACAATATCTTTACCCCATTTTTCACAACAAAACAAAGAGGAAATGGCCTAGGATTGCCTCAAGCTTACAAAATTATCTCAGCTCACTTAGGGACTTTAGATGTAAGGTCAATTTTAAATAAAGGCACTACTTTTACAATCACTCTGCCCCATGAGAGGAAATAAAATGATAAATAAAATCTTAGTTGTTGACGATGAACCTTTAATTAGAAATTTTTTAAAAGAATCTCTTACAAGACTAAATAAAAAAGTTTTTACTGCTCAAAATGGCCAAGATGCAATAAAACAGATAGAAAACCAAGATTTTGATTTAGTTATCACCGATGTTAAAATGCCAAAAAAATCTGGCATTGATGTTTTGAAATTTGCAAAACAAAAAAATAAAAATACTCTTGTAGTTGTAATATCTGCTTTTGCAAAAATAAACTCTGCTATCGAAGCTTTAAATTTTGGGGCTTTTAACTATTTAGTAAAACCATTTTCATTCGATACTCTAAAAGCAATAATAAATAAAGCGGAGGAACATCATAATCTTATCTTAGAAAATTTCTCTTTAAAAAAAGAGATCTCAACTACTTCATTGGATATCATCGCAAAATCTTTTTATATGCAAAATCTCGTAAATAACATAGAAAAGATAGCTAAAAGCAGATCTTCTGTATTTATATCCGGCGAGTCTGGTGTTGGAAAAGAAGTTATAGCTAAATTAATCCATCAAAGATCAAATCGAAATGAAAATCTCTTTATAAAAGTCAACTTAGCTGCAATATCTCCCACTTTATTAGAATCTGAATTTTTTGGTCATGAAAAAGGAGCCTTCACCGGAGCTGATACTCAAAACAAGGGAAGGTTTGAACTGGCAAATAAAGGAACTCTTCTTCTAGATGAAATCACTGAAATCCCTATAAACCTGCAAGCTAAATTACTCAGAGTATTGCAAGAAAAAGAGTTTGAAAGAGTAGGATCTACAACTCCTATAAAAGTAGATATAAGAGTGATTTCTATCACTAATCAAGATATTAACTTAGCTATAAAAAACAAAACTTTTAGAGAAGATCTTTTCTATAGACTAAATGTTTTACCTATAAAAATCCCAGCTCTAAGAGATAGAAAAGAAGATATCTTGCCTCTTGCAAGCTACTTTCTTATAAAATTCTCTAAAGAAAATAATAAACCTATAAAAATACTATCTAAAAAAGCTCAAGAAAAACTCATAAATTATCCATGGCCCGGAAATGTTAGAGAGCTTGCAAATACCATAGAAAGAACAATTGTTATGGAAAAATCTAAAATTATTGAAAAAGATCATATTCTTTTAGACACACCACATAACATAAAAGCTTCAAAAAATGCTATATCCACAATTGAAGATAATTATATTGGTAAAAAAATATCAGAAGTTGAAAAAACTCTAATCTTAAAAACTTTAGAAAATCAAAAGTTCAATCGCTCTAAAGCAGCTAAAATCTTAGGGATTACTACAAGAACACTCAGAAATAAACTCAATCTTTATAACTTAAAAAAATAATTATCTTAAAATCTTTACATTTATAATTCATTTAAAAAAAGTTGAGTGAGATCTAACAATTTTTGAGAGGTTTTTTTGCTATCATAAAATTTACTTAAATTGAAATCGATCTCAAATAAAAAATACTTATATGCTATTTCATCTTTTAGCTCTTCTTGAGCTAATATAGCTTTATATTCAGGATCATTTTTTATGATATCTTCTAGATAGCTTTGAGATCTTAAAAAACTATTTTTTAGCTTTAATTTCAAAGCTTTAAAATCCACTTTTTTTGCTTGAGTTAACATATAGTTTTGAGAGAGAGTGTGAATATATCCTTTAAAATCAAAGTCTTCATCTAGATATTTCTTCTCTATTGCTTCTAAAGTAGTATCCTCAAAATTATCTATTTTTAGACCTGATCTAGTAGAGTTAAAAAATTTAATGCCTTTGGAATTTTTAGCAAAAATAGAGATCCAATCTCTTTCTATTTTCCATTTAAGATTTGAGTATATATCTTGATTATTCTTATCTTTTAAAATAAGAGGCTCATCCCCAATATCCGTCTTACTTGTATCTAATTTATTATTTTTAGTTATTGAAGAAGCGTAGAGCTTGTTTTCTGAAAAAGCTAAATCTACACCATCTATTATTATTGGATTGCAGCCAAATAGTTTTGCTAAACTAAGACAAATAGTAGTAACTGACATCGCCATATTATCTGGTTTAGTTTTTAGATACTTTCCTAAAATTTTCAACTCTTGTTCTAAAAAGACTTCAAAAAAAGAGTTAATGCCAGCTTTTATATAGCCCAAATCGCCATTAAAGGCACTGAAAACGCCAGAGTTTACCCTGGTTGAGTATAACAGTGGGATTTCAAAAGAAAGAGCATTTTTCAGCCTTTTAAACTCTTCAAAGTTTGGGTCAATAGCTACTGCTAAATGTGGTGAAATATTTTGATTTGTTAAAGATGTTATAGCAGATCCACCTGCGATAATTAAAGCTTTATTTGAAAGAGTTTTTAGCTTTTCATAAGAATAATTCAAAGATGGTCCTGCGCCTAGAATTATTGCAGGTCTATTTTTGAATTTATCTTTAAATTTATTTACTAAAAAAGATGATTTTAGTACTCCCAAATTTTTTATGAAATTTTTAAAAAGCTTATGAGAGTATAAACTATCGTGAGTAGAATAAAAATTAATGAGTGAATTTTTTAGGATCTTTTCTTTAAAATTTAGAAATTTTTTAGAAAAATTCTCAAAAGTTATTACTTCTATATTTGTAGAGAGACTTTTTGTTACGATACCTTGTAGATCTTTTCTTATATTTTGCACAAAATGAATATCTACATTTTCACTATTTAAAAATGTGTTTGCAATATCAAAATTAAAAAAGCTTTGTAGGTCTTGTAACCTATCTTCTATAAAAATGAGTTTTTTATCTTTTTTTTTAAGCCATTTTTTTAATTCTAAAAGAAAAGGGTGATTTTTGCATTTATAAATATAAATAACATCTAATTCCTTTAATGGCTTTTTTAAAAAATCAAACGTTTTAGAGTCTTTTGAACCCTCAAATTTATTTTTTTTAGATGCCTTTCTTTTTAGTAATAAACTACTTGAATTTGCACTTTTAGTTAAAAGTAGCATATAAATTAAAGGAAATTTTTCTGATAATATTTTTAAATTTTTTTGATAGACGCTCATACTATAAATTTAGACTCATCTATTGGATTTTCTCGCGAATCGAAAATGGTGTCTTGAGTTTTTTTCCCTTTTTCAAAAATTAAAAATCTTTTGAGTTTATTTTTTTCATAAAAAAGTTTGACCTCTCCATGTAAACATCCATCTAAATAATTCATAGAAGTTTTTATAGAGCCATCTTCGAAATAGTATAGTTGATTATTTTGCATTAAATCATCTTTATACTGCTCAACCGAGTAGAGCTTTTTAGATGCATAGTATTTATAAGATTTTCCCTGTTTTTTACCTAAAAAAAACCAACTTTTTGATAACATATCTTTGTTTTTTGAAAAATAAATTGAAGGGCCATGGAGTAGATTTTTATGATAACACACTTCAGCTAAAAGTTTTTTGTCTTCATAAAAAAAAGATTTTTTTTTAATTTTTAGATTTGACTTGAGATCAATATCTAAATTTTCATCAAAAATGATAAGACTGTTATTTTCAATTTTGTATATTTCTTTTAATTTACTCATAAAAATTTCCTTAAAAGATTTAAGTGCTCCGTAATTACATTTTTAAAAAATAAAAGTTTATTTAGTAAAATATGAATTTCATTATTTTCAATATTTCTAAGTAATATATGTTTCCAAATTTGCCAATAGGGATCTAAAAGGTATACATAAACGATTTCTTTTTGAAACTTTAAAAGATTGAAATCTACAACATCTTTTTCAATCTCGAATATATACTCATCACAAAGCTCATTTGATTTTTCTAAACTCTTTGAAATTTTAGATAACATCTCTATTACCTTTTTATTATCTAACTTTATAGATCCTTCATTTGAAATTTTTGTATGGATATATCCATCTAAATCTATTTGGTCCTCTTTTAAATTATTTAAAACATCTAAAAGTTTTAAATTTTTAAAATTTTCAATTTTAAGCCCACCCTCTGTAGCATTTATAAATGTTTTATCTCTATTTAATGCAGCATACTCTTCAATCCAACTTTTTGCTAAAAGCCAATCTTTTTGAGTCAAAACCTCATTTTCATTTATATCCTTTGTTTTGATAAGTTTATAGGTGCTTTTTTCTTTAACCACCCCTTTTGAATATTTTTGTTTTTTAAATGAAAGATCAAGTCCAATTGTAATAATTGGATTACAACCTAGCATTTTTGCTATTTTGATTAAAAAAGTAGTTACAGTCCATCCCGCTTCAAATGTTTTTTGCTCAGCATTCAATCCCTCATAAATCCATTTTTCTAAAGGATGTGCCCCAAAATCGGATGCCAAAATTTTTTTTGAGTGCACTAAAGATAAATTATTATTATCAATCTGATTTTGATAAAAAAATGGTTTTTCAAAAATCTCATTTTCTTTAAACCTTTTAAAATAGGGGTTTGGATCAAGGGATGCTCCAAAATGATACTTGATATTTTTTTTTGCAAAAATATTGAGAGCTGAGCCTCCTACAAAAATTAAAGCTTTATTTTTCAAGTCTTTTAATTCATATAGATTCTTATCTAAAGAAGGTCCAGCCCCTGCAATTATCACTGGAATATTTTTAAATTCTCCAACTAAAGACTCAAACAAAATAAATTCATCTGTTTTTAAAAGATTATTATATAAATTCTCAAAGTTTTTTATCCCAAAATCACTATATAAATAAGATGTTAAATTAGCGCCTAGATGAAGCTCTTTAAGAATTTTAGATATTTTATCAAAGTTAGCTTCTCTTTTTTCATTAGAAGATTTAATGATTTTTATATCTAAATAAACATTTTCCCAAGCAATTTTCTTTAAATCTTTTTCAAAGTCTTTTATCAAAAAAGTTTGAGTTTTTTTTTCTTTCTCAAAATTTTTATCAACAAAACTAAGTAAAGCATCATGTTTTTTTATATCATCCTCAAGAAAAATAACTTTTCTACTATCTAAATCTTTAAGCCAGTTTTTTAAAAATGATATATGATCTAAATTGCTTTTTCCATAAACACATATAACATCTGTCTCATGAAAATCTTCAAAAAATATATCATCAATGTTTTGCATACATTACCATCTGTTTTAGCTCATTAAAGCTTGGTAGAAAATTTACAGACTTATACTTTTTTTCTTTTATATGATACCAATATGTAATAATTTCATGTTCATTTGCTATAGCTACAAAAAAAGCTTTTATATAGTGATTGTATCCTAAAACTTGATCGATTGTTTTTGAATTAAGTTTAAAAGCTTTACACTCTATCATTAAAAGTGGGTATATTGAATAGTTTGAATGGATGTCTTTAGCAAAACAAATTATATCTGCTCTTCTTTTTTTTGAAGGAAACTCTTTTTGTTTTATATGCTCTAATGACAAAAGATCTTTCTCAACTGCAATCAAGCTCTTTGGAAAACCCAGTTCATTTATCATATTATGTATTAGCTTTTGACGAACTTTTTCTTCCGGTAGGGCTAACACATAAGTTTTTCTTACAGGATCGTAAATTCGAGAGTTACTCAACTTCTACAATACCTAAATTGTTATCATCTCTTTTATAGATCACTTTCAACTTTTGATCTTCTTCACCTTTATATATCAAAAAATGCTCACCTGCGAGTTCCAATTTCATTATAGCTTCCTCTTGGGTTAGCATCTTCATAGCCATAATATCTTTAGCTACAACTTTTGGAATTTTGTATTTTTCTAACTCTTGATTTAAGGTCTCCTCTTCGATTTCATCGTTTATATCTTCAAGCTCATCTATTTCAGCTAAAACATGTACTTTCATATCAACAGAGGATAGATCTTTATTTCTGTGAGACTGAAGTTTCTCTTTATATTTTCTAATTAATTTATATAGCTTATTAAATGCCCCATCTATTGCTGCATATAAATCAACCGTCGTTGAGTGAACCTGAATTCTATAATGTAAAAATTTTATTACTAACGAAGCCGTATGCGCAAGCTTTTGAACCTCTAGAGTTACCACAACTTCTAAAATATTATTTGTAAAACGTTCTAATTTAGAGATTTTTTCTAAAACATATGTCTGCATTGGATCTGTTATTTGAAGATGTTTGCCTGTAATCTCTAAGCTATAGCCTTCTGTTTCAAATTTTGATTTGTCTACCATGTTATCTCCTTTAAAAAATTGACAAAATTTCCGTTATTTTATATAAATATAAACATTATATGTAAGAAAAACTTACAATCTTTTAACATAAAAAACAACTAACTTTAAAAAGATGAAGTGGAAATGAAAGAAAAAATTCATGAGTTTACGGGTAAACACCTTATGGCAAATTATATGAACTGCGATAAACAAGCTCTGAGTAATTTTGAAAAGTTAGAAGAAATTATAAAAAAAGCTTGCACAGCTTCAAAAGCAACCGTTTTAAATGCAATAAAACATCTTTTTCCTGTTAAAGATTCTGATATTATTGGCATGTCTATGGTTTTAATTCTATCAGAGTCTCACGCCTCTATTCATACATACCCTGAGTTTAACTCATGTTTTGTAGATTTTTTTACTTGTGGAACAGAGTGTTTACCTGAAGAGTTTGATAAAACTATGCGTGAATATTTGAAACCTAAAGAAGTAAAAGTAAAGCTTTTTTTAAGAGATAGTAGCATTATTAAAGATCATGTTTTTAATGCAAATATAAGCTCTTAGAAAAAAAGGATTCCAAATAGTTAAAAATTTCAAATTGTATTAACTTTCTCAAAGAGCGTCTACAGGTATAAAAATAAATTTTTATTAACCATCAGATGGCTGGTTTTTGACCACTCAATGCTCGATTTTTCAATTTACTAAAACGAACAAAGCCCTATTCCCAATCTAAAAATAGGTCCTTTCTCTAAAGCAAACCCTGGAATATAACCATCTGTTTTATAACCGATTTCAGTAAATATCGAAATATTAGATTTTTTTGAGAATTTTCTATCATAGACAATATTTGCAGATACCCCATATATCATTTCATTTAGCTCGCTGGGAGTATATCCTACTTGAATGCTTTCAAAGATAGTCATAGCCTCTTTGGAATATATCTTTGGCTGATGAAATAGATCAGCTCTAAACCCTATTGTATTCAAATTAAATTCATAAAGTTTTGGATATTCTATTCCTACTCCCCAAAAGGTAT
>SDBT01007073.1_pt1 | contig 18513 bp, 32 predicted proteins | sample 2277101 | NCBI WGS metagenome assembly SDBT01 (sample SAMN10404973, study PRJNA504765) | marine sediment metagenome | isolation source: marine sediment core GS10_PC15, 103 cmbsf | place: Arctic Ocean: Southern Knipovich Ridge | collected 2010
AGGAGCTTTGATATGAGTACCCTGACCTACGAAAAGATTCTGGAGGCGATGGCGAAACTACCGCCAAGACCGTTCATCAGGACACCTGTTACTCCCCCAGCCCTGGTGGTATGCCATAACGACCACCTCGACGAGGTTAAGGCACTGATTGCAGATCGGGAGGGTATTGAAGTCCGAGGCACAGAGTACATTGACCCTGAGATGGTATACATAATCGATCTAACGAGGTAACAACATGACCTTCTTATGCCGGGTGTCCAGGACCGGGGCTCACTTCGCACACGTGCATGATGAGCCCAGTTACTACGCGGACGTGATGCGGCACGTTGAAATGGGGTGGGAGATGGCTGACCATTGCAAGTACCCTAATGTCCCGCATAGCAGTGGTGATCCCGGAAGCAAGCCCTTCCAGGTGTTTAATTTAACGGGACGTGAACCGGGTGGCCCGGAGTATTTTCAGCGATCCGCCCCTAATCACGGGTACCGGGAAGATCATCATACCAGGCTGGTCTTTGATTATGCCGCAGCGGAGCGGCGTATTCTTACCGCTCTCGAAGAGGGGGCTGGCATCGTTGGTTATGGGGATTACGTGGATTTTCAAAAGGGTGTGGAATTCATCGGTTACGGAGACCACATCGATTTTTGGGAAGTGATACCATGAGGATCGAAAACATTAACTTCCTCTTACCTGAGGACTTGGCCTTTACTGAAGAGACCACTGAGCCTCAGTTGGATAGGGGTGAGATTCAGATTAGTGGAGGCATCACCTTCCTTATGCGGGGTGTATGGCCTGCTGAAGCAACGGACGAGGGTGTTGCTGATAACATCGTGAACGGGATGGGGTTGCGGATGCTGGAGTGGGCTGCTGAGCATGCTTCGACAGTGATGCAGGAATACGAGAACCAGATGCACCATACGAGGGCTGCTAAGGAGGCGAAGCAGGGCGGGGCATTTCTAATGGGAATGCCTGTGGACGTACTGCTCGATGACGAAAGATTCCGAGAAGTATTAGACACTATTCGACAAGAACAGGAACTTTTGGGCTCCGCCCAAAATGAGGAGGCAGAAGATGCCATTGAAGAACATAGAGAGCCTGACGCCAGCGCTGGATGAACTAGCGAGGGCGCTTGAGTGGGTGTCGCAAGACATCGACGACATCCCCTTTAAAGTGGTGCCGGTCATCCAGTCCCAAGGGAAGAGAGCGAGGTGTACCGGGTGGTTCAGCAAGGATCAGTGGTCAACACGGGAGGGGGAGCTAGTAGCCGAGATCAACTTTACGGCCGAGATGCTGAACCGTGATCCGGTTGATATCATTGCGACTGCGAGACATGAGATCGTGCATATGTGGTGCGACTTCCTCCAGTTGAAGGACACCAGTACCGGGGGCCGGCATAACAAGGTCTTTGCTGAGTACGCTGAAATACTGGGGCTTGTGGTGCAGCGGCCTGCCGTGGACAGCTATGGCCTGGGGTATACGGAGCCGGGTGAAGAACTGAGAGAACGGATCGAGAAAGAATTCCAGCCTGATGTGGCTGCGTTCAATCTGTTTCGGCTCATTAAGCTCAAGCCGAAGAGCGACACGAAGACCAATGCGTACTGGTGTGCTTGTAAAGGCATGACGGTCAGGATACCGGCTAAGCAAGAGTTGCAGGGTGAGTGTCACGTTTGCGGTGTGACTTTCCTGAAGAAAGAGGAAGGCGACGAGCGTCCCGAGGCTACCCCGGAGACTGAGGCGAACAGAGAGAGACGGATCACCCGGGACATAGAGGCCTTAGCGGATGCCTTGTCTGACGTACCCGAGCATGATCCCCGTAGTGACCATCCCGATGACTACCCTCTCCATATCCATGAAGGTGACCCGGACCAAAAAGTATGGGATTTTCTAGATGGAACTGGGGACGACAGCGAACGGAGTGAGACCGATGAAAGTCCTGATGCTGATGTGTTACCCGGCGTGTCAGACATGCCGGTATCTGAGGAAGTTGTGGAGGTGGCACCCGTCGAAGAGGGTGGAGATACTGACGAGCCACCGGCTGCACCGGCTAAACGTAAGCGCACCGGGACTACCAAGAAAAGCTGAGCAGAACATGGCGTTCATTAAGGCTCGGCAGATAGGTCACACAGCATGGAATAACTTAAGGTATAACCCTCAAGAGGAGGTGGATCGTGGCGAAGGAAATTAAAGAGACGAAGGTGTTGAAACTGATACCGCTACATGATCCGGTGTTGAGGCGGAAGACGAAAGGGGTGTCGACGCTGTTGCCGAGGCATCGAACGTTGATCTACAACATGATCGCCACCATCTTGGAGCAGGAGGGAGTGGGGTTGTCGGCCAATCAGGTGGGTAGTACGGCACGGATTGCCATAGTGTACCTGCCGACGATGGCGAATCCTCTGGTACTGATTAACCCCCGGTTGCTGAAGAGGAAGGGCCGGTACCGGACAACGGAGGGGTGTCTGTCCTTGCCGGGATTCAGGGGGACGACGGAGCGGTTTGAGCGAGTGACGGTGAGGGCCGTGGACATGAGTGGTGAGGTCTTCACGTTGGAGGCAGAGGGTCTGTTGGCCCACGTCATCCAGCACGAGGTGGATCACCTCGACGGGAAATTATATCTCGAAAGGTTGGTGACTCCAGATGCTGGGTAGTTATGGTCCCCTTGTTACAGCATGGGGAGGACTAGAACCCGTACGTAACTGGCTCCAAAGTAGGAGAAAAAAACTACCTATCCAGAAGGATGGGTTTGTAATTACTACGTACCGGAGCATACCGATTAAAAAGGTTGGTGACTGATGAACGATGAACTGATCTACGCCCTGATAGGCCTGGGCCTGCACTGGTGGGTTGGTTGGCGAACAGCTAAGGCCATGGCTCGACGCAGCAAATTTAGTGATGTCGCGGAAGAGTTAGCGGTACTCTTATTTATGTTCATGTTCGGAAGTTTCATGTTCGTAATTGTTCATGGGTTTTGGTTTTTCGAAGATTACTGTGAACGACACGGCAACATACTGAACGACAGGAAAGAAGACGAGGAGGACATAGGATTATGACCGTACAATACGTGGACGTAGGTGACCCGGAATGGATCGGGGCGACGAACATTGACTTCCCCGAGGGTATCGGGGATCAGGTGTTTGAACTGATTACAGCATTGGACGGTCAGGCCTATGTGGCCGGCGGTGCAGCGAGGTTCCTATTGGTGCCGGAGGCGCCGGAGCCGGGAGACATCGACATCTTCCTGTACCGGGAGAGTAACTGCTTCCCTGTCGTGGCGGAGTTGGGCCGGTTGGGATACGACTACGCCGATGGTCCCCCGAGATGTCCGAGGTATGACCGAGAAAACAAGAATGAATTGAAAGTTCAGGTCGTGACACCTGATGAAAATTTTCAGGGTCGGCCGTCGTACGGTGTGCCGTTGGAGTTGCTGCGGGGATTCACCTTCTACACTGAACAGTTCGCCCTATGGCATGGGGTGTCCGGGCCGGCGGGTCTCTTCTCGACGAAGGGGCGAGAGGATACCGAAGCCCGGATACTCCGGTTCAATAGCTTGGCCAACCCTCTGCTGGCGGCGTACCGGATCAACAAGTACGGGCAGAAGGGGTACTCGGTGGGCATGGAGGAGATCATGAAGCTGGCCGAGAGTCTTCGGTCCTTCAGCGCTGACGACTACGTTGAGGTGGTCTGCGATGCCCTGAGCATGCAGTCGTGACGGGGCACTACGAGTTCGCCAAGACGACGCAACGGATGGTGGTGCTGGTGCACATGGTAACCACCATCAGGAATAGCCCCCTGCCTTACGTGTACCTGGAGAAGGGAGAGTACGCGCGGATAGGTGGGGTGATCCCACCGAAGGGGCAGAGACCCGATCCGAAGGATGCCATTCTAATTACAGTGAGGAGGTCCGACGACGATGGCCAACTTAGATGAAGCACATGACCTACTATTTCCCGGAAAGCCGGGATACTTAACGGACTTCACGATGAGACAGGCCACTGCCATCAGTATGTTATCCATCGCTAAGAGCCTGGAGTTTCTGGTGGCGCAGATGACAGCGATGACAAAGATTACCCGACATGACTTCGATCACATTGAGGGGAATCGGAAGGCGTGGGGTAGGCCTCCCGTTCCGTGGGAGTTCAAAACACGGGCCTTGGAGCCGGATGAAGAGTGGGATACCCAGCCGTAGTGTATACTCTAAGTGGGTGAATCTTGTAGCACCTGCTAGTATGAGTATTATTCTCGTCATACTTCTACGAAGAGGCAGGAGTGAATCACCAGATTAGGACTTTCCTAGTTCTATCATGAGACAAGTATATAAGAGGGGTGGAAATTACCATGCCGTCGCCGCATTTTCAACCAAGTCCCGAGTACATCGAAGACCACGGCGAATCACTCAAGCAACTCACTGCGATGTGGGATAACTACACCGAAGCCCGTACTCAGTACGCTCATTCGTTGTTGTCCTTCAACTTCAAGAATGCGGGGATGAATAATGTAGAGAAGAATCTGGTGGAAGGTAATGACGAGATTCGGAGGGCGTACAAGTCCTACATCGAAGCGAAGTCCGAATTGCGTGCATCCCATAACTACTACAAGGCGTCCTACTCTGCTCTGATCCAGGGCAAGAGACTTTAATGGAGGCCTCAATACAGCACGTGTATGTCGGGCAGTCAACCTGGGTCCAGGGGTACTGGCCTATAGAGTACGGCAACAGGATCATCAACTGGCCTTTGCCCCGGCACCGGGTGTACGAGATGACCATCATTGGTCCCACCTGGTACATACTCCACAACTACGAACACCATCGACCTATTCGCCACCCGGTGCGGGAGGGGGAGGGACAATGACCACTGACAATAGATTCGACTATCACCTGCATCGGCCGGGGTGGTTTCCGGAGGCCAAGGTATTCTCCTCGATCCTTATGCCAGCGTCCAACTACCCGGCCTCCTATGTGTACGGGATGTTTATGGCGCTGAGCGGACACCTGATCGGGCGGGGCGCTCATATGAGGTACCCGACTAAGCTTTACCCTAACCACTACATCTGTTTGGTTGGGCCATCCGCCCTGACCCATAAGTCAACAGCCATAGCCCTGGCCCTGGAATCCCTCGGTGATTTGGAGTCGGACATCCAGACGGTGCGCTCCCTCACCACAGTACAGGGTCTCCTTGTCTCTATGGCAGCAGGATTCGGGTCGACCATGGTAGTCCTCGACGAGATCGCTACCATGCTCCAGAAGAAACGGCAGGACTACGCGACTGATCTGCTGAGTAGGATCGTGGAGTTGTATGCGTGTCCTGCCCAGGCCGGTACGTACACCCGGCATGATCCTATCGAGGTGGAGGATTGCTTCCTGACCATAGTGTCGGGCTCCACCACTGAATGGCTCCAGTCTACCCTGAGCCCCAATGATCTGTTGGCCGGCTTCGGTAACAGGATGACGTTCATACTGGGTGACCCTCGGCCGGAGAAGTCCTGGCCCGGTGCCCCGCAGTGGGCGGATATGGAATGGGACCGCCTGACCACCTTCGAGGGTGAGTGTCGACTCGATGAGTTCGCCCGGGAGATATGGGACGCTTACTACACCGAGTTCACGAAGCGGCAGAAGGCATCGCCGCCGTTTACTCGGACACTGGCTGAGCGCATTCCCGAGAAAATTCTAAAGGCTACTCTGGTGATGGCGGCGTGGAAGGATGACGTCATCATCGACTACGAGATGCTTGAACAAGCTATCGATTGGGGTCAGTTCCTGCACGAGTGTGTTGAGCGACTGACCCCGACCTTCGACGCACCTGAGCGTCGAGTAGTAGAGATCATAAAGAGAAAGGGAGGTGTAGTAACCCCTGATGACCTATTCCAGGAGTTATCCCACGACATGGCGGTGAAACGTATACGGGAGGCTCTGGTAAATCTGAAATGGTTGGGTTATACCACAGGTAATAGCAAGATTACCCTCAATGAAACCGAGTAGCATTGACGGAATCCGCCACACCTGGTAACATAGAGACCCGGAAGAAAAACAAACGGTAAGGAGGGAGCACATATGGCTCCAGGAGTATGGGACGTAGACGATCTAGTCGAGGGTGGGTTAGCCAGTATTGAGGAATTCACTGGCCGCTTAACCGATGTGGAAGCCGATGTCGAGGGGAAGTTCGGCGCTCAGAAAGAACTTCACTTCGAGGAAGTCGAGATACTCAAGGCCGCTGACGACGTGACCCTTGAAGAGGGGCGTTACACGACCTGGGTAAAGCAGTCCAACAAAAAGAATTCGACGGACGGCAAGATGATTGCCGACTGGACCGAGTTCGCCAAAGCACATGACCTTGGCCCCCTGCCTTCATGCTTCTATGGCGTGTTGATCCGGTGGGAGAAAACCACCTACGAATTCGGTGATGACATGAGCCCGGGCAGGGCCATGATCCCTGTCGAACTGCTCGAAGAGGGTGGCTCCAAGGCGAAGACTAAAACCAAGGCGAAGACCAGTACCAAGACCAAGGCATCGGCACCTCCTACCGAAGAACCCGATACGGAAGAGGAGACGGTGCCGCCTAGCGATTCCGATGTCCCCGAAGAGATTCAGAAATTGGTCCTTGACACCGTTGGTGAAGAGGGTGCGACCAAGGACATGATCCGACGGGTTATCACCAAGACCTCGGCCAATCGGAAACTCATTGCAGCCTACGAGGGTGGCATAGACGGCATCCTCACTGCACTGGAAGACGTGTTGGACGAGGACGATGGCACGTACACGAGGGTAGACCTCTAGAACCTACGTAGCTGTGGGTACCGTAAGGGAGGGGGAGTAATCCTCCTCCCATTTTTGTTGAGGTACAATAATCAAATGAAAGTTCTATACATGATAGATGTCAAACGGGATTCCCTTCTTGTCGAAGGCTTAATTCTGGCTGACTACACCGAAGTGGTCCAGGTCGTAGACAATCCCGAATACGGGAACGTCACGGTATTTCTTATTCAGCCTGAGCATGCGGAGCCTGAGTCTGAGGAAGAGACCCCGTCGTGAAGGCCTACGAAAATCCTCGCATGACTGACTGGGCCATCAAGCAGGTTGGCGACAAGATGCTGGTCAACCAGGCTAGGACGGGCCCATTCCATGCGAGTGAGATTTACTCCTGCTTCCGAAAGATATACCTGAACCGGACACAGCCCCGGACCTTCGACGCTGAAACCATACTGAAGTTCGCCCTCGGGTTCGCTATGCAGGAGTGGTTCTTCGGGATGGAGGAGGACGGCGAGGTACTCAATGGGGTTATCTACTCCCCGGATCACGTATTCGATCCAAAGAACCTGGGAGAGTTCAAGACTACCCGTCGAGGGTACGAGAAGTACGTCAAGGAAGGGACCAAGTACCGTAAAGACCTGCCCAGGATACGCTTCGACATCACCGAGAATGAGTCCTGGATAGATCGAACCGGCGCCTACTGCGCGGAGTTCAACATTAACAAGGCCCATATCTTGGTGTTCTTTCTGTTCTCCAATGAACTGCACGCCTGGACATTAGAGTTCACCGACGCTGAGCTTGCGTTCATACGAGAAGAGAATGCTCGAAGACGGGATGACTTGACCGCGGTGTTCAAGAAAGCGAGTCGAAAGAACGCCAAGCTGCCTCCGGTCACCTCTCGAACCGGGGACTGGGAGTGTAAGTTCTGCCCGTACCTGTCTGATTGCCTGCCCGACCTGAAGAAAGACAACTACATGGAGGACGACGACTAATGCCTGATGATCTGAATCTCGCACTAGACCGGGAGGTTATATTGGCTGCCAGTGGTCCCGGTACCGGCAAGTCCATCAGCATCGTGAAGCTGGCCATCATGGGATTAGAGCAGGAGTTCAACGTGACGGTCATTGACCGGGATCGGGGTGTCGCCAAGGCCGTTAAAGAACTAATCAAGAAGGGTGAAATCAAAGACGTGCCGGAGAACATGGACTATTTCCTGGTCAATACCTGGGACAAGGTGATAGAGGGTGTTGATCATGCCTTCAACAATCTCGGCGCCGGCGATTGGCTCTGCTACGACATGATCGGTGGACTCTGGGACTTAGCCCAGGATGAATTCACCCGTATCGTGTACGAAGAGAGCGGCCTCGATAAGCTAATGGCGCTTCGGCAGGAGGCCGAGGAGGTGATCCGAGCCAAGGGGATCAGTAAGAAAGAGCAGAGTTCTGAGAGGGCCAAGGCTATAGGGTTCGAGGGACTGGAGGGCCGGTACGACTGGCCCTTGATCAAGAAGATGCACAACGGGGACGTCCGGGATCGTGGTATCCTTAATGGTGAGTTCAATATATTCTCTACCACAGCCATGAAGCCATTTCAGGACGGGCAGCAGGACAAAGATAAATGGCCTATGTTCGCCACCCTCGGCCGACGCCCGGAGGGGGAGAAGAATAATATCCACAAGCACGACACCATCGTGGTGTGTGAAAAGCGGGATGATGGTTGGTTCTGGCGGACTGATCTCGGCGGTGGGCAGGGTAAGGACCGGGGCCGGGAACTGGTACGCGGCATGGAGTTCACCGACATGGGCCTGATCGAGTCGTATCTACAGTACCACGGGCTTGGTGTCTATGCCTAAATTTAAAGTGAGGATCACTACCGATGAGGATATGGTGATTGAAGCGGACGATGAAGAGGCGGCGGGGGAAGAAGCCTGGAATCTGATGTTCGAGCGCGGTGCCTACGGTCAGACAGTCGAGGAGGTGGATGATGATGTTTCTTTGTCACCTTTGTGAAGATGATGAGGTAGACGAGAAGTGCCCGGGCTGTCAGGAGCCCATCTGTCCCGGGTGCAAGGTAAACCGAAATATCCCCGCGGGGATGCACGAACCGGAGGACCACCTGGATGACAACCATGACTGACCTACCTTGGATATGGATCGTGTCCCTGTGGGCATCGGTTCAAGCACTGTTCGGAATGTACCTACTGACCAACGTGCGCTCCCGGTGGGGATGCATGGTCAGCTTGACTAACCAGGTGCCATGGGTGATACTAGCCTTCTTGGCCGGTACCTACGGCACCCTTTTACTCAGCGCAGCGATGGTGGTTATCACCATCAGAGGTTGGAGGAAATGGAAATGAAAAAACCTGTACATATGGCGAGTGAGTACTGCCTTGACGAGGCGATGTTCATGGACGAGTTGAACCAGGGTATCGTCCATCTTGATACAGAGATCAACGAGTTCAATGCCCGTGATCTGATCCGTAACATAGACTACTCGATCCGTCTCGGTAACACGTCACTTAAGTTGTTCATCAACAGCCCGGGCGGGGGTGTTGGTGACTCAATGGCGATTTACGATCATATCCGGGAGCAGGAATTCCTCTACGACGAGGATAACGGCGGGGCTCGGGTCGTTGGTATAGTCCGGGGACATGCGGCTTCCGCTGCTTCGATGATCGTACTCCAGGCTTGTCACGTACGACTCGCTACCCGTAACTCGCGGCTCCATCTACATGAGCCCAGTCGGTGGTCATTCGGACCTCAGACCGCAGGTGCTATCAGGGACGACGCTAAAGAACTTACCGAGTTAGAGACCATCATCCTAGGGATCATAGCGGGACGCGCCCATAAAGAGGTCGACGAGATTCGGAAAGAACTGGGGCGCCGAGATACCTGGATGTCGGCCGATGAGGCCTATCAGTGGGGCCTGATCGACGGGGTGCGTCCGTAATGGCGGATATTACCGTCGACACTCGGGAGCCCGTTGAGTTGATCGATGAACTCCAAGCCCTCGGCCGCACCACGGATCGTCAGCAAATGGATGTGTCCGATTTCACGATGCACGATGTAGACGAGGCTCTGATCCTGGTGTCTCGTAAGGCCGGCGATCTCTTCACGAGCATCTTCAGCGGCCACTTCGCTGACGAGTTGAACAAGTGCATGAACTTCATTGAGTCCAACGGGACAGGAGGCAAGCTGTTTTGGTTACAGGAAGGTGCATGGTCCACGGGATTCCCGAAAGGTGGGTCGGGTGGCGTCAAGTATTTCAAGCGCTCCGGCCCCGACTGGTTCCGTTCCTCCGACAACTCGCATCGTGGTGCGTCCGAGAAGGTCTATGGAAATGTACAGTTGTCGCTCCAAGCGGCTGGTCTGTGGTTCGTACAAACAGGCACCCTCCACGAAACTGCCCTGATGTTAAATGCCATTTTCGAGAGGGGCCAGCAGGGGTGGCCTTCACGTATGACTTCGTCCCTGCGTCGACCGGAATTAAGATGGGGCGAGGACAGCAAGGTGCAGAGGTTGATGGCGCTATGGCCCCACCTGAAAGAACAGGCAGCGACGGGCCTACTGTATCAGGTAGGTAGTATAGGAGACATAGTGGAGATGGCCCTGAATGGAGAGGAGAAGGCGCTGATGTCCGTCGAGGGTGTCGGCAAGAAAGGAATCGAGAATTTCAAGGAGGCAATATCATGAACGGGGAGCAACCAACCATCGACGAGATCGACGAGTTTCATAAGGCAAAGTTGGATGGGGCACGTGAGACTGGAGGATACAAACTCGACAAAGGTAAGCTCCCCCTCCAGCTATTGTCGACGGAGGCGTTGAACCGGATCACGGAAGTCATGCAGTTTGGTGCGAAGAAGTACGCTCCTAATGCGTGGCGTGACGGCATGCACTGGTCCCGGCTCATAGGAGCCGCATTAAGGCACCTCACGGCGTTCAACGATGGTGAAGACCTGGACGAGGAGTCCGGCCTGTCTCACCTAGCTCACCTGGCGTGCTGCACCATGTTCCTGCTGGAGTACGAGAAGACCCACCCGGACAAGGATGACCGGTACAATTCATTCGACGAGGAAGTTAAACGTTTAGTTGCCCAAGGAAGTGATACCCATGGCGAAGAAGAAAGACACGACGTTAGCGACAGGTTCGGAAATATCCACTTCGGAATTGCTGACGGCCCGGTCCGATAGTAGGCCTCTCGGTCCTCTTCAGGATATATGGGAGGCCTGGGTACCAGCTACTGAGTTTGTGGAGGGTATGCCTGATATCTACTTCCGTAACATCTTGACTATTCAGATGAATGAGATCGATGATCATGTAGAGGCCGGGGCTCCTCTTGAGAAAAGCATCAATGAGATGGTCGACCTCATGTCAGTCTCTATGAACTGGATGCGCTCGAAGGGGCTCACGGATATGGATGTAGCGGAAGCGATACATCGCCGAACGTCCCGATTTATTGACGTTCAGGCAATCATGGATTCTTATAACGAAACTTATGGCCTCTAGTGAGGCGGCTGAGAATGAAGAAGCAGGGAGCAGATTATAATGGCTAGTTCATCATCCGACTCCGGGCGGGTTTCCCGGAGAACTGATGGAATCCTGGGCTCCGCTCAGACTGGTAACAGTCCACGGGAGGAGCCCTTTCGTAATTACAGCGGGTGGAACTGTATCAGGTGTAACAGTACCAACACTATCATCGAGGCCTACGACCATAGCCTGGAGGGGTACTGCATGTCGTGTGCCAGGTACCAGGATATCCCCAAGGAGAAACTACGTGCCTATTACGAGTCTAATCCATCTAGCGCAAGACGTAAGATCGTGCTCCAGGTGTCCCGCAAAAAGACGCTGCAAACGCAGTATCCCGGGTGTTGGGAGGGGGAGTTCAAGGGTTATGGTCGTCGCGCCGGCGCCCAGTAGGGAAGAGGATTACGAGGGGATTGGGCACGTAGGTCCGTCCGGTCAGTGGATGTCGGCACTGCTGAATTATATCGGCATCAACGACAACGACCTGTACTGGACGTACCTCCAGCGCTGCTATCCCGGCCGGATGAAGACCGGGGGTGACTTCGCTCCCGCGGCCTACGCGATCAAGGCATGTGGTCAATGGCTGGAGAAAGAGATCGCCCTTGTTGACCCTGAGTTGATCGTCGCCATCGGCCTGCCGGTAATGAAGTGGTTCGGGATCAAGGGCGGGATCAAGCAGAACCAGGGGAAGACCTTCGATACCGTCCACGGCCGCGTACTGGTCCTCCTGAACATAGCCGACATCAACAAGCGGATGACCGAAGCGCCACAATTTGCCACGTCGTTACGCGCCATACACGCACAGTTAGCCGACCCGGTTAGGGTACCTCAATACGTGGAGGCATCATGAGTCTAGTTAGAGTCAAGTGTCCGGGATATCGAAGTCGATCAGATGGTGTCGGAGGTACCTATCCTATACGTTGTCCAGAGTTATCAAGATGGTCCGGGTATAACCCGGTAAACCCCATCGATGGGTATCCTGATAACTGGGATCGTCGTTGTCCTACGTGCGACAACACGGGGATTATCTATATGGAGGCGGCCGAGGAGAGAGTGGATGCCCACTACTACTAAGACTATCGGCCTCGATATCGAGGTACAGAATGAGCCGGATATATGGTGTGTCGGGCTGGCCGACGAGAACTCGCGTACGGCGTCGAGGGACTGGGAAGCGCTGCCTCTGAAGGGTATCATCCCGGTGGCCCACAACTGGAAGTATGACGGGGCTCGACTGGCAGAGGCCGGGTACCACTTCGACAACTGGCACGACACTATACTGGAAGCACATCTGTTAGGTTACAAGCCTCTCAACCTACCGACTCTGTCGAGTATTTTCAACGGAGTGCCCCTAGACAAGAGCTTCGTGAAGAACAGGAAGAATGTCCCTTTTGACGATATCCCAGAAGAGACATTAGAGGGGTGTTCGAAGGATGCGTGGGCCTCCTACGCCCTTCATCAGCGGATGCACCCAGAGATCGTACGTCGGGGGTTGGAGCCCATCTACGAGAAAGAGAAGCGGGTCACCACGGTTCTCATGGACATGGAGAAGCGAGGCCTGCCGCTAGATCAGGATCGTGTGACCACGGCCATGCGTCGACTCGTCCAGTTGATGGGTGCATGTGAGGTGGTCCTGGCCCGACATGGGATCAATGAGCCTAACGATAAGGAACTGGTGGGTCAGAAGTTCTGGCGGGGTAAGGGGGTGGTCCGTAACACGAAGAGCGGTAAGCTGTCCACCACCAAGGCCAATCTGGAGAAGTTCAGGACTAAAGACGACGTCGAGTGGACCGACGCTTTCATCGAGTGGCAATCCTTGTTCAAGGTAAAGTCCACGTACCTGTCCAAGTACCGGGGGATTGACGTCGTACACGGTAGCTTCAATCAGACCGGCACCATATCGTGGCGGTTCTCGTCATCTGATCCCAACCTCCAGAACGTACCGAAGAACAAGATCATACCGATCTACCAGTTGTTCGTGGCGCCGGAGGGCTGGACGTTCGTCAGTGCTGACTACTCCCAGTTGGAGTTGAGGCACCTAGGTAACATCGCTAACGACGAAGCGATGATCGATGCCTACGTCAACAAGAGTGCTGACCTACACGAGGAGGCACTTAGGGACACTCCGCTGCTGGTGGAGATGGCGAAGAGCGGCGATCCGTTCATGCTGGACAAGGCCCGACGGTGGGCCAAGGTAAGGAACTTCGGCATCGCCTTCGGGATCACCAAGGTGGGCCTGGCCCCCAAGATGGAGGTCGAGGAGGAGGTAGCCGACGCCTTCATCGAAGAGTGGTACGCACGGTACCCGTCGGTGCGGCCCTGGCAGGAGCAGTCGGTTCGATACGCTGAAGAGCATGGGTATGTCCTGACGGGTGAGGATCGTCCGCTGTACGTCCCCGGGATCATGATGGAGAGAGGCCGGCTCCGCGGTCATGGTGAGAAGCAGTGCCTCAATCTGCCGGTGCAAGGTGGTGCGGCCGAGATCGTCAAGGATGCGATGCTCCGGTGTAATGAGTATTTGGTGTGTCAGGTCCACGATGAACTGCTGTACCTGGTGCCCACTAAGGAATCCATTGAGTTTGCCGAGTACCTGAAAGAGGCACTGGCTGATTACCGGTACCGCATCTCATATCCCGTTGATGTACACATAGGGCAGTCGTGGGGCGACATCAAGAATATCCCCGATGTCCTCTTTGACGACTTCGACGAGGAAGATTAGAATAGAGGGGAGTAGGCAAGGAGATAACTATGGAGCTAGTAGACGCAAGTGCTGTGTTCAAGGCGGACTTTCCATGGGAGCCCCTTCAGATTATGCCCATAGGGGACATCCAATATGACGGGCCGGACGGCGCTACCGATGTGGATCGGCTCAGACGCCATCTGGCCTGGGGCATGAAGAATGGTGTGTGGTTCCTCGGGACCGGAGACATCATAGACTTCTTGTCTCCATCTAATCGGGAGAAGCTGGCTAACGCCGGACTCTATGATACGGCCGAATCGGTGATCGAGAGAGCCGCAAATACTCTGGAGGAGGAAATCTTCGAGATACTACGACCCACGATAGGGCGCTGGATCGGACTGGTCCAGGGCCATCACTTCTTTGAGCACAGTGATGGGTCCAGTACCGACACCCGTATCGCTAAGATGCTGGAGACCAGATTCCTAGGGGACTGTGCGTTGATCCGGTTCGCCTTCAAGGAAGAGGGTAAGGGTCATCGAGCCAAGTCCATCAAGGCCTGGATTCATCATGGTGCAGGAGGGGGAGGTATGCTCCCCACGGCCATCTACAATAAGATGTACCACCAGCTACCCAGGTACCCCGGAGTCCGATTGTTCATGCAGGGGCACGTGCCCCAGTTGGGACATATCAACGTCGAGGGTCTGGACATGACCGACAGCCGGAATCCGCACCTGTTTCATGAGGATCGTCATCTAGTGGCGTGCGGCGGCTTCTCTCGTAGCTATAAGCAGGGTTCCACCCGCGGGGGTAGGCCTCAGGGTGGGTACGCGGAGAAAGCCATGATGCCGCCGGCTGTCCTGGGTGGAGCGCTGATCACCCTCACACCTGAGAGGTACGAGCGGAAGGGAATTGAGTACGTCACCATCGACGTGAAGGTGTCTACCTAGGCACGGGCTTGACAACTCTGAATACATTCCCTATAATGTATTAATTGGAGGGGGAGATTCGGGCGGGACTTAGTGGCCGTAAGATACAGCCGTCATCCCGCCCTCTCTTTTTTTTACTATGATCGCATCTGAATACCTGGACAAATACGTGGCATCCAGTGCCCGTCCATTCGCAACCCTGGTGGTATCGGCTGGTCTCAAGTTCACTCACATGACCCTGAGCCCTAACCAGTTAGTTCCCGAAGAGGACCAGCGGAACATCACCCTCTTCATCGCCATTGACCGGGACTCTATGCCGCCTGAGTTGATCGCAGATCACAACTGCAAGGACGGTTGGATTTGCGAGGATCATCCCGATCAGCCCGAGGGTCACGATGGGTGTTACGCGGCCAGCAACCCCTGTCCTTATCCCTCCTGTGAGGACTCAGGGAAGCCTCCCGTCGAAGACACACCGGAGGCCGATCCCCAGCCCGGACTGGAAGAGGCCTATGATGACCGTCCATAAAGATGACAAGAAATCCACCAAGAAAGGCAAGTAATCTCCACTGGGAGTGCCGTTGGTTGTACTCTCTAAGACCGGTGACAAGCCCCCCTGGGGACTTCCTGAGGCAATCTGTTCAGGATAGCCGGTAGTATGGTCACCTCACGACGCTTCGGTCTCGTGAGCAACGGGGGAGGGAGTCGAGTCCCTCCCCTGTTTTATCGGGGGGTAGAGAATTGGTCATCTCACCAGCTTCATAAGCTGGAGATACTGGGTTCGATTCCCAGCCCCCCCACCATGACAGTTTAGTGTAAGCCGCACGCCGCCGCTCACGCCGGAAGACTAGGGATCGTCCGACCTAGAACTGTCTCCAGAAGCACGAAAGCGCCTCCAGCCTCTAACAGGGCGGGGGCGCTTTCCTCTTTCAGGGCTTCTGGGTCATCCAGGAAATTCTATAATCAAACTTGAGGTATAACAATCAATAAGCCGGAGCCCCTGTTGAGGCTCCGGCTTCTTTATATCCTATCGATTACGGTTGATACGCTGTTGACGCTGAAGCTCTTTTATGTCGGCTTCTTGATCCAACTGCCGCTGTACTGCCCCTCCGAGGAGTCCTTCTCCTCCGCGTCTCTCCTGGGGAGGAGCAATGGGCTCAGGTACCGGGCGGGGTACCGCTGGGTCTTCACCTTCTCTGGTCCGGGATGGGGCTTGACGTCGTGTTCTTGCTGCCATGATACTCTCCTATAGTCCGATTAGATCAGCGCTTTGAATACGAACTGGCCGGCTTCCATTACACCCGCTCCAATAGCGGCCGCTACCGGGAGGAGTTTCTTTCCCGAGAGCATCGAGGTTGGACGGGTTTTCTCGATTATACGTGCAAGGTATCCGAAGCCGAAGAACATGAGGTCCGCCTGGGTAGCGTTGTCAATGCCCTGACTAAAGATGCGATCTGTTGCATCGTCTATGTGGCGTTGGGCCTGATCCCCGTTCATCGTATGGCTCCTTTGCCAGCCAGTGTGGCCCCACCCTCTATCGAGGGACGACCTAGTACCCAAAAAGCAATCGGCATTCCACCACCTGATGGAGGACCGCCTGCGACACCAGCCGTTCCATTGTATAGGTATAGGAAGTGGAGACGATCACCAACATCAATGGTAGCATCGGGATCGGGCATGGTGTCCGTCCATATCGACCCGAAGTTAATGATCGAAAGACGCCTCGTCTTGGTGGTGATGGCCATTAGGGACCGCCTACCATCTCGTCTTTAGTGGTGACACCTGCGACGTCGGACACGGCAGCCTTGGCATCCACGACGGTACCTAAATCATTGAACACCCGGAACTCAGTGCTAGTCTGTTCTTTCTTATTACGGAAGGTCTTGTACAGGTGATTTATCTTTGAGAATATACTAGCAGTAGCGGCTGGTGACCCTTGAGGTGGTTCGGCGAAGGTATCGACGTTCATCACATCTAGAACTTCTAGGTTAACCTCGGCAGTGCTGACATCATTCAGTGCTGCGACAGTAGTTTCTAAGGCATGGGCCTGAACCTCTTCACCGAAGGAACCAGAAACGACGTGACCTGACTTGGCTTCGTCCCAGCCCTGATCCACAGCCTCAAGGATTGAAGGGACCGCACTTATTCGGTAGGTAGTCCCGGCTGCCACGGCAGTCGTTAGGGCTGGAGACATGGTTACTACGCGGCCTGATGTATATCCCGTTATCAGCGCCGACTGCCCCGCACCTGTTCCATCATGGAAAAAGATCATCAGACCACGATAATAATTCTCAGTAGCCACAGCAAACGAGTCTAGAGTGATAGTCGTCGTATTTGTGGCTGTAACCACGTAACCCAAAACCATGTGCTCGGCGCTGCTTGGCACGTTAGCGTCTGCCGCTTCAATTTCATACAGGCTGGCAGTATCCGGGTTGATGGTGAAATCGGACTCGACAGTAACCACGCGCCCAGCCGTGTAATTGATGATGAGCCGTGACTGTCCTGCCCCTGTGCCCTCCGTGATGGTGAGACGGCTATGGGGATAGTAATCCGCCGTCGCTACCGCACCAGCATCAAGAGTGAATGTATGTCCGTTAGTGACGGTAGCAATAACTCCGCTGGCTTGCACGAATGATTGCTCAAGCTGTCTCAACCGTCTACCGGCAGAAGTCGAAATGTTGTGCGAAGCTCCGGTTAGTATCTCATCCCAGACCGCGTCAGCCGTAGTCCCTGCCGCTAGGATTACGAAGGAAACACCGTTGGCGGGAGTTCCGGTGAGAGGGGCATTCCAGGACACCACCCCTGTCGAACCTACGTATCCAGTAATTAGACGGGACTGACCCGCTTCGGCGCCGGAGATGAAGGCAATGGTCATCACGTCGTAATGGTCGTTGGTAGCCTCGGAAAGGTCTGTCTGGACTTGAGTGCTGCTATTGGAGCCGCTAGCCTCCACAACACCAGACGCCATGATGGTGGCCGATTTAATGTCGTCAACATTGGTGTCGATGATGTCCTGCTTGGCTTCCGTCGCCAACAAGCCATGAGCGGTGTCCATTTCCGCCTTGGTAGGACCGGAAAGCACAACGTTGTCCGTACCCCGCATAGCTGTAGTAGGGCGGTTCTCGATCTCTTCAATGATCGACCCAGCCGAGCCTGCACCTGCATCGCCCAACGTGAGTTTATCCGTCTCCAATTTGATAGCATCAACGACGGCATCAGCAGTGACGATAAGGGCCGCAAGATCGCCCGCAGTCTGTACCGTCCCGCGCACGCTATGAACATCGTTAGGCATGAATAGACTAATGTTATCGGTGGCCACTGGCGTAAAGCCCACTGGAGTAGCTACAAGGAAAACCTCTTTAGTAGTTACTATATAATCGGACACTATCCCAAAAGCAACCTGCACCTTAGACGCTACGTCATGAAGAATCACACGACTCCCAATGAACACGTCCGCCTCTGCTGGACCGTCAGTCAAAATGAATTGAGTGGCGCTTGTAAGACTGGCGATGGTGGTGTTGAGAATCGCGTCTGAATAGCCGATGTCAAAGGTCGCAGCGATGAAGTTAACTACCGCTGCATCAACGGTGACAGGGCCTATCATAACGAAATACTTGGAGCCAGCGGCATAAAATCCCGCTGTTGAATTA
>SDBT01007074.1_pt1 | contig 18511 bp, 7 predicted proteins | sample 2277101 | NCBI WGS metagenome assembly SDBT01 (sample SAMN10404973, study PRJNA504765) | marine sediment metagenome | isolation source: marine sediment core GS10_PC15, 103 cmbsf | place: Arctic Ocean: Southern Knipovich Ridge | collected 2010
TATCTAAAGTGCCGTGAGGAACCTGAAGTTGAGAAAAACGGTCAGCAAAGTAAATCGGGGAGCGGCGCACCAGCTCCATTCGAAGGTCATCGACAGTAAGATTTCCATTTTTTAACGGCTGCAAAAATGTAGTATTTAGATAATCAAGACCGGGAAGATCACGCAGTTCATCCTTTAATGCTTCTTCGACCACTTCCTGTATGAAGGGCCCAAAAAAGTCGGTTGGCCCGAAAAATTCGATAGTTATGTCTATGCGTGGATCCCGTACTGCCATTAACATGGCAACACCTGCGCCGCGGCTGAAACCAAGAACACCGATACGGTCAGGATTTGCCTCAGGCGTGGTTGCCAGGGTTACATTCAAAAGAGCCAGGGCATCATCAACATCATAATCCCATGGACTGGGTTCCCCTTCTGAATGATAATCTACCCCATCAAATGTCAATTTCTCTGAACGAAAAGAAGGTACCAGGCAAACAAAATCATCCTGCATAACGCCCAATGCGAAAGGGAGAATAAACAACAAGTTGTCGATATCCTCGCCATTATCACCACCATGGGAATAAATCAAAACCGGCAGGCTGCCAGGCAGTTTACTGTCTGGGACAATGATAGCTCCAAAATGTCGTATTCCGTTTACAGTATGTGATACTATTCGTACGGTAGCAGGTGTGTTATCTAACTGGATAGAAGATGTGGCAATCGTTTCAATGCCTTGAGGGGAAACATCCCTGGAGTTCCAATCCTCAAGAACAGCATTGATCTCTTCCGTGCCGGGCTCTGCAAACAGTTTTGAGAAAAAAACATCATCAAAAAAATCAACCTCTTCAGGCGAGATAGGATCAAACGATTTTTCACAACCGGAGCCCGAAAAAATTAAAAAAATAGCAATAACGGGAATAAAACATTGATGACAATATTTCATTTTTACCTCCAAGATTTTCCTGATTTTCGATTTATCTTTCGTATGAGTAGGGGCGAAGGGCCCTTCGCCCTTCTAGGCTGAATAAGTAGATAATAAGTAAATTTTAAATCAAACTCAATATTTAATATGCACAACAAACGGTTTCTAACCGGGAACCCTGAACCTGACAACCTGTTTTTTTATTTAAGTATTATGCACTTTTTAACCGATGTATAGTCGCCGGCAGAAATTTTGTAAAAATAGAGTCCGGAATTTAAAACATTTGCGTTTAATACCACAGAATGATATCCAGCTTCCATGAATTCATCAATCAGGGTAATAACCTCTTTTCCCAGGGTATCATATAATTTGATCTTAACAAAGTTTGATACCGGCAATCCGTATTGGATGGTTGTTTCCGGATTAAAAGGATTTGGATAATTCTGATTTAGAAAATAAACATCCGGAATTCGAGGATTTCCTTCATTTTCTACTAAAGTATACTCGAGAACATGAACTTTAAGTGTATCTTCATCAAAAGCAGAGCTATCATCCATCACTTGGAAAATCAATGTTTCCCAGCCAAACCAGCCTTGAGAAACTGTTATTACAGCGATATTAGTGATTGTTTCAATAGTAACATTGACCGAATCATTGCCAGATACCGACCAGTTTAATGAGGAATCGGGATTGTCTAGGTCAGATACATAATCATTTAGTGCCAAAACCAATGAAGAATCCCCACTAAACTCAACTGTATCCGGAAAATTCTCTATAACCGGAGGATCATTCACAGGTGTTATTGTGAGCTGCATCAGATCAGAATCGGTAATACTAATATTATCTGTTGCAGTAAAAAGAAAGGCAATATTCTCAGCAAAGTAATTTTCCCGAGCAGTAAAAGTAACAATATGGCTTGCCGAATCGATCTCAACTGTGACATTGTTTTCTGGTCCGTATATTTGACTCTTTTTATTGAATGATGTTTGCTCAGCCATTATTAAGGTGGCTTGCCAGGTTAGAGAGGAGTCCTGAACAGCCGGGTCACTTACAAAATCATCCAGATCAAAAGAAAGTGACAGATCTTCAGCGAAGGAAGTGTCCGGGATATCTGAAATGAAGGATTTATACATTGTTTGATTAAAATATACTGCTCCCATATCGCTGATAGTGCCGTCCGGATCCGGTGGCGAAAACGGATAACCGGCATCAATACAGGGAGATTGAGTGGTATCCGGAAGAGGATAACTGGGCCAGCTTAGCCGGAAGTTTTTATTTGCCGGGTCTTTAAATAATGGATCTTTATCGATATTACCGAAATCCGGCCACCCGCCTTTTAGGTCAGAAAATGTTACATTTGCGGAATCGGCCGCTTGATAAATTTCATTAGGGGAATTTTCCCATAAAATGCTGTTCCAAATTTTCGGGACAGAAAAATTATCGCTATAAATTGCACCGCCATTATTGCCGGCAAAGTTTTGAAAAAAGGTTATATGATTAATATTCGGGTTTGAGTTTTCAAAATATATTCCACCGCCGTTTATACCGGCGACATTAGCGCTTATGATGATGAAATTCAGATCCGGATTTGAATTTGCGCAATAAATACCTGCACCGTTTTCGTCAGCCATATTACCAAGAATAAAGTTTTTATAATCGCCGGATGTTATTAATGAATCACTGCCAAAACTGACAGCCCGTCCGCCGTTGTTTATATATATTCCAGCGCCATTTTCTGCGGCAACATTATTATCAAACAGATTGCCTATAAGAGTAGCTTGTGCATAATTAACAATAGCTATACCGCCGCCATTTTTAGTGCTGGTAGTTATAGAGAAATGAAAATCTTCTACTTTTGTTTTTGAATCCTTTGCGGGTTTTTTTTCAGTGAGCAAGAATGGATCATAAATTGTCCGTCCGGAAAACAATAAGCGACCTTCATCAACTATAAGACTATCGGGAAACTCCGGCAATACAAAAGTCAGAGAACTGTCCGGAGGAAATGGCAGCCAATTAAGCCAATCGAAGCTTGCCGTATAGGTTACAGGTTCATTAGGAATATTGGAAAGCTGTTCACCATTGTTTATATCGTAGATAGAAAATCCCAAATTTGCCTGTGCTGCCAGGATATACTCATCATAAGGCGCAACATCGAATACCATGCCTGTTGTTTCAAATAATTCCATGCTGCCGTCATCTAAGCCCAGTTTATATATTCCATAGTTACCGGATAAATAGCAATAATATTCACGGGCAAATACTGAATAAACAGCGCCTTCAATATGAGGCAGATCCGGCGTCCAGGTAAAAACATCCCCCTGGGATGGATTATTAATGTCAATTACTTTTAGTATTGACCAAACATCATCCGCTTCCCCAACCTGATAAACAATAAAAGCCAGATTCTCCTGTAAATAAACATCCTGAATATTTCCGTCAAAGGTCACAGTTTCTACAGGTTCCAAGGTTTCACCGGTAAAAGCCAGGATGACAAAATCGCTGTGCCCGGGGCCGGCGATATCGGCAAAAACCAGATCATTGGCTGTCCATATTGAGTTTATTGAGAAGAATTCAGAATCCGGATGAGTATATGAACCGCTAACCGAAAATTCATTTTCAGTCCGTAAAACGCAGTAAATTGTATTATTATTACTTAGCAGGTAAATAATAGAGTCGCCGACGGCAACATCAATAAAAGTAATTTCCGGAATCTTAAACGGTTCCAACTCAATTGGCGGTAAACCTTGCTCGAGAGGATCTGTCGCAAATATTCTAAGTCCGGCGTCACCATCAGTTAGGTATAACCAATATTCGTCAATAAAAATCCCGGGGGAAATAGTATTTAATCGAAGGGTAACAATTTCTACCGGATTAGCAATATTAGTGATATTTATGATGTGGAGATTTTTTAGATTATCCGTTACATAAACAAATGGTAGTGGTAAATTCGTTGGTAGCGCTGTAACGGTTGTTGTAACCGGGGGGCCAGTGGTAGTTGGTGTGCCAGTTTCCTCATATGTAATTGAATCCGGATATGTTGGTATCGTATCTGTTGGTATAAAAGGCAGCGAATCTAGTTCAAAAACAAGTGTTTCCGGCACAAAATTATCAGGCCATAGGATTTCCGGTATTTCGCAGGGTAATTCAGATGCCGGATCATTATTTTGGATAATATTACCGAATTGATAGTCTGCCAGCGGAAAGTTAATTATTTCGTCATCATTAGCGCCACCGATGATTGCTTCAGTTCCTTCTCCATTCAAATATATCCCGCCGCCTAAATTGGTGCTGCCATTATGGTTATTAATAGTATTTCCGAAAATTTCCACTTTGGCGCCCTTTTCAACGGCAATAGCTCCTCCATTAGCTATGCCGGCATCTCCTATGGTGCCGGCGCTATTTAACTGAAATAAATTTCCAAACCCGGTAACTGCATTTCCGCCAATATATCCTCTGGTTCCCGAGCCTGCAAAATAAACACCGCCGCCATTGCCAATACCTGAATAAGCGGCATGATTTGCTCTGATTGTATCTGCTTGAATAAAAATATTGCTGCTGTCCTCGCCGCCAATGGCGCCGCCGAATGCAGCACAATTGTCAAAAAAATTATTGCCTTGATCGGGCATACCAATAATAGGGCTTGTACCCTCTCCAACGGCATAAATTGCACCCCCGATTCCTTCGTTTGATGAATCTATATCTGCGATATTATCTTCAAACAGGCAATTTGTAATAACCGGTTCAGCGCCTTTATCACAAGCAAGACCCCCGCCATGTATGGCAACATTTTGTCTGAATTCATTCTCGTTCAGTAATGCCGATATGCCGGAAATATAGATGCCGCCTCCCATTCCCAATCCGGTTGAGTAATAATCGGCAAAATTTTGGGTAATAAAATTATTATTTACTTGGGGAGCGGAGCCGCCTTCAAATCCTATCGCCCCGCCGTTTTCAGCGACATTCCATTTAAAAATATTTTCCCGGAACCAGGTATTATTTCCTGAGTCCTTACTATAAATTGCACCCCCAATTCCGGAGGCAGATCTCAAGGAAGAGCTTGAATTCGGTTTGTTGGGTTGGGCAGAGCTGCCGGCAATATTCCACATAAAATTATTATTATCTACAAAAAGATCGTGAGCAGCAATTATAAATAAACCGCCGCCATCCCCGGAACTGATATTGTAAAAAATCTGGTTATTTTGTATTTGTCCATGTGGCGAGCTGCCATAAATCCCACCACCCCCGTTCTGGGCTCTATTTTCATTAATCAGATTGTTATTAATTGTTGGATTCGAAAACTGGTCAAAATATATCCCGCCGCCCAACATCGATTCATTGTTGTAAATTACGTTACCGCTTCCGGAGCTAAAGGACCGTGCCAATGTACTGTTTTTTACATTTTGATTATTATTTGTTGAATTATTTTCGCCAATGGCGGGATTTGTGCCGCTGCCGGTTACAAAGATAGCGCCCCCTGACTGGGTAGAGCTGTTTTCAAAAATCAAATTTCCTAATATTCTGGCCAAGGTGCCATTGGAACATCCGATCCCGCCGCCATCGACGGCGATGTTGTTTTGAATATCATTATTTAGCAGAATTGGGATCCCAAATCCCATAATATATATTCCGCCTCCGGATCTGCTCTCATTCTTTTTTATTTTATTTGTGATAATTACTGGAGAGCCCTTTTCAATAAATATTCCGCCGCCGTAATTGCTGCTTAAATTCTGTTTTATATTATTTGCAAAAACATAACCATCGGAATCATATAAGCCGATACCACCGCCCTTTTGGGATTCATTGTTACTAATTTTATTTCCTAAAATTTCCGGGGATGAAGTTTGACAATAAATTCCACCGCCGCCAGAACCGCTGCTGTTATTTGTGATGTCATTTAAAATAACAATGCCATATCCGTCATTTTGAAATGCAATCCCGCCGCCATCTTTTAAAGCATTATTGTCTTTAATATCATTCCATACAATTAGAGGTTGTTCCGACTTGCCACCGCCGGAGCGCCATATCCCGCCGCCATTTTCAGCGCAAGTATTATTTTTTATTTTGTTAAGGCCGATTTTTGCAAATCCCGATCCACTAATACCGATACCGCCACCGTTTTGGGAACTGTGGTTGTTTTTCACATCATTAAAAATAAAATAGTTGTTCGATCCGAAAAAAGCTACACCTCCCCCGGATTGTGAAGCGGAATTATTTTTAACGGTATTTAAAATTGAAATTGAATTTTTGTCGCTTGAGAATAAAATTCCACCGCCATTTATTTTGTGATTGTTTATTAGAGTATTTCCGATGATGAACGGTAAATTGCTTGATGAACTACAGCTTATTCCCCTCCCATGAATAATCCGGTTAAGAAAAAAAAGGACATTTGCGTTAGCAATAGCTGCCCCCCCGTTGCGAATGGTAAAACCGGTAACGATGGAATATTTTGAGTTTTTACACACTATATCAGCATCGAAAAAAACTCCGCCGCCGCTGTTCAAACTTCCTCCAAGCCCGACCAGTATTGTTGGTGCTGCGGCATCCTCCAGCATCATCGTTTTTTTGTAGGAATCGGGGAAAAATATTATTGGAATTTTTTCAGTTGGGGTTAAAAAGCGCGCTAAATTTATGGCCTCGGTTGGATCGGCTACCGGTTTGTATATTCCCTGGCCAAGCAGAACATAGAGGATTTTTATTCTGATAACAACAAATACCATAGCTGAACTTATGCCCCCAATGGAATTTTGGCCGGCTGACAAAAGTTTGTTAATTTGACTTCTGTTGTTTTGGGGTATATTTATGTTTTGTGATTCTAATATTTCAAAAACCTTTGAAAATTGTTCATTCACTAATTTGCCATAGCTGTTCACCTGATTTAAATATGTCTTATATTTTTGCTGTATCTCAATTAAATCTACTTGATTTGGGGTTAGTGTTTTTTTCTCTGCTTGAATGGATAATAACTGATATGGTAATATGAAAAAAAACATAAAAAAAATGACTATGCAAAATTTCTCAGAATTCTTGATATCAACATCCTCCATATTCATGTGATAAGATTGATTAAGCGCTTAGAAAATCCACATCGACAATTTATTGTGCTGTTTAGAGTGCATCAACAGTGTTGATGCGCACTTTTCTTGTGAATTTTCCTTTTCGCATTTGCGCGTTTCCACGTTTCCGCTTTTCCCATTTTCGCAGTTCTGTCTGCGAAAATGACTCGAAGTTTTCAATTTAAATATAACTATAAAAATCCTGACACGGTGTCATCTATTAATTGATTTTTTTGTCATGATTTAAGCCGCTTTTTGTGCGAAGAAAAACAACCGGTTGTCATATATTTTCTTACCTTAGATTAAAATATTGACATATTCCGGAGAAATAATCGAAAGAGTTTAGATTCTATCCGGATATCAGGAAGCTAAAAATCTGTATAAATTATTTTAATCCCTTCTTTCCGTGATATAATATAGAATTTTACTGCTATTATTTACTGAGTTTCACCCGCGCTTTTTTTTCAGTAACTTTTGTCGCTGCAAAAAACTATATTGATTATCGAAATATATGAGTTTTTCAAAATTGAAGCAAATATAAAATTTAAGAATAATAAAAACCGCTTGCTTTTTATTTTCGTAAATGTTAACTTTTTTACAACTGTTCTTTTGACAATTTAAATTATCCAATCGGTTTTGGTTACAGATTAAAAGGGAAGACGGTGTGATTCCGTCGCAGCCGCGCTACTGTAATGGGTTACGAAAGTCACAAATAAAACCACTGTTTTGACTGTCGAAATGGGAAGGTGTGACAAGTAGGTTTGAAACCCTAAGCCAGGAGACCTGCCGTTTGGTTTGAGTTCCAAAACAACCTTCGCAGGTGAGGTTCGGATAAAATATTTGGCAAAAACCCCAACTTTCGACTGAGAAGGTTGGGGTTTTTTGTTTATAAAAAGCTGGTGGAAGTTTAAGAACCATCACAAATATTTTTATTGAATATCTTCACAATGTTGGATAGTAAGGTTATGAAAGTATTATTCGTTACACTGACTATGCTTCTTTTTTGTTTTGAAATTTTTGCTCAATCATCCGTAAAAATCGCTGGATATGTCCTTGATTCTCAAACCGGTATGCCGGTTATAGGCGCTAATATAATTGTGGAAGGCAGTGGAAACGGCGCATCAACTAATGAACGTGGTTATTTTGAATTGGAAAATTTATTTCTAGGAACATATGCGATTACTGCCGGCCACATCAGTTATTTTAGTAAAACTATTAGCGACATAAAGGTCCTTGTTGATCAAACGGTAAAAGTACAGTTTAAGTTAAAATCAAAAGTTTTTAGTTTCGAAGGAGTAAAAATATTTGCCGAAAAAATGAGTGAAAATCCAGCCTCAAATGTTATTACAGTTACAAAAAAACAGATTGAACGATTAAATTATAATCAAATAAGCGAAGTATTGGATAATATTCCGGGATTAGAAATTCAGAATACCGGTGGCAGCAGCGGCAGAAAAAAAATTTCCATTCGCGGGAGTCAGATTAATCAAGTCCTTGTGCTGTTAGATGGTGTCCCATTGAACGATAATCTCTCCGGCGAAGTTGATCTGTCAATAATTCCTTTAAACCATGTCGAGAAAATTGAAATTTATAAAAGTGGGCAAACTCCGCAATTTGGCAGCGGCGCCATTGCAGGAGTGTTAAACATAACAACGAAACAGACGCTTGACAATCAATTAAGCCTGGATAGCTATTCCGCTTCTTTTGGAGCGTATAAAATTGAACCAACCTGGGCCTGGAACCATAAAAATTTGCAATACTTTTTCTCCTATGGTTATACAGAAAGTGAAGGTAATTATAACTATAGTTATTTAACCCCTGACCAAAAGATGATTGCTGAAAAGAAAATCAATTCCGACTTATTGTCACGTAATCTTTTTGCCAGAATAAATTATCGCCTTGGCAGTCATTTGTTTGCTATAGACGGACAAAAATTCACCTCTTATCGCGGAATTCCCGGTAAAGTTCATTTTTGGACCGCTTATGCAAGAGTAAATACATCACGGGATTTATTAGGTTTTACTTATAAATATGACTCAAATGTATTAAAATTATCTCTGTTTCTTAAAGATTCGAATTCTAAAAACACAAATTCCAATCTCTGGCCGGACTCTGCCGAATTAAGGGATAGAAGATATCCAAGATATAATTATCGCAATACGGTTAAAACATCTCAATTTCAGTCTTTTATTAAATTATTTCCGGCAAACCGGATAAGATTCAACCTGGGATATGAACGGCGTCTGTCGAATTATAATGACGAAAATCTCTTACAATTTAATTCATCCCCGATTGGAGAAACCCGGGGAAGATCACATGGTTTTTATATTTCTCAGGAATATAACTCTGTATTTACGTCATGGCGGTCTCAGGTATTTATTACTCCCATAATCCGCTATGATGAAATCCGTATAAATAATAATGCCAAAAATCGTTTTGAACATCGATGGAGTCCCGGTTTTAGTATAATCTTATTTTATGGCAGCCGCAATTCAATTTATCTTAAATCAAATATGGCAAAATCCTTTCGTGTCCCTACATATGCAGATCTATTTTACCAGGATTTTCGGATTCAGGGCAAATCTGATTTACTCCCTGAAAAGAGTGTAAACATTGATATTAATTTTGGATGGCAGGTGTTTATTCTAGGAAAAATCAAAGGAGAAATTTCATATTTTAATAATAAAATTCAAGATTTGATAGTCTGGCGCCTGGGTAATTTTGAAACTTTTTCACCGTTCAATACGGACGCGGAAATAAGCGGAATGGAATATTATATCGAAATGCAGACACCGAATGAGTTTATTAACTTTAATTTTGGCTACACGGTTCTCCAACCGATAAATAAAAGCCGGCAAAGGACAACTCACAATAAAATATTACCTTATAGACCAAAAAAATCAGTCAAAACGGGAATTCAATTGCGATTTAAAAGCTGGCAGGGAAACTTTTATTATCGCTTTTCAGGAAGCCGTTTTGTGACAGAGGCGAATACCATAAAAATGCCGGAATATCAGGTTTTTGATTGTTTTTTATCTCAAAAAATTTCATTTCGTTCTGTGAAAATTTTGCTGAAGTTTTCAATTTTTAATGTAGCAAATAAAAGATTTGCGATTTTGGAGGGGATGCCGCTGCCACCTAGAGAATATCGTTTGGGAGTAAATATAAATTATAATAAATGATAAGCTAATTAATTGCCGGTAATATTTAATTGAAGGAATGAAAAATGTTGAAAAATTTTAAACTAAAAGTTTTTTGTGTGACAATTCAAATTTTGTTTATTACTTTATCTGGGGTTATTGCAGATACGCCCAGAACTTTGTATGTTTTGAATGGGATCGCGCGTACACTATCCAGGATGAATTTGGAGACCGGAGAGATTAACAACGACATTATTCAGATTGGTCAGTGGCCAAACCAGGTCACCAGCTTTAATGCCAAACTTTATGTGGTAAATTCCGGCACTGATAATATAATGGTCATTGATCCTCAAAAAGCTTCACAAGTTGAAAAAAATATAGTTTTTCCCCAAGGTAGTAATCCGTATTTTATGGCCTTTGTTGCCCGGAACAAAGCGTATGTAACTAACTTGATGGCTAATACTGTTTCAGTAGTAGATATTGAAAGCGGGGTTGTTTTAAAAAATATACCGGTTGGTACGGGACCGGAGGGTATTATAATAGTTGAAAATGAAGCATATATTACTAACACCGGCGGTTATCCGGATTATTCAGGATCCAGTGTTACAATTATAAACACGCTGACTGATACGGTCAAACAAACCATACTTGTTCCGGCAAATCCTCAGGATTTAGCTCTGGCTCCTGACGGCCGTATCCATGTGCTTTGCACCGGAAATTTCGCTGATATAACCGGGAAAGTTGTGGTAATAGACCGTTGGGCCGGTCCGGGTTGGACCCCGGCAGTGGTGGATACTATTCAGTTAGGCGGTTCACCCGGAGATATTGTCATCACACCTGCAGGAAAGGGCTTCTGCTGCGCAACCGGCTTCCCGCCCAATCCCAATAATCATTTGTATATCTATGATGCTTTTCAGGACACGATAATACATGATGTAAATAATCCTGTATTGATCGGCGCAAATGCCATGCGTCTTATCTATGATAATCTTAAAAATGTAATCTGGGTGTCAAATTTTAATGATGACGCTGCACAAAAACTTAACGCCGAAACAGGAGTTGTGATCGCAACTTATGGTTTTGGCGACGGAGCTCAGGATATGACTATTTTGGAACCGATTCAAAATTCTGATCCCTGGGCTGACCTGGTGGTCAGTTTTGTTCATGGTCAGAATTGGAGCCATTTTGGTGAACAATTTTTCCCGATCAATGTGCTCGGACCACCCGATCCGGATGGGGCATTGGATATGTATAATTCAAGTTCTAAACCTGAAGAAATATTATCCCTGGGCCATGGTGGCGAAATTGTGCTTCAATTCACTGATAATAAGATCATTAACGGAACCGGATCCGATTTTACCGTTTTTGAAAACGCGTTTATTTCATTATTTGACAACTCTGTTTTCGCAGAAGCCGCAATTGTATCCGTAAGCCAAAATGGCTATGATTGGGTAGAATTCCCGTATGATACCACTAGCATGTCCGGATTTGCGGGTGTTACACCAACAGATGACAATCATAATCCAACTAATCCTTCCGTATCCGGGGGCGATCTGTTCGATCTGGATGATATAGGATTAGATTGGGTAACTTATGTTAAGTTAACTGATTTAGGTGATATTTATCAGGAAGGTTTATATAACGGTGATTTTGATTTGGATGCAGTTGTTGCTATTCATAGTGAAAAATTAACTGGGGTTACAGAAAAACATCTAAACTCTCTATTCTTTTTTGAATTAAATCAAAACTACCCTAATCCATTTAATCCGGAAACAAAAATTGATTTTTCGATTCCTTTACAGGAGTTAGTACAATTAAAAGTATTTAATCATCTTGGTCAGGAGATAATAACATTAGTGGATGAAATAAAAAATCCCGGTAGATACCATGTTGTCTGGAATGGAAAAAACCGTTTTGGCATATTTGTAAACAGTGGTATTTATTATTATAAATTAAAGATGGGTGACTCGGTAAAAACAGCTAAAATGTTATTAATTCGATAAGGAAAAATTCCCGGTAGGTTTTACTTAATGTAAATGTACCAATAATCAAAATGCCAAAAGCGATTTATAAATTTAAAGACTTTTTGAGTCAACGTTTTCCGGTTCCGGTTAGAAAACTGCCGGTCCATACTTTTCTTGGCTGTCCCCATCGTGAGAATCGCAACGGAGCAGGAGGCCCCGGTGGAGCAGGGGGGCCCGGTGGAGCAGGGGGGCCCGGTGGAGCAGGGGGGTGTATATATTGTTATAATCCGGGTTTCAGCGATATTTCTGCTGATTTTGCTGACGTTTTTGTCCAGATAAGTGACGGGATCTCAAAATTCCGGGGAAGAGGGTATAAAGGTAAATTTTTAGTTTATTTCCAGACCGATACCAATACTTATGCCGATATTACGGTTTTAGAACCCTGGTGGCGAACTATTGAACAATTTCCTGAAGATATCGCCGGTCTTGCAGTGGGGACACGACCGGATTGTCTGAATGAAGAGCTGTTAAAAGTACTTTCGGATATCGGTAAAAAAAACATGGTATGGTTGGAATTGGGTTTGCAATCGGCCAATGATAAGTCTCTCAGATTGATTAACCGGGGACATGACTATAACTGTTTTGTAAATGCTGTGACTCAGGTAAAAAAATTCAAAGATATTTGTCTATCCGCCCATATTATTTTGGGATTACCCGGAGAAAATTATAAAAACATGTTACACACGATCCATGAATTGAATCGATTGTCGGTTGACGGAGTAAAAATTCATCATCTCCAGGTGGTTAAACATACTTTACTTGCTGAATGGTATAAAATGGGCAGGGTAGATCTGTTTACTGAAAATGAATATATCAATTTACTGGTAGAACTTTTGCCCCATCTGTCGCCGAACATCTGCATCCATCGCCTGGTCGGCGATATTAAAAACGATTTGCTTATCGCCCCCCGGTGGTTTTCACCCAAGACAAAAATCATCCAAATGGTTGAGCAAAGGTTAAACCAGGAGGGTAAATATCAGGGGAAATTAGTTAAACAGTAAAGGCAAATGAACAATGAAACAATGGACGATGGACCATGGACAAAAAAAATAAAGAGATAAAGATTAAAGAAATTTTACCACAGAATTTCACAGAATTTTCACTGAAAAAAGATTAAAGGCTATTTCTCAATCTTCCATCGTTTATTCTTTTTTCGCGACCTTTCGCGCTTTTCGCGGTTTGTTTTTAATTTGTTTTTTATTATAGTTCCACAATCAAAATAATTTTTTTCTCCCCGCGTATCACTTCAACACTGATTCGCTGACCCGGTTTAAATTCCGACAGACGATTCATATATTCATAAATATCTTTAACCGGTTTGCCTTCCATCGCTACAATAATATCACCTTTTTTCATCCCGGCACGTGCTGCAGGACGATCCGGCATAACTGCGTCAGCACGCAAACCATTTTTATCAACTCCCGTAAAATCGGGCATGATACCCAGTGTTACTTTGAAACGACGCCTGATCCCAGGTTGTTCTTTCGGACCTGCTTCCTGGTAAACCAGAGTTTCTGTCCTGTTTGCCAGCTCAAAAACAAGATCATAAACAAGATCTGCGATCTTCTTTTCGCCTTCGAAATTAATTTTGTCAATATCATCAGCAGGAGTATGATAATCTTCATGTGCGTTAGTGAAGAAAAAAAGCACCGGGATATCTTTCATATAAAAGGAAGCGTGATCTGAAGGACCATAACCTTCAGGAGAGAGTTTCGCATCTAAACCATGCTTCGATGCATATTTTTCAACTGTTTCCCCAAGTCCGATGGCGGTTCCGGTACCGCTGATTGTTAATGAGTTGGTTACGGGATCCATGCGGCCGATCATGTCCAGATTAAACATACATTTAATTTGATCTATAGCCACAGGTGGATTATCAGCAAAATATTTGGAACCTAAAATTCCCATCTCTTCAGCACCGAAGGCTACTAATATAATACTACGTTTTAAATTATTTCGATTCCCAGCCAGTTTTTCTGAAATTTCAAGAATTGCTGCTACGCCTGAGGCATTATCATCAGCGCCATTGTGAACCGCTGATGTATCAGGACGTCGAGAGCCGGAACCGGGTCCTCCGAAACCGAGATGATCATAATGGGCACCGATAACAATAAATTCCTCTTTCAGAACCGGATCATTTCCCTGGATAACCGCTATAATATTTTGGGTTTTTGCTCTGTTTTTGATTATCTCAGCTTCCCCTGTCACAATTTTATCAATTTCAAAACTGTTCGGCTGCCGTGTCTCATTCAGTTTATTTTCAAGCTCTACAACTGTCTGTCCTGATTCCGATAGCAGCAGATCGGCAACATTTCGCTTGATATGAATAACCGGAATCCCCGCGCTGGATGGATTTTTATCAAAACCCAGATTTATTAGTTCATCCTCTTTTTCAAGTTTTTCACCGGACACAAAAAGAACTCCCGCCGCACCCCTGTCTTTTGCCACCAAAACTTTTTTTCTCAATGAGCTATACAGAATAAAAGGACTGTTTGAGTTATCAACTTCAGGATCACTGCGTAAAACAAGAACCCACTTTCCGGTTACCTCCATACCCTCATAATCGCGCCAGGACAGGCTGTCTTCGTCAATTTCGAATCCGTAACCGACAAAAACAACCTGAGCGGATAATTTGCCATTTTCTGAGAACGACAGAGGTGTAAAATCCTCCTCAGCTACGCCTGTTGTTTGAAAAGACAATCTGTTTTTTTCACCTGCCGATACCGATTTTATCACATCAAAATGTTGAAATCCATTTTTGCCTGATAAGAATAAACCTCCCGTCTCCGCCTGGTTTCGGATATAATCTGCAGCGATCCGGCTTTCATTGCTGCCGGGCAGCCGGCCCTTGAGAGAATCAGAGGCCAGAAATAAAATATGATTATAAAGCTCGGAAATGGTTATTTCTTTATTCTCCTGAGCTTGGACAATTAAAACCGGCACTAAAAGCAATATCACCAAAAACAAAAAAGTTAACCTTTTAAACATAGGTTCTCCAATTTAGCTTAATATTACAAAATAAGGCAACTATATTCAATTACTCAATTACTCAATTACTCAATTACTCCATTACTCCATTACTCCAGCACTCCAGCACTCCAATTTTCCATACTTCTTATTTATCAATAGATTTCTCTTTGTGTCTTAGAGACTTCGAGGCCTAGCATTTTAAATTAAGCTATATATATTAAACTTCATAACCGGCAATGTCAATCTGTTTTTTTACCTTTGCTAAAGATTTTGAATCCGTTAATTCAAACTCTACCGTTCCTCTACCCAGATCTACCACAACATTATCAGTTCCCTCTACCGATTCCACCGCTTTTTTTACAGTTTTTGCACAATGTTGACATGTCATTCCTTTGATATCAAGTTTTTTTACCTTGCTGTCAGGCCTGAATATCTTTTTCCGCTTAATTAAAACTTTATTATGGAAATAATATCCGCTTATCATACCCAGCAGCACAATTGAACCGATAATCTTAAGCCAACCGGGCAAAAAATCATGCTGATGCTGAGCAACAATTTTTTCAATTCCAATTTTTGCAGAAACAGAGTTGAGCAAAACACCTAATCCCAGGCTGACTAAACTGATTGCCGCCAGATAAATAACTGCAGATTTTTTTCCTACAATTTTGATTACAGTTGAAATATTTGCGGCATTTGTGGCCGGACCGGTCAGGAGAAAAATTAATGCTGCACCCGGAGAGATACCTTTCATCAGTAGAGATGCAGCAATCGGAGTGGAGGCTGATGCACAGACATACATCGGAATTCCAACAACCAGCATTAATATCATCGATAGATATTGGCTGCCAAGATATTTTTCAAAAAATCCTTCGGGGATCAAAACTGCGATACAGCCGGCGATTAAAATCCCAACCACTAAAGCATTAACAATTGATCCTAATAACTCATATTCTATATAACTGAAAATTGTTTTGATACGCTCCTTATAGCCGTTTTTAGAGTTTAAATTAAAGGGAGGCTGTGCCTCGCTTTTTTTGTCTTTTTTATTAAAAATATTAATAAAGATCCCTGCCAATAATGCTGTTATCGCGGAAGCGGCAATTCGAAACATTGCAAAGATCCAGCCTATCAGAGAATAGGTAATCATAAAACTATCGGCGCCGATCTGTGGGGTTGTAATTAAAAAAGAAACAATCGAGCCTTTTGATGCGCCGCTTTTTTTTAGTGAAGTTGCTACAGGGATGACACCACAGGAACATAACGGCAGGGGAATCCCGAATAATGTAGCTTTCACAACCGAGCCAAATGAATTGCTGCCAAGGTGTTTGCGCACGATAGATTCCGGAAATACAATATGAAGCAGACCGGCCATCAAAAAGCCAAACAGAAGATAGACGGATATCTCATTGAAGAAAAATACAATTTCCTTCAAAAATTCATATATTATGTTCACAAAATTCTCAATTTAATTTTTTCAACTTAAACCCTGAACCGGGAACCGGATTCTTTTAATAACAATATAAACATTTTTCAAATTCCCGCAAATTAGTTGATAGTAAAAAAAAGGCTCATCAAAATGAAGAGCCTTCTTTTATACACAGTTCAGATTTATTACTTTTTTTACTATTCCACGGAAAGTTCTTTGGCAACTTTTTCAACATCACGCCAGACACGAAGTAAATTCTCGCCCCAGATTTTATAAATATCTTCCTCTGAGTAACCCCGTCGAACCAGTTCAATAGTTACATTCAGGCACTCGGAATGATCATTAAATCCTGTTATGCCTCCTCCTCCGTCAAAATCGGTGCCGATGCCAACATGGTTTATGCCTGCAACCTTAACAATATGGTCGATATGATCAACATAAACACTCACGTCGGGACCCGGGAATTTATCTCGCAGCGCCCTGGTTTTCTCTCGAAATTGGCGGGATTTTTGCGTGTATTCAGCTCGTTCTTGTTCAGTTAAGGCATTCCTTTCAATTCGGGATAAACGTTTGTAATTAAGCTCATCAGCTATTTTTTCCCTGGCTTTTTGTCTCTCCGGAGAAGGCACTTGCAAAAAGCTTCCTAAGGCTACCACTTGAACAACGCCATTGTTTTTTTTAATTGCTTCAAGCTGTTTATTGTTCAAATTTCGATCAACATTATTGAGCGCCCAGGCGCCGGAGTGGGTGGCCATTATCGGGGCTTTAGTTACTTCCATCAAGTCCCAAAAAGATTCTTTATGGATATGGGAGACATCAACCATGATCCCCAGGCGATTCATCTCTGCTACTACCTGCACTCCGAATTCGGACAGACCGCCATGTAAAAGCTCGTCGTTACTTGAAGAATCGCAAATTTGATTATGTCCGCTATGGCAAAGTGTTATATAGCGGGTGCCTGCTTCATAAAATTCCTTTACCCGCTTTATATCCATACCGATGGGAAAGCCATTTTCGACTCCGATCATGATCGCACGTTTTCCGGTTTTTGCGATTCTTAAAAAATCGTCCGGAGATAAGGCAAGTTCGCAGCGATCGGGATACATCTTTTCGGTTAACCGATGAATGGCTTGAAACTTGTCGATTGCGGTTTTGTATGCCACTGCAAAACCTTCATCATTCAGGTCACAGACGACAATATTGACGAAAGCAAGGTTCGGCAGTTCTTCGACGTGGCTGGGCTGCGGTGCGGATGTTGCGCCTACGGCCCGACGTTTGGGCGTTGTATAATAAGCTCATGGGAAGTGAGCGAATCTGAGCTAAGGCCAAAAGATAAGAGTTAACCTGAAAGCAAACTGAGATGAGAAGAGATGAAAGAACAGGAGCTGTATCGAGTAGAACTGAAAGCAAGTTGACTCGTGTGGACCCGAACGGAACGGAACAGAAGGAAGAATAACTGAAAGCAAAAAGATATGTTTCGTGGCGAATTGGTTCGAGTCGAAAGAATCTGAGAAGATGCGAACACTATCTGATTGAAGGTGACTTGAGGTAAATGGAAGGGAGACGCATCGAACTGAAAGCCATAAGAGTCAAAAGGTAGCGATTTAACCAGAGAAGTAGGAAAGCGAATTGAATTGAATACCATCAGTGGTGCATTGAATCGAAGAGCGAAGACTTGTGAGTAGACGAACTGAAAGCTAAGAGAACAGACATGATTGGATATAAAGCGAAATGACGTGAAGGGAATACCAAATGAACTCACTGGATATGACAAAGAGTAAGACCGAGAGACTTGAAGCACTGGAAGACTTGGCAATTAACACTCTGACCGAAGCCCTGAAAGATGAACGGGGCGTTGACGACAAGACAAAGATTGCAATGAAGACCCTTAATATGGTGGCCAAGAACAGACAGACCATGACGGCCAGGGAAGGGATACGGTTTAGTATGGCACAGTCTATCGCTAAGGATGGACAGCTTGACCAGTATGTATC
>SDBT01007075.1_pt1 | contig 18510 bp, 19 predicted proteins | sample 2277101 | NCBI WGS metagenome assembly SDBT01 (sample SAMN10404973, study PRJNA504765) | marine sediment metagenome | isolation source: marine sediment core GS10_PC15, 103 cmbsf | place: Arctic Ocean: Southern Knipovich Ridge | collected 2010
CTGACAAATCTAAGAAGGTTAGAAGCTGGCTTCAGCGCTGATTTAACATGCTCTAAATTCTGCATCTGCATTTTATCAACCCGGTTTTATCGGTGAGGCGTTATCGTGGTTTATTTTACCGCTTAAACTCGCTTAATTTAACCCACCAATTGTTTAAATCGCTTTTTTTTGCCTGCCTCCAGAGCGCCTTCGCGCTTTTTGTTTTAAGAAACCGCGGCGCTTTTTTCATAAATTGCGATGCCGCGCGATAACCGCGACCCTGGTACTCTTTTGCCTGGATGAGGCACTCAAGTATATCGGCGTCCCTGGCAATAATGCTTTCCGGGGTCCTCTGTCGCCTGTACTCCCTGCGATTTTCTAATAATTCTTTTTTTATATCAACAGGTAAAGAGCTTACCTGCTCCGCGAATGATTTATCTTCGGCTTTTTGAATATCAAAGTAGCGCGCGGCCATTTTATGCAAATCCGTAATACGCGCCTCGTGCACATCGTTAAACAAGGTCATCAATAATACCTTATACGCTCGTGCCTGTTCCATGCGGGCCAGGAAGAATCCGATCGCGACACATCTGAAGCTGTGATCGGCTACGGATTCGGCATTTTCTATTCCTAAAACTGACCAGCCGGAACGCTTCGTCCTCTTAAGTAGCCCCATCTCGGCGAGAAAATTAACTACGGGCTTAACGGATGTTTTTCTTCTTTTCCGCCTCATGAAAACCCCTTTCGCTGTCTGGAAATCTCATAACAGAAAATAGCCGAGGCAACGCCTACATTAAAAGAAAGCTGTGCCCCCTCCATCGGGATACGCACTTTTAAGTCCAGGTGCTTCTGTAGCCCGTAACGGATCCCCCCGCCCTCAGAGCCCATCACGAGCCCTAGAGGAAAGGGTAAGGAAGTTTCATTTAGAAGAGGGGCGTCAATTTTTGCCTCGGCGCCTACAATCCAAAATCCGTTTTTCTTCATCTTGATTATGACATTAGAAAGGTTGGGCACCATTGTTATGGGAATATGATTCTCGCCACCGGAAGAAACGTGGAGCGCCGCCTCAGTTACCCCGCAGGCATTGAACTGGGGTATGACAACGCCAAAGCCGCCGAAACAGGAAGCGGTGCGGATAATAACGCCGAGGTTCTGCGGGTCATTAATTCTATCCAGAAAGATAAGGGATAGTTTCTTTTTTTGCGCTTGTTGAAACAAGTCGTCGAAGGGAGCGTATCTGAACTTATCGACCTTAGCGACTATCCCTTGGAGGTCCTTAGCGGGTTTTATTTTTTGCAGCTGGCGGGAGGGCTGGCGCTCTAAAAGGATATTCCTTTCCTTTATCAATCTTTCCATGTTCGGAAGGGTTATGTTGTCCTGCAAAAATATTTTCTTTATGCTCGCCGGGTTGGATTTTAGCCTTTCAAAAACTGAAATCCTTCCGTATAAAAGCATGGTCTTTTCTGATTTAGCCATCTACCCTCATTATCCGTCTCCCGCTGTATTTTCTTTATCTGTTTGTTTTAAACAAATGCTTCGTCCTCAGACACACCCTGACCAACATAAGCTACTTACGTACGGTTCCCTCTCGAATCTTGTATCTCTATATATCGCAAATACTTAAGAATAGTTATAAATGTCCCTCAAAGCATGTAAAATCCGCATGTAATAACGCGTCCAACGGTCAGCCGAAAGTCCTCAGAAAAATCTTTTTTTTCATCGTCTGCTATACTATTCCTTAATTTTGTAGTATGCTCCTCTGCCCTTACCAACAAGTTCTATTATGTCTAAAACTAAGAGTTTTTTAATTTCCTTGAGGATGGCCTGACGAGACACTTTGAACATTGCCCTTAAGTCTTTATTTGTAACTTTGTTCCTTTCTCTCATTTTTTCTAAAATCTCTATCTGCTTTTGGCTTAATTCTATCTGTTCTGCTTTCTGTTGCTTGGGCGCAATACCAAGTCTTAAAATTGTTTCTTTAAGCTGAGTTACGGAATATAGAACACCCTCCACGAAATATTCAAGCCATTGCGTAAGATCGCCTTTGCTTTCCTGCACTGTCTTTAAGGCTGTGTAATAAGCGCTTCTATCTCTATCGTAATAATCGTCAAGGGCAAAGAATCTTCTATGGTCGAAACCGGTTCTATACAAAATAAGAGATGCTAGCAACCTTGCGACTCTGCCATTGCCATCAATAAAAGGATGAATTCTGGCTATCTCATAGTGTACAATACCTGCTAGAATTACAGGATTTATATCTTTTATTTTGGCTGAATTTAACCAATCCAAAAACTCTTTTACCAATCCAGGCACAGCTTTTGCATCAGGCGGTTCGTACTCTATTACTTCCTTAATGCTTGTGCCATCAAATACTCTTTTACCCACAAAAACTTGTCTTTTTCTAAAGATGCCGCAATCTTTGGTGTCTTCAAGAACCTCTTTCGTTATCCTATGATGAATATTTAAAAACAGCTCAATAGAAATTGTCTTTTGTTGCGAATATTTAGTTATCGCATCCAAAGCTTGTAAATAGTTTGAAACTTCTTTTTTATCTTTAGCCGTAGCAACAACTTCTTTATGCTCCGAAAGAGCTTTCACTTGTTCAAGCGTAAGCTTATTCCCTTCAATGCTTGTTGAGGAGTGGGCATTGTGTAGGCGGGCTTCTTTTCGTAGCTTCATTTCCCATTTGGGGATTAGCTTAGAATACTCAATGACCCCCCTCCCAGCTGTTATTTGGGAGATCTTATTGAGGACTTTGTCTGTTATTCTATATCTTGGCTTAAATGGCATAGCTATATTATATCAAATGACAACCTAAATGACAACCTAAATGACAACCTTTATTTATATTTATCACAGCCTGATTAGCGCCTCCGCAATCCTTTCCATAGTCCGTCTATAACGCAGCCATCTGACATCCAAAACTGCGAAGGTATACTTTTTTCATAATTCTTTTATTTGATTTAAGTTGTGTTGTTTTATATTTTCTAAAAAGTCCCGTTCATTCATCCAATTATTTCTTAGCTGAAATTTTTATGCTTACTACCGCACTAGAAATCGAATTTATTTCATCTTTGGACATATCCTTAACCGATTCACTAACTACCTTATCCGAACCTATATAATCTAGTAAGCTTATAGCGTCTTCTTTCACAATGGTTATATTATTAAAACCGCTATTCCGTATCTTACTTAAATAATCTTCCTTCTTTAAGGCTCCTGCAATACATCCTGTATACATCTCGGTTGAGTTCAGTATCTTTTCTGGTAAATCTCTTATAAGAACCATATCTGATACCATAAGCCTGCCACCTGGTTTCAATACCCTGAACGCTTCATTGAATACTTTCTGTTTATCGCTTGCCAAGTTTATAACACAGTTGCTTATAACGCAATCGGCAATGTTATTTTCTAGTGGGATATTTTCGATATCTCCAAGCTTAAATTCTACGTTTTTAAATCCTGATTTCTTAACGTTTTTTTTTGCCTTCTTTATCATCTCTTCGGTCATATCGATCCCGATAACTCTGCCCCTATTGCCTACTCTCTTAGCAGCTAAAAAAACATCTATTCCTCCTCCTGATCCAAGATCTACAACTGTCTCTCCTTCCTGTAATGATGCCAAAGCAACGGGATTACCGCACCCCAAGCCCATATCGGACTCTTTGGGGATTAAATCCAGCTCTTCTTTGCTATAACCTATTCTTTGAGAAACTTTAGTTCCCGAACAGCACGAAGTAGTTGTTTCGCAACAACCTTTCTTAGTGCCCTTAGCTATAGATCCATAAATCTTCTTAATAAAATCCTTCATTTCATGACTCCTTAATTCTTATCCACTTACGTACGGTTCCCTATCTGATTTTGTATCTCTATATATTTCCTATACTTATGAATAGCTATATATGTCCCTCAGAGCATGTAAAATCAGTATGTAATAACGCGTCCACCGGTAATCCAAAAGTCCTGATAAATATCTTTTTCATATCAGCTTTATTTATCAAATATATGTTTAGTTTTTAAACATACCCTTACCAACATGAGCATAACCGGCACCTCAATTAATACGCCTACGACAGTCGCTAAAGACGCTCCTGACGATAGTCCAAAAAGTATCGCAGAAGTAGCAATAGCAACTTCAAAATGATTACTTGCTCCGATAAGTGCCGATGGCGCAGCGTCTCTATATGGCAGTTTCAGCCACTTTGCCAATGTATATGTTAAACCGAATATAAGGCAAGTTTGTATAAAGAGAGGAATTGCAATCAAAAATATTATCTGCGGTTGCCTAATAATTAATTCGCCCTTAAGTGAAAACAAAAGGATAAGGGTAATCAACAAAGCCCCGATGGATACCGGTGTCAAGTAATGGATAAATTTTTCCTCAAACCATTTAAACCCATATTTGGCAATAACCCATTTGCGTGAATAGTAACCCAAAAAAAGTGGTAACCCCACATAAATCACAACAGATAAAACAATTGTCTGCCACGGTATGGGCATTTTATTCACGCCTAACAGCCAGCCACCTAAGGGGGCATACAGAAATAACATTGTTAGAGAATTTATAGCCACCATAACAAGGGTGTGGCCATCATTACCTTTAGATAGATGTCCCCAGATGAGAACCATTGCTGTGCAAGGCGCAATACCTAATAATATACATCCGGAAATATAGGATCTGTATAATTCTACCTGCTGTCCCCCTTTGACTACTTCAACCCCTGGAAGCCACCCCTTAAAGAACACTCCTAAAAAGAGACTCGCGATAGCCAACATTGTAAATGGTTTTATGCACCAATTTATAAATAATGTCAGAACAACAGGCTTAGGAGTCTTACCTGCCTTAATGATCTCGGCAAAATCAATCTTTACCATAATAGGATACATCATAAAGAAAAGACATATCGCTATAGGGATAGATACCTGATATATGGAAATCTTATCCAAGGTCAGCGCTACTTCAGGAAACAGCTTGCCAAGTAAAATACCCACACCGATACAACCTATAACCCAAAGTGTAAGGTGCTTCTCAAAAAAACTTAGTTTTCGTTCCTCGTGAACAACTTTTTCCATAACTTATCCACAATGTAGCGCACGTTTAAACGTGCGCTACTGCTACTTTAAGCCCTCCGCTCGATATCACTTAAAGACAAACCCCGTCTGGTTAGACCAGAATAAAAGATCTAAATCCTCCAGAGGAACCTTTATCCTTTCGGAAAAGGCTCTCATCCTGTTTTCGATATCTAAGTAAATCTTTCTACTAAGTGAGGACGGAATTTTCTTTATAACCCTGTATTTCTTTAAATTCCTCAAAATATGTACGTCTAATATAGCTATGTCTTTACCAAGACCTATATTGCGTAAGAAATGACTTGCCTCCTTGTACCCGAACCCTTTTACATTCTTTACAAGCCATTCCCTTGTTTTAAACACATCGCCGTTATTAAACCTGCCTTTTATATCAAATGATCTGTTATCTCTGAAGAGTTTTCTCGCTGCTATAAGATATAAAGTTTTGTTGTTGGGGAATCTAACCCCTTTGAGTTGGGTTTTTATGGCGGATTTCGAACCGTTTAATAGCAATCCTCTTTTTTTTAAATTCTTAACCGCCTTATCGCAAGAAACCGCTTTTGATTGAGGCGTCAATAAGCAAAAACACAATTCTGAAAATATATCCGCTTCTTTGGTTTTATGTAAATTATGAAATTCCTTTAGTCTTTTTTTAATTAGATGTTTTTTTCTATTGTATTTCGAAATTAAATTCTTCACAGTTATCAGAAGCTTGGCTTTAAGGCGGATAATTTTTTTAGGTGGTCTTGTTCTTGCGCAACCAATTCATCAAGCAATCTATGATCGTGTTGTGGCACTACCTTTTTCACCCCCTCATAGAAAATAATGGAATCTTTTTCAAAACCTATGCCCAATCCAATCGCTTCTTTATCGCTTTTTGTATCCTTCGCTACTCGACTGCCTTTGTCTTTTTGCGTAAATACATATTCGTCAGCCAATGTCCTCATATAAGCGAAATATTCACCCGGGAACGCCTCCTGTGGCTCATACTTTTGCACTGAATTTAATATCTTCTGGAAGGTCGCTATATGTTTTTGCTCTTCACCGGCTAAATATTTAAATATATCCTTGGCCTTTTGATTTTTGGATTGACCGATTAGGGTGTTATAAAAATCCCTGCCGTTTTTCTCAATCTGTATTCCTAATTCTACTATTTCACTTCCTGCAAATACGTTCCCCATAAATTACCTCCTACTGTGCAATCTTAATAGTTTTCACAAAGCAACTCATAGTATGCCCGAAGATGAGCGCATGCCGGGCAATCTTTAGGCGCCTCTTTTCCCTCATGAACATATCCACAATTACGGCATTTCCATTTTACTACGGTATCCCTCTTGAACACTTTTTTCTCTTTTACATTTTTGAGTAATTTTCTATACCTTTTTTCGTGCTGTTCCTCCACCTCCGCAATTTCTTTAAACTGCTTTGCTATTTCCTCAAAGCCTTCCTGACGAGCTACATCCTCGGCCTTCTTGTAGAGTTGGGTCCATTCAAGGTTCTCTCCGGCAGCGGCCGCCTCAAGGTTCGCCGCCGTATCCCCTATAACACCCGCCGGATAGCTTGCGGAAATTTCCAACTCTCCGCCCTCTAATAACTTGAAAAACCTCTTAGCATGCTCCTTCTCATTTTCAGCTGTTTCTAAAAATATAGCCGCTATTTGCTCATAGCCGGCTTTTTTTGCCACACCGGCAAAATATGTATAACGGTTCCTTGCCTGAGACTCTCCCGCAAAAGAAGCAAGGAGATTTTTCTCCGTCTTTGTCCCTTTCAGGGTTTTTGTTTTTGTCGCTTTCATATCTTTACCCTCCTCTTTTAATGAGCGCTGGATTTATGTTTGGTAGCCCCAACGGGATTCGAACCCGTGTTTTCAGAATGAGAATCTGATGTCCTAGGCCAGGCTAGACGATGGGGCCATGGTGCGGGAGGGGGGACTCGAACCCCCATAAGCTTGCGCTCACAAGGCCCTCAACCTTGCGTGTCTGCCAATTCCACCACCCCCGCATAAACTATTAAAGAACAAAACATAAAAACCTCTTTTGCGTAAAATAGGAAGAGGTTTTTATGTGTGGTTGCCCAGCCTGGATTCGAACCAGGAAATGATGCTCCAGAGGCATCTGTGTTACCGTTACACTACCGGGCACCGCATTATACTTTGTCTAAGCGCCGGATAACCTTTTCTTTCCCCAAGAGTTCCATCATTTCAAAGAGTCCTGCGCCTACTGTAAGGCCGCTTATGGCTACTCTTGTAGGATGAATAATCTTGGAGGCCTTTATGTCTAATTCCTCGGAAAGTTTACGGCAGATATCTTCTATATTCCTTGCGTCAAATTTTTCGAGCGGCTTTAGGCGTTCTGTGTATTTCTTTATAAGGAGTTTAGATTCTTTTTTTGAAAGATGCTACTTGTATCCCTTCTCGTCAACCTTATATTTATTCTTAAAGAAACACTCCGTAAGACGTAAAAATTCGTCAGAGGTCTTAAAACGTGTTTTATATAATTCTATTATCTTCAACAAATAATCCTTGTCGGTATTCTCATCTATATATTTTTCCTTCAGTAATCTCTTCTTTAGAAGTTCGTAAAGGCCTTGAGCAGATTTTGCTCTTATATATTCGCCATTTATCCACCTCAACTTATCTATGTCAAATGTTGCCTGAACCGTATTTATATCTTTAATATCAAATAGCTTTATTGTCTCCTTTAAACTAATTAATTCGCGCCCGCCTCCGGGAGACCACCCCAAAAGGAGCATATAATTAGACAACGCCTCCGGCAAAAATCCCTGATTTTTATATTCAAATACAGCTACTTCGCCCTGCCTTTTTGAAAGTTTCGAGCCGTCTTTGCCCATCATAAGAGGCATATGAGCGAATTTTGGCGCTTCTATTGACAATGCCTCGTAAAACATTATTTGCTTTGGCGTATTTGATATATGGTCGTCCCCCCTTATAACGTGGGTTATGCCCATATCATTGTCGTCTATTACGCAAGCAAAATTATATGCAGGGGAACCGTCGGACTTTATAAGAACCTGGTCTTTGATTTCGTCTGTATTAAATTCTATCTCCCCGTGAATCAAGTCACTTATTTTTATAATTCTTTCTTTTTTTACCCTGTATATAATCGCGTTACCTTCTCTATATGCGAGGTCCTTTTTTAAAATTCCTTCCGCTGCTTTTTTGTATAACTGGGGCCTCTCAGACTGAAAAAACGGGCCTTCATCCCAATCAATTCCCATCCATTTTAAATCTTCCAGGATTTCATCCAAATATTCCTTCTTAGAACGTTCCCTATCCGTATCTTCTATCCGCAATATGAACTTGCCATCCGTATGTCTGGCATAGAGCCAGTTAAATAGCGCGGTCCTCGCGCTGCCGAGGTGTAAATATCCTGTTGGACTCGGCGCAAATCTAACTCTTACCTTATCAGTCATGACATTTCATAATCAGCGATAAGTCGTAAGTTACCAACTTACTACTTAATACTGTTATACCCTTCTCTAATTGCCTTTTCATTTAAGGGTATCAAATCTTCTTTATTCCGAAAAATAAAAGAAAGCGACTTGACTAATTCCTCTATAGGAAATAACCCTTTTATTCTATTAAAAGCGCCGGCTGCCACCATATTCGCTACCTTTTTATCTCCCAAACTTATAGCAATTTCAGTAAACGGCACTTTTTTCACATTTACATTTTTTAACATCGGAATGTTATCTATTTGAGAACTATCTACCAAGAGAAGCCCTTTTGGTCTAATTCTTTTTGAAAACTTTAGCAATGACGGCTTATTCATAACTATACAAATGGTTGGCCTTGTTACCCTGGGATTTGCGATCTTCCCCTTCTGGATGCGTACCATTGAATGGGCTGTGCCCCCTCTTACCTCAGCGCCGTAAGAGGGCATCCATGTAACATTATAGCCCAAATTCATACCTGTATACGCAAAAAGCCTGCCCATCAACATCATGCCTTGTCCGCCGTAACCGGCGCAAAGTATTTCCTCTTTGATATTAGCGTTCATCCGTTTCCAATCCGTGTCAATCGGCGTCTTTCAATACACCCAGGGGGTAAAACTTTATTATTTCTTCTTCTATTTTTTTGTAAGCGTCCTTTATGGATTTGGCGCCGTAAATGGGGCAGGCAGAAATTACCTCTACCATTGAAAAACCTTTGTTTTCGATTTGAATATTAAAGGCCTTTTTAATTGCCTCTTTTGTTTTTCTGATATTGTCCTGATTGTGAATCGAGGTTCTTTCAATATATTTTACGCCCGGCAAAACAGAAAGCATCTCTGATATTTTCAAAGGAAATCCATCTCGCTCAAGCCTTCTTCCGCGGAGCGAGGTCGCTGTTTTCTGATTTATCATTGTGGTAGGCGCCATCTGGCCCCCTGTCATACCATAAACACCGTTATTTACAAATATAACCGTAATTTTCTCCCCGCGATTTGCCGCATGTATTATTTCAGAAGTCCCGATGGCCGCGAGGTCTCCGTCTCCCTGATAAGTAAAAACTATATTTTCGGGCAAAACCCGCTTTATGCCTGTAGCAACCGCAGGACATCTGCCGTGGGCGACCTCTGTAACATCGAAATTCCAATAATCATATGCAATAACAGCGCACCCCACAGGGGCTATGGCTATTATCTTTTCCCTTATCCCGAGTTCATCAATAACTTCACAAATTATCCTATGCACCATACTATGCCCGCAACCTGCGCAGTAGTGCATTGGCCTATCTATAAGTGATTTTTCTTTATTCATACTATTTTAAAATCTTGTTTGCTATTTTCACAATATCTGATTGTTCGGGTACGCCACCACCCATTCTTCCATGGAAATATACCCTTCTTGAGTCTTCTATGGCAAGCTTTACATCTTCGATCATCTGACCGGCGCTCATTTCAATAACCAAAAACTTTGTCTTGCCTTTATCTAATTTCTTTAATTTGCTATAAGGAAACGGCCAAAGAGAGATTGGCCTGAACATCCCAGCTAATTTGCCATTTTTTCTAAGCTCATCGACCGAGGCGCGTGCAATTCTTGCGCTTGTACCATAGGCTACTAATATAAGTTTGGCATTATCTGTCTTATAGCGCTCGAATCTGATTTCATCCTTTTTCATTTTATCATATTTGGTCTGTAATTCTTTATTCTGGTCTTCGAGGGCACCTTCTCCTAAGAAGAGACTCCTGATTATGCGCGGCTTCCTCCCCTTGCATCCATCTAGCACCCAATCTTTCCTATTAACCGGTGCCTTGGCACTCTGGTGCTGTGATGCCCTTATCAGGATCGGTTCCATCATCTGCCCCAACATACCATCGCCTAAAATCATGACCGGATTTCTGTATCTATCAGCTATATCGAATGCCTCCAGAGTAAAATCGTACATTTCCTGCACGCTTGCAGGCGCAAGTACCGCCATATTATAATCACCGTGGCCTCCGCCTTTTGTTGCTTGAAAATAGTCTGCCTGCGAGGGTGATATGTTGCCAAGGCCCGGACCTCCCCGCATAATATTCACTATTACCACTGGCAATTGGCAACCCGCTAAATAAGATATTCCCTCCTGTTTTAAACTTATTCCTGGGCTGGACGAAGTTGTCATAGCGCGTCGGCCTGTCAAAGAAGCGCCGAATATCATATTTATAGCGGCAAGTTCGCTTTCTGCCTGTATAAAAATACCATTTTCCTCGTCCATTCTCTTTGACATATATGCGGTGAGTTCGTTTTGAGGCGTAATCGGGTAACCCGCGTAAAACCGGCAGCCGGCCTTTATCGCGCCTTCCCCACATGCCTCATTACCTGTAATAAGTATCTTCTTCATTGGTTTCTTCACTTCTCAAACAACTCCATTTTTATGGTTTCGCAAACCTCATCTGCTGTAAGATGATATTTTTTTAACAATTCCTCACGCTTACCGTGCTCTATAAACTCATTCGGTAAACCTATCCTTTTAACTCTAATGCCCTTTATGTTTTCTCTCTCGATAAATTCAAGGATAGCGCTTCCAAATCCGCCGCCACAAACACCTTCTTCAATTGTTACTATTCTTTTTACTTTAGATACGATATCCTCTATCATTTTTCCATCAAGTGGTTTTGCAAATCTCGCATTTATCACATACGCTTCTATTTTGTCCTCGGAAAGTAAATCCGCTATTTTTATAGCGTTAGAAACCATGCTGCCTATCGCGATAATTGCCATATCATTGCCCTGCCTCAAAACCTCGGCCTTTCCCAGCTCTATAGGTTGAAAACTTGAACCCGGTATGCGAGAGAATGTCGAACCCTTTGGATATCTAATCGCAACGGGGCTGTTTAAAGTCAAAGCAAATTCAAGCATTTTTTCTAATTCCATGCCGCCGGAGGGTGCCATTATTGTCAGGTTCGGTATATGAGTTAAATATGCCAAATCAAATGCGCCGTGGTGAGTCGGCCCATCTTCTCCCGCTAAGCCTGCTCTATCAAGGCAGAAAATCACCGGTAAATTTTGCAAACATACATCATGGATTATCTGATCATATCCCCTTTGCAAAAACGTGGAATAAATAGCTACAACGGGCCTTAATCCCGCCCTCGCCAAACCGGCGCTAAAGGTAACTGCGTGTCCTTCTGCTATGCCTACGTCGAAAAATCTATCAGGAAATTCTTTGGAAAATCTTTTAAGACCGGTTCCATCAGGCATAGCTGCCGTAACAGCGGTTATTTTCTCATTATTTCTGGCCAATTCAGTTATTTTCCTTCCAAAAACTTCTGAATACGCTTCCACAGGGTGGGTTTGGGTCTCGACCTTTAGTACTTTTCCTGTTTCCGTATTAAATGGAGATGTGCCGTGAAAATCGCTGGGATTTTCCTCTGCAAATCTATAGCCCTTGCCTTTTTTAGTAATAACGTGGACGATTCTCGGTTCTTCAAGCCGTAATACATTTCTAAAGGTTGATATCAATAAACTAATATTATGGCCGTCTATAGGGCCGAAATATCTAAATCCGAGTTCTTCAAAGAACATGCCGGGCACAAGCAAATTCTTCAACCCTTCTTCTAATTTCCTGGCTGCCCGAAAGGCCTTAAAACCAAAAATAGGTATGCGTTTCAGGACTTTCTGCAAATCTCCCCTTACCCTGTTATATACAGGATTTGTCATAATTCTATTTAGATAACCGCTTAGGGCGCCTACGCTTTTTGATATCGATAATTCATTATCGTTCAACACAATCATTAAATCTTTCCTCATCTGTCCGGCGTGATTCAAGGCCTCAAATGCCATTCCGCCGGCCAGCGAGGCATCTCCTATTACGCTAACCACCTTATAATTTTCTTTGCCGAGACTCCTGGCGCATGCCAATCCAAGTCCTTCAGATATAGAAGTTGAACTGTGTCCCACGGTAAAGCAATCATAAACGCTTTCATCCTTATTCGGAAATCCGCTCAATCCTCCAAGTTGTCTCAGTGTATCGAATTCTTTCAGTCTTCCTGTCAAAATTTTGTGAGCGTATGCTTGGTGTCCGACATCCCACAATATTTTATCCCGTGGGGCCTCCAACAAATAATGAAGGGCTATTATTATTTCAACAGCGCCTAAGCTGGGCGCGATGTGCCCGCCGTTTCTAGAGGTGACTTCGATAATCTTTTCTCTGATCTGTTGGGCTATTGTCGGAAGGTCTTTAATGGGGATCTTCTTTAAATCCAGAGGAGAATGTATGTTTTTTATAGATATATTCATAACTTAGAGCTTAAAACTAACCCATCCGCTATATACCTTAGATTATCGGCCTTTTTACCAAAAATATCAAGGGATGATTTTGCTTTTTTTATCAGGTTTCTTAATTGTATTTTCCTATTATCTAAAAAACGCCCTTTATATTTTTTATCCAGGATATCGTCGTAAATTTGGAAGGCCCTTCCAAAATTTCTTCCGAAACCCCTTAAGCGCTTTATTTTTTTAGAAGACGCCTCTGCTGTTATAGCGCCTGAGGTTAGAGATGCTGAGAAGATAATAGCGGTTTTTAAATCATTTATCTTAGATTCCAGAGATTTAGTCTTTTTTCTATTGGTATATTTAATGTCCAATCCCTGGCCGCCGATTATACCGTTTAAGCCGATTGAACCTGAAATCACTTTAATAAGTCTTATTGAAATGTCTTTATCTTTGATGTTGGAGAGGATTATAAATGCTAAATTTAAAAGGGCGTCGCCGGCTAAAATCGCAATTGCCTCCCCGAATCTTTTGTGGCATGCAGGTTTGCCCCTCCTAAAATCATCGTTATCCATTGAAGGCAGGTCATCGTGTATTAAAGAAAAATTATGAATAAATTCTATTGCGCATGCCGCCGGCAGGGCATTTTGTATTTTCCCGTTGCAGGTTCTCGAGGCCTCCAGAGACAAAATCGGCCTTAGTCTTTTTCCCCCCGGAAATAGCGCATATTCCATTGCTCGAAAAACTTCGCCTTTTGAGGCCCCTTCCTTCCCCAGGTACCTCTTTAGCGCTTTATCTATTATTTGCCTGTCTAAATCTAACTTCCGTTCAAAATTCATTCCGACCCTTCTTCGAAGGTCTCAAGCTTAAGTTTGCCTTCTTTGGATTTTACAAGCAATTCAACCTTCTTTTTTGCTGTCTCCAACTTCTTCTGGCATATTCTCGAAAGTTTTATGCCCTCTTCATACCTCGCCAAAGAATCCTCCAGGGGCAAATCTCCTTTTTCAAGTTCTTCTACTATTTTTTCAAGTTTTTTAAGTGCGTTTTCAAATTTTATCTCTGCCACCTCACACCTCCTTATGACACTTCATCAATTTTGCTTTTGAATTTCCCTTTTCCGAGTGTTGTTTCAACCCGGTCAGCAATCTTTAACAATTTTACATCCTTTATGATAATCCCTTCGGGCAATTTTGTGGTTATGCTATATCCACGGTTTAATATTGCCAGCGGGCTTAGCGTCTCAAGTTTACTTGTAAGTAACTTAAAATTTTCAGCGCACATCTTGAGTATATGGTCTATATTTATGACGAGGTCTTTGCTTAAATCGTCTATCCTCTGTTCGTACTGCGTAACCAGATTTAACGGCTGTCTTAATATGTAGCTCGTCCTTAATCTCGTAAGTTTTTCTGCCAACGCATTAATCCTCCCTAACGCAGCATTTCTTAACCTTGTTAAAGAAGTATTTATAGCGTTAGTCAGGTCTTCTTTTTTTGGAATTACTAATTCTGCCGCAGCAGACGGCGTCGGGGCTCTTTTATCTGCTACAAAATCTGATATCGTATAGTCTATCTCATGGCCGACGGCACTGATAATTGGTATCTCTGAATTATATATAGCCCTTGCGACTACCTCTTCGTTAAACGGCCAGAGGTCCTCTAAGCTACCTCCGCCCCGTCCGACAATCATAACATCTATGTTCTTAAATTCATTAAATTCATTTATTGCATTTGCTATTTCATCTTTCGCGCCTTCGCCCTGCACTTTTACAGGATTTATTATTATCTCGATATTGGAAAATCTTCTTCTTGATATATTAAGAATATCGTAGATTGCTGCGCCTGTGGGGCTGGTTATTATACCTATCCTTGTGGGCAAATAAGGAACGGGAACTTTGTGACCTTCATCAAAAAGGCCTTCTTTTCTCAATTTTTCTTTCAACTGTTCAAACTGTAGCTGTAATGCCCCTATACCCTTGGGTTCGACCTCTTCAACGATTAGTTGATAATTTCCTCTTGCCTCATAAACGCTTATTGAACCAAAACAGATAACTTTCATGCCGTCTTTTAATTTAAATTTTAAGTTCTTATTTGCGCGTCTGAACATCGCGCACTGCAGGGTTGCCTTATTATCGCGGATCGAGAAATATATATGGCCCGATGAATGGAATGTGTAGTTAGAAATCTCCCCCTTTACCCAAACTCGAGAAAACGATTCCTCAAGTGCTACCCGAATATTCCTGGTAATCTCCGAAACCGTGTATATCCGCTTCTCGCCGTTATTCATATGCTTTTCAAATATCTATCTATCGATCGGGCGGCATGCTTGCCGGCGCCCATTGCCTCGATTACAGTTGCCGCACCCGTTACTATATCTCCGCCTGCAAATATATCTTTTACGGAAGTCGCACCTGTGGCATGATCAGCATCTATATTTTTTCTCTTGGTAAGTCTTAAATCTTTTATAGTGGATACCAGTAGAGGATTTGGCCCCTGGCCTATGGCGCATACTACTGTATCAACATCCATTTTAAATTCAGAGCCTTTGATGGGCCGAGGCCTGCGCCGCCCGCTCGAATCGGGTTCGCCCAGTGAATTTCTTAAACATTCCATACCCTTGACCCATCCGTCAGTGTCTCCAAAGACTCTAATTGGATTTGTCAAAAGTTCGAATTTTATACCTTCTTCTTTTGCGTGCTCTATCTCTGCGGCTCTTGCTGGCATTTCAGATTCTCCTCTTCTGTAAACAATAACGACTTCTTCTGCGCCAAGCCGTCTTGCGCATCTTGCGGAATCCACTGCCACATTTCCTGCGCCTATAACAGCCACCTTGTTTCCAATTTTTACGGGTGTGTCGTATTGAGGAAAAAGATAGGCCTTCATAAGATTAATCCTTGTCAGGAACTCATTTGCCGAATAAACGCCGTTTAAGCTCTCGCCTTCTATGCCAAGAAAATAAGGAAGTCCGGCCCCTGTCCCTATAAAAAATGCCTTAAAACCCATTTCTCTTAATCCATCCATACCTACGGACTTACCGATAACGATATTTACCTTCAAATTCACACCTAAAGATTTTATATAATCCACCTCGATATCTATTATATCTTTCGGTAATCTAAAATTCGGAATTCCGTAAACAAGGACGCCGCCGGGTTTGTGAAGCGATTCAAAAATAGTCGCGTCATATCCCATCTTAGCCAAATCCGCTGCACACGTTAGGCCCGCCGGCCCACTGCCGATAATCGCCGCCTTCTTGCCCTTCTTAATCCTTAATTCTTTATTGCTTAAGCCTTTTCTAATTTCCCAATCCGCTGCAAATCTCTCCAGCGCGCCGATATCGATTGCTTTACCCTTTTTGCCAAGCACGCACATTTTCTCGCACTGGTCTTCCTGTGGGCAAACCCTACCGCATACCGCAGGAAGGCTATTTTTTTCCTTCAGTATTTTTGCCGCCTCAGTGAATTTTTTATCTCTTATCGCCTTTATAAATCCGGGTATATCTATTTCAACCGGACAGCCGGAAACGCATAAGGGTTTCTTACAGATAAGACAACGCGAAGCCTCGCTTACTGCCTCTTTTTCGGTGTACCCTAAGGCTACCTCATCAAAATTCTTTATTCTCTCTTTAGACCTTTGCTCTTGCATGATTCCTTTAGCTTTTACACCTACATCTTTTATTATACAAATCGAGGGAGATTTTTTCTTCTTCCTTAAATCTCTTTTGTCTCTTCATAAAACCATCCCAATCAACCAGGTGTCCGTCAAATTCCGGCCCGTCAACGCATGTAAATTTAACCTCTCCGCCTACAGAGACTCTACACGTACCGCACATCCCGGTTGCGTCCACCATGTTCGCATCAAGGGATACAAGCGTCTTTGTATGGTGTTGTTTTGTGAGCTCGCTTACTTTCTTCATCATAATATCGGGCCCTACGCAATAAACTAAATCGAAACCTTCCTTTTTCAGTAATTCTTCCAGAGGGAGCGTAACCAACCCTACTCTACCGTAACTACCGTCATCTGTAGTCACGATAAGTTGTGAGGTTTGTTTACGCAATTCATCTTCTAATATTATCAATTCTTTAGTTTTGGCCCCAATTATTACAGTGATATCGTTTCCATTTCCTTTTGCGTATTCTACTACTGGCAGGATTTCGGCAACCCCAACCCCGCCTCCTACAAAAAGAACCTTTCCGACTTTCCCGAAGTCTGTTTGCTTGCCAAGAGGGCCTATCAAATCACAAATCGTGTCTTGGGCCTTTAATAACACCAGTTCTTTCGTTGTCTTTCCCACTTCTTGAACTATAATTGTAATAATGCCTTTTTTGGGATTTTTATTTACTATGGTAAGGGGGATTCTTTCGTTTATCTCTCTTGTATGCAAAACAACAAATTGCCCTGCCCTGGCTTCCTTTGCAATCAAGGGTGCCTCTATATCAAAGAGGGTCGTAACCGAATTCAACCTGACTTTATTGACTATTTTGAATGCCATGTTTCTACAACCTGACTTCTATCCTCTCTATAGAATTTGCTTCTCCTGTTTTTTCATCTACATCAATAACTACGCCGTTGAGGCGCACATCGGATTCTGCCATTTCAAAACGAGCCGGCATTTGTGTTATAAAGCGGGTTAGAATCTGCTCTTTCTTTCTTCCTATAACTCCGTCAAAAGGACCTGTCATCCCGCAATCTGTTATATAGGCAGTTTTATTCGGTAAAATCTTCTCATCTGCGGTTTGAACATGGGTATGAGTCCCGATCACAGCGCTTACCTTTCCATCCAAATGCCACCCCAGAGCAATCTTTTCACTTGTCGCCTCAGCGTGAACATCCACAATAATAATGGATGTCTTTTGCTTCAGCTTCTTTACTTCTTCTCCGGAGGCCTTAAACGGGCACTCTATAGGTTGCATAAAAACCCTGCCGGAGAGGTTTATTACGGCTATCTTAATACCGATTTTTGATTCTACTATAGTAGAACCCGAACCAGGAACTCCTTTCGGATAGTTTAAGGCTCTCAATAAATTTTTAGAACTTTGGATATAATCTACAATCTCTCTTTTTTTCCATATATGGTCGCCGCTTGTAACTACATCAATCCCATACGAAAGAAGCTCTTCGCAAATGGAAGGGGTGATTCCGCTTCCTCCGGCTGCATTCTCTCCGTTCGCAATTACAAATTCTATTGCCTTCTTTTTGACTATCTTAGGTAACAACTTCTTTATTGCCTCTCTTCCGGGCCGGCCGACTATATCACCAATAAATAAGACCTGCATATAAGCCTCTCTAGTTTTAAGTAGTAAGTGGTAAGTTTGTGTCAACATGAAATCTTATTAGTTACGACTTACCGCTTACAACTTATTTAGCGTATTCTATCGCTCTCGTTTCCCTTATAACCGTTACTTTAATCTGCCCCGGATAATCCAATCCTTCTTCTATTTTTTTCTTTATATCCCTTGCCAGTACCGTTGCCTGAGCATCATCTATGCGGTCAGGATAGACAATTATGCGAATCTCTCTGCCGGCTTGAATGGCATATGCCTTTTCAACGCCCGGTAGGGAAACAGCTATCCCTTCTAATTTCTGTAATCTTTTTACATAAGCTTCTAGTGTTTCTCTTCTGGCGCCCGGTCTTGTCGCGCTTATAGCATCTGCCGCCTGCACCAAAACAGCCAGAAGTGTCCTCGGCTCTATATCATTATGGTGCGCCTCTATGGCATGAATTATTGTTTCTGACTCGTTGTATTTTTTAGCGAGGTCCGAACCGATC
>SDBT01007076.1_pt1 | contig 18510 bp, 12 predicted proteins | sample 2277101 | NCBI WGS metagenome assembly SDBT01 (sample SAMN10404973, study PRJNA504765) | marine sediment metagenome | isolation source: marine sediment core GS10_PC15, 103 cmbsf | place: Arctic Ocean: Southern Knipovich Ridge | collected 2010
CAGTAAGCCACTTAATGTTTTAGTGCATGTTGTTCCGTTCCAAGTGGCTTCATCCCAAGAAGCTCCGTCATCAGTTGTGTATTTGCAACCATTAACTCCGCTTCCACCAGCATCTGTTATTCCAGCGCTTATTGTTACAGAAGGCATAGTGTACTGGTCCATTAGTCCTGTTGTTGGGGTTACGTCAACTGTTTCAACAACTGGCACAATTTCATCAACTTGTATTTTCTCGCTTCCTTCGTTGCTATTGCCAGCGTTGTCTGTAACCTTCCAGCATGCGGTTGAATGAGTGCTTACTATTACTGCACCTGTATACTGGTCAGTAGGGACACAGTTTCCATTTTTTGGCACAATTGTCAGATAATCTTCTCCTGAGTCGCAATCGCTTCCGCCTAGGTCTGTGCAACTTAATTCAATTGAGGCATCAGAGTTTTGCCAGTTTGCTGGAACTCCACTCAATGAGCCCTCTGGATTTGTTTCATCAACTTTGAATTCTGTTGGTTCATCACTAAAGTCTTCGTTTCCTGCATTGTCTTTTGCATAGGAGCAGACCCATGAATGCTGTGAAATTATTTGTGGGCTTGCTTTATCATAACTTCCTACAGTATTTAGGCAGGTTTCAATTTCTGTTGTTGAAATATATAATTTTTTACTGCTTTCGTCGCAGCCGCTTAATTCTTCTTGGTCTGAGCAGGTTACAGTTGCTGTTGCAGTAGAGTTCTGCCAACTTGGCGCGTCATCAACAACTCCGGCTGTTGGATTGCTCTCGTCTATCATAACAGTGTATGAGCCAATCAAAGACAGGTTGCTTGCATTATCCTCGGCTTGGTATTCTGTAATTGTGGTGCCTTCAGAATAATTAATTTCGTAAGGGGATGATCCCAAGATTGTTCCAGAAGCAAGGTCACATCCAATGCTTTCGCAGTACTTTACCTCTTTTATTCCGCTATCTCCTGTGTCTTGTGGGTTCAATGTGACTGTTTGATCTGAATTCACCCATATTCCGTCCTCGGCATAATCATCTGTTATTGTTGGCTCAATTATGTCAACCTTAAATTCAGTTGGAGCGCTTACACTCGCGTTCCCTACATTGTCTTCCGCGTACGCGCAAGCCCACTTGTGAGCTATAACGCCTACCATTTCTCCAGAAGCATATCCCTCTTCTGGGCAGCTTACTGGGTCTTCATCATAAAATTCATATGCATAGCTTGCTTCTTTGCAACCACTTCCAGTTGTCTCTATGCATTCAACTGTCATTGTTGCGCTCTTTTGCCAATCTGCTGGTGCGCCATCTACCGATACAATTGGTGCTATTGTATCTGGAGTTACTCCAACAGCTGTTCCAATGCCTACATTATCAACTCCGTCTGTCGCTTGCATATTTATAGACGTGGCTGATGCTGTATTAACTTCCGTTGCGCTGCATGTTCCGGAATCATAGTCTGCTCCAATCCAGTTTTCTCCTCCATCAACTGTATACTTGCATGAAATTGCTTCGGAGCCTGTATCAGTTACTGGCGTAGCAGTAATGTCTGAAACACCTGAAACATAGATTCCGATGTGTGGCTCTATATTAATCGGTCCTATTTGCGGATTAGATTTGTCTATCTTGACAACATTTGAGGTTTTAATTGTTTCAGGATTTCCAACGCTGTCTCTTGAATAATATTTTATTCTTTGCTCGCATACTGAATCTTCTGGACAGGTTACTGTTACTGATATTCCTTCCAACTCGCTATCAGTGTATGTTACCATATCTGTTTCAAACAGTATTCCTGTAGTGTCCCAAAATTCCCAACTTCCATCGCCTGGATATGGGTCTGGTAATGCTGCTGTTGGCACCAACCAAATCTTTGCTCCACTGCAATTTTCGTAATCATCAAAACCATTACTGTTATCGCAATAATTTGGATCTGGATCAATATTCCAATCATCACCATCAGGTAAATTCATGTTCAACTCAACACTACCTGTTGTTAACGGAACAAGTCCTTCTCCATCTGTAGTGAATTCTGCTATCAATTTGCCTGGATTATTTCCACCCCAGTCCTCAAACCTTTCTGGCTTATCTGCGTAGTATATCAATGAGTACTTTGTAGTTGGTAATAATCTATTAGTAGGTGTTCCAAATACTTCAAATTCGTAGTTAAATGTAGGACCCACTGTATCAAAAGTTAGTACTGCTTTCTTTCCATTAGCAGTATTAGATACCCAATTGATTTTGTCTTCAAGTACCAAAGTTGTTTTTCCTTCTTGAATTGGATCACATGGTGCTTCTCCTTCGTCGTATACGCAGTACCCTGTAGAAACAACTCCTGAACCGGTGCTGTCGTCTGGAGTTAATGTTATTGTTTGGTCTTCAGCATGCCAGTCTGTATCCGAGTAATCTGTTGTGATTGGCTTTTGCTTGTCAATGTTAAAAGTTTCGCTTTCCTTTGCATCTTCCTGGTTTTCAAGATCGTCTGTTGAGTAGTAGCATACTTTTTTCTGGCAGACTTGTCCTACAGAACATTCTACTGTTCCGCTTTCTCCTGGAGTGTATCCATCTCCTGGGCAGGTGTCTCCTGCATTTATAATCTTATAATATGTTTCTTTGCATTCTGAACTTGCGTCAGTACAATCTAATGTGAAAGAAACATTGTTGCTTTCCCAGTCAGACCCGTCTGGAAGTATGGCTGTTATAGGAGCCGTACCGTCTACTGTGGTAGTTTGAGTTTCATTAAGGTTCGTTCCAAATTCTATATCTCCAGTATAAATACCCCAAACATATACATCATCTGAACCAGCAGATTTGGCATTGAATGTAACAGTAGCTGGTTCTGCTTGTGGTTCAATTACATCATCTGAACCGATTAGGGTAAAACATGACACTTTAGTTTCAGTATCTTCGCCTTCAATCCAATTTTTTGGGCAAACTAGATTGTCTTCTATGGAAAAACCAGTTTCTGGTGCTCTAATTTCGATAAAGTAAATTGCATAAGATCCATTATTGGTTATTTCAACTGTATAAGTCTCTGAGAAATTTTGGGTTGTCAAATCTGGGTCAAGAACAACTGTGGTGTCGGGCTCAAGTACTATTGCGCTTGCCGAAACGGCTAGTGAGAGTATGCAGAGGAATAGGAGCAGATATTTGGTATATGAAAAGAATCCTTCACCCCGAGAAGTTGTTTGTGTTGTTGTTTTTGTTGAATTAGAAAATAATATGTGCTTCAGCATACTCATTTTTACTCCACGCTCCCACGCTTTTTAGCAAAAAATATTTTTCGCCATTCTTATTTGGGGTTTCCTTCTTAAATACCTTTTCTTTTAGTCAAGAATTATGTTGAAGTTTTTGTGAGGGAAAAAATTATGTTGAAGTGCAAGGTTTCGTTTTCTGAAACCGGTAAAGCCCATTTCTGAAACCATTGGCGTGTTTTTTGAAACCCTGGCAAGGCCATACAAAGCAAAAATCTAAAAGTAATCTTTTTCGGTTACAGCGTTAGCTTTAAATGGTTTTAGTTAACTAATTAATTGTAGGAAGGGGTAAATGTTTTTTATGTCTTTGAACATTGAAAAAAATTATTTGAATGAAAAATTTCTTGAAAAGCTTTCTCCATTGCAGCAAAAAATTCTGCTTGAACTTGCTGATGGACCCTTAACTTTGAGTGATTTAAGTAACAAAACAGGTTCCAGTGTTTATACTATTGGAAAGCAATTGAGTCTTTTGCAGATGAGGGCTGGTTATAATCCTTTGAAAAGCAAGGGAATTTCAAAGCCTTTGGTGAAAAAGCAAAAGGAAGTTGGAATTAAAACTACTTATTTTATTGTTCCTGGCTTGTAAGAGTAAAAAGGATACTACTGAGATAGTCTTTATTTTCTTATTATATAAAGATATTTATACTAGTTTTGCTTTCTATATCTTATATGCCTTTGGAGTTTATTACAGGATTAATCCTTGGTTTGATTGATTTAATCAGGCTTTCTTTAATTGTGGCAATTCCTGTTTTTTTTGTTGTTCTGGTAGGGCAATTGCTTGGTAAAAAGATTGAAGCGAAGTTTGAGCAAAGCTGGATTGTTTCTGCCTTTATTACTACTTTTATTGTATTGCTTCCGATTGTTTTTTTGGCTTATTTGATTCCTTATGCTTTGGGTTATTTTGCAAGTCCTTTTGCAGGAATGCCTTTGCCTGAATTTATGCAGCTTACTGTAATTGATTATGCAATGATGGTAATTTTAACAATTATAAAAAATGTAATTACTGCGTTTATTTTTGCAGTGCTGTTAATGCCTTTGCTTTTCTTTGCTGCTTTTGTGGATGAAAAATTCAAGGAAAAAACAAAATTGCCAGAGTTTGCAAATTTATTCATTGCAATTTTCCTAACCGCTTTTGCTGCTTGGATAATTCTTCTTTTTATTTTTCCATGGATTTATGCAGCAATTTTTGAACTTTTATGGTGGGGTCTATGAAGACAAAGTTACTAAAAAAAGAATTTCAAAAATTTTCATGCATTTTGCTAATTGCATTAATGTTAAACCTTACTCTTAGTCCGGCTTTTGGAGAAGAGCTTCCTTCAACAATAACAGCTGAAGGCGATGCATTGCCTGTGGGAACAGATGTTGGCATACCAAAAGTAATTGATAATCCAATAGATGTTGAATTTGCTTGTTTTTCTCCTGAAAATGAAAGATATACTGGAGAAAACACTTTGCTTCCAAATGAGGTTGCAAAGCTTAAGAGAAAAACCGAGGTTGAAAATCCTGGTTTTAGTATTGATAATATTAATAGTGGCAGGGGGCAAAATGAAGATAGGGAATTGCTTAAAAATGATGTAATTGTGCAGGAAACAGTTGATGGTGAAGCAATTGTAAACGAACTGCCTGCAGGCAAAATGGATATTGGAGAAATTTCTCCATGGTTTAATAAATGGTTTTCTGGTCCTTTTGCTTTTGGAATAAGTCTTGATGATACAATAAGATTAGGACAGTGCAGGGATTTGCCAAGGCTTGTGGCAGAAGAAAGAGGCTGTCCTATACTTGGTAAACAGCTTTCTTACAGAAACAGCGGTGAAGGAATTGTTAACAATGTTAAAACAGTTTGGGATGATTTTGCAGACTGGATAACTCCTGACGGAATTTTTGAAGGTACCGGTCAGTATACAGAAGAACAGCTTGAAAATGTTCAGATGAATATTTCTTCAAACACTGATCCTGAAACACTTCAGGCAAAATATATCCAAAAAGAGGTTAAGCAAATTCCAAACAGTGTGCTTGCAGAAGAAATTGAAGCAAGCATGAAAACAGCTGGTAACAGTTCTGAAAGTCTGATTAGCATTTACAGCATGTTTGACAAATATTACAACAGTTGGTTTTCAACAGAAATGGTTGTTTCAGTTTTTGGACCAACCCTTGTTGGAACTGCAAAAAAGTATGCCGGCTGGTTAAAGCGAAGGGGTCTTGCTTTTGATACAACTGACAGCAAAATTATGCAATGGTTTAGAAGAACCTTTTACGAACCAGGTGGTGTTTTGGGAGAAGCAAGGCTTAAAAGAATGGTTACGAGAACTGACCGATATGGTTTTGGAGATGCCTGGACAAAAGGAATTGAAGCAACAGGTGATTGGGATTCAGGTTATGCTTTTATTAAAGGCGGAAGTTTTAGGAAAAGTATAAACGACTGGTCAAAGCCAGGTGGTTACCTTGAAGAAATGACTGACCCGATTCAAAGAGGAGAATTTTTCAAACAAATAAGTGACCTAAGAGCTTATGCTCATACAAACAAAGCAATATGGCAGCAAAAGGCAGATGCTTACAAGGCAGCTTTAAATGCTGCTGGTGATGCAGGTGCAAGCAGTCCGCAGGCAAAAGCAGCTCTTATGGATTGGGCGCAAACTAATGCAGATCTTATGCTTAAAGCAGATGGCAAAATTTTAAGACTTGATGCAACAGAGTTATGGGTTAAGGAAGAGGTCACAGGTCTTTACACCAATGCACTAAAATACAAGAACACTGGTGGTTTTGTTAGCATTGTAGGAGACAGTAAGCCGCCTGCCAAAATGCAGCAGGGATTTATAAATACAGTTACTGGTGAATCAGGTGCCTGGGGTGATGATGCTTTTGAATTTGCAACTCAGGGTAAAATGCTTGAAATATATAAAGTTGATAAAGCCGGTGAATTACTTGATACTGTTCCTGTAGAGGATTTACAAAAGGGCTTTTCAAGATATGTCAAAAAGGCAGCAATGACTGAAAAAGGTGAACTGATTGAAATTAATGAATCGACAATTCCTTATATTATGAAAGAGTCTCCTACAGGAAAAGTAGATATTTATACTTCAAATTGGAAGCTTGATCATCTTGAGACTCCTGAAATGTATGCAAAAAGGCTGGTTGATTTAAGGTCTGACAGAATTATGAACACAATGTCAATCAATATGGACAGGCTTTACAATACACTTATTGAAAAGAATTTTGCAGGACAAAGCAGAAGATATTACAGTGTGCTTGACAAAATGTTTGCACAAGAGCAGGAATTGATTAAAAGCTATTTGGGAAGCGTTAAGGGTGCATTAGAGTGGACACTCAAGCCATATCTTTACTGGGGTGGCAAAAGAGCTTTTGGCTTTGAAGGATTGTCAGCCTTTATGCTTCCTGATGAATGGATTGAGGTTGAACTTTATACAGAGGACGAAACAATTTTTGACGATGCTTACATTGATGTATTTGCACAGCATGGAAGTGACGAAGGAGAAATTTTTATACAGGTTTTGAACAAGTTGCCGTGGAAAGCAGTATTAAATTATGCAACTGAAAAAATTGCTCCAAGTTCTATAGACCAGGCCTATGACAATTGGACAAGTCCTTCCGGAGGATGGAGAAGAGGTGTTGAAAATATTGCATACTTTACTTCAACAAGAGATGATTGTGCAACCTGCGGAGTAACTCTTGTTCCAATAGTTCTTTCACAGGAAGAGCTTTCAAGTCTTGAAAACGAAGGTCGTGGTAGAGCAGTAATTGCATTTAATGTAGAACAGGATATGAAATCATATTTTGTTGAAGACATTATTGATGACGATGTTGCAGAAGACGGGACAACTCTTATTGCATTTGCACATCATACAAACATAAGCGGAGAGTCTATGGATCAGGTAGGGCAGGAAGCAAGCGACATAGATCTTGTTAAAGCAAGAAAGGATGGCGAAACCTGTGCTGACGTAGTAAAAGACATGGGTCTTGGTTTTTTGGGAGACGATCCTCAAAGAATTGGAGCATTGCTTGCTGTTAGTGAAAGTGCCGGTTATTTCCTTTTTATTGGAGTTGGTCTTGTTGGTTCTGCTCTGCAACAAACTCTTTTGGCTCCAAAGTTACAGGATTGTGTTGACGATATTGAGGGCTATTATCTTCACGTGTATTCGCCATATGATTCTTCAAAGGAAGGACAGAAAACTCCAAATGCAAATGCAAGCAAGAATGCAATTAACATAATTCAAAACATCGACGACCTTGTGCGCGGAAGTCCTGTGCAGGAAAGAGATGATGACGATGATGACGACGGCCCTCCTGTTGACAATAAAGGACAGCCATATACTTCAACTTCAATTTCTGAAGAAGATGCAGATGACCGGCCTATTTATGAAAGAATTTGGAATCAGGATGAAACAGAGGGCAAAAGTGTTGTAGAGCTTGCAAAAGAAAAGATGATAAACACAAGTGAAATGCTGAGTCAAAAGACTCAGTCTGCTGCATTGCTTCAGATTGATTTTGAAACAAAGGGTGAAACTCATGGTGTTGCATTTTTTGAAAAAATGTTTTTCTTTTGGTTTAAGGGAAATACCCAACCTGCAGTTTATGACAATCATAGTGTATCTATACTTGAAGATGATGACAAGGATGTTGCAGTAATTGTTGACAAGAAAGACGGGTCAATTTCTGTAAAACAGGAAGGAAAGCCTGCTGAAAAAGTTATTTCAAGTGAAGACCATGTAAGAATGTCAGGTCCTGATGGAAGAGTTCCTGCAGAAGTAATTCCTCAGAGGATTGGCCGTGTTGTTTTGCCAACAGGTCCTGCAATTGAATTGTTTGAAATGGATTGGCAGGGAAACTTTAAGGTTTTGGACCAAAGGATTTTGGATTGTATCAGGCAAAATGTTTTGGAACAAACAGGGGTTCCATTAACAACCTTGGATATTACTGAAGCATTTGGAAGAGCTGAAGCAATTGTAACCGACAGGTATCCAAGTATTACTACAAGTAAAAGCGAAAAAAGCATTATTGCAAACGGAAGCCCGCGTGAAATAGTTTACGGACCAAGTGCTCGTGTTGTGGTAATGACTGATATGAATACTACTCTTTTGAACGGAAGGGCAATTCCTGTAGGGGATATGGTTTCAGTACAGTTCAAGAATGGTGTAATTCTTTACAAGCCTGCTTCAGGAGGCAATCCTGCAGAGCTTTTGATTTGGTTAAGGTATCATGAAAGAAGCATTTTGAGACCAAGTCAGGTAAATGGCTTAAAGGCAATACTTGACCAAGTAATAAATGCTGAAACAGGCTGCCCTGAACCTGCAATAAACCTTGAGGCAATTCCAAACCTTGACGCAGGGGACAGAAGTCAGACAACTGAAAGGGTTACAAATTTCAATACTGCAATAGAAAAAATGGGCCCGTTCCAAATATTTGACACAGACCGTCACAGGTTTGTTTTTTACAGCGAAAAAACAAGCAATACCTGTAATGTACAGGATGAAGGCTGCTGCCAGGATCGTGTTTCAATAATTGACAAACAGACCGGTGAAATTTATGACCAGGCAATTGTTGGAGATATAGAACAAACTCCTGAAGGAATAGAGTTTAAAACAGACGATGGAAAAAATCACACACTTGACTTTTCTGCAGATAATGGCGTTCCAAAAATAACTTATAATGACATGGCTCCTGAAACACTTACAATGGCAAGAGGTCCAAACGGTGCCTTTTGGTATGACCCTGAAACCGAGCTTTGGAGTCCTTACAATGCACAGCTTTTACCATTGCTTGAAGCCTTTAAGACAAGTGGCTTTGACACAAGACACAGGGAAGACTGTAGTTCAAGCACTCTTCCAGGTGGCAATACAATGAATGTAAATGTCGGAGGCTCTGCTGAAACACCTTTTAATTTGCCAAGCTTGCCTTCAGCACCGCTTGAAATGCTGCTCTTTATCTTAACCCTAATGGCAGTGATTTGTGTTGCTAGAATTGGAATTGAAAAAAGGCTTAAGAGGTGAAGTCTTTTGAAAGACGATGCACAATTTCTTCTCTTTCTTGCAGTTCAATCAGGCGGATTGCATTCTGTTCTTAAAACTTCAACTGCAAAAATTTCCAAAGAACTCCTGATAAGCCAGCAAACAGTTTCAAGAAAGCTAAGGGAACTCAAAAAGCAGGAGCTTATTTCAATGGACGCTTCGCCAACAGGCTGCAATATTTCTTTGACAAATGACGGAATTGAATTGCTTCGCTTTCAATTTTTTGCTTTGCAAAAACTTTTTCAACAAAGCAAAAGCAAGGTCTTGCATGGCAAAGTAAAAATTGGTCTGGGAGAAGGACGTTACTATGTAAGCATGCCATTTTATTTAAAACAATTCAAAAAACTCATTGGCTTCAAGCCATTTTTTGGAACACTTAACCTTGAAGTTGATCATGCAGAGCTTGCTGGTTTTGTTTCGTCCCTTCCTTCTATTGAAATTTTCGGTTTTGAAACAGAGGAAAGAAGTTTTGGAAAAATCAGAGCATTTAAGGTATTGATTGAGGGCAAACAACCTGCAGCAATAATTTTTCCTGAAAGAACAGCTCACAAAAAGAACGAGGTTGAAATAATTGCTTCAATAAATCTTAGAAAAAAATTCGGATTAAAAGAAGGAAGCAAGGTAAGTGTTTCAAGGGTTTAAGAAAGTAATGAAGATAGGAATCATTATTTATATATTTTTGGCTTTTTTCCATTCATTTCCAGACCAAAATCAATTATTACTTCGGTTGATGTTTGCATAAACTTTAGTTCTGCTGCCTGCACTTCTTTTTTGTATCTTTTAAGGTATCTGTTTCTGTTTTCTAAAGTTATTGTCTTGGAGTCAACTGCATTTTTAAGTTTTTCAAATGCCATTTTTGATTCTGTTTCATATTCAAAGCTCATTTTTGTTACTACTGGAGAATATTTTTCGTTAAGGTATTTAACCCGCTTGTAATTCTTTTTGTCTCTTTTGAATTTTATCCATCCGGCTCCATATTTATTTGCCACATTTTTTTTGCTTAAAAAAATCGAGTCTCCAAGCTGTAATGGGTGCCATAGAAGCCATTTAGTGTCAAGAATGTGTCTCAAATTTTTTTCCAATTTGCCTGCCCTAAAATCTCCTTTAGTTTTTGGCAAGACATTTTCTTTTATTTTTGGCCATCTTGAAATTTTTCCAGGTTTTTCTATTCCAATTATAAGTCCGCTTTCATTTTCTCTATTTTGCATTTGGTTTTTTAGTTGTTCTAACATTGTTTCCAAATCAAAGAACTGTTTTTCCTCAACAGGTCTTGGTTCAGGTCTTATTCTTCTTCTTTCAGCATGTACTGGCATTTTTTTCCCTCTGATTATTTATTTAATTAATTTTGTGTCTTTCCAGATTTTTAAGCCTTTGCCCATTGCAAAAATTTGATAAAATAGGTTAGGTATACATTGGGGTATGGGTTTCGGTTTCAAACTTTTTAACTTCGCCATTTGCCTGTTTTAGTTGTTTTAAGTGTTCAAGCAATGCCTTTTCTGTTGCTTTTGCTTCTTTTTTCAATGGAGCAGTGTCAATTTCAAATGCAAACATTTCGTTAAGTTTTTCAATCAAGGCAGCGCTTGCTTTATAATCTGCTGCAATTTGTACATTTCCCAAAATGCTGAATGCTTCCAAAGAACGGTCTTTGAATTCAAGCATCATTAGTGCGGTTATTCCGCTTGTAATGCCCTCTTTTATTATTTCTATATTGTATTTTTCAAGCATTTTTTTGCTTTTTTCATCAGAGGCAATTCCGTAAATTGTTTGTCTTCCTTCTTTCTTTGGCAAGGCTCTTATTCCGCTTAAAGAAATCACTCTTCCGATTTTCTTTTTTTGAATCCAGTCAGCAATTCCTTTGCTCATTCTGTCAGTAAAAATCTGTGGCACAATTTGTTCTGATACAAGAAGAACTATTTTGTATTTGTCATTTACATAAATTCTGCTTGGATGAATTGGTAATCCATTATGCACTCTTATGATTGGTACAAATGTTTCTGAAACAATGTATCCTGCTTCCCTGCAGTTAATTTTTTCACTTAAGTATTTTACTGCAATTGTTCCAACAAGACCCATTCCTGGAAATCCTTCAATAAGAGTATAGCCTGCAATATTAAGCGGCTTTGTTTCAACAAAATTTATAAGCGGCTTGTTTTCCAATTTAATTCACCTTCAAGAATAAAAAGAATTAAGTTCTTAATAAACCTTTATATCTGTGTGCTTTAAACAAAAATTGGTTTTGAGAGCCGGAATTTCAAACAATTTTGGCAAAACACCTATTTTTTATTCTCTTTCCTTTTGAATACTTTTGAATATACCAAAAAAGGCAGATCTTGAAAAATTGCTTGAAAAGAATAAGGTTTTGCCGCAAGGAAAAATTTGCCACAGGCAGTTTGACAAATTGGAGTTTTAAAAATGTTTGAAAATTCAGAAAATTTGTTTGCTTCAAAAAACTGGCTTTCCTGTTGGGAAAAACATTGCTTAATTGGAAAGACCAAAACAATTAATTTTGGTGAAAAGAAACTTGGATTAGAGCTGCTTGAAAGAAAGATTGGTTTTGCAGGCTTTTCTTTTCTTGAATTGCTTGGTCAACAATACGGCTATGGCCAATTTGGTTCAAACGAAGACAAAAATTTTTTGCCAGAAATATTTTCCCAAAAAACAGATTGTATTTATTTCAAACACTTGCCGGAAAATGAACCATTGTTTAAAGAGGCCAAAAACCTTTCCAAAAAAAACGGTTTGATGTTTTCTATCCTAAAGGAAGAGCCTTGTTTTGTTTTAAAGCCCGGCAAGAGTTTTGAACAATATATTGGTTCTTTTAACAGGGAAAGAAGAAAGAAATTCAAAAGAGACTTAAAGAAAGCAAGCTTTCTTGAACCAAGTGTTGTTTTAGGCTGTAGTGATAAAGAATTTTCCTCTTTGTTTAACGGTTTTGTTGAATTGCATTTGTTGAGTGTTCATGCAAAAGGTCAGGGCAGTGTTTTTGATTTTAAGAAATACAGGGAATTTTTTAAAGATGTCTTTTTTAATGCCAACAAGCAAAACAACCTGGTTTTTGTTTGCCTTAAAGACCAAGGAAAGTTAGTTGGAGTGCTTGCAGGCCTGATTCACAAAAACACTTTTTATTTTATGAACATGGGCTACAAGCCAAAACTAAAGAATGTAAGCATTGGAAATGTTTTGGTGCTGAATTCAATCCTCTACTGTTGCGAGAACGGAATAGAAACGTTTGACATGCTTGCCGGAGGAAAGGCATACAAAACAAGTTTTGGGGCAAAAGAGGTTTTGGGAAACAGTTTCCTTGCAGCTAAGCCGTTTTGTTTTGCAATGATTTCTTTAAAGAGGCTTGCAAAGCGTTTTTTGGGGGCAATTTCTTGAAAAAAATAAAGGTTTTGAAGGCAGGTTTTTTTGACATTGTTTCCTTTGCAAGCTTTTCATACAATGCAAGGAAGGATGTTTTTTTTGACCCCTTGTGTTACAGGTTTCCTATTTCTGTTCTTTTCTTTTTAAAAAGGCTTTTTAGAGGGGAAGAAATTTACCAGGCTTTTTATAATGAAAGCCCTTGCGGCATAGCCTGGGTTACTTCAAATCACTTAGCAAGTTTTTATGTTCTTAAAAAATTCAGGGGTCTTGGAATTGGAAGTGTTTTCCTGAAAGAAATTTTAAAGAACAAACAAAAGGGTTTTTGGTCAGAAACAACAAACAATTATATGAAGAAAGTTTTTGCAAAAAACGGGATGAAGTTTGTGAAAGGCAAACGTTACGAACTTTCCTAAAAGCGTTATAAACCTGCCTAAAAAAAGCCTTTTGTCTGCTTTGTGAAAAAGCATTTACCGCAATCTTTTTTGGCTCAAGTTTTTTTTGTGGCGCTTGACAGAGGCAAGAATTGTTCCTGCAATATGCTTTGCCCTGTGTTTTTTTCCAAAAGGACTAGCCTTTTCAACTGTGTCATACAGGAAACCTGAGAACAGCTTTTTACCCTGATTAAGTTCCAGTAGATTGATTTGCCCCTGCATTGTGTCTGTGAAGAATTCTTTTCCATGCATTACTATCCTAAAGCAGGCATCTTTTGGGGCATTTGATTTTACCATTAGCCTGTCGTCAGATAATTCTGCTGAAAAGCTGCTTTGCATCCTTTGCTTCCACCATTTTGCAAACTCAAAATAGTTTGTTACCCAAATGTTTTTGCTTTTTACTGTGTCCAATATTTTTTCAATTACTTTTGGAAACCTTCCGATTTCCTTAAATGGGTGGCTGTATAGCATTATTGGAATGTTGGCTTTTTCGTTTCTGTCAATTACTGAGGCAAAGTATTTGCCAAGGTCTTCTTCGTTGAAGTCAAGTTGTTTCAGCAATGCAATTCCAACAGGATGTACCGGAATAAAGAGTGTTGTTGCCTTTTGCTTGTTAACAATCGGGTAGAATGGAAGGTTGTCGTTGTCAAGCGAGAACGCAATCTCAAACAGGTATTTGTTTTTTCCAACGGCTTTTGCAATTCCACTACCCCACACACCGTTTGGTGCAGAGAAGGCTTTTGGGTTAATCCCAAATTCCTTGAGCTTTTTGTCGCCCTCGATTACATTACAGAAAGCCCTGGTTTGGTCATCCCAGTAATTGTGTTCAAAGCCATGCTGGCCGACAAATTTCTGTCTTAAGACAAGTTCTATTATGCGTTGGTTTTCTACATTTTCCGCCGCCTTAATGTTTAGAAACCAGACAGGCTCAAAAGCAAGACTGTTAAACAATTCAATTGACGTTGTTGTGTCTCTGTCAATAAAGTCCAGGTCCACATGAAAGCAGAAAACGCTTGAATGCTTTTTTGGATAATACCAAAATTGCACAAGTGGAATATCTCTTGACTCAAAAAGTGAAATAAGACAATTTCTTACAATTGCCCTTACTGTTGCCTTGCCTGTCTTTGATGCAAACTCTGCAGGGCAGGCTTTTTCTGAAAAAAATGCCCTGCGCTCATAGTCATGCTCTAACACAGCCCTGTTTGGGTCAAACGGCAGAACTATTAGCGTGCCTTTTCCAATTTTTTTTTCAAGCGGCTGACCTGGCTTATTGCCTTGGAAAACCGCAATATTTTGGTTTAGCCAAAGGGTTCCTGCTCCCTGAAAGAATTTTCCGCTTGGAAAGACTGGATTAATGGATTTGTATTCAAATTTAATTCCCAAAAGCAGTTGGGAACTGCAATCCGGTGTTGCAAGTACTGTTCCGCCTGCGTTGGCAAATGCCAACAAGTTTTTGAGCCTGTTTTCGCGCAAAGGGCTGTTTAGCACAATTGTTGCAAACTGTTCACGCTTTGTTTTTCCTGCAAGCTCTGCTTTTTTGAATGGAATTCCCTCTTGTTCAAACAGTCTAGTCAAGCCATCCTGCATTTCTGTTAAGCCGACCAGAATTTTTTGATTCATGCTGAGTTTCCTGAAAGTCCGGTGCATTTTGCCCCGCTATCTATAAGCCTAAATTTCCTGCTTTGGGTTTTAAAAAATTTATTCCGTATAAATATAAAAAACCTTTGTTTAAAACAGGCACCGTTGCATATTTATTCTTAATAATCTTTACTAATACTGTTGTGATTACATTGATTGCTGGCAATTTTCAGGTTTCATTCCGCTTTTTTGAAATAGATGTTTTGAGGGGTCTTGCAGTAATTGCAATGATTGCTTTTCATTTCCTTTTCGCCCTGAATTTTCTTGCAGGATATTCTTTTGAATTAAGTTCTGGTCTTTTTCTTTTAATGGGACGTTTTGCCTCAATTGCATTTATTTTTCTTGTAGGTGTTTCACTTACTATAAGCTATAACAGGGCAAAAAAACACAAGCATGGAATTGACCTTTTTTACAAATACCTATCAAGGGGTGTGTGGATTTTTTTTCTTGGAATGCTAATAACATTAATCACTTTCCTTTTCTCTCCGCAATATACTGTCTTCTTTGGTGTACTGCAATGTATTGGAATTTCAATAATTCTTGCCTTTCCCTTCCTTGCATTTCGCCTGCTAAAAGGACGAGCAGCAACCTTTTTCCTCGGATGGATTGTAATAATTGCAGGGTTTTTTGTGTCAGGAATTTTAATCCAAAGCCCTTGGCTTTTGTGGCTTGGCTTAAGACCAATTGGCTTTCAAAGCTTTGATTATTTTCCTATCCTTCCATGGTTTGGCCTTGTCCTTTTGGGAACATTTGCAGGAAATGTTTTTTACCCAAATGGCAAAAGAAGTTTTTTACTGCCAAACACAGAGGCAAATCCTTTAATTGTATTATTTTCCTTTCTTGGAAGGCATAGTTTAATCATTTATTTCCTACACTTTCCAGTGTTAATAGGGCTTGTAGAACTGCTGGCTTGAGTATGTTAATCTTACAGTCTATTGCATTAGCTTGTTCCAACTTCAATAGGAACGCATTTTCCTTCATTACAGGCAATTTCTGTCAAAGGAGTGCATGTTTGAAAGCAGGTTTGCTTAAAGTCATCAACCAATGTGTTTATTCTGTCAAGCTCTGTTTTGTTCACCAGATTGTAGCAACCTAAAGGGCATTTTGTGTCAGAAACACTGCAGTCTTCTAATACATCGCAGTAGTTTGCGGCAGCCATTTCAGCCTTGGTGTATTCTACTGAATTTTCTTCAGGTGCTGTTTCTTCACAATAGTCAACACAAACAATATCCAAATCAATTTCTTCTTCTGTTGGGCAAACTCCTGGAGTATCAACTATTGTTCCGTCAGAACAAACATATTTGTAAACTGTTCCTGGAGTTGTTGGTGCTGTTGGCTCTACACATCCACTTAAGGCAATTGCCAAAATCAAGATTCCAAAAATTAAAATTTTTTTAGTCATTGCATTATTGTAGTTCTTTCTCCTATTTTATTGTTTCGGCAAGTCTTTTCACAATCCACTTGCCACAAAATAGGTGAAAAGAGAGCAAGGCAAGAGGATTGCCGCATACAATACTGCTTTTTTGCTGTTGCCTTCCTGATTTGCAATGAAAAATGAGGCAATAAGGGCATATTCAACAATGTAAATCTTGTTTGCAAGAAGCACTGTGTCTAAAGCCACTTGTCTTATCCCTGCATCCTGTCCAATTCCAAGCAATGAAAATGCTTCTAAATCAAAGCCACTTACAAGTCCTGCAATAAGTCCAAGGACTGCGGGTACGATTAAGCCACCTGCGAATAGTAATGTGTATTTTTCAATTACAAGAGAGGCATTTCTCTCCAAAAGAATTGCGTTTGTTTCAAGAATGTCTGAAGCAGCTTCTCTGAAAACTTTTCCCATATCTGCGCCTGTTTCATAACCCTGTAAAAGCAAGGCGACAGCTCTTGAAATTATCTGGCTTTTGTTTCTTTGAGCAAGTTCTTCAAGTGCCTTTTTTACACTTGCTCCCTTTTCAATTTCTACAAGGGCAATTTCAAACTCTTTTGCTAAAAGGTCAAAGTCCTGTTTTGCAATATATGCAAGAATTTTTGTTATTTCTGTTCCCTTTGGAAAAACACTTGCCTGCAGCAATGCATCTGGTACAAGCAATTCCTTTTTCCTCTTCCTCCATTCGAAAATGTATTGCTGAATGAAGTAATTGAACATTGCTGGTGCGAGAAAACATCCAAGCGCAACAATTGTTATGTAGAAGATTGGCATGTTTGCTGTGAAGCATAGTGCTATTGATGCAAGGCTTAGTACAAATCCTGCAATTACTCCTTGCAATGCAAACCCTTGCCAGTTGCTGTTGTTCATTTCAAGGGTTTCTCCAAAGCCCTGTAGTGAATCGTGACTGAAGAAGTAGGTGAGAAGTATGTTTACGTTTTTTTCCATTGTTACTGCCCCCTGAGGAAAACAGGTGTTTTGCTTTTTATGTAAAACAGCACTGCAAGGTCGAGTATTGGGAATCCAACTGCTATAATTAAGAAAAGTTGGCTTGCTGTAAAGTTCATGTGAAGTATTGCTGAACCGACTATTGAAAAGCTTTGGAACAATGCCGGAACGATTGCGGAAACTGCTATGAACAAAAGGCTTAGTACTACAAGCTTTCCTGAAAACATTTTGCTTTCAACCTTTTGTCTTGTCAGAATTTCTGAAGCAATTCTTTTCACAGGCTCTCCACTTTCTTTGTTTCCCTGTTCAAAGGCTGCTGATAATTGTATTACTGCTCTTTTCACAAGCCTGCTGTCAATTCTTTCAGAAAAATGCCTTAGCGCATCCTGCATGCTTGCGCCTTGTTCTTTTACTTCTTTTACTACAATTCCAAATTCAATTTCGCAGTAATTGTTTCCATTTGATGCGTTTCTTTTTTTCGATTCATTGCTTTTTTTTGAAGTATTGTTTTCTGCCGAAGCATGTTCTATTGCTTTTAGAAAGGAAACTCCTAAATTCAATTCTATTGCAATGTTCATTAATGAAAAGGGAATGTTTGCTTCTACAAGTCCTGCGTATTGTTTTCTTTTCATTTTTGGATAGTAAAGTAGGCCTGCAAATGCTCCAAAAAAACAAATTATTGCAAGCACTGCTCCAAGTAGCATATTGTTCAAATACAATCCAAGTGCAAGCCAGCATACTACTGAAAAAACAATCGCCTGTCTTAGGGAATTCATTTCTTTTGTGCCGAATTCCTTTGTACTGAATTTCAAAATTCGTTCACCTTTTCAAAAAATTCTTTCATTGCAATTTTACTGCATTGCATTCCTGCAAGAATTCCTGCCCTGCGTTCAATTTCTTTTTCAAATCCTTTTCTTCCAAATGCAAATCCCTGCCTTGCCTTTTCAAACACTTTTGCACTCTTGCCTGTTTTTACAAGTTTTCCTTTGTCATAATCAAATTTGAACAGAGTATTGCATTTAATTTGTCCGTTCTTCTCACTTAGTTCTGCAACTTCTACAACATGCCTTACTTCCATGTTACCTTTTTTATTAATTGAATTTCCCATAACATTCCATCTTCTTTGCACTATCACAAGGTCTATTGCTGCAAGGTCTATTTCAAGCACTCCTAGTGACCTCATTCTGTTCATGCTTTCTCTAACACTTTGTCCGTGAAATGTTGCATAGGAACCCTTGCCCTGTCCTGCTAGTAATGTGTCAATAAAGGCAGAAACTTCTTCCCTACTTCTTACTTCTCCTACAATTATTCTGTCAGGTCTCATTCTCAGGCTTTCAACAATAAGATTTTGCATTCCAATAGACTGTTCTTTTACTACGTTGAGTTTTACAAAATGTTTGTGTTGCACTTTTATTTCAGGAGTTTCTTCTACTACTACAATTCTTTC
>SDBT01007077.1_pt1 | contig 18509 bp, 12 predicted proteins | sample 2277101 | NCBI WGS metagenome assembly SDBT01 (sample SAMN10404973, study PRJNA504765) | marine sediment metagenome | isolation source: marine sediment core GS10_PC15, 103 cmbsf | place: Arctic Ocean: Southern Knipovich Ridge | collected 2010
GCGGATTAATCCAGGTCGATCATTACCTTCATAGTGTCGGTAGGATTTTCGTCGATGAACTTATAAGCCGCGGCATATTCCTCAAACGGAAAGTGCTTCGTTACAAGAGGTTCAGTTATTATGTCGCCGCTGGCAATCAGTTCTACCGCCTTCTCGTAGTCCTCGTGCTTGTACATCAACGTGCCGACGAGGTTGAGTTCACGGTTCTGGACAAGGGCCATGTCAATACGGGGCTTTTCGCCGAAGACGCCCACGACAACAATAGTGCCGCCCTTTTCGATAGTATCCACTGCGTCATCCATGGTGGCTTCTACCCCGACGCACTCGAGAGCCACCTGGAAGCCCTCGTCACCGAATACACGATTGCAGGCCTCGGCTATGGATTCTTCCCTGGCGTTGGAAATTTCTTCGATGCCACACCGCCTGGCGATATCGAGGCGGAAATCGCTCACGTCGCGGAGGAGCACCTTTTGGGCTCCCTGACCGCTGGCCACCTGGGCCACCAGGTTGCCGATAGGACCGGCACCGAGAACGGCTGCATTCTTGCCGGTCAAATCAGCAACACGGCCAGTAGAATGCACCGCCACAGCAACAGGCTCCACCAGGGCGCCCTGCTCGAACGTCAGCGTATCCGGCAAGGGGACCAGCTTTTCTTCCGTAGTCACGAAAAGGTCCTGGGCAACGCCAGGAGCCTGAAATCCCTCTACCCTCAGCACGTCACAGATGTGATAGTCTCCCCGCCGGCACGGAGCACACTCACCGCACACGATTTGCGGCCGGGCGGTGGCCTTTGTCCCCGGCTTCACCTTGGCGACTCCCTGCCCCACAGTCTTGACTACGGCGGCGTATTCATGCCCCTGAACAATCGGATAGGATGTGAAAGGATGCTTGCCGTGATTCACGTGGATATCGGAGCCGCATATCCCGATGCGCTTGATTTCCAGCAGAACCTCTCCAGGGCCGGGCGTCGGCTCAGGCACGTCCCGGAATTCGATCTGGCCCGGCGCCGTCATCACAGCCTGTCTCATAACTTGCACCTCATAAGTTCAACATCTTAGGGGGTAACCTTTTTAAGAATTATATTGCCGTGATGGACCAGCTCACCGGTCATACGGTACGTTTTAAGCGCCAGGGTTCATCCGGCACAGCACACTCAGCAACCCAGGACACAGTAGCGGCAAAATACCTTTGAGCATATTAAGCCCTCTAATTTGTCACCTGGAAAATCTATTGCCAAGATTAAAACTATCTTATTACTCCCTAACGAAGGAAATAATAGAGGACACACATGGTGCCCACCAAGATGCCTGCTATGACACGAGGATCTCCAACGCCCTTAAGTTTACCCTTGGTAATGACTTGCAGCGGATGATCCCAGCAGAGATTCTCCAGCTTCTCCGGAGCCGGCGCGGGCGTCGACAGGCTAACCGTCACATAAATCACGATACACATGGCACACAATATCGGACCTACCAGCATAAAGGGTATTCCAATCCCGTGGATAGGATCGGATACGAGCCCGCCAAAATTCGCTACCGGATTGCTCAGAAAGAGTCCACCCACACTAGGCATATCTATCACGAAATAGGCCAGACCGACCCCGCAGCCTGCTGCGAAAGTAGCCAACGCTGCTTTGTTGGTACCGCGCCGCCAGAAAACGCCCAGCAGAAAGACGGTAGTCACTGCCGGCGCAAAGATCATGGGGATCTTATTGATGGCTTCGAAAATAGTCCCGAACTGTTCGCCCTGGGTGGACCAGAGTATGGCCAGAATCATTATAACCCCGGTGCTGATTCTACCGTAAAAAACCTGCTTCTCGTCAGTCGTATCCGGCTTGATGCGCTTAATAATATCCACGGAGATAAGCGTTGAGCAGCTATTCAACGCAGCGGCTATTGTACTCATCAACGCCGCCAGCAGCCCGGCGGCCAGCAGTCCTTTAATCCCTGAAGGTACAAGATGGTTTATCATAGCCGGTAATGTCAGATTGTAATCAACTTTTCCTTTTTCCACGTCGAAGACATCGATAACGCCATTCTTGTACATCAAATAGCCGATAATTCCCGGAAAGACCATCAGGAACACCGGCAGAATCTTGAGAAATCCGGCGAAGAGTGGGCCTCTCTGCGAATCGCTGAGGCTTTTTGATCCGAGTACCCGCTGAACGATGGTCTGGTCGGAATTCCAGTACCAGATACCCAGTATCGGGTAGCCCAGCAGCACCGCCAGCCAGGAATACTCATTCAGATGTCCCTCGCTATTCCTTATCGAATGAACCATGCTCATCTGGTCAGACTTAATTTCCCTGCTGAAATCACTAAAGCTGTGGATACCCAACTCCGGCAGATATTTTATGCCCAGTACGGTTATCAGAATTGCTCCGCCCAGCAGGAGAAATGTCTGGATCGTTTCAGTAACCACGACCGCTTTCAGGCCGCCCAACACCGTGTAGATTACGGTCACGGTTGAAATGATCAGGATGGAATACATAATAGGTATGCCGAGAAAACTCTCAAACAGCTTGGCGCCGGCAAAAAGGCTGATTCCGATATGGATCAGCAGCGCCCCGGCGATCGCCACAAATGCCAGCCAGGTTCGCGCCTGAGGGCTGTACCGCTTTTCCAGGTACTCCGGCAAGGTGGAGATTTTGCTTTTAAAGTAAAAGGGAGCAAAAACCAGTCCCAGGATGATAAGACAGAAAGAAGCCATCCACTCAAAGTTACCAATCACCAGTCCGGCCTCGTGTCCGCTCGCAGCCAGACCCACCAGGTGGATGGTCGAGATGTTGGAGGCAAAAAGGGCCGCCCCGATGCTGAACCAGCCTAATGATTTCCCCGCCAGGAAGTACTGCTTACTTGATGCATGTTTCCTATAACCTACCCATATGCCAATAATCATTATTCCAATCAGATAAGCAATAATAACAGTCAGATCAAGTGAAGATATTGTCATTGCCGCTCCTTGGTTGCTATGCTGTTACTGTCATAAGCTGCTTACTGGCCGACCGTGATGCCCGGCGCCAATATCCCCAACAGGCACCCGATAATAACGATCAGGCCAGACGTCGGGATGGCAATCTCTGTTCCTCGGTTCACCGAACCGCACATCCACAAAGTTTAAGCTATCACGAGGCGAGATTAATCGCTTCCAAACTTATTCTTTATAAGAGGGATCGGGCACCAATTTCTTCACCGGCAGGAATTTTTTCAGGGCAGCCTCCTCTTTCAGCAACCTGGGTGATCCACCAGTCAAGTATCTGCCTTTTTCCCCTGATGCCGAGAGTCGTCCTCGCCACGGCCCTACTTGTCAGCCGTAATTGAAATCCGCACCGGCCTCATCGATTCGTGCCGTATCCAGACGATCAGATCGGTGCCTTCTACAGTTGGATGGTACCCATACCGGAAAGCCTCACCGCTCTCGATCTCCTTGCTATTGATAGTCAGCTGGGCTTCGGCTTCACCCCAGTCCCTGATTACGAAGGCGGGGTTCACAACCGGTGAATTCTTACTGGCTGCGATTCTGAACTCCAATGGCGCGGACTGTCCCGTCTCATTGCGCAGAATGTAGGCCCGCTGATCCCGGCTGTAGCCTTCATTCTTGAAGCCGGCACTCACTCCCCTGAGTCGGGGAGCCTGCAGCCACGAGCGAGCCAGGGGGACCAGTTTGTCGATGGATTGATCCACCAGTCCCATGATGAACCGGGCCTCCATAGGATCGTCCGGCGACCTGCGGGTCATGGGCGGTTCCGGTGAGAGGATCGCTGAGCTGGACACCCGGTCCGGCACCAGGGCAAAACGGCCGTCGGAAGGTTCCTGCGAGACCGGCCAATGGTTCCACGTGGGGAAATGGGAATACTCCGAGCGGAGCTCTACCAGGCCGCCGCCGTAGGGAATAATCCGGGTATCAGGCTCATAAACGTAGAAGGGCCGATACTCGGCTTTGAAATTGACCACCACGATATTGGCACCGGGCAGAGGATTGCCAAAATCGGCGGCGATTTTACCACTGCCGGGCCAGGGATCCCAGCTGTAAGTGCGGGTCTGGCCCTTCATATTGGCCATCGTTACGGCATCCAGTTCCACGTTATCCTCGGCCTTCTCGCCGGGCTGGTTAAAAGTGGCCGGCTCCGTGATGCTGTAACCGCGCGCCTTGCCATGAATGGATGCATACCGCACGGCAATGCCGTCGGGGTAGATATAGTAGTACTCGTCCACCCAGTCCCCCCAGCCGGTCACCTGATCGGTGCTGGCAATCCGGTATTGCACGTCGTTGAGAGCGTAGCGCCAGTGCACCACCACCCGGGCCTTATGATTTTCGATTATCCGCACGTGGGCGTAGCGGTTCTGCTTGTCGGACATGTGCTCACAGCAGCCGTGCACCTCCTTGAAGCCTCTCCTCGCTCCCATGCCACCCTCGACGCTCTGATCACCTACCCACCGGCCGTTCTCGGTAATGAGGTTCATATTATAATTGGTGCCCCGCCAGAAGACCATCTTGCCAGGGAGCTGGTCAAAGCCGACCACAATATCGGGGTAGGGACCGACGGGCCACATATTGTCCCACTCCCAATGGAACTTGAGATTGACGTAATAGGCGCCGAAGCGACCGGGCTGGGTCAGCAGCTGTGGGAGCTTCCGCCAGGTCAGCAGGGGTGGACCATCCGGTCTGGAAGCCTCATAGACCTGTTTGACCTCCTCCGCTGACAATGCCCGGCTATAAATCTTCACCTCATCGATAATCCCGTCAAAGGAATAGGATGCCGGGTAGTTGACTTCCGGCCGAACCAGTGCCGCAGGATTCATCAGCGTGTTATAATGATTCCGGCCGATCTGAAGATCCATCTCCGCGGAAAAAGCGGGCGTACCTTCAACCGGCACTGAGGCGGCGACTTCGCCGTCGATATAGACGGTTAGCCCTGTGCCTTTCCGGAAGGTGCCCACAATGTGAGACCATTTCTCCATGAACGGGATGGTTGCCTCGGTATTGGCTTCCACCCACTCGCCGTCCACGGCTACGTGCAGCCCCACATGGCCGATGTCATCGATACCGAAGAAGTAACCCTTTTTATGCTGTTCCTCCTGGTTCACAATTGCGCACCAGTTAAAGGCATATGCCTGGGGCGCTACCCAGGCCTCAACGGTAAAATCGTCTTTCAGGCGGGGAGCCCTGGCAGCCTCCCGGACAACCCGGGTGGTGAAGCCATCGAACTTCACACCGCTGTCCTTGATCCCTCCCATATACCTGAAATTGCCCAGAATGGGGTCCTTGGCCTTACTCACGGCATCGACGGCTACTTTGCCCTTGCCTTCGTCGAATTTCCACCAGGCCACCAGGTCCTTATCGGCAGCATGCGCCACTCCACCAAGCAGGCCGATCATCACAACAAAGCTCACGACTGCTCTCCACTGTCTCATGTTATTCTCCTTAAGATTACTCGGTAGAAATCCTACGACCGCGCGCATATATCATCCTCCCTGTTGAATTGGCATTACTTCCCCCCGGCACACGCCGGCACCTGGCCGCCGAGGTCCCGGATCACCTGCTCCAACCCGTCCAGAATTTCACGGGCACCCGGCAAATTTTCCGGCCCGGGCAGCTCCCCGGAACACAGGCTGCGATAAATCTGGAGATAATCCTCCAAGGCCCGGGCATCCGGCATGTGGATGTCCGATTCGGGATCGTCCAGAACCAGCGTCCCGATGGGTTGTACGCGCTTCCCCCTGTTGGGCACCATCAGGGGATCGGCCTCCTCGTCCTCTTCCTGGTGGTCGTAGTGATCCACCTTATAAAACACGTTTGCGCGGGGGAATGCCTGGTCGTACCACAGGGCCATGAAAATACCCTCAAAGTGCCGCTTGCAGTTGTACCAGACGTTGCGGTGCACTTCCAGGTTCCCGCCGAAGGCATCCATGTACACCAATCGGAAAATGCCCGTCTGCTGATCCTCCGAGTTGCCATCGGTGTCATACACGTAGTTGTCGAGAATCTTGTTCACGTCTTCGGGGCGGTCAATGGACCCTACGGCGGTGATGTAAAACACCCCGTCGCCCCAGAGGGACTCACTCATGTCGTGCATAACGTTCTTCTCGACGATATTGCCCCGCAGGTAGCGGTAGGGAGCGCAGATCTTGTCGTCCACATCCACACGCCGGGATCCCCTTTCGCTGTCGACCACCTTCGCCAGGGCCTCGGAACCGATCTCGTCCCAGCGGGCCATGCTCCAGGCCTGCTCCCGCATGGGACTCTCCCTGGTGAAGGCCCTTCCCCTGGGTGCCGACAGCAGCACCCCTTTATAGGCCACGTGATGGATATAGTTATAAGCAACGCGGTTGTAGCCGCTGTTCCAGATAGTGATGGCTGGGGCATCCCACTTGATCATACCTACGTGGTGGATCTCATTGTGCACGAATCCGTTGTTGCGGTTCACGTCCTTTTTACCGATCCCATAGCCACAGAAATGCACCGCCTCGTAGCCCAGGTATTCAAAAGTGCAATTATCCACGGTATTATGCCGGGCGTGCAAGTCGAAGCGAACACCGGCCCCGCCGCTCTTGCTGAACGTGCAGTTCCGCACGAGGCAGTTCTCCGCCCCCCGGAACCGCAGCAGGGCGTTAGCCTTGTCGGCCATACCCCAGTCGTGCTGGATGCCCGCGTCGCCCTCCTCCCACACGGCCCGCTCGCCGTTGGTGAAGGTCAAGCCGTCGAAGACGATGTACTGTACTGGCCGGTCCTCAGCACCCCAATAGTCGATATCACCCTCCACGAGGATATACTCAACCAACGTGGGGGCATAGATGGCATCGGTCCCGCCTTTGGGCCAGAGGTAAACTTTCCCGGTGCGCGTGTTCCATACCCACTCGCCGGGCCGGTCCAGCCCTTCCAGCAGGTTGTCGATCCAGCACACGTCGTACCTGCCTTTCCAGTCCCACAGGTCCGTCAGCGACAGGCGGTAGCTGCCTGGAATCTGGGTGGTGAGCCGGCTGCTGTCAATGGCGGCCACCGGCAACAGGTTCATGTTATAGTCCGACGGGTAGAGGCGCAGTTCCAAGGCATCGTCGGCGTTGGACAATCCCTCCATCGACCTGGAGAAGTGCATGGTCGTCTTCTCTTCGACGGGGTCCCACATCTGCCCCTCAATGGAGCGGCCGTAGATGTAGCGGTCGGTGACGACCAGGTCCGAAACCCCTACCCGGGCCTTCTCCAGCCAGTGAGCGCTGCGGTCCACCAGGTGGCGCACAAGCCCCAGCCCATCAGGTATGTCAGCCACATACACCTGCTCCCGGGCCGCCTCCGGCAGGAAGTCGCAGCCGGGATCATCGGGCGATATCCGCTGCCAGCCGGTGATGTGCACGCCCGAGGTAAAAATGGGCGTTTCACCGGGGTAATTGCGGTAGGTAACGAGTTGTTTCTCGCTGCCGGAATCCTCCAGGCCAAAGATCACCGTCTCAGAGAAGTGGTAATACCCTCCACGGAAATATACGGTGATGTCGCCCGTTGTACGGGCTTTCTTCAGCTCCCGTGCGGCGTCCCGCGCCCGCACCAGGGTAGCGAAGGGCTGCTCCAGAGTACCCGGGTTAGTATCATTCCCGTCGGGCGCCACGTATAAAGCGGCCTCGGCGCCGGGGCTTTTACCGGGGAAAGCCGTACACCCCAGCCAGAGGATTCCAATAAAACTCAACCTGATGATCCGGTACATATCCGGTTCTCCTTTTAAGCCGGTCGTATTGCGGATCGGCGGTCAGACTGCGTCGTAAGGTTACCGCATGATCTTGAATACGAAGGCGTTCTCGCAGAGCTTCTGGTCCGGCGTCTGGATCACAAGACCGTCCTCGGTCTGCTCCCAATCCAGTTTCCGGCCGTCGCCCAGCATGGTGATGGACGTAATCTTGCCGGCATCCAGCCGCTCCCAGGCGTCGTTTCCGCCTCCCGCCGTACGGATAGTCATCTGCTCGCCCGGCCAACCCAGGGCAATGGCGTAGAGGGCGTCGCCCTTGACGGTATAGCGAATGTCCTCACCGGTGTACTGGCGGTCCGGGTCCTCGTTGAAGCCGCCGCCCGCTTCCATCTTGGTGGGACCTTCACCGTAAACCACCCAGGGACGCGTGCCATAGATCGCCTCGCCGTTGATCTTCAGCCACTCGCCTATATCAAGCAGGTACTTCTGGGCTTCTTCAGGGATGGAGCCGTCGGCCCTGGGCCCCACGCTCAGCAGCATGCAGCCGTCCTTGCTGACGATGTCCACCAGCACGTCAATGAGTACGTTAGCGTCTTTGAAGGACTCACCGTCGATATAGCCCCACGATCGCCACCCGATGGAGGTGTCGGTGAGCCAGTTGTGGTAGGTCAGCTTCTCCATCCGGCCCCGCTCCAGGTCAACAACACCGACTCCCGGCGGCAGATCATGGTCCTTGTAGGTCACCACAACCTGTCTGCCGTTCTTTACAGCATGGTTGTAGTAGTAGGCCAGGTAGTCCTGAAGGGTGCTCTCGGGGAGCATATCAAGGCCGAAATCGAACCACATCAGGTCGGGCGAGTACTTGTCGATCACCTCGATGAGCTTGCCGTGCCACTCGTCGATGAATTCCTTATTCGGCCTTTCGTTCTCGCCATGCATCGGGCCGTAGAGCCCTTTGTAGGCCGGGTCCGCCACGTCATACTTTCCCCGCCATATCTGGTAGTACTTCCAGTTGTAGGCGTGGTGAAAGGAGGTGACGAACTTCATGCCGCGTTTCCTGACAGCCTGTTCCATCTCGGCCACCACGTCCCGCTTGGGGCCCATCTTCACAGCGTTCCATTCGGAATATTTGGTGTCCCACATGGCGAAGCCGTCGTGATGCTCGGCTACGGGTCCGGCAAACTGGGCACCTGCCTTTTTAAACAGCTCGGCCCATTCATCGGCGTCGAACTTCTCCCCCTTGAACATCGGTATGAAATCCTTATAGCCAAACTCATCCTGATGGCCGAAGCGCTCCTGGTGATACTTGAGGAAGTTTCCCCTCGGAGTATCTTCATCTATATACATCCGCCGCGGATACCATTCATGGCCGAAGGCGGGCACCGCGTAAGCGCCCCAGTGGGTGTAGATGCCGAACTTGGCATCCTTGAACCATTCGGGCACCGGATACTTTCCTAAAGATTCCCACGTGGGCTCGTAAGACTCCACCCTCGATCCGGTCTGACGGGTGTCCGCACAACCCAACCAGGCCAGCAGGAAGAGCCCCACAATAAAGAGTCTATACATGACGATCTCTCCTTTTGATGCAGTTAAGGTTTGCGCTTCGCCGGACAGGGTTGCTCCCTACCGGCAACAGTAACGTGTTGATCGGCACAACGGCAATTTACGGGTTGAAGTACACCCGTTCCATTTCGGTCCAGCCGTCAGCGCCGGAAAGGGGAACCTGCAAGGGGTCACAGACCTTCAGCCACTCGATATTCCGCGGTTCTTTGTCCAATTCGGCCATGTCCGCCTCGAAGTCATCGCCGGTATATTCGTAGTACCCGAACTCGTACCACTTGCCGTCAATCTCCTGCAGGAAGATGTTGAAGTTGTGCATGTGATACTTGGTCAGCAGGTCCCGGACACCTGGATTGTCATCGGCGTGCAGCCGCTTGTACTCTTCAATTACCTCCGGCTTGATACCGACGACCATGCCGACCCGTTTCACCTCTTTCTTCTGGCCGCAGCCGCTGAGCAGCAGGGCTGCAAACCCCAGTCCCAGTATCGTACCAGCATAACTGATTCCGTTCATAACGTCTCCTTTCGATGTTTCGGTTTACGTAGTTGTCTTCTTACTGCCATAACCTTTTAATGATGTACCCGCTGTCTCACTATCTGATGCCCCGGAGAGGTTCGTTAAAGATCTCTCAATTGCGATACTGGACCTTTTCCTCCCCGGCACCTGATAGCCTCTGGCCCACACCCGGCCAAATGAGCGGTGTATGTACGATTGCTTAAATCAAACGGTGCCGAAGGTCGATTACTTTACCTGGTGGAAAACCTGAACACAGCCTCGTGACTGTACGTTTCCCCCGGTTCAAGAATCACCGATGGGAAATCGGGCTGGTTAGGGGAGTCGGGGAAGTGCTCGGTTTCCAACACAATCGCCGTGCGATGCTGATAGGCATGTCCACCTTTGCCCACGTTGCTGCCGTCAAGAAAATTCCCCGAGTAGAACTGCAATCCGGGCTCAGCGGTGTGCACCTCCATCACGCGGCCGCTGTTAGGCTCGTACACCGTGGCGGCATGAGCCAAGGCACCACTCCGACCGTTGAGCACCCAGCAATGGTCATAGCCCCCACCATAACGCAGCTGTTGGTCATCATCCTGAATGCGCTCCCCGATGCTGTGCGGCGTACGGAAATCCAAGGGGGTGCCTTCCACGTTCCAAAGCTCGCCAATGGGTATAAGATTTTCATTCACGGGAATAAACCGGTCGGCGTGGATGGAGATCTCGTGTCCGAGAATATCTCCGCCGTCATGTCCAGCCAGATTGAAATAGCCGTGATGGCTCAGGTTGATGACGGTGGCCTTGTCGGTGGTGGCACAGTAACTTACCTTCAAGGCATTATCGTGGGTGAGCAGGTAGGTCACCTCCACAGACAGGTTCCCCGGATAGCCCTCTTCCCCATCTTTACTGAGATAGGACAGGGCCACCCCCACGCCTTCATCGGTGCGTACTTCTTCAGCCTCCCAGACAACCTTATCAAACCCCTTAACGCCCCCGTGCAGATGGTTTTTGCCCCTTTCGTTCATTGCCAGCGTGTACTCCTTACCTCCCAGGGTAAACCTGCCTGAGGCAATACGGTTGGCATAGCGCCCCACGATGGCGCCAAAATACGGGGAGCCCTTCAAATATTCTTCCAGGGTGTCATACCCCAGAACGATATCGGCCGGATTTCCCTGACGGTCCGGCACCTTCAAAGTCACCACAATAGCGCCATAATTGGTTAGGGACGTTTCAACCCCGTTGGCGTTTTTCAAGGTATAGAGGTCCACGGTCTGACCGTCCGGCATCGTGCCGAAGACTTCCTTTGTGATGGTTGCTTCCTTGTCCATTGTACATCCAATCGTGAATAGAATAATAATGTAGAGCCCCCACAGAACCTTGGAGGCGGGTTTTATCAATCTTCCGGCAATCATTTTGCGTACCAGTGTTTGCTCAGCGGTTAATAAAATTGAAGGGGTGCTACTATTGCATCCTGCAGAAAGATAGTCCTGTTACAAACGGCTGTAGGGGCGTAGCCTCGGCATAGCCTACGGCGAGCCTTGTAATTCACCCTTACATGAGGACATTACATCAGCAGGAATCAATAATAGGGATATCCCTCCCTTTATAATACAACTCAGGTTGCGATAACAGCAGGTGAGGCTCGAAGCGAGAACCACCTTTCTGCCAGAGCCGCCACCTGAATAATGCTCCTTACTGGTGTGCGCTGTAAATCGCCTGGACATGTCCGGTGCTATTCTAGGGCCATCCAACAGTGATTTCAAGAGAAATCTGCTCCGGTACACAAATTGCCACGGTCCGGCTGATGGGATCACCTGCAATGAATTCTTTTGTGGTCATTCAGTAAAGTGAATCGTGAATTCAACTCGTAAGTGCAACTCAAGTGCATGCAAAGAGGGGCAAGCCCGGCAGTCGCCGGGTAGAATCCCTGCTTCTCAAATCAAGCAAGAAAGAGGAGCGCCTATCCGAATGGATCACTCCGGGATGGGACATTACCAACAGCTTACCTGGGAGCAAAGGTACGGAATTTATCCGCATGGATCCCTTCGGGATACGTTGTTGAAAACAGGACATAATCAATCAGAGATTGCCGCGGGGATCGGCGTTCATAAATCGACAATCAGCCGGGAACTGAGACGGAACAAGGATTTGTGGGACTATCGTCACAAACAGGCCCATGATTTGGCTACAGCCCGCCGAAAAGAGAAGGCCAGGCCGCGTATTGACGCCGGCAGAATACGGTTTGCCCGAATAAAAATATTCCCAGGGGGCTGGCGCCATCTGAAAAGCAGGTTAGCTCCCCACACGGTACCTGGTGATCTTATAGACGTATAGCACCATGCCATTGAACTGAAGAGTACAGAAATAAATGCCGCTGGCCACCGGGATACCTCGCTTGTCTCTCCCGTTCCAGATAGAATAGTGTCTATCGGCGCTTTGCTGCTCATCGACCAGTTGGACAACCTCCTGGCCCAGCAGATTGTATACGGTTATGGTGATCCTTCCCGGCATAAGCAACCTGTAGTACAACTTCACGTCTTCGAATGAGGGATTGGGATATGCTATCGGGCCGACGCTGCCAGCTTCGGACCCACCTTCGCCGGAATACATGATATTGTTGTCGATCCAGGTCAATCGTGCCGTCAGCCAGCTCTTGAGGTAGGACACTTCCTCCTCGTAGGTATCCCAGACAACAGCATTAGGCCACACATAGGTACCCAGAATATTCCATCTGTCGAAATTCCGCTGCTGGGCCTCTTCGAGATGCGCCGCGACCGAATCGATGTAGGCCATGATAATGTCAGTCTGGAACACCCCGGCGCGCAACTCATACCACCTGATAACCAGCTGGTCTACAAAGGTACTATCCCCCATCAGACGGTCCCACCAGAACACGGTGGGGTCCAGCTCGTGACCTCTGGACCATCCGGTGCTATCCCAGAAAACGCCTTCATACATATTGCCGAACGCAATATTGAAGTCCCACAGCGGCCCCATGGTCAGTTTTCCCCCCTGGCTGTCCTTGTCCTTGTACATGAACGTGCTTATTCGGAAGCCATCCACGTTTTTGGCCAGCTCCTGGATAAGGGCAAAATCGATGAATGCCCCTATATCGAGGTATCGGGCATAACCGTCTTGCCTGTCCATAAAACCGGGGCCTCTCAATACTTCCTCAAAGGTTCTGATATACTCCTCGATATAAAACTTCTGTTCCTGCTCCAGCCTATCCTCCTGGGGATGGTGATAGTAAAATTTCTTCCCATAGGATTCCCAGCCCCCCCAGTCTTCCCAGTCAATCTTAATGACATAGCCCCCGGTGAGCTCATCGCCCTCAATGTCCGTTGGCTGCAACCTGGCCAGATCGAGGCGGTTTGCATCGATCTTGATTTTCTCCATCAGCACATAGACACCCCGATAATCGCCATTCAGCACCAGTTCACAGAAACGGGTCCTCGGCTCGTAATATCCCAGATCCCGGCCAAGCTTGAAGGCGAGCACATTCCTCATCAGGCTCTTGTCGGCATAGGGGGCATACAGGATCCAGTCGTTCTCCGGCGGCATGCCCAGGAGTGACACGTTAAGATTTACACCCGCCTCATCCTGGGTCTCCAGCGCGTAAGACTTTTTCGGAAACTGGAGGGTGGACGTGCCTCGCAACTCGATGCTGATCTTGCCATCGTATTCATTGAAAGGATCAGTAACGGAGTTCCGTTCGCCTGCACCGTTATTGATGACCCCCATCCGGGCGATGATCCGAGATTCATCTTCAATGGTCTGTCCATCGGTATTCAGGACGATAATAGGCAGATTTGAGTCTTCGAAAACCAGGGGAGCCTCAAACCATAGTGGTGTGGGATAGTATGACGTGGTGGTATCTGTAATCCCGACGGAGAAGAAGGCCGCTGACGACTGATCGGACGATTCCGGGCTGATGTTATGTACCTGGGGTCTGAGGGGCGAAATCGCAATGAGCGCAGCGATTAGATATTTGTTGAGCTTCCTGCCTATATTCATCTCTGTTTTCCCGGTAGCCCCGCCTGCCGCAATGCCGGAATTTATGAATGGAATCCGGCTGATTGTTCCGGCTTCACTATATGCATGGGATTCCGCACTGTACAAACCTTCCTCAGCCGGCTTCTTCCGGGTCGGACTATTCTGAACCTGTTTGGCATTGACCCAAGGCTGACGTTAACTTACTTAAATAAATAAGGCATTTAAAACTTCTATGAACCAGATAGGGCTACTCCAATTCTGATGGATCCGTTACTTGCGACATTCATCCCCATCACGCTCGATGAACTGGAGCATTTGCAGCTTCTTAATCGCAAGGATACTAAATTTGTCTTCCACCAGCGCCACCTGGAAGATGTGCTCACGCGGCTGCAACCCTCGCACCGTATCCTGGAGGTCGATGATTATCGCGTGATCGACTACGAGAACACTTACTATGACACGGAAGACCTGCTATTTTACCGGCAGCACCATAATGGAGAACGTCTGCGCTATAAGGTCCGGCTGAGAAGATACCTGAATTCAGACAGATGCTATTTTGAGATCAAAACGAAAGACAACCGGAACGTTACAAAGAAGCGCCGATTCTTAGAGCCCTTTCCTGACAGCGCCCTGAACGCCCGGGCACAGGTGTTGGTTCGCCGCGTCGCCAAAGTCGATCCCGCCTCCTTAGCACCGCAACTTGTGGTTCATTTCTCCAGGAGAACGTTCATCAACCATCGCAACATCTACCGAGTGACCGTGGATACTGACATTTCGTTCCGCCGTGGTAATGTGCACCACGCCCTCAATGACACGGTTATCGCTGAGATCAAACAGGATCAGTACCAGCCGCGGGTTGATTTTATCCGGCTGATGAGATCCATGAAAATCCCTCCCACGCGCATCAGCAAGTACTGCCTGGGTATTTTGTACACGCATCCCGGCGTTAAATACAACCGCTTCAAGCCCAATCTCTTACAACTCCAGAAAATCTCGTCAGATAATTCCCAATTAAGAGTAGGATAAATTCATGAATGTTGAACATTTCACGTTCGGTTTTAATAACGGCCAAATGCTGGAATTACTCATCCGTTTCAGTCTGGATATTGCCATCGCGACTTTTCTGATTGTCTTTGTCTATCTGAGACATCAGAAGAAATATGAATACGCCTTTACTTACTATCTGTTCAACGCGCTGATCTTCTTTGTGTGCTATATGCTGAGCAGTGCCACCTTGAGTATCGGCTTTGCTTTTGGCCTGTTTGCGATATTTGCCATACTGAGGTACCGAACCGACCCCATCCCCATCAAGGAAATGACCTACCTCTTTCTACTGATTACCCTGGGGGTTATCAATGCTTTGAGCTCACCCACAATTTCGGTTCTTGAGCTGCTCATTCCCAATGTCACTATTGCATCCATGGCATACCTGTTGGAACGAATCTGGTATAAGGATGCCTTGGAAGAACTGGACATTATTTATGAGAAGATCGACAATATCAAGCCGGGAAGAGAAGAACAACTCCTGACGGACATTAAGAATCGGACAGGCTTGACCGTCGTGAGATACAGGATTCTGCGAACAGATTTTCTGAGAGATACCGCAACCATTAAAATCTACTATCTAGCCAGAAAAATATAGACCAGATGCTAGCCTTTCATCGGCTCGGCGCCACTGCCCGTTTCATCGCTCTCGTTGTCGCGGTCATCGTACCCCCTGTTGCCGCCTGTGCCCAGGACATATCAGACCTGCTCTGGTCGAGTATCAGCTTCGAGAAAGATATATACCGAAACCTGACCATAGAAGCCGAACAACAGCTGCGACTGAAATATCTCCCGGTAAGCTTTCGCAGGACGTTCACCGAGTTGACCATAAATTCCCGCATAAGCCCGAGTCTCACGCTAAGCGGCAAATACCGCCTGATCATCACCTCCGACGGCCGTGGTGACCGCGTCAGTCTGTGTGCCAAGGTGAAAATACCGCTGGGTTCCTGGACCTTAGGCTATAGACTGCAAGGCCAAAGGGAGTGGGAGAGGGCAGATACGGAGCACCTGCTGCGAAACCGTCCGACCATCTCGTACGCACTCCGCAAGAGCCTCAAAGTATATGTAGAAGGCGAACTGTTTCACGCCATGTATGCTACCGGTTTTTCGCCGGAAAAGTATCGACTGACAGCCGGATTCAATCGAACCCTTTCAAAGCGCTATGCACTCAAAGGCTATTTTCGACTGCAATGGGATGTAACCGATGACCCGATTGAAATCGACAGGATCATTGGCATCAAAAACGAGTTTTCATTCTAGTCAATTATTAAACCGTTGAAACGGACCGCTGAACCTTTCCCCATTGTCGGTCCCTTTGCCCGTAAATTTCCTGCGATTCATAATAGACTTCCATTTGAGCTAAGGGAGGGCTTTATCATGATCCATCGTAAATCCACCCGAAGATGCCTATCCACTTTAATGGTAATTTTTTCCATCGGAGCCACATGCCCGGTGAACGCCCAGAAGGCTTTCGCCGATCCATCCGTGCGCCAGCCACTGATAGAACAGACCCGGTTCATCCAGATTCCCGGGCCCAACCCGATCCTGACCCCCGGCCCTGAGGGTGCCTGGGACGATCGGATCACAGAGACCGCCGATGCCTTCGAGGACCTGGGCACGTATTACCTCTATTATCATGCCACCGGCAGGGAACGGAACCACTATGAGCTGGGCGTGGCCAGTGCCACCAGTCCGCTGGGACCCTTTACGAAACATGGCGATAAATCCATCCTGCGGGTAGGTCCCGCGGCCAGCTGGGACAGTGAACACGTGGCCTGCGCGTACGTGATGAAAGCGGACAACGACTTGTATTACATGTGGTATTCGGGCTGTTCCGAAGAATCGGACTGGTCCATCGGTCTGGCCACCGCCCCCCACCCGCTGGGGCCCTGGGAAAAACACGCGGGCAACCCCGTATTGAAAGACTTCGGCTACCTGGGCGGCGTGATCAAGGCCGAGGGCAAGTACCGCATCTACAGCGCCTACCCCATCAACATGCCATGGGCCGCGGAAGCGTACCAGGGGCGCTCGCCCGGCTACCACAGCGACTACAGCCCCCTGGCCGTGGCTATCGGCGACCGGCCCGAGGGACCGTTTACCAAATATGCCGGCAATCCATTGATGGAGAAGGGGAACCCCGGAGACTGGGACGATGGCGGCATCTCCGAGGCGGAAGTGCTCTATCATAACGGCATGTACCACATGTTCTACGGGGCCACGAGAGCGGTCGGTCCCCGTCTTGAGAGCATCGGTTATGCCTACAGCTTTGACGGCCTCAACTGGACCAAGTACGGTGCCAACCCCGTCGCCGTGCGGCACGCCAATCCAAACGCTGCCGCCTTCGCCGAAGTCCATGCCATCATCGAGCCCCCGTTCATTTATCTCTACCACACCCTGCGGCCTGAGCATCGGGAAGGGAGGAGGAAATTTTCCTGGGTAGAGGACCTGGGAGTTCAAGTGCTGATCACCCAGAGACCCTTCAGTCTCCACATGCCGGCCCTGGTCGTGGAGCGCCTGGCTCCCGGCCAGTCCACCACGCTCAAAGAGGCTCCACCAATTGCACTGAGCAACGTCAAGCGGCTGTCATTGACCGCGGAGTGCACCTATGGGGCCAAAACCAAAAAGCCTATTCGCGTCCTCGTCCGGGGAAGTTACGATGGTGTGATCTATGACACCGTCGATCTGCACACGCTGAACCACGAGCTCCAGGCGGGCCAGACAGTGCGGAAGACCTTTGAGCTGGCCAGCACGGTTCGCTTTATAAAGGTCATGGTGGAGAACCCGGACAAGCGCGAAAGCGTCTCGAAGGTGATAATCACGGCCACCCTGGGCGACTGAGGGAATCCGTACGACCCCCAACCACTAGCGTCCCGGCGCGGCTTCAGGTCATAATCACGATCCATCGGGAGGGCTGAACCGCTCCGGCACCTGGACCTTGGTGATCTGGGCGAGGATCACGGCAACCGATCCGGTTTCGTTTAAAGTTTCAAAATCCTGACCGCCGGACGGGTAGACGGGACTTTCCCGAAGGGACCCCTTCCGGGGGAAGGTTCACCCGTTGAGCCTGCGCCCAGCCAGGGTTATACCCAGAGGGCTCGCTGTAGACCGGAACCTTGGTGCCGCGGAGGACCTCCTGCTGTCACTTGATCTACCGGCTGAAGTCTGCCAGTGATGCGGGGAATGCCCGTTACGCTGTGCAAAAGGGTTTGATGTTTCCAATCGGATCATTGATGTGGCCCGCCTACGGGATGTACCGCCCGGTTTCCTCGCTTAAGGAAGACATTATTGGCTAAACTGGGATTTTATCCTTATTATTTTTCCTTTTGTGGCGATATATCCATTAATCTTAACAGAATAAAGATATATGCCGTTTGAAATAGAATTCCCGAAATCATCTTTCCCATTCCAGGTTGTATTATACCCCCCTTTTGGTTGATAAGTATTAACCAGTGTTCTTATTTTTCTACCAAGTATGTTATATATTGTTATTGTCACTTGACCAGTAGAGTTAAGCTCATATTTAACATTTGTCAAAGAAGAAAAAGGATTTGGATAAATATGAAATTCAATTATTTGGTTGTTAATTGATGCATTAATATATTTCCCGGGAATATTATTATCCACCCAGTTCAACCGATTAATAATCCAGTTTTCAAGGTATGTCAGTTCATCAAGATATGATTGTCCTATGTAATCATTTGGCCATACATATTGGCCTAATATGGACCAGCGATCAAAGTTTCT
>SDBT01007078.1_pt1 | contig 18508 bp, 14 predicted proteins | sample 2277101 | NCBI WGS metagenome assembly SDBT01 (sample SAMN10404973, study PRJNA504765) | marine sediment metagenome | isolation source: marine sediment core GS10_PC15, 103 cmbsf | place: Arctic Ocean: Southern Knipovich Ridge | collected 2010
TCATGGTTAGATTATCTGAAATAGTTAAAAACAAGCTGGTAAAGAACGGCAAAAAAATAACCAAACCTTTAGAACCACCGAAAAAGAAGCAACGTATTGATCACACCGAAGTATTAGAAAAGAAAAAACCTATTAAATTTTCTCTAGCCACAGAAGAGGCACATCCTGTCGGATTGGCCGAAGCTTTAGAAAAGAAAAAACCCATTACATCATCTGTAGCCCCAGAAGAGGCACATCCTGTCGGATTGTCCGAAGTTTTAGAAAAGAAAAAACCTAGTGGAATATCCGAACCGCTCGAAAAGAAAGATAGGAGCCAGTCCTATTCCAAATTAGAACACACTTATTCTGAGATGCTAAACACTCTTAAGTCAATTATGTATGATCTTAAGGCAGGCAAAACAATAGATGCATTAGCAATAAACGCAATCGCCGAAAAAATAATAACAGAGTTTAGTGAAAACAAAGATATCTTATTTATTATTAACGGAACTCCTGATGTATATCTAATTGATGACCTTCAATATCTCTTCGAGCATTCATTGAACGTTTCAATTTACGCCGTGCAAATTGGACTTATTATCGGATATAACAGAAATCAGCTGCTCGATTTATGTGCATCAAGTCTCCTTCATGATATTGGCTACCTAAAAATCCCTTTGGAAATCCTGAATAAACCTGGAAAATTAACGGACAGCGAATTTCAAGAAATAAAAAAGCATCCTATTTTAGGCCTCGAAATGCTGGCTCATATTGAAAACTCTCCAAATTCTTTATTTGAAGTCGTCTATCAACACCATGAAAGAGTCGATGGTTCAGGTTATCCAAAAGGGAAAAAAGGAGATGAAATAAATACTTTCGCGAAAATAATCTCGATGATCGATGTCTACGAGGCTGTTACTCATAATCGACCCCATCGTGATAAAACATTCAATCTCTCAGAAGGAATCAAATTGGTCATTTTAGAAGGAAAAAGATCATTTGATCCCCATATAACAAAATTTCTTTTAGAATACTTCACTCCTTTCCCCCTTGGAAGCTATGTTTCACTAAATAATGGTGAAATTGGTCAAGTTATCATGACTAATCCTAGGTCTCCACTCCGCCCGAAAATTGAAATACATAAAGACGTCAATGGAAAATTCCTTGAGGACAAAAAAATAATAGACCTATCAAAATCTCCAATCCTGTTTATTAAAAAAGTCCTAGATACACATGTTATTTGAATAGTCCTAAAGTACAAAACTGAATATAAAACATATATCCGATTTAAAAATATTCATAATAGTTTAGTCACACTATCAAGATGATAATTTCTATTCATCAACCGCAATTTCTTCCCTGGCTCGGATATTTTGACAAAATCGAGAGAAGCGATACATTTGTTCTCCTGGATGATGTCCAATTCAAAAAAAATGAATGGCAAAATAGAAATAAAATAAAAACATTTGAGCAATGGCAATGGCTTACAGTCCCCGTAAATCACAAATTTCTCCAAAAAATAGAGGATGTGCAGATAAACAACACAACCCAGTGGAGAAAAAAACATCTTCATGCATTAAAGACCAACTATTCAAAAGCTCGCTATTTCCATAATTATTTTGATTTTTTCAAACAAACGTATTTACAAGAATGGAGTTCGTTATCCGATATTAATATTTGTTTCATAAAATATCTTATAGAAGCCTTGGGTTTTACAAACAAAAAAATCGTAAAGGCTTCGGATTTCCAATTCAAAGAGGGGCGAAACGAACGATTGATCGATATATGCAAACATTTTGGAGGAGATATCTATTTATCAGGAGAAGGTGGACAAGACTATCTGGATCTTGATAAATTTGAAAGAGAAGGAATTAGGGTCATCTATCAAAACTATAAACACCCCGTTTACACTCAGCAGTTTGGCCATTTCATCCCAAACATGTCTATAATTGATTTGTTATTCAATTGTGGCCCAGACAGTTTCTCAATTTTAAAAAAGGGAGAATAAATTGAATATTTTAGTATTAGGAGCACATCCTGACGATATTGAATATGGCTGTGGCGGGAGTCTTTTCAAATTCGCTGAAAAAAATGAAAATATTTATTATATGATTCTGACTAAAGGCGAATTTGGAGGGAATCCGGAAATCAGACAAAAAGAACAAGAAAAAGCACAGAAATTAATTGGAGTAAAGAAAATTTTCTGGGGTGGATACAAGGATACAGAACTGCCCAACGATAGAATCATTATTTCCCACATCGATAAGGTCATTAATGAAGTGTCTCCTGATGAGGTCTATGTCAATTATATCGATGATATTCATCAAGATCATCGTACACTCGCAAGATGCACGTTGGCTGCAACACGATATATAAAAAAAGTCTTCTATTATGAGGACTATACATCACATCTTTTCGAACCGGATATTTTTATAGATATAGAGGATGTATTAGAAAAAAAACAAAAATTAATTCAATCCTTTTCTTCCCAGGTGGCTAAACATTACTCAACAAAATTAGATATGATTGAGAGTGTCAGAGCTATAGCCAATTTCAGGGGATTTCAAGCCAAAGTCAAATACGCAGAAGGATTTAAAGCCTTTCGATTTCTGCGGGATATATGATGCTCCCCAACGACATCATTCCCCACTCACGTCCTTCACTCTCCGAGTCAGATATTCAAGCTGTTATCAAGACCTTAAAATCAGGTCAGATTTCCCAGGGGCCTGTTGTCAGGAAATTTGAAAATAAGATAGCCGCCTATATCGGAAAAAAACATGCTGTAGCAACCAGTTCCGGAACGGCAGCTCTCCATCTGGCATTGCTCGCTTTGGATGTAAGGAAGAATGATGAAATCATAATCCCTTCCTATGTATGTTCTGCAGTGCTTAACGCAGTCAAATACACAAAGGCCGCTCCGATCGTCGTGGATATTGATCCGCAAACCTACAACATATCCTTTAATGCTGTTGAGAGAGCGATAACAGGAAAAACAAAATCCATAATCATTCCCCATATGTTCGGCCTTCCGGCTGAAATGGATGACTTTTTAAAATTAGGCATTCCAATCATTGAAGACTGTGCCTTAGCTATAGGCGCAACTTACAAAAATAGAAAAGCGGGAAGTTTTGGCCTTTTGTCTATTTATTCCTTCTATGCAACCAAGGTTCTCACGAGTGGAGAAGGAGGTATGGTTGTAAGTGACTCTGATGAGTTGATATCGAGAATCAAGGATCTGAGGGATTACGACAACAGAGAAAATTTCGTTTTGCGTTATAATTATAAAATGACAGATCTTCAAGCTTCTCTTGGATTGAGCCAATTCTCATATTTAGAAAAATTTCTCAAAAAAAGGAAGAACATCGCTTCACATTATTTTCGCGAATTTCAGAACTGCAGCTTATTTCTTCCCCTATGGAAAGAAGGTAAAGAACACATCTACTACCGCTTTATCATAAAAACTAAAAACAATGCCTCACCGCTCATCAAAAAAATACAGCAGAAGAATATCATGTGTGAAAGACCTGTCTATCGTCCCCTTCATTTTTATTTAAATCTGGAGGGTTTTCCCCATGCGACCGAAGCGTGGGAAAAATCCATTTCAATCCCCTGTTATCCTTCCTTAGGCGATAAAGAAATTGAGAAAATTATTGACGTGGTTAAAAACATTTTTTAATCTCTTTTTGGTAGTATGAAGCAATTTTTAGAATATTTAAATTTAATCTTCGAGGGTTCTTCACAGAGGTTTCTTTTTCTTTTCTTTTTTTCATTTTTATTGGCTTTTCTTCTGACATTCCTTATAAAGAAAATTGCAATAAAATTAAAAATTCTAGATATCCCCACAGAAAGAAAAATCCACAAAACTCCCACTCCCCTTTTAGGTGGTGCCGCAGTATTTTTGGCTTTTGTTTGGACTGTTTTTTTAAATTTTAGTTTCTCTATTGAATTGAAGGGAATTGTGCTGGGAGGCACTATTATTTTTTTAATGGGCTTAGTCGATGATTTCAAAGCCATTCCCGCTCTTTGGAAGCTTTTTGGACAAATACTGGCGTCAATCGTCTTGCTTCTTCATGGCATTCAGCTCAGTTTTTTACCTGACTCTTGGTGGGGAAATGGCGGTGAAATCCTGCTGACCATCATTTGGGTTATTGGAATAACAAATGCAGTAAACTTTTTTGATGGGATGGACGGCCTTGCCACTGGAGTAACAGCCATCAGTTCACTGGCTTTTTTTGCAGTCGCATACATCACTCAACAGCAGTATTTAGGATTTCTAACCATCACTCTGGCAGGATCCTGTCTAGGTTTTTTAATACATAATTTTAAACCCGCCTCCATTTTCTTAGGAGATGCAGGAAGCACCTTCTTGGGATTCACTCTGGCAGGAATCGCTATTATGGGAGGTTGGGCCCATGAGAATCCCAAAATCGCTTTGAGTTTGCCAATTTTGATCTTAAGTATATTTATTTTTGATATGATTTATATTACAGTAGCCCGAATATTAAATGGGAAGGTCAAAAACCTGAAAGAATGGATCGAATATACAGGAAAAGATCACCTGCATCATCGTTTAGTCAATTTGGGTTTGAACGAAACACAAACAGTCATGTTCATCTATTTAATTTCTGGTTGTCTGGGGATAGGCGGCATATTTCTAAGAGCCCCTGAAGATTTAAAAATACTCTTTCTATTCCTCCAATCTGTATTTATATTACTTATAATTTCTATCCTAATGCTTGTGGGGCAAAAAGAAAATTGATTCAATGTCCCTATTGTGAAAGCTCTAAAAATCTTGACTTCAAAATATTCCATAGACATGTTCATCGATGTCTAGAATGTGACCTCGTCTATAAAAATATCCAAAAAGACTACAATGCTGTTTTAGAAACATACCGCAGAGAGGATTATTTCAACACGTATTACTATAATCAAACAGAGAGTAAAAGGAACACGCTCTTTGGCCACATTCTTGATACAATCGAGAAAAAGAGCTTCGATGGCTGTCTTTTAGATGTGGGGGCCGGATGTGGCTTGTTTCTTCATGCAGCAAGAGAAAGAGGTTGGATGGTCAAGGGGATCGAGCCTTCCTATGAATCTGTAAAAGCAGCGACAAATCGTTACGATCTTGAAATATTTCACGGGACACTCAAGGAATATTTAGACAAAGATTTATTTGATATCGTTACATTTATAAATGTTCTTGATCATTCTGCAGAACCATGGAACGAGATGAAGCAAACCTATAAATTGTTAAAACCTGGGGGGGTTATTTATCTCCGATTTCCAAATGGATTTTTGCATACGTGGCTTCCCAGACTGGCGGCTCATTTGGGGCTATCGGGAAAATTCCAAAAATACTTTATATTTCATGAATTTTCTTTTAGCTCAAATTTCATAAAGAGGCTTTTATCAGATACCGGTTTTTCAGAGGTAGTAGTTTCAAATTCCAGTCTTTCGAAAGAGGATTCTTATACTCTTTTCCCCAGTCCGGAAAAGGAAAGATATGCAAAATTTTTTCTCTATCAAACAGCAAAAGCAATACAGACCGTAACTCATGGAAAGCTATTGGTTGGATCATCACTGCAAGTCATGGCCAAAAAATAATCGTCCAATTATTTTATTGGTAAGATATTTCCGTTTTAATCCGATAGTAAGCCTTTCGTTCTCAACAAATCAGTATAAAGGCAGATAATTTGGGTAACCATTTTATCAGCACTGTATTTTGAAGCAATTCCCTTGCCTTCATTTCCCAGTTCCTCTCTCTTCTTTTTATTATCCATCAAGATTAGAACGTTGTCAGCTAATTCTTTAGATTTTTTGGGCGGCACCAGTAAACCATTTTTATTGTGAATAACAAGGTCCGGGATGCCCCCGACATCACTCGCCACTATGGGCTTGGCCAAGGCCATGGCCTCGACAAGCACTCTTCCCATCCCCTCGTTCAGCGAGGAAAGCACAAAAATATCAAACAAAGATAAAATCACATCAATATCCTCTCTCCACCCAAGAAAAAGAATGTTATTTCCAATCCCGAAGTTCTGAGCTTTCTTTTCTAAATCTTCTTTCAAGGGCCCATCACCCACGATAATAAAATATGTATCCGGATGCTTAAGAAGGATATATTGAGCAGCTTCTATAAAATACTCGTGTCCTTTTACAGGCACAAGTCTGCCAATTGTTCCCACGATTTGAGAACGCTCGGGAATTCCCATTTTTTGCTTTATCTCCAGCTTCATAAGTAAAGATATTTCCTTAAATTTCCTGAGATCAACTCCACTGAATATCACAGCAAATTTGTCCTTTTTAGCAATTTTGGCCACCAAATGATCTCTTTTTTCGCGATCCGTTAAAGTCACAATCCTATCTGTTATAAGGGAAACCAATTTTTCAAGAAGTATAAATAATTTTGATTGGATCGGACCGAAATACCCAAAAAAAACATGGCCATGGGGAGTGTGTAAAATAATGGGAACCCTACACAGTTTCGCAGCCAATCGCCCTAAAAGCCCTGCTTTTGATGTATGAGTATGGACGATTTGAGGTTTATGTTTTCTAATGATTTTCACAATATAAATCAAGGCTCTAATGTCTTTTATTATGTTAACTTTTCTAACCAAAGAGGGACATTGAATGAATTCAATATTTTCTGATTGCAATATTTGAATATCCTCATTGAGTGCCTCTACTTCTTCTGATTTCATTTCGGATTCTAGTGTCCTGCCTGAAACAAGAACAGTATGGAAATAATTCCTCTTTAATCCTAAAACACTCAAATAGGTGTTTTGGGCAGATCCTCCCTTATCAAACCTTGTAATAACATGCATAACTGTGTTTTTTTTCATGGGAATTTGGATTAAAAAGAAAACCACCTTGAATACCAATTTTGGAAGGAAATCAGATTCCATAGATGCCAAGATGTATCAGAACGATTTGATAATAACGCTCTCGTTAGCTTTTCAATGGTTTCAAAATCAAAGATCCCTTGTTTCTTAATTTTTTCTTTGGAAAGATTTTCCTCAATCAAAAACCTTAAGTCTGTCTTCAGCCATTTGCTCAAAGGAATTTCGAATCCCCATTTTGGCCTGTTATGCAAAATTTTAGGTAAAATGGGTTTAAATGTTTCCAGCAGCACAAACTTTCCTTTTCTTCCCCTCAATTTAAGGTTCCCAGGGATTTGGAAAACATACTGGACAAGCCTGTGATCCAGGAAGGGAACTCTGACTTCTAAAGAGTTTCTCATGCTCATTAGATCAACTTTAGTCAGCATATCATTGGGCAGGCTTTGTACAAAATCAACATAGAGCATTCGGTTGATTTTATCGCTGTCCACCGAGTTTAATTTTCCATGGACTAGATTTCTCCCTGAATCCAAATCTAGATTATCGATATCCGAACTGTTTAAAATGATTTTTTCACGTAATTCTCGTGAAAATATTTCATTCCATGAGTAGAATCTGTTTTCAAATTCATCCTTTGCTCCCGTCGAAAATTTCTTAACTCTCCGGATGAGTTCCAATGGATATTTTTCTCTAGAATCAGGCAGTGATGCAATAAGAGGCTCAATGACTTTTTTCCTTAGTAAGCGGGGAAGAAATCTGTAGCGGGAATACCAATATTCTCCGGAATAATTTCTGTATCCGGCAAAAAGCTCATCGGCGCCATCGCCAGATAAAGCAACTTTTGCGAACCTTTGTGTCTCTCTGGAAATGATATAGGTTGGAATAGCGGATGAATCTGCAAAAGGTTCATCAAAACTGGCTAAAACTTCAGGGATGACATTCATAACTTCACGACTATTCAGAATGATTTCCTGATGATTTGTGTTGTTAAACCTGGCCACCTCGCGTGAAAAATGCGTCTCATCGAATAAAGGAACATCTTCATATCCGATGGAATACGTGTTTATAGGAGAATCAGAGAGACGGGATGCCAATCCAGTGATAATGCTCGAATCTATGCCTCCACTTAAAAAAACGCCAATAGGAACATCGGCAATCAATCTCTTCCTTACAGAATCTTCCAGCAAATCGAATATTTTAGCCTTATGAGCCTCTAAATTATCAGGCTTTTCACCTTGTTCGGAAGCAACATCAATTTTCCAATAAGATTGAGTGATCAAATTCTTATTTTTCACAATAACCATACAACCTGGATTGATTTTATGGATTTCCTCGAACATTGTCATGGGAGCAGGAACATAATTGAATGAGAGATAAAGGTTTAAAGCATTCCAATTCATTCTCTTCGGAACTTCCAAATCAGAAAGAATACTTTTTAACTCTGAAGCAAAAACAAGAGTCTTACCGTTCCAGTGATAGAATAAAGGTTTGATACCAAATCGGTCTCGGCAAAGGATTAACGTCTTTCTCCTCTCATCCCATAAAGCAAAGGCAAACATCCCATTCAATTTTTTCACACAGTCCATCCCCTCTTCCTCATACAGATGAACGATCACCTCACAGTCTGTTTTTGACTTCATGCGATGGCCGTTTTGCTCTAATTCTCTTCTCAATTCCCTGAAGTTATAAATTTCTCCGTTAAATATCAGCCAAATAGTTCCATCCTCATTGGACATGGGCTGGTGTCCGGCTTTGGATAGATCAATAATGCTCAATCTCCGGTGTCCCAATCCAACCGAAACCTTGTGATGATTCACATCTTGAGAACGATTGTTGATGTAGATCCCTTCATCATCCGGCCCCCGGTGAGACAGAAAAGATGTCATCTGATGAATCAGACTCTCTGAAATCTCTCTGCCTTCAAAGTCTATCTTTCCGCAAATTCCACACATTATTCAGTTGTCACTAACCAATTGAGAAAATAAGCTTTCAATTTTATTTACATTGTTTTCCCAAGAAAAATTCCGCTCGACAAATTTTCTACACTTTTTAGATAACATTTCATATGCATCTAGGTTGTTGTTATAGGCCTTGTATTTTTCCAGAATGAGCTCAGCAATAGACTCGGGATTTGTGTCTTTGAATAAAAAGCCAGGGTCGAATTGATTCAATATTTCTCTCGTCCCTCCAACAGGAGTCCCCAAGACTGGAGTTCCACAGGCCATGGCCTCCACGGTTACGAGCCCGAATCCTTCCAATGCAACCGTGGGAAGAATAAAAAAATCTGCTGTTTGATAATATAGGGGGAGAAGTTCCTCCTTTATAAAACCACAGAGCTTGATAGAATCTTTCAGATCGAGTTTCTTTATCAAATCTTGAAGAGTGTTATTTAAAATCCCCTCTCCGCCAATAAGTAAAAATACATTGTTGATTTCCCCCTTAACAATTCGAATGGAATTAATGAGATTTTCAATTCCCATTCTTGGCACAAGATTCCGTACAGTTAAAAGCACGAATTTATCCCTTGGAATCTGTAATTTTACTCTGCTTTCCTTCTGAGTTAGTGAGTAATGAAAATGATTCAGGTCGACTCCCCCTGGAATTAGGCAGATCTTCTCCTCTTGAATAGAATAAGTCCGGATAAGTTTATTTTTGGAATATTGACTCAGTACAATAATTTTTTCACACTTGGAAAGGTTGAATCTCTCCATCTTTTTTCTGAGTTTGATATTCAAAGAGTAAAAAAGGTGAAATATTCGTCTTTTTGGCCTGTTTCGATTTTTAAATTCCTCAAATGATAAAGAATGATTAGTATAAACCTTTATTACCTTTTGACCAGTTTTAAACAGATTGAATGAAAATGAAGAAAAAGGCTGGTGGAAATTTATCAAATCAAAGGAGATTTTCTTCCGTAAGGACTTGAATAATTTATAACAATTGATAACAGTGGAAACAAAAAAAACAAGAATATTCTTAGTGTTGACTGAATATCTCCATTCATAAACATTGTCAATTTGTTCGTAAGCATTATTGTGTTCAGGAAGCCTTCGAGTAATGATATGAATATTATGTCCCTTTTCCGCAAGCCCCGTAGCTTGTTCACAAAGAACTCTCTCAGCTCCTCCGATAACATTGGCAATCGAAACATCCGCTACAAAAAGAATCTTCAAATTATGTTATCCTTTAAATATAGAAAATCCGTTTTTTCTTTCGAGATATAACTTCAAAATTTTCGTCTACTGATATGCTAGATATAACCCTAACACACTAAAAAACTCCTAGTCAATGGAAAGAAAAAGTAATGAAAACGGTTAATAAGTGAGGTATTCCTTATTGTCAGGATAGAAAAGAGGCTTCTTTAAAGGTGCATTCTGTCTCTGCTTTGAATGATTTTATTGTCTCTACAATTTTGTCAAAAAAATGAAGCTCGGAGGCTTATTAGTCTCCTGATTTTTCTATGCGTAAATAAGACAGGATTAAGATTGAAGTTCTTAACTCCACGCCTTAACTTCTCGAAAAAATTTTCAGACAATTCTTTCATGGCCTCTATACGTAATGACATTACCTGTTCAGGTGTAAATTCCTCAGTCGAAATCATCGATACATGTGTATGAAATCGTGCAAAATCAATATCTCCTGGGATTAATCCTTCTTCAATACACTTCAAATAAAGTAATGTGCCTGGATATGGGGTTGCACAGTTTATATCCACTGTATCACATCCTATTCTTCGTAACTTTCTCGCAAAATTAATTGTTTCATGAATATCTATTATCGTCTCTCCTGGAAAACCAATTACAAAAAAGCAAGAAACGTTAAGCCCAACTAAACGCGCAAGACGGACAGCATTCTCAACATCATGGAGCATTAAACGTTTACCAATAATTGTATCTAGGACTTCTTGCTTTCCGCTTTCAGGAGCAAAACATACCCTAGAACAACCAGCCTTTTGCATCAAATATAGTAATTCCCTATCTACTCTATCAGCACGAATTCCGTTCCTCACTCCAATCTCAACATTATGACTTAAGCTTGCCAATCGATCAAACAACTCTTTGGCCCAGTTCATATTTGAAGTTAAATTATCATCTTCAAAAAAAATCTCTTTAACTCCATATTTGTGAACTAATAAATTAACTTCTGAGACAACGCTTTCTATTGATCTCCGCCGAACCTTTTTACCCATTACTGAATGAATAGAACAAAAGCAGCACCCATGGGGACATCCTCGTGTTGCAATAATATTTGCATATGGAATCCTTTTCCTCCATGCTTTTTTTAAAGGTAATAGATCATATGCCGGAAATGGCAGTGCATTAAGATTTAAAATTAGCTCAGCAGGCTTAGAAAGTTTAAAATTATGAACTCGATCACGGTAATAAACGCCGGGAATTCCAGGATCGTCCGCATTTTTTTCCCTAATAGACCGTAGAAGGTCGGGCAAAACCTTTTCTCCTTCTCCAACCACCAAATAGTCATAGTCACTTTTTTTATGGGATTCTGGATCGGCACTTACGTGGGGGCCGCCTGCAATTAACATAATATTTCCAAAGTTTTTTCTGATCAAAGATGCAATGTTTATGGCGGATTGGTATTGTCGGGAGAAGCCAATATTTATTCCAATAAAATCCGGATTGTTTTTTTTAACCTGATCTAATATTTCCTGGTTGGACATTCCGATTCGATAGAGACCTTTACCTGTGCTAACAAATTGATTTCTCTTCTCTAAAAAACAATCCAGAAAAGACACTTGGAAGCCTTCTGATTTTAAGCTAGATGCTATATATGCTAAGCCCAAGCTGAATGAACTTACACCAAAGGAATAATTATGGATCTGAGGTGGTTGAATTAGGAGGACTTTAGGCAATGATCATTCTCTTTTAATATTCGCCGAACTCAGGCCCCCTACCCAAAAACTGGTCCATTCAATATAATAGTTTTTTGGCCTCGGGAAGTCCACATCTGGTCGACAGAATGCTTGCGATAATAATCATTGCAATAAAATGCCACAACCTTGTCATAGGAATCATAGTTTTTCTTATAGATAAGATCACACTCCGAACACCGATTATAGATTTTTAGAGAAATCTCAAAACAGAAATCCCCGGGGGCTCCGCAATAAGGATATTCTTCCATTTTAACCTGTGTTCAAAAGAGACATATAAACTTGTTCGGTTGCTGCAACCATTTTTTCAACAGAAAATTCCTGTTCCACCTTCCCTCTTGCTGACAATCCGATCGTTACTGCAAGTTTCTTGTCGTTTAAAACTTGAATAGCTGCTTTTGCCAGAGCAGACGGATCTTTTGGCTGCACTAAAATCCCATCAACTCCATCTTTTATTTGTTCGGTTATACCTTCAATATTTGTCGCGATAATCGGCTTGGCCAAAGCCATCGCCTCTAGGGTTACCATCGGAAATCCTTCGCAAAGTGAAGGAATTATCAATAAATCAAGAGCAGAAAGAATTTCCTTTATGTCGCTTCGAAAACCAGCAAAAATTATATTTTTTCCTATCTTTAATTTTTCGCCTAACGCCTCCATCTCTGCTCTTAGCGGTCCATCTCCGACAATTAATATTTTAGACTGGGGAAGGGTCTTTATAATTTCCGGAATTGATTTAAGTAGATATTCAAATCCTTTTTGCCACACCATTCTACCAATAGCCCCGACAAGAAGGTCTTTATTGGCGATCCCAAATTCCTTCTTTATCTCTTTAGAAGATTTATCTGAGTCATACGTTTGATACTTTTGTAGTTCAATCCCATTATATATAGTCTCTATGTTTCGTTCTTGAATGTTGTGTGTTTCAATTAATTTTTCTTTTAAAATGCCCGAAACTACAATAAATTTATCTACAAATCTTTCGGAAAACCCGTTTAAAGTGCAATAAACTTTTTTTCTCAAAATTCCTATATCATATCCTTCCACCAGCATAGCTATGGTACTTATGTTTTTTGTTTTCTGACCTGATAATTTAGTGGCCACACTGGAATAAAAATCCGCCCTTGCACCCTGACTGTGCACTATGTCAATTTTTTCTTCTCTAATTAAATCAAGCAGTTTTTTTGTGGAACTCAAAAATCCGCCATATTGAATATCGATATTAACGATAGTTCCTCCCTGCTTACCCAATAAATCCTCTTGCTCTTTACCAAATGCACAACAAGAATAGATCTGGAATTTTTCTTTGTTTAGGTTTGTCATAAGTTGCATGAAAACTCGCTTACCTCCTCCGAATATTGATGGTTCCCCTGCCATAAGGTACAGTATTTTTGGCTTATTATGCATAACACATCTCGGAGATATCTTCATTGCACTCTAATCCCCAATATTTTGTATAAATCTACATACTCCCTCAGATATTTTTCTATAGAAAAATACCTCCGGGCTGTCGGAAGGGCATTCTCCCTGTAACTTTCATAGTTGCTTCGTAGTTTTCGGATTGCATCCTCAACATCAGTAGGGTTCGGTGAAAAGGTAATTCCACAGCGTTCTCGTTCTATCAGATTTGAAATCCCCACACGGTTTGATGCCAACACCGGTCTACCACATGCCAGCGTTTCAATCAGAGAATGTGGACATGGTTTGCATTCATCCCAATCTTCTGGAGATAATATGGTGCAATGAACATCGGCAAGCACATCATTTATATTGGGCACAATTTTGTTAATTACTTTTATATTATCGGCACCTGCCTTGGACAGCATCATATCAAGCGTTTCCGTGTGCCTTCCCCTCCATAAAAAGATAAATTGGCAATCCGCTAATCTCTTTGCCGCCTGTATCAATAAGGATACCCCCCGGCGGCTCAAAGCATCCGAGTCTTTTGCTATTGGAGATGACGCAAAAAGAATGGTGAATGGCACATCCATAGGAGGATCAGGAATTTTGTGTATCGGTACACCTGGATAAACAAGAAAAATTTTTTTGGAATCTACCCCTATCTCCCGTAAAGTTTTACTGTCTCGTTCCGATTCAACAATGATGAAATCTAAAGATGTCCATGCAGAAGCACATTGTTTGAGTCGTTCTGTAATAAGGGCCGAAGCGCTCGTAAGTATGCAGGGACGTTTCTTGATGAGGCTGAGATAGAGCCGGCCTGTCAGGGAGCCGTAAATATGGACCAGATCTGCTTTTATTTCAAGATATTTCAGCAAGGGATAACCCATCGGAAGGAACCTGTCAGGGTAAGAAATAAAGCCTCTTCCCCAGCTCAGTTGCCATCGATCGGCCAAATTATGCAGATAGGTCTCACACCGAAAACTTTTACTGAAATGATTGTGCAGAACAAACAATTCCTTTGACACGCCCTCCCTATCAGGCATATACCCGTTGGTAAAATAAACTATCCTGTTCATGGTCCTCTCTTTCTACATATAACGATCCACTCAAGGGGACGTCCCAATAGCATCCGTTCCAGAGAATAAATTGCCTCAATTCCTATCCTGTCCATTTTCAATTTATTTGAGATTCGAGAAATGGCTGCCTGAAGGTAAAAATGGTGAATTACTCCCTTCAATTCTAGGATTTCATATCCTGCTGTGTATATTTCGCTTTCTAATGCTTTTTTATCCGGATAGATTTCATCATAAATTTTTTTTTGCCCCCTGTTCTCCATATTGCGGATGAATCCAACCTTTTCATAATGGAGAGCATCGAAGATAAGGATTCCGTGATTATCCAGAAGACCGTTGAATATTTTATAAAGTTTCATCCTGTCAGCAACCTTAAAATGTCTTATAAATCGAAATGAATAGATCAGCTGCAAACGGCTGTTCAATTTGAGATTGAAGGCATCAGCATTAACAAAGCGCCATTTGTCAGGATTTTTAATCCTTTGTCGTGCAATTTCTAACATCTGATCACTCGTGTCGATTGCAATTCCCTTTTTAAAACCCTTTACATCTGATGTCAGCCTAGCTGGCCCACAGGCGACTTCAAGAATGTTGTCAATTTGGTATCTACGGATGGCATCATTAATCGACTCCATCTGGATTTTATGCTGAACTCGCCCTAAAGGCTTCGAAAATCTTTCGTCGATATAACTTGAGGCAATCCTATCATCCTGATATAAAGATTTGATGAGTTTTGCGTTTCCTCTCATGACATGCTGTCAATTCTTGAATTCATGGATTTCCTAAACCTACTAATAAGAAAATATTGTTCACCAAGAAAATGTCTTTTATTGTCTGCGAGTCATCCTTTCTTGAACCAGCATTTTTGAATATTCAGCACTAAAACTTATGCCCCTCCGAATTGCTTAATTGTATTGTATCCATCCTTAACTCTGATTAAATCCATACAAGAAGGGATAAATTCACATCGTATTTTTTTGTAACAAGGTGAGCAAATAAGACCTGCCTTCAAAATAACTCCTCTCCCATAAAGTTCTAATTCCAACCAACTTGTATTCCTCATTAATACACATACCTTTTTTTTTTGTCAAGAGGCGTAGATTTTTACGCTCTCTATAGGTCTTTGATTGAGATTCATTGCTTAGTTTATCTCCTTCTGCCTTCCCTGGATCATCTGACTAAAATCTGGCGCTTCCTCAGGGAAGTGTTGTTACATGATAAGATATGTTCATCAGGTTATCATTTCCAAGCAACTTAGCACAACCGTATGGCTTGGAATATACCCATGAAGTATAAATCCGTATAGGATCGCTACTGCCAGAACGAAAAATGTCAAGATTATGGCAATTTTAGTATGGGCATACTGTCGACTCCACAAATCTCGTTTGGATTTTGATGAAGTGGTTCAAATGACTGTAGAAGGAGTCGGAATTTCGTCAATTTCCCGGATCAAGTGCTTTTCCTGGAATACGATTGCCAGCTGGCAATACCTTTCGTGTCAAGCATCTGGTGAGTTTAATGATCTTAAACTCAAAGGCGTTGAATTAATTGAACTTCAAGCTGATGAAATTTGTACCTTCGCCGGAACAAAGAAGAAGCCTATGTGGATATTCGCGGGAATCGAAGTCTGGTCTAGGATGTGGATTTCCAAGGTTGTAGGCAGCCGCAATTATCGACTCAGTAACAACAGTTAATGAAGGAAGCACCGTGATACTTGATGTCCATTTTTCTTTAAAATCAATAACATTTTTTTCAATCCCTCAACTGAATGGAATGTGAATCATATTTAATTATTCCAGCAACCTGTACAGAACTTCATGTTTTATCAGGAAAGGATAAAAGAGTCGATATTCACACCGATTGTAGAATACCATCTGAAGGAGGCAAACATCCTAGTCGTCAACCCAGCCCATTATTACATTCGCCTGTTTCTCATCCGGAAAAAATGATACCAAGATAATATTTCCTGCTTGTATGTATTTATTAAGTAATCACGTACATCTGAAGGCATCTCCGGTTTTTTCAAGATACGATTCGACAATGTGTTTATCGCTTTTTGTCTTAACTTGAAGGGTATAAACGGCTTAGCGATTCTCTTCAATCTATTTTCATGAAACAGAAAGTTATACAATGGTTTATATATCCCCCTCTTCGGATCACCCGAAGCATTATATACTATATCGAGATTGTCGGGGATGTAAGTGCAATCCTCCAGATTCAGGAATTGATAGATTTCCTTTAACACATTAACCGGTTGTTTCGTGAATTCCTCGAAAAGAAAGATTTTTATGTGTGGAAAGTTGCTTCTGAATAATTTTATCTGCTCAAAGTACATACCCGACTTGATGAAATCATGATAATCGAGCCCACTTCTCTTCTGAAATTGTCGTACTACTTCAAAAAAGCTCTTCTTGATTCCATGCCTTTTTTCAAGTAAATACCATGACCAGGCTCTCTTTATCGGGTTTCTCAGGATTGCAATAATTTTCAAGTCTGTATACATGGAGCCGTAGATTTGCTTTATGCTCTCCACTGTGTCCCTGTAGTAGTACAGATATGTAGCTGTTGCCTCACCCAACAGTTGGCCTTCAGCCACACTGCGGAAGAGATCTGCATACTCCTCAAGTGTAAAATACTCAAAACCGTTAAAGAAATGTGGCCCTTTATCTTCTGGCATGAAAATCTGCGGATGTTCCCTTAGATAATAATACAGAGATGAAGTTCCACTTCTTGAGGCTCCTACAATCAAGAAATCAGGTAGTACTATTTTCTTTCCTTCTACAGTAATTTTCATTTCGATGGTCTTCCGTGCAGATTCAATTATGGATTTAGAATTTTGTCATTCCTTGCACTGAAAAAATAACCCATCTGCGGTGAAAGGCTTAAAATTACTATACCATACTACCGCAAAGGATCCCAAAAAACTATTTTTTTGAATGGACCAGTTTTTGGGTAGGGGGCCTGAGTTCAGCGAATATTAAAAGAGAATTACTCTTGCTTAAAGTTCTTCTAATTCAACCACCTCAGATCCATAATTATTCTTTTGGTGTAGGTTCATTCAGTTTGAGCTTAGCATATATAGCATCTAGCTTAAAATCAGAAGGCTTCCAAGTGTCTTTTCTGGATTGTTTTTTAGAGAAGAGAAATCAATTTGTTAGCATAGGTAAAGGTCTCTATCGAATCGGAATGTCCAACCAGGAAATATTAGATCAGGTTAAAAAAAACAATCCGGATTTCATTGGAATAAATATTGGCTTCTCCCGACAATACTAATCTGCTATAAACATTGCATCTCCCATCAGAAAAAACTTTAGAAATATTATGTTAATTGCAGGCGGTCCCCACGTAAGTGCCGATCCAGAATCCCTTAATAATAGTGACTATGACTATTTGGTGATTGGAGAAGGAGAAAAAGTACTGTCGGACCTTCTGCGGGCTATTAGGAAAAAAACTGCGGACGATCCTGGAATTCCTGGCGTTTATTACCGTGATTGATTTCATGATTTTAGACTTTCTAAGCCTGCTGAGCTAATTTCAAATCTTGATGCACTGCTATTTCCGATATATAATCTATTACCTTTAAAAAGGCATGGAGGAAAAGGATTCCATATGCAAATATTGTCGCAACACGAGGATGTCCACATAGGTGCTGCTTTCATTAAATAATGGGTAAAAAAGTTCGGCGGAGATCAATAGAAAACGTTGTCTCAGAAGTTAATTTATAAGTTCACAAATATGAAGTTAAAGAGATTTTTTTTGAAGATGATAATTTAACATCAAATATGATCTGGGCCAAAGAGTTGTTTGATCGTTTGGCAAGCTTAAATTATAATATTGAGATTGGAGTGAGAAACGGAATTCGTGGGATAGAGTAGATAGGGAATTACTTTGCTTATTGCAAAAGGCTGGTTGTGATAGGGTATGTTTTTGCTCCTGAAAGCGGAAAGCAAGAAGTTCTAGATACTATTATTGGTAAACGTTTAATGCTCAATGATGTTGAGCATGGTCAGTCCGGCATAGTCAACAAACAACTTCTCTCCTGCCTTGTGAGGGATCCGCATTGAGGGATTTAGATTCTTTTCCCATCGTCTGTAAAGCTCGCAAAACTGGGAGTAGCCATAATAATTTGAGTCCTCTTCCCTATACTCTGTCCAGAGCAGTCTGCGGGTTACTCCTTTTCTCCTCAGTTCCTTATGGATCAATGCCCAGTTGGGACAGCTCCTCTTTCCATAAATCTTTATTACAGAAGGGAAAAGTTGTTGTTCCAGAGCTTGATCATCAAGCTCTCGAGGAAGCGGCCAGCTAAGACCCGCTTCTGAGGCTCGACATAAATA
>SDBT01007079.1_pt1 | contig 18508 bp, 17 predicted proteins | sample 2277101 | NCBI WGS metagenome assembly SDBT01 (sample SAMN10404973, study PRJNA504765) | marine sediment metagenome | isolation source: marine sediment core GS10_PC15, 103 cmbsf | place: Arctic Ocean: Southern Knipovich Ridge | collected 2010
GCTCGAAATAGCAGCCCGCTTCTTGTCGGCATAGGTGTAAACGAGCACATCGTTGCTTCTGATGCTTCAGCTGTGGTTGGTTATACTAAAAACGTTGTTTATTTGAATGACGGAGAAATAGGGGTTATTACTCCAGAAGATTTTCGAATTTTAACTTTAGACAAACAGCCGGTTAAAAAGGACATCCAGGAACTTGAATGGGATGTTGAGGAAGCAGAAAAAGGAGGATTTCCCCATTTTATGTTAAAGGAAATATTTGAACAGCCCGAGGCCATTGAAAATGCTATTCGAGGACGGCTTATTAAAAAAGAGGGCTTGGCAAAATTAGGAGGATTGGAAGATGTTGAGAAAAAACTTAGAAAGATTAAAAAAGTAATCATTCTTGCTTGTGGCACTTCTTATTATGCTGGATTGATTGGAGAATATATGCTGGAGGAATATGCTGGAATTCAGTTGAAGTAGAATATGCTTCAGAATTTCGTTATCGGAAACCAGTGTTAAGCAAAGACACGGCCATAATAGCCATTTCTCAATCCGGAGAGACAGCTGATACTTTAGCGGCAATAAAAGAAGCAAAAAGAAAGGGAGTTTTGTGTTTAGGGATTGTTAATACGGTTGGCAGCACCATTGCTAGGGAAACTGATGCCGGAGTTTATAACCATGCTGGTCCGGAAATCGGGGTGGCATCTACTAAAGCTTTTGTTTCTCAGCTTGCTATCTTAGCTCTATTTACTTTATTTTTAGGTCGGCAGCGCCAGATGTCGTTAACAATGGGTAAAAGAATTGCTGAAGAACTTTCTCAAATTCCTTATCTGGCTAAGAAAATTTTAGCCAAAGATAATCAAATTCAAAAAATTGCTAAAAAATATTATAAATCTAATAATTTCCTATATATTGGCAGAAAATATAATTACCCAATTGCTTTAGAAGGAGCGTTGAAATTAAAAGAAATCTCGTATATCCATGCCGAAGGTTGCGGAGCTGGTGAAATGAAACATGGGCCGATTGCTTTAATAGATAAGAATTTTCCCACATTGGCTGTAGCGCCATCTGATAGTGTTTATGAGAAAATGATTAGTAATATTGAGGAAATCAAAGCTAGGACAGGGCCAATTATTGTTCTTGCTACACAGGGGGATAAAAAAATTGAAAAATTAGTTAATGATGTAATTTATATTCCAAAAACTTTGGAAATGTTAACTCCGATTTTGTCAGTGATCCCTCTGCAGCTACTAGCTTATCATATTGGTGTGTTGCGAGGTTGTGACGTAGACAAGCCAAGGAATTTGGCTAAAAGCGTAACCGTAGAATAAATATGACTATAATTTTAGATTTTGACGATACTTTATTTGATAATGCAGCTGGTCTTAAACAAACCTTGGCAAGAATATTTAAAAAGCATGGAGCAGATTTTTGGGAAATTTATAGTAAAATCCGGACTGCGAAAGGAGGTTATTCTCCTAAAAAACACCTTGCTTTATTGAAAAAAAAGAACAAAGAAAGTGATATAGAAGGAATTAAAAAAGACATAAATAAAATAGATTTTAAAAAATTTCTTTTTCCCGGTGTTATAAAGTTTCTTAAAACTTTTAGAAAAGACAATAATTTAATCCTTCTTTCTTGGGGAGAGAAAAGTTTTAACGAGAAGAAGATTTACGGCGTTGGGGAAAAGTTTGTTTCTTTGTTTGATAAAATTATTATTGGCACAACTGAAAAAGCCAAAGTCCTTGATAAAATTCTCAAGATATACAAAACCAAGCCCGTCGTTTTTATAGATGATAAACCCCAAGAATTAAAAAAAATTAAAGATAATTTTAAAGACGTTATTTTAATAAAAATAGATAGAAGTAAAGGAGAGTCTTTATTTAAAGTATGGCGAGCAAGCAAAATAAATTAATAAAAGATATTGTAGTAATCGGTGGTGGCACCGGTACTTTTACTGTGCTTTCAGGTTTAAAAAAATATCCGCATAACTTGACGGCTATTGTTTCAATGGCAGATGATGGAGGTTCGACAGGTAGGTTAAGAGATGAATTAGGGGTCTTGCCGCCTGGCGATATTCGTCAGTGCTTAGTTGCCTTATCAGAAGCGGATTTAATTTTAAGAGATTTATTTAATTATCGTTTTGAAAATGGGGGGCTGAAGGGTCATAGTTTCGGTAATTTGTTTATTAGCGCTTTTGAAAAGATTACTGGTGATCTTGATAAAGCACTAGAAGAGGTTGGTAATGTTTTGAAAATAAAAGGAAGGGTTTTGCCAGTAACCTTAGATAATGTTCGATTAAAAGCTGAATTAGAGAACAATGAAAAGGTTGAAGGCGAGAGGGAAATAAATAAATCTTGGCTTATTTCAAAATTAGGTATTAAAAAGTTGTTTCTAAATCCTTCGGCTAAGGCAAATCCCAAAGCAGTAGAAGCAATTTTAGAAGCTGACGTTATTGTTGTTGGTCCGGGAAATATTTATTGCAGTATCATCCCAAATTTTTTAGTTAATGGTATTTCTCAAGCCATTAGGAAATCAAAGGCTTTAAAAATCTATAACTGTAATTTAATGACTAAGCACGGGCATACAGACGGGTTCAAAGTGAGTGATTTTATTAATAAGGTTGAACAGTATTTGGGCAACAAAGTATTTGATTACAGTATTTATAATACTAAAAAGCCTTCGGCTGTATTCTTAAAAAAGTATTCTCACGAAGGAGATTGGGTTGATCCAGATAACAAAGCATTGAAAGATAAAAGGTTTGTCAAAGCTGAATTGGTTAGTTCCAAGCTTTATCATCAGAGTCCCGCTGATACATTATTAGAAAGAACCCTCATCCGCCACGACCCTGACAAATTAGCCAAGACAATTATTTCTTTGTTATGAAGATTTCAGTTGAAAAAGCTGTTGAGATAATTAAAAAAGGCGGAGTGGTGGTTTATCCTACTGATACGGTTTATGGGTTAGGCGCCAATGCTTTAGACGAAAAAGCAGTTAGGAAAGTATTTGAAATAAAAAAGCGAGACTTTAAAAAGCCAATATCAATTATAGTTAGAGATATTAAAATGGCAAAAAAAGTGGCAAGTTTTGGTAAGAATACGGAAAAAATATTAAAAAAAATTCTACCAGGACCAGTAACAGTTATTTTATATAAGAAAAAAATCTTGCCGGATATTTTAACTGGTGGAAGCAATAAAGTTGGTTTAAGAATTCCTGATTATAATTTTACTAAAAAATTAATGTCCCAATTAGATTTTCCGATCACTACTACGTCGGCTAATCTTTCTGGAAAGCCAATTGAAGGCAAGGCTTCTACGGTTATAGACTTAACCGGCTCAAAACCAAAAATCCTTCGAGCCGGTCCAGTAACAAAGAAACAATTATTAAAATGTCTAGATTTTTAGAATTTGAAGAACTTTATTTAAAAACAAAATTAGCACCTGGTCTGGTGTCGCTTTATTCCAATAGAATCATTCAGCAAGTAGCCGGTGGATTGATAGGTATATTTTTACCGATTTTTCTTTTTATTTATTTTGGCGGCTCCATTCATAAAGTTCTTTTATTTTACATAGTCAGTTTTGTTCTTTTCGGACTATTAGTTCCATTGGGTGCTATGTTAATGTCAAGAATCGGTCTGAAGATTTCTATGATTTTAGGCTCTTTGTTTTTAGTAAGCTATTTTGCTTTCCTTTATTTACTTAACAATAATTGGCTTCCTGCTTTGTTTTTAGCCATAGCAGGTGCAACTCTTTTTAGAATATTGTACTGGATACCTTATCATACTGATTTTGCTAAATTTACTAACAGAAGAAGCCGAGGAAAAGAAATTGCCCTTTTAGTTTCAGTTACTACCTTGGTTAGTATATTTTTACCTTTTATTGCTGGTTTGATTATTGATAAATTCGATTTTTCTATATTGTTTTTGATTTCAGTAATAATTGCTAGTATTTCAATATTTCCTATTCTTCTATTAAGGCCAGTCAAAGAAAAATATAGTTATTCTTATCTGCAGACATTTAAAGAATTGTTTGCGAGAAAGAACAGGAAACTTTTATTGGCTTTTAGTGGAGATGGAGCAGAGGGGATGGTGGGGATAATTATCTGGCCGATTTTCATGTTTGAATTATTAAAAGGAAATTATCTTACTGTTGGAATTGTAACATCGTTAGTTGTTCTTGCTTCTATTGTTTTGAGGTTAATTGTTGGCGCTTTAACTGATAAAATGAGCAAAAGGCGATTGATAAGAGTCGGTTCCGTTCTATATTTTTTCGGTTGGCTCGGCAAGATATTTGTTCAAACTACTTTTCAAATTTTTGTTGTTAGTAGTTATCATAGTTTCGCAGCAATTGTTAGGAGGACGCCTTTTACTACTTTAATGTATGAACAAGCGGCTGACAGGGGCCATTATATTGATGAGTATACAGTTTTAAGGGAGGTTGCTTTAAACATCGGCAGGATTTTAATGCTTGTTTTATTATTCGTCTTGTTTTATTTTGTTGGTTTGGCTGCCGCCTTTATTTTAGCAGCCATAGCTTCATTATTAATTAATACTTTATGATTTCAAAAGACTTAATTAAAGCAGAGGAACGTAGGCAGCTTGAGACAATTAACTTAATCCCTTCGGAGAATTATCCCTCAAAGGCAGTTCTTGAAGCTACTGGTTCAATTTTGACTAGCAAATATTCTGAAGGATATCCAGGTAAGCGTTATTATCCAGGCAATGAAACTTATGACAAAATCGAGCTTCTGGCCCAGAAAAGAGCCAGGGAAATTTTCCGTACAGGTAAGGGTTATCATGTTAATGTTCAACTATATTCTGGTACTCCAGCTAACATTGCTATTTATTTGGCATTGCTAAATTTTGGCGATACAATAATGGGAATGAATTTATCCTGTGGTGGGCATTTGAGTCACGGCCATAAAGTTAATTTTTCTGGAAGGTTTTATAAAGTTATTCAATACGGAGTTGATTTAAAAACTGGAAAAATTGATTATAACGAAGTAAGAAGACTGGCTAAAAAGCATAAGCCAAAGCTAATTATTTCTGGTTTTACTGCTTATTCCAGGAAAATTAATTTTAGAAAATTCCACCAGATTGCTAAAGAAGTGGGGGCAATTTCAATGGCTGATATTTCTCATATTGCTGGTTTGATTGTAGCTGGTCTTCATCCTAGTCCATTTCCATTTATTGATGTTGTTATGACCACTACTCACAAGACCTTGAGAGGTCCTCGTGGAGCAATAATAGTTTGTAAAAATAAATTTGCTCAAGTCATTGATAGAGTAATTTTTCCGGGAATTCAAGGGGGTCCTCATAATAATGTTACTGCTGCTAAGTTGGTTTGTTTTGAAGAGGCAAAAACCCTAGCTTTTAAAAAATATCAAGAACAAATAATAAAAAACGCCAAAGTTTTGGCACAAGAACTAAAAAAACATGGATTTAATCTTGTCTCTGGGGGTACTGATAACCATTTAATGTTAATAGATTTGAGAAATAAAAATATTACTGGCAAGGAAGCTGAAAAGCGATTAGAAAAAGCCGGGATTGATGCTAACAGAAATACTGTTCCTGGCGATTCTCGCGGCCCGCTAGACCCTTCAGGAATTCGTATGGGCACCCCGGCAGTAACCACTCGAGGAATGAAGGAAAAGGAAATGAAAAAGATCGCTAAATGGATTAATGAAGTTATAAGTAAGAAGAAAAAGGCCGAAGAGGTTAAAAAAGAGATTAAAAAATGGATTATTCGTTATTCGCTTATATAAATACTTTTGCGGGTAAGTGGTTGTGGTTGGATAGTGTCGCAATATTTTTTGCTAATTATTTTGTTTATTATTTAGTGGCTGGGGCAGTGGTTGTTTTTTTTCTGATTAAAAACAAAAAAGAAAAGATTCGCTATTTATTTTTAATTGGAGCCAGTGTTATTTTAAGTAGATTAATAATCACTGAATTAATTAGATTGATTTGGCATCGTTCTCGGCCGTTTGTAGACCATCAGGTTAATCAGTTAATCGAACATAGCGCCTCTGGTTCTTTTCCGTCCGGTCATATAGCCTTTCTATTTGCTCTAAGTGCGGCGATTTACTTTTTTAATAAAAAGATCGGATGGATATTCTTAAGTCTAAGTTTTTTAGTTGGTTTGGCCAGGATTTTCGTTGGTATCCATTTTCCATTAGATGTTGGAGCAGGAATTGTGGTTGGGGTTTTAAGTGTTATTGTGGTTTGGAAACTGAAAACATGATATAATTCGTTTTAAATATAATAAATAAAACGCCATTTTAAAAATTAAAATGGCATTTTATTATGCCGCGGGTGGGAGTCGAACCCACATGGACCGAAGTCCATACGATTTTGAATCGTACGCGTAAACCAATTCCGCCACCGCGGCTCTCTTTTAGCTTATCAAATTAAGGAGATTTGTCAATTTGGAAGAGCTTTGATAGTATGGAAGTAATGGCTAATCCACCAACAAACATTCCAATTCCACGAGAAGACAAGCAAGCCAAGACAGAGAACGTCTTGTATGTTGAGATTGAAAAGATTGAAAAAAATCCTCATCAACCAAGAAGAAATTTTGATAAGACTAAACTTCAGGAGTTAGCCGATTCTATTAAAGAATATGGAATTTTACAGCCCCTGGTTATAAATAAGGCAGGTGATGACTATCAGTTAATTGCTGGAGAGAGACGACTCGAAGCAGCAAAAATAGTTGGTTTGTCACAAGTGCCAGTAATTATTCGTGATAGTTCAGAGCAGGAGAAATTAGAAATAGCTTTAGTTGAAAATCTTCAGCGCGATAATTTGAATTCAATTGAAAAGGCCTATGCTTTTAAAAAATTAATTAATCAATTTAATTTTATCCAACAGGATGTTGCCAAGAGGATTGGCAAAAGCAGGGAAACAGTAGCTAATACTTTAAGATTGTTAGATCTGCCAGCTGAAATTCAAAGGGCGATTTTAAATAAGAAAATAACTGAAGGGCATGGTAGGGTTGTTTTGACATTGCCTGATGCTGAAAAACAACTTTTGCTTTTTAAAGAAATTTTAAAGAAGAAATTGAGCGTTCGTCAAGCCGAAGCAGTGGTTAAAAAGATTATCAAAACCCTGCCTGCAAAAGCTAGGCCAAAAAGCAGAAAAGATCCTCATCTAAAGGATCTTGAAGATAAATTGAGCGATGTTTTAGGCACTCGAGTTAAACTTACACGCAAGGGCAAAAAAGGCAAAATCACCATCGATTTTTTCAGTCAGGAAGAGTTGAATAGTATTATAAATAGAATTTGTAAAAAATAATTCAACGGCTCATACATTTGAGCCATTTATCCCGTCGGATGACTGGGATTGAAAAAAGGATTGGATTGACGGAATTTCAGGATATGATAAAATATCTATCTTAGGGTTCCTTAATAAATTTAGAGGAGATATTGAATGAAAAGAATATTTTTTTGGGTTTTAGTTTTGGTGTTAATTTTTGGATTGAGTTGTGATAGAAAGGAATCTTCTCTGCCTTCAATTTCTGATTTCCCAGAGGAGATTGTGAGTGATGGAGAATTAGCGTTTTGGGATTCTACTACCCTGGCATTTTCTCGGGAGTTTACGAAGTGGGTATGGTTAGCAACAGCTGGGCGAATTAGACGTTATGGTGTGGTTTGTAGTTATTGCCGGGGCAAAGAAACAAAAGAACCTATTATTGTTTTCCACATTGCTCCTGGAATTGGAAAAGGTCCTAGTTTTGCTGTTTGGGCTTATTATGTTAACGAATTAATAGAGCGCGTTGAAAAGAAATACCCCGATGGTTACTCTGTCGAACAGGTTATTGGTGTATTGTATCCTGAAGTAGAAATACTTGCCAAAGGATTAGCAGAAGCCTATAAGAAAAATCAACACTAACAAACAAAAACGGACAACTGAATAGTCAGTCGTCCGTTTTATAATATTCGCAATTTGTAGATTAGTATTTCATTCGCAGATTTGCATTATGTTTAAATCCTTTTTACTTCCCAAACTCCCTTAATCTCTTTGAGTTTTTTTTGTACTTCCTCTAATTGGTTTATATTGGAAACCTCTACTGTGATAAGAGCAAGGGATATGCCTTGACTTGGTTCTGATGCATTAATATTAGTCATATTAATTCTCAATTTGCTTAAGACAGTAGTTATATCTTTAATTAATCCCAACCTATCTCTGGCTAGAACTTCAATTATGGTCGGTTGTGGCGCTACAGCATCTTTCCAGGAAACAGGAAGAAGTCGTCTTTTGTCTTTTTTGTTTAGGACATTATGACACTCGCGATAGTGTACAGTTATACCTTTTAAAATTGTCACATAACCAGTTATTGGTTCACCGGGAAGGGGGTTGCAGCACTTGGCTAATTTTACTAAAAGATTTTCTTCCTTTTTTATTTTTATTGGACTTTCTAGGGTTTTTTTTGGGATGTGTTGAACAATGATTTCTTTTTTAGGCTCAATTTTTTCTTTTAGAGAAGATTCTTTTTTGATTTCTATTTTATCTTCTTGATTTTCCTTAAACCAATTTTTTATTTTGTTTTTAGCGTAATTTGTTTTAACGAATTTAAGCCAATCTTGAGTTGGCTTTGCTTCTTTTTTAGCCAGAATTTCAACAATTTGTCCGTTATAAAGAGGATAATTCAGTGGAACAATTTTTCCGTCCACATTAGCTCCACCACATCTATGGCCTAGTTCCGTGTGAATTTGATAGGCAAAATCAACGGGCGTAGCACCTTCTGGAAGATTAACTACATCTCCTTTTGGTGTCAGCACAAAGATTCGATATTTAAAGAAGTCAATTTTAAGCGATTCTAGAAATTCTTTGGGCTTTGAAATATCTTTTTGCCATTTTTTTAGTTCTTCTATCCATTCTAATTGAGTTTTTTTGACACCATAATATTTTGTTTTTATTTCTTCAGGGCGAGTCCAATGAGCAGCAATTCCATATTCTGCCTCCCAATGTATTTGAGGAGTTCTTATTTGGAATTCAGTTATCAAGCCATTTGTGCAGAAAACAGTAGTGTGGAGACTTTGGTAGCCGCTTGCTTTAGGAACAGCGATGTAGTCTCTCATTCGGCCAGGTAATGGTTTCCAGTTCTTATGAATAATACCTAATGTTGAATAGCAGTCTTCGATAGTTGGGACAATAATTCTTGATGCCATTAAATCATAGATTTTACTAAAATCCATATTGTATCGTTCTAATTTTTTATAGAGACTGTAATATCTTTTAGCTCTGGCATGGATATCAATATAGTTGATGCCTGCTTTTTTAAGCTTTCCTTTAATGATTGGTTGAATTTTTTTAAGATGATCTTCTCTTTTCTGAAAACGATCTTTCATTTTGGCTTCTAACCATTTATATTGTTCAGGATAAACATAAGGAAAGGCCAGATCTTCCAATTCGCCTTTTAGCTTTCCAATATTTAAACGATGAGCAATTGGAGCGTATATTTCTAATGTTTCTAAAGCGATTCGTTTTTGTTTTCTTTTTGGAAGAGCGTCAAGGGTCTTCAAGTTATGGAGCCGATCAGCTAACTTGATTATGATTATCCTGATATCTTTAGCCATTGCCAAGAACATTTTTCTAAGGTTTTCAACATGACGTTCAACTCCCCGGTATTTTATTTTTCCTAATTTACCAACTCCTTTTACAAGAAGGGCTATTTCTTGGCCGAATTCTTTCTTAATATCTTGTAAACTAATGGGGGTATCGTCAACTACATCATGCAAAAGAGCGGCAGTAATAGAGGGGGTATCTAGTTTCATTTGAGCCAATATTAAAGCAGTATTAAGGGAGTGATTAATATATTGTTCGCCACTTTCTCGCACTTGGCTTTCGTGAGCCTTTGAGGCAAATTGATAAGCACGTTTAACAAGCTCATTATCTTTTTTTTGTTTTATTTCTTTGAGAAGATTATTGATTGTCATATTGTTCAATATGTTTACATTTTGGGTAGCCGGAGCAGCCGAGAAATTTTCCAAAACGGCTGATTCTAATTTTCATTGGCGCATTGCATTCAGGGCAAATTTTGTTTGTTAATTCTTCTTCTCCTCCTTCTCCTTCTTTTTTTAGGGGAAGAGTATGTTTGCATTTAGGGTATCCTGAGCAAGCTAAGAATTTTCCATAGCGCCCGATTTTTATTATCATTAGCTCGCCGCATTTTTCACTAGTTTTATCAGTTTTTTCCTCAGTTATCTCTTTTTTATTGATTTCTTTATATTTTTTTTGAAGGTTTTCATCAAAAGGATAATAAAAATCTTTTATCACTGGAACCCATTCTTGTTTTCCATGGGCAATTTTATCAAGGTCTTTTTCCATATGGACAGTAAATTCTATATCCACGATTTTGGGAAAATGTTTAACCAGGAGGTCGTTAACCAGTGTTCCTATTTCGGTTGGGTATAGATATCTTTTTTGTTTTTTTACATAATTTCTTTCCTGTATCGTGCTAAGAGTAGGAGCATAAGTAGATGGGCGGCCAATCTCATGTTCTTCCAAGGTTTTTATAAGAGTTGCTTCACTGTAGGGAGCAGGGGGTTTAGTAAAGTGTTGAGCGGGGATAAGTTTTAGCAAATCAAGAGTCTGGCCAATTGATAATTCTGGCAAAAGATTTTCAGAAACAGAAATCGGGTAAATTTTTAGAAACCCATCGAATTTAATGCGTTGGCCAGTTGCTCGAAAAAGATAGTCTGTAGCCTTAATATCAACAGAAACAGAATCTAAAATAGCTGGTTTCATTTGTGAAGCAACTGCTCTTTGCCAAATGAGGTTATAGAGCTTGTTATCAATTTTTTTGGAGATTTTAGTGGGCCGAATTGCTTCATGAGCTTCTTGGGCGCTTTTTTTGGATTTATATTCTTTGATTTCTAAATATTTCGATTCCACAAAATCTTTCACTTGTTTCAAAAATTCATTAGATAAATTTACGGAATCGGTTTTGTGATAAGTAATATAGCCTTTTTCATAAAGCTGTTGGGCAATGAACATTGTTTTTTTGGCTGAAAAACCAAATCGGTAGCTGGCTGCTTGTTGGAGAGAACTGGTAATAAACGGAGGAAAAGGATTTTTTTTGACCTCTTTTTTTCGAATGTCAACTATTTTGTATTCAGCATTTTTTAAATTTTTAACAATCTCTTCAGCCTCTTTTTCGGTTTTAATCTCTTTTTTAATCAGTTTAGCAATAAAGTTTTCCTTGTCTTTTTGGAGGCTTGCTTCAATTGACCAGTATTCTTCTGGTTTGAATGCGTCAATAGCTTGTTGGCGTTCCACTATTAAACGAACAGCAATTGATTGGACGCGGCCAGCAGAAAGTCCTCTAGTGACTTTTTTCCAAAGAAACGGAGAAAGCTTGTAGCCAACCAAGCGGTCAAGAATCCTTCTGGTTTGTTGAGCATCAACTAAATTCATATCTATGTCTCTAGGATTTTTCAAAGCATTTTCAATTGCGCTTTTAGTTATCTCATGAAATACTATTCTTTGTGGTTTGTCTAATTTCAGAGCATAGCCAAGATGCCAAGCGATTGCTTCTCCTTCTCTATCTTCGTCAGTAGCTAAGATTACAGTATCGGTTTTTTGAGCCTTTTCTTTTAATTCTTTAATTCTTTTTTTTGATCTGGGAATTATTACATATTTAGGTTTAAAATTATGCTCAACATCAATTCCCAATTCTTTCCTCGGCAAGTCCCTCACATGCCCAAAAGAAGACTCCACAATGTAGTCTTTTCCTAAGAATTTTGAAATTGTTTTCGCCTTAGTCGGCGATTCTACAATAATTAAGTTCATGTTTTTGTATAATAACTGCCGCCGTGGTTTTTTACTATTCCTCTTAGTTCAAGCATCATGAGGGTGGAGCTGACTAAGCCAGGCTCTAATTTGCTTTGTTTATTAATTTCGTCAATATGAATAGGTTCTTTGGTAAGTATATTAAGCAAATTTTCTTCCCATTTATTTTCTGGTTTAAATTTTTTTCTTTTATCTTCTAAAAGAGGCAGGTTTAGTTCTTCTAAAATGTCATTTGCGCAAGTAACTAACTTTGCCCCCATTTTAATTAGCCCATTAGTGCCAATTGAATTTTCAGAATAAATGGGTCCAGGGATAGCAAAAACATCTCGGTTTTGTTCAACAGCTTGAGTAGCAGTTATTAGGGCGCCACTCTTTTCAGGCGCCTCTATTACTAATACTCCCAAACTAAGTCCACTAATTATTCTATTTCTTTGGGCAAAGAACCATCTTTCGGATTTCGTTCCTAACGGATATTCGGATATTACTGCTCCGTTTTGGGTAATTTTTTCAGCTAATTTTCTATTACAAGAAGGATATAGATTTTTTGAATCCACTGCACTTCCCAGGACAGCGATTGTTCGGCCGCCTCGATCCAAAGCAGATTTGTGTGCCCAAGTATCAATGCCTTTTGCTAAACCGCTGATAATTGTTATCCCAGCCTCGGCTAAATCGCCGGCAATATTTTCAGCGACCTGTTTTCCATAACTGGTATAGTTCCGAGTTCCCACTATTCCTACAGCAGTTTTGTCGTCATCATGAAAATTCCCCCTAATATAAAGAGTTTTTGGAGGGTCGTGAATTTCTTTTAGTATCTTAGGGTAGTTGTTGTCCTCTATATTTATTTGTTTAATGTCTTCTTGCATTATTTTCCAAGCTTATAGTAGCATCTTGCCTTGAGCTTGTCGAGGAGCTTGACAAGCTTATTTTGAGTGATATAATTAGAGTGTAATAATCCTGTAGAAAGAAAAGGGCAAACCTTTGGGGTGTTCGACTCTATTCCTAACAGGGGTGAGTTGAATCTAAGGGTTTGCCTTTTTTGTATGTAACAAAATGGCGAACCTTGGGATTTAACTTATTAGATCTTTGAAAATCTAATACCCAGAATCTAAACAAAGGGAGGTGATTGTTTTGTTTAAAAGATTGACTACATTATTATTCGTTTTATTATTTTTAGTAAGTTTTATTTCTATTACTCCAGTTTTCGCTATAGACGACGATAAAGACGATCAAGAACCGACAAAGAAATATCAAGAGTTATTAAAGCAAATCAAAGAGTATGAAAAGCGGTTAACCCGCAGTCAGGGGCTCATAAAAGAATATCAAGAATTATTGAAGAAAATCACAGAGTATGAACGGCAGACAGCAGCAGATATTCAAAAAACACAGGTTGAAGTTGAGGTAATAATTCCCAAAAGGGAAGGTTATGATGATTATAGGCATGGTTCTGGCACAGTTATTGCTAAAACAACTATGGAAGTAGAATTATACAGAGGCAAAACAATAGAGAACATCGTCTATTTTATTCACACTAATCCTCATTTGCTGGGTGACGTTGAAATAGTATTAAAAGAATATAAGGAAGCGCGAATTGTAATCAATATTATAGGAAAAAAAGACAGCAAAATAGAAGCTGAAATAATTGCCTGGAATTGGGCAACAGCTGGTTTATTGCTTAGAGCTGTAGTTTCTCAGGAAAGGGCAGAAGATTTTAAATTTGAAGCAGCCAAGATATCTAACAGGTTGCCAATCTGTTCAGAAGAGGAAAAGCATTCAGATAATTTACTTGCTGAATTTGTTTATGCGGGCGGATATCCTCGCGGAGAATTAGCTGATAGTCGCGGCAAAGTATCAAAATATGTAAACAATGAAAATATAAGGGGGAGAAACTACGATTTTAGACTTTTAAAAACCATGCATTTACCTTTTGAGGGCTTAGTTGGTCCAGGTCAGAGCGGCGGAGGAATATTTGTGATTAATGACAGAACTGGAAAGCCGGAGTGGATAGGTACTACAACTTTGGGCCTTTCCCAGTTAACTATAGGTATTCCAATTGACGTAACAGTGATCCGATTTTTGAAGCAGGTCCCGGATCTCAGTGGATTAATTGAATTTCCAAAATATGAATTTAAGACTTGGTTTGAGCGCACAAGGAGTAAAACAGTTATTTATCAAGAGTATGTCAAGGAAAAAAATAAAAGAATTAACAATTAAAAAAGAAGAATATGTAATCTATATTCTTCTTTTTTCTTGCTTGACATCAAGGTTTTAGAGTGCTAAGATATAATGTTAAAGAGCGTTCTTTGACAAATTTAAATTAGGAGGTAAACAGACATGAAGATATTAAGATATTTCATTCTTATATTGTTCGTTTGTTCTGTTGTTTTTCCAGTCTTCGCCAGAGATAGTAGAGATTATGATTTGTGGTATAAAGAGCATAAATGGCTTATGCTAAAGCAAGAAAAAAGAGCATTTGAACAAGCTGAAACTGACAAAGAAAAAGAACAGATTATTGAACGTTTTTGGGAGGCGCGAGACCTGGATACTTTTACTGTGAAGAATGAACTCTATTTTAACTACGAGCAAAATCTTATTGAAGTTCGTAAAAATTATCCTATTTTGGATGATGCCCGTCGATATATCTATCTTCTTTATGGTAAACCTGATTTTAGGCGTTCCTTTGCTGATCAAGCTGTTTCAATATCCAGCCCTTTAATGGATAGAATTTTTAGAATTCATATTAACGGGGGAGAAATCTGGAAATACAATTCTAATAAAGGGAATTTCCAAGTAATTTTTGCCAAATTTAATCCTTATGAACTGCAGCAAGTTAAAGATCGTTACGCGGATCAAGAATTTTCTTTAATTTCATCTTCAGCTTCTAGATTTGAAATCCTTTATGTTGGCCCGATAAAATATACTGATGTTGCGGGTTTTATTGAGAATTTTTTCTACGGAGGATCTCGTCTTAGAACTACTGCAGAGACTATTAATGATCTGAAAAAGCAAATCCTAAATAGAGCCAAAGGTTTTTACAAAGGCATAAAGCCAAAAGTAAAAAAGAAAAAATATTCGCACGCTTGGAAAAGAGGAGACATACGAGTTTTAATTCATCCATTTGAAATTAAGTCACCAGAAGAAGCGGGAATAGGTATCTGGCTTTCCTTTGATAAAGACAGCTTAAATCTTAAAAAGAAGCGGCATGTGGCTGATTTATCTTTATTTTGCAAGATAGAGGATTCTAATGGCAGGCAGATAATCTATTATCAAGAGGATAAAATTAAGTACAAGCTGAAAGAGAAAAAAGACTACTATTATCATTTTTGGGGCAGTTTAGCGCCTGGGGAATACAAGCTCACTTTAGAAATAGGAGAAAATATTGAGAAAAAGTATAAAAAGTTTGAAGTTGATGTTTGGGTTTTTGATTTTTCTAGTCCAGGATTAAAAGCCGACTTGTTAATTGGAAAGATGTTTAAAGATTCAGATGACAGGTTTAAGGGGAAGCTAGGCCACTTTTCTTTTAAAGAAGGCAGTTTTTATCCGATATTAGGCAGCCGATATTTAAAAGACGATGATGACGATCTAAATTTTAAAGACGACGATGATCTAGTGGCCATTTTCAATGTTGTTGGATTCAAAAAGAACAACTATGGAAATCCTCATGTAGAGTTTATTTTGTCGTTTGCTGAAGGAGAGGTTGATGCGAAAGGTGAATTCGTTCCTACTGGAAGAGTTTTATCTATATTAATTTCCCGCTTAGAAGAGGACGGCTTCCATTATCTCGGTATCAGAAAGATTAAAATTAGAGATTTGGTCACAATGCTTAGACTTAACTCGGGTACGTATAAGGTAAGTCTGAAGATTCGGGATAAAATAGCTGGCAAGGAAGGCGAGGGTACCAGAGAGTTTGTTCGCCCCATACGGATTATAAGTGATATTGCTGCTGAAAGAGAACATTTAAATAATTCAATCAGGGAAAGGAACTAGTCCTTTTCCTGATTTATTTTCTCTTCTTTACTTTTTAATGGTTTTGGAGTATAATGTTGGTATAGATGGTGGTAGTAGCTCAATTGGTTAGAGCATTGGGTTGTGGTCCCGAAGGTTGCCGGTTCGAGTCCGGTCTACCACCCGCGTAAAAAACCTTGATTTTTTCAGGGTTTTTTGGTAGGGTGAAGAGAAATGGAGGAAAAAATGAAAACAGTATTAGTTATTGTTTGCGGATTACAAGGAGTGGGAAAAACAGTTGTTGCGAAAAAGCTTGTCAAAAAAATAAATGGTGTTTTATTGAGAACAGATGTTGTAAGAAAGGAGTTATTTAAAAATTCAGAATATACTGAAGAAGAAAAACAAAAAGTCTATAAAGAGATATTCAATAAAGCAAAAAGATTATTGCAAGAGGGTAAGGACGTTGTTCTGGATGCGACCTTTGCGAAAAAAGAGTTGAGAATTAGAGCGGAAGAAATTGCTAAGGATTTTAATTTTGATTTTAAGGTTGTAAAAGTTTTATGCGAAGAGAGCATTGTTAAGAAGAGAATCGAGAAAAGAACAAATGATGAAAGTGAAGCTAGGTTCAAACATTATTTAGAATATAAGAAATTATTTGAACCAATTGAAGGAAATTACATTATTATAGATAATTCAATGGGATTACAGAATCTTGATGAACAAATAAATAAATATTTTTAACTCAACTATGAGTTTTGAAGCCACTAGACAACTAGATGGCTTTTTTTATTTTACTCAAACCCTTTAATCATCTCCAGCTTCATTCTTAGCTCTTCAATATAGTCTGGGTTCTGAAATAGCTTCATTAGGTTGGTTATAATAACTTTTGGGTCAAGACCTTGCCATTTTTAGCTTCAAAAATCGCCTTTTTGGTGATTTTTTGATATAATGAAAACATATGAAAAAAGAAGAAATGAAAAAACTTGTAGTAGATGAATTTTCTGGAGAAGATGTCCAGGATTTTTATATAGTTGAAGCCACAAAGGGTCTTTGGGATAGTGAAAAACATTTTATTTCTAAATACTTTAAGAAAAATAATGCTAAGGTTTTAGACATTGGTTGCGGCACAGGAAGAACAACTATTGCTTTATTTAAAAGAGGATACAATGTTATTGGCGTAGATTTAACTCCTAAAATGATTGAAAATGCCAAGAAAATAGCAAAAGAATTAAAACTCAATATAGATTATAGGATTGGCAATGCAACAAAGCTTGATTTTAAAGATAATTTTTTTGACTATGCATTATTTTCCAATCAAGGTTGGACACAAATTCCAGGACGAGAAGAACGCCTAAAAGCATTAAAAGAGACACATAGGGTTTTAAAAAAGGGTGGCATCTATATTTTTACAGCTCATTTAAGAATTTGGTCTTGTAAATACTTTTTGCTTTGGATTAAACAATGGATAAAACTTTATATTCTAAAGCCACTAGGATTTAAGATTAGTGAGATAGATTTTGGAGACAGGTTTTTTAAACGAGAGAATAAAGGCACAAAATTTAAAACAAAACAGTATATCCATATCTGTTCTGTAGAAGAAGTTAAAGAAGAAATTAAGAAAGCCGGTTTCAAAATTAAAGAAATAAAAAAATGTCCTCAAGTATTTTATATTTGTGAAAAACAATAAGCTTGTAAACAAGGTTCTAACAGCGTCCAGTCTCCGACCTTTTGAAAAGTTGCCCTCCGGGTGATTTTTTGTTAGAATAAAGGTGTTATAAATTTTAATCATTTTAACTATGTCAGAGTGTTTGCCCACGCACTTTCCCTAAAAAAAGTTCGAACCAAATCCACTACACGACCCAAATTCTGCCATAAATAAATATATGATTTACATTGCGTCCGATCACGCGGGATATAGATTAAAAGAGGAAATAAAGGATTATTTGAATGAATTGGGGATAAAATATCGGGATTTAGGAGCAAGGAAACCTGATCCTGATGATGATTATCCTGATTTTGCATTTAAGGTTGCTGAAAAGGTATCTAAAAACCCTGATCAAGACAGGGGAATTTTAATTTGCGGAACCGGGCAGGGGATGATGCAAGCAGCGAACAAGGTCAAAGGCATTAGGGCTTTTGTGGCTTGGGATGAGTACACGGCGGAGCAAGCCCGTTTTCACAGCAATGCCAATGTTCTGACTTTGGGTGGCCAGGTTACTCCATTAGAAATGGCAAAGAAAATTGTTACTACATGGTTATCTACAGGTTTTAGTGGAGAGATAAGATATAAACGGAGACTCAAGAAAATAGAAAAATGCAAATAGAAATTATCCCGACAATTTTAGTCAAGACCTTCGATGAAGTTAAAGAGAAAATTAAACAAGTTGAGAATCTTGTAGATTGGGTTCAGCTGGATATTATGGATGGTGTTTTTGTTGATAATAAAACGTGGAATAACCCGAGTGATTTAAGGGGATTTAAAACAAGAGTAAAATTAGAAGCTCATTTAATGGTTGAAAAGCCAGAAGAGGTAATCAATGATTGGCTGAAAATAGTTGATAGGGTAATTGTTCACTATGAGGCAGCTAATAATATAAGCGAGGGGAAACGAATAGGATTAGCCATAAATCCCGAGACGCCAATTGATGTAGTTAAGCCGTTTTTGAATGATTTAGACTTGGTATTAATAATGACTGTGAACCCGGGCTGGGGAGGACAGAAATTTCAAGAAGAGACATTAGATAAAATCAAGGCTTTGCGTAAGCTCTGGCCCGATGGTAATATAGAGGTAGATGG
>SDBT01007080.1_pt1 | contig 18508 bp, 35 predicted proteins | sample 2277101 | NCBI WGS metagenome assembly SDBT01 (sample SAMN10404973, study PRJNA504765) | marine sediment metagenome | isolation source: marine sediment core GS10_PC15, 103 cmbsf | place: Arctic Ocean: Southern Knipovich Ridge | collected 2010
AAATGTTGCCTACATACCTTGATACGGTGTAGCTATTGGGTCTGGGACGTCACCTTAGTATGACCTTGAAAATAACACACAATAGCCATATTGATATGCAATAGAGCGCACCCTTTACGGTGCCATGATCCTGCCATGGTATGACCTTGATTATGCCATACAATAGCCATATTGTTATGCTTCATATACCTGAATATATACCTATTGATAGTAAGAAACTAACACATATATTCCTACATTCTTCCCTTCTATTAAGTGTTTCTTGCTTTATACTGACATTATCGAAACGAGATCAAGTTTCGATGTAGGTTGTTTCCGCAATTCCTATTGAGGAGAACACACGATCATGGACACCACGGACAAGGTTGCTTTAGCCTTGGACGCATCCCAGAAGGTGAAGCAATACAATGCTGAAGTGTTGACAATGCTCAACATGCAGCATCTGAAAAGGGAAGCGTTCCAAGCGTCAAGGTAGGCTGATCCTAGCCCGGAGGTGGTGCGCTAACGCCCACCGCTTCTAGGGTAGGTTCGGGAAGCATCCCGGTCATCCCTGCCCGGAGGCGAAGCCATGCGCCTAGATAAAAGGCATAGGCAGGCACTCCGCGAGAAGGAAGCAGCAAGGGCGCTTGCCCTGAGTAGGCCGACCACACGGGTGCGTTTCCCGAACATGTGGAGTAGGTTCTTCCCAGTGTTGCGCCCGGTGGGCAAGACTAAGCCTAACTGGTCCTATCGTGGGGTCCATGCCAGCCGTATCAATCGACGGAGTAAGTGTCGGATCATCGAACTGGCCTAGGTTGAGGACGCAATTCCTAGCGCGAACATACCGGCGAGCCTAGTTGACTTAACGGGCTAATCCTCAACGGCTGCATAGCTGCATAGCAGCGGGCTGTTAGCTAGGTTCTCCGGTAGGTTCGGCGAGTTGCCGGTCATCCCTACTCGGAGGGTATCGAATGTACTATTGTGTATTCGTGTATCCTGCGCCAGTTAAGGATGCGCCCGCAGAGGACGTTCTAATGCCCGATGTGGTCGTGTTCACCGAGCATGAACAGGCCTTGGACTACTCTAAGGATGTGCGCGACGATAGCAAGGTCATGTGTGTCCCGGTATTGGCGCGGAGTATAAGGTTTAGGTGAGCAGTTAGAGCCTAGGTAGGGCCTAGGTTCCATACTGGCCATCGTAAGGCCAGCCACGCGACCCGGACTTGGTTCCGGCCTGAGTGTCTCATTGCGTAGATAGCACAGGGGCCGGTTAATTCCAGGCAACGAATGGCTTCCCACCTGACTTTGGGGTTACGCCCATCAAGGGTAGGGCACGGCTGAGAGTAGTACTAGCCGCTAGGTTCATTCCCCATAAGCCACGGGGCCTGTTCACGGGCTACCTGTGCGGGGATAGAGTATGCAGAAAGCGGGTGTAGGCTACGGTCTGGGTTTACATTCTCTTTCCAAGGGTGAGCCTTGTATGCTCCCGGACAAGGGAGTTTGCCATGAGCAAGCCCAAGATCAACAAGTTCGACGAAGCCTTGGAAACGTTCAAGCGCTCCATCAAAGAGAGCATGGACGCCGCCTTGGTGTGTTCGGTGTTGGCTATCACGATGTACGCCGAGCATGACAACCTCAACTGGTGTCAGAAATTCCTCGACGCCATGCCTAAGAATTTCACCCGACGGGCTGCCTTCCTGACGTGGTTGGCCGCTCACTCCCCGATCCTGTACGCGGACGGTAAGCTGTCCAAGGACAAGGCCGAGGATGCGGTGATGTTCAACCTCCCGGCGGCTACCTCCAAATCCTTCTGGGAATATGCCCCGGCCAAGGAGGATACTATCCTCGACGACACCGATGCGTTCAAGCGCCTGATGCAGACTGTCAAGTATTTCAGGCGTGATACCGTCAAGACCAGCGACAAGATCAAGGCCGTGGTTAACGAGATCGAGGCCGTGGTCGGCAACGCACAGTCCAGCAAAGAGGCTGCCGTAGCCTAACAACTGTTTCACCCGAGTGTGCAAGGCTCTCCTTTGGAAATAGCTGCGGAGGTGGAGAGCCACGGCTACGGTCCCTGTTTCTGTAAGAACAAGACCGGGAGGACCCTAGGTGTACCCGGTGGAGCAGACTACATGACAGCCCGCAGTTGTTTCCAATTCAATAGCCGGTCGGGGCCACGTGAGCCCGGCTTAATTAAGGAGGAGGTGACCTGTAGGTGGTGCAGCTACGCCCCTGTTACCTAGCAAGGCAGGTCATTCTCTTAATTAGGAGGTAGGTATGCACAACATATCTATGGTTAATATCCTGCTGTTGATGTCACCCTGGATCATAGCGTACCTAATTGGTGGGTTGTTGACCTGTTATGTGGTGTATCGACTTTGGTTTCAATGGCTTAAGAGGAGGTAGCTATGCCTGTCGTACATTACGGCCCTTGGCGTGACCCCCGAGAGGAGTAGGCTATGACCATCAGAGTGAGACACAAAGAGCCGAAGGTGACGCCACCTATCGACCTGATCGTGGTGGAGACAAAGAACAGCGCCATCATGTACTTCGAGAGGGTGAAGTCAGTCACCAGCGTTGATGTCTTCCGTGTTACGGTGGACAACCCGGACAAGCCGAAGGAGACACCGAGGAAGTGGAAGGGGTACCTGTGGGACGGGCCTGCCCTTCTTGAGCTGTCCAAGGCCTGTCTCAAGGCTGCTGCGGACCTCAAGAAGTACAAGGAGTAGGCCCATGAAGCTGTCCGAGTTCCTCCAAGAAATCAAGGAAGAGTTTGGGGATGAACCAGACCTGACCCTACGTGTTACAACCAGCCCGGACATGGACTATGATGCCATAGCCGTGGTTGTTGAAGGCAAGGACGCTTCTATATTCCTATCATTCCCTGGACACAAGAGGAGGTAGCTATGGTATCATGTGCTGCGATCTCGTTGACGGGGCCAATGGTGGCCCTGTCTTTCTTCTTCGTCGTTGCTCTTGTCATCATCTCATGCACGGCGATGAACCTGATCAAGGGGTAAGCCATGTACAAGCGTGCGTTGACCCGTTTCTGGCAGTGGGTGGCCCATAAGAAGGATGCCCATTGGAGAAGGAAGGCTATTGCTCTGCGTAAGAAGCAGAACATCAGAGCAGGGCGTGATGCTAACTCTTGAGCATCGCACGGCCTACGCTCGGAGGCACAAGACAGCCTTGTGCAATGGCACCTGTCGTTTAATAGTTATACTAGTCTTGGTCGTTACTTTAGGCTGGCTGGTATTTACTTGAGGAGGGTAACATGTTAATTGTGTGTAAATGGTGTAAACTCCTATGCACCACATACCTACCTCGTTGTCCGTCGTGTCAACGTAAGTTATAGGGGGATAACATGGCAGACCCCAAGGATCACATGACATTGGCCCTCTCTAAGAAAGAGATGGCACGTTGGTTAGCCCCTTGCCAGATGGTGAGGCCCGAAGAGTACTCATGTAAACTCCGTCAACTGAGGCTCACCCTTGCTGAGTGCCTTTACATCATGTCCGAGACACCGGAGATGGGGTGGAGGTGGCAAGAGAGGGTGGTCAGAGAGTACATCAAGTTGGAACAAGAACATGTCCCCAAACCCAAGCATTGTACGAGACGGGACTGTCTCATCAGACGAGCCCAATTGGATGATGAGGAGGGCTGCTCATGTCCATGATGGTATGCCTCGCCCTGTTCATGGGTGTACAGGCTTTTCCCCCACCGACCTTCGAGTATAGGCCTGAGGAGCACATCTTGTCCTCCCGTATTCAAGGCTACTACTCCGAACGTCGTCATACTGCGGTAACTTTTGTTGACAGCATCCTGGTTAGGGCACACGAAGCAGTCCATCACCTCCAACACATGAACAACCTTCCATATGACGAACAGCAAGCGTGGGATGCAGCCCACCATTTCCTTATCAACTGTAACGGACAAGGAGAATGATCATGCGAAATTATTGGATGCTGATATGGTTCATCATCGGTGTGACGGTGGGCCTACTCATTCCAACAGGCCCTGCCCATTCTCAGAGCATGTGTGGTGAGAGGGAGGCCATCCTCAAAGCCTTGAAGAAGAACGCCAAAGAGGAACTCAAGCACATAGGTTTTATAAACACCGGCAAGGTGCTTGAGGTGGTGGTATCTCCTAACCAAGAGACATGGACAATCCTCATATCCGATGTCAACGGACGGAGCTGTGTTGTGTCTATTGGTGAAGCATGGACGGACATAAAAGGATACGGACAGCCAAAGGGGAAGGGCACATGATGTACGCATGGAAGTGTAGCTCTTGTCACCATGAGTGGATGGGGCCAGACAGGTACAATATCAAGTGTGCATGGTGTGGAGGTGAGCCCGTACTCCTTGGTCCCGACAAATCCTACCTTCCCTCAGAAATGTACAAGAAACTGTCGGGTGGTATGAAAGGAATATAACATGACATTGGCTAGAACAGCAAAGAGACTGAATGATCTTGAAATTCTTACATCAGAGATGGACACCGAGGTCCTGACTGCTGTAGGTAAGTCAGTAAGAGGGCTGATAACCCATCGAGATGAAGTGCATCAAGCAGAGATGGTTCTGGCTGCCCTCTCTGTCATACAAGGGATCATGTCCTCCTTCACCAAAGAGGTACGTAAGGAGGTGGCGGTGGTATTCATGAAGCGCATGGAGGAGATGCGGATATATGGGTATGATGAAGCGCACCATGCTCGGCATGAACACCGACAGGAGGTGGCTCCAACACTCCTTGATCTCTTAGGAATAAAGGACACATGAGATGGCAAAGAGGTGCTACATCATACGAGACACAATCGCATGTTGGGTGACGTTCACCCACACAGTAGAGGCTGACACTAAGGACGATGCGATGAAGGCCTACATGAATGGGGTGGACATCTGTGATACACCCCCTATAATAGGGGATGCCATCGACTACTTACCCCAGGAAATCTCCTTTAAAGAGGAGATAAGCTGATGGTAAGCAAGCCAATTATGAAGCCTCTCGCTCCGATAGCTGAGAGGTTCAGCTCCTTCCAGTCCAACGAGGATAGGAAGAGGGAGCAGAGGGCAGGGTATCATCGTGACTTCGATGGACCCGCAGCCAGATGGATGGGCAGTGGTGTATGCCCGCCTAAGAAGGGTGGACAAGGAAGGATGGCACGATGAAGAACGGGCTTACGATACGTCAAGGTGCTACCTGTGACATGGTGACTGTCACATATGACGGACACACGACAGGCATCCCTCTCGATAAGGTCACACGATACAACAAGTCCAACTTTCTCAGTGACCTCATAGTGTGGGCACTCAATGGATACAAGGGGTTCCCGCCATCACTCAAGAGATAACCGATAGGTATGGGGTGACGCCCCTTACTTGTCATTCTACGTGGCGTGTCAGGATGTGGGCTAGAGTAGTGACATATAAGTATACCTGATGGGTATATGAGTGGTCGCTCCACATGCTAACAATCGGCATTGAAACTCAGCTACTTCTTCATTCTTAGCCCCGTTGAGGCGGCGCGTTGATGATGTACGTGAGTACCGCTCGCTGAAGGGATGCAGATGTGTTGGAGGAAGGTGTCAGCCTATAAGTGTCACGGTGTTCCTGGCACGTCACGCTCTACCTTTTCATATTGATTAAAGGATTATCACAATGTATAAGATTAGACAATTTTGTGTGCGAAAAAAGATCAGACTTAACAAGCCTCAGTGGGCTGCCCATCTCCCCTTCTATACCAAGGAGGTGTACTCTCACTACCCAACGAGAGAGGGTTCCATGTTCTACGTGAGGGGCAACAGGCGTGACCTCTTCATTCATATCAAGTTCAATGGCACCGTCCACATCTCGGATGGCTACGATGGTGGTGATCTGAGTAGGTACAAGAGCAAGGAAGAAAGATAATGGAACCTCTATACAAAGTATACCATGTGAACGGGTACCTGTACGACCACATCAGGTTGGGTACCATGTTCGATGGGGATATCGTCGTCAACAAGTTCAGTGAGGAGTTCGATACCATCCACTCTGTCCCCCATATCCATTGGGTGATCGTGACAAGGACGAGAGGGATGGACGTTTCCGAAATGTATAACCCTATGTGAGGACAGTGAGATGAAATGGAAGAACTTCAAGACACACCCACCATATGATGCCTATCTGGACGACCTGTTGGGCATGGAGGTGGACTACGTACATGCCTACTTCCTCTATCGGTACACACATAGGCCACACCTAGCGAAGACCCATGTACGTATCTCTTATGGTCCATGCAGGTACAGCAACGGTGTATTCGAGGGATATGAGAGCCACATGCGTACCTCTCCTCATAAATGTGACTGGATCGAGGTGCTGTACTGGGTGGGGGCAGACGAGGTACGCAAGTCCATCTTAGAAAAGTGGAAGGGTAAGGAAGAGAAATGACAAACGAAGAGCTGATGGCTGAAAATAAGGAACTTCGTAAGGAAATCTTCGACAAGGAAATGGCGATCACCTTCCTTCGAAACATGCTGCTTGAACAGGGAGCAAAGGACAGGGCAGTGCATGATAAGAAGGAAGCAGCGAGAGGGTAGAGGGAAGAACCCCTGATACAGCAAGGAAGTAAGGTGTTGTGGCTATAGTCTGTCGCATCTCTTGTCTATCTCTATAGAACCTTACCTATATGGATAAGACCCCCCGGAAGCATACCCCTATATACCACTCGAGAAGGCAAATCGTTACAAACTTTTTTAATTTTCTTTTTGGTGGACACCATGAAACATATCCTTAGGACACGTAAAGCCTTAGCTCAGCTCAAGGAGGAGCGCCAATACGGCACGAACTCTTTTGGGCTGGTGTTTAGGGACAGGCCCCCGGTCTTACATCGTGGTAAGGTGTGCTATAATATCCTAAATGTTGAACACCCCTCCTATAGTGGAGAGACTGGGCCGATCAGCTTCATCAGCCTGATAAGTCCTCTCAATCCGGGCGAGCTGTTGGGCATCACCGCTGTTCAGTTCATGAATTGGCTGATGAGAGACAGCCCATTTTCTCACGTATTCTACACCAAGAGTGGGAAGCGGGCACTGAAAGAGGGGATGGTGTGTCATACTGACGTTCCAGCACCTATGCTCATTGGTGGGCTGAGCATAGCAAGGGAGGTGAACGAGTGTCCCGATAAAGTGGTGCTATGGGGGGAGCTAGTGAGACTGGGCATGAAGCCTATCCATGCATACGTGGCTACCTACTACCTCATCAGGCTAAGTGGTATGGCCTTTCAGGTTAAGAAGCCACCGTATAATACGAACCACCTGGCCTTGTCCTATCCCCTCACCAGAGAGTACATCAAGAACTTCTGCCTTGGGAGGGTTGTATCCTCTGGCATGACAAACTTCAGAGAATGTACCAGATTTTATGGTGTTTTCTTATTGTGGGGTAAGCAGGGCGCGCATGATAGAGCTATCTTCCGCTACTCCAAGCCACCTACCAAGATAGAACACTCAGGTTGGGGGAACAATTCATACACCTCCTCCATCATCACCTATAAGACGACGGAGGAGAGACAAGAGTTTGTTCGTGAGTTCACCAAGCAGATCGAGGAGATATGCAATGGTTAGGCGCGTGTTCATCGTTCAACCCAACGCTCAGTATGTTGACATGTTCAACAACCACCCCGATTACAAGGTGGTTACTCATATGCTCTATGCTGACATGATACAGTTCACAGGGGGCAGTGACGTTACCCCCTCCTATTACGGGGAGAAGGCGCACCCCACCACGTACAACAGTCCAGAGAGGGACAAGATGGAGGCCCTCTTGTACAAGGTGGCGCTAGGTAAGGGCCTCCCGATGGCTGGCATATGTAGGGGAGGGCAGTTCCTTCATGTCATGAACGGGGGTAAGCTGTATCAGAATGTGTCCCGTCACTGTGGCAACCACATGGTACGTGACATGCGGACTGACGAAAGATACGAGGTCAGCAGCACCCACCATCAGATGATGCGTGATGCATACGTAGAGGATGGCATGGTTGGCATCGTAATAGCTGTTGCCGAGGGCATGGGTGGGTACAAGGAGGAGATGCATGGCAAGCGGGTCAGCAGGACCGACAATGTGATGTGCCCCTTCGATCACGAGGTCATGTACTATCCCATCTCCAACAGCCTGTGTTTCCAGCCCCACCCTGAGTTCGATGGAGTGGAGGAGTGCAAGGCCTACTACTTCAAGTGCCTTGAGGAACTGTTGTTTGATACGGATGGAGACGGAGATGTTGCTGCAACTGTAGCCTTGGCTGCTACGTCCTAATAATATAAGGAGAATAACCATGTGTGGCATGGTAGGATATTTTGGTGAGTGGTCTGATAAGAAAGAGAAGATGTTCTGTGATCTCCTCAGGCTAAGTGCCTTACGTGGCCCGCACTCTACAGGCGTGGCCTTTGGTGGTGTGAACGGGGCAACGGATATGGTGAAGGATGCTGTCTTACCTGACACCCTAATGGCTGGCGCCGAGTACAAGAGCATAACAGGGGCAGGGTGGTACAACTGCTACATTGGGCACAACAGGTGGGCTACAACAGGGGCAGTGGTCGAGGCCAACGCCCATCCCTTTGAGTTTCCCAACCTGATAGGGTGTCACAATGGTACCTTGCAAAGCCGCTTCGATCTTGAGGGAGGCAGCAAGTTTGACACCGACAGTGAGACAATCTTCTACAACATGAACAAGGACGGGTTGCGAGAGACATACAAGCAGCTAAGAGGGGCAGTGGCCCTAGTCTGGTGGGATAAGAGGAACCATACCCTCAACTTCATCCGTAACCACCATCGTCCGCTTGTGTATGCCTGGACCAAGGACAAGAGCGGTATCATGTGGGCCTCCGAAGGGTGGATGATTGACGTGGCTGCTAAGCGTAACAAGGTGGAGTACGGGAAAATCTTCGACACGGGGGTACATAAGTGGTATGAAATGACCTTCCATAAGAAGAAAATCCACATCCAGAAGAAGAAGATCAAGCCCTTCAAGCCCGAAGCGTTCATAGCCCCCAAGAGGGCTGATGATTACTTCTCTATCGTACAGGGGGGTAGATGTGAACTCCCTTTTGGGCAACCTCACAATGGGACGGGTACTGCGGTACCTGCTAACTATCCTAAGGGGAAGGAGGATAGTCCTAAGGTGGGGCAGGTGTACTCTCTATACCCAAGGAACATCATCACTTCTTATCGTAAGAAGCTGGTGGATAGCTATACTATCGTGTGTGGCTTCCAAAATCTCCACAAAAAATACGTAGCCAAGATACAAATCTTCAACAAGACGGACCACTACCTTGCTGACCTGTATCCCGGTACTCACAGCCTGTATGATAAGTTGTTCTACAAGGGGAGGGTCAGCCACTCCTATCACTCGGGCAAGCAAGGTGATGCCAAGGTGTTCATCATCAACGTGGACAGCATAGACATCATCGTGCCGAGGGACTGTAAGCGTAAGGTCAAGGCCGGGGTCATGTTGGATAGGGACGCCTTTGATGTACAGTATAAGGACTGTGGTTTCTGTGGTGATCCCATCTGTTTCGAGGACGAGAAGGTAGAGTTTAGCGACAAGCAAGATGATCTTGCTATCTGTGGTAAGTGTTCTGTTTCGTTCGACATGAAAGAGGAAGGCTTTTAATGGGTAAGATATTGGTTGGGGCCGACCCCGAACTGTTCGTGAAGCACAACGGTAAGCTAGTTTCTGGTCATGGTCTTGTGCCAGGGACCAAGGCGGACCCCTTTCCTGTGGAGCACGGTGCTGTGCAGGTGGATGGCATGGCCTTGGAGTTTAACATAGACCCGGCCTCCAATTGCAAGGAGTTTGTGGGTAACATCATATCTGTTATGGGACAGCTGAAGAAGATGGTACCTCAACATGAGTTCCTGATTGAAGCAACAGTCAGGTTTGAGGAGAGCTACCTTAGGCAGATGCCTGCTGTTGCCCTTGAGTTAGGCTGCCAACCTGACTACAACGCCTATAGCGGTGGAGAGAACCCGCCCCCTGACCCGGACGCTAACATGAGGACCGCTGCTGGTCATATACATGTGGGTTGGACACACACTGACGAGCCCATGGGTGGTGAACACATGAACCTGTGCTTCGGGCTTGCCAAGCAGATGGACCTGTTCCTTGGTGTTCCCTTTGTCCTCCTCAAGGATTGTTCCGAGAGGAAGGCCATGTATGGCAAGGCAGGTACTTTCAGGCCCAAGCCATACGGAATGGAATACAGGGTACTGTCTAACAAGTGGCTCCTCGACGAGGCTCTGATGGCGTTCGTCTATCTCAACAGTATGGGGGCAATCACCGAACTCATGAGGGGTACGCTTTGGTTCATGGACATCCCTGATGGGCAAGAGGTGATAGATAACAACGATGTGGAGAGGGCATGGGCAATTGTGAAAGAGCTGGACATAGATATGGAGGAGGTACACCATGTTCTTGACACTGCATGATGCCAAGATGCGGCTGGAACACACCGTTATCAGACACAAAGCCGACCCGGTCTATGTACACAGCGTTGATCAACCGAGGGTTAATTACACTCTGTTTATTGAGTACCTAAGGACCAATGTAAAGGATAAGATACCTATCAAAGACCCGACCCTTGACTTTTCCCCCGTACCCCTTGGCAACATTAACCATGAGGGCAACGTCTATTATGCAAGCAGGACGCCTCAGCGTATGTGGAAGCAAGGGTTACATATGGACAACTTCATGTGTAAGAGCATGGAGCATGGTCACAACGGTATCCCTATCAACTGTAAGGCCATCATCAACACCATCCTCAATGAGTACCCCACCATACATGAGGGACACAAGAGGATAGAGGATGGAGAGCTGGCCTCCTGTGCTTTCTCCCGTCATTTCTCCTTGGTTCCTGGGAGGGTCATTGTGTTTAATTGTAAAATGATAGTGGGGATAATGCGACCGGACCTGGTCACCTTCGACCTGAACGAGAAACACATGTACCTTAAGGAACACCTTCAAGACAGTATGCTGAGGAATTGATATGAACACAGTGCTTGAGACCTTCAAGTTAATAAAAAAAGCAGGGGAGATAGGGCTAGAGGTAGAGGTAGAGGGGAAGGACCTTGTTGGTATGCCTATGTATTGGGACGCGGTACACGATGGCTCCCTACGTGGCACCGCCCTCGAGTATGTCCTAAAGACCCCATGTAAGAGGAAGGAACTCTCTAAGGTACTGAACCACCTAACTAAAACATGGGAGAAGAACGGTACAAAGATTGTTGACAGTGAGCGCACCAGTGTCCATGTCCACATCAACGTACAAGAGATGGAGTGGCACAATGTCATTTCCTTCTATTGTGTGTACAATATCTTAGAAGAACTACTAACAAAATTTTGTGGGAAAGAGAGGGAGGGCAACCTGTTCTGTCTTACCACCAGTGATGCCAACTATGCCCTTGACCTGCTGTGTGATGTAGTACGGACGAGGGAGTGGTTCAAGCTTAAGGATAGGAACTTCAGGTACGGTGCCGTCAACTTCAACTCCATCCCTAAGTTTGGCAGCCTTGAGTTCCGTACCTTACGTGGTACACAGGACATGATATTGATCAAGCGATGGGTACACATGCTCTTGAAGATCAAAGACTACAGCCTCCATTTCTTACAGCCAGTGGACATCATTGAGCAGCTGTCTGCCAAGGGAGGGAGAAGGTTTGTTGAGGATGTGATGGAGGAGTATGCTCTGTTCCTTGACACCCCTCACATGGACTTGATAATAAGGGAGGGAGTGTGGCGTATACAAGAGCTGGCATACATCCCCATTAAAGAAAAGGAGAAGAAGAAGCTCAGAGTTCGTAAGCCCCAGATGAACAGGCAGAAAGCGTTCGAGGATGTGATGGATGAAATAGCCATTGTAGAGGGCGGACAACGACAGAGGAGGTTCTAATGACATACTACCTATATGTTGGCAACCATAAGAGTGGCGGTGCCCGTCGTCTGGCTGAGGGGCTAGGCATACAGCGCATCAGACATAAGAACTCTCAGTTTGTGGGAGGAATGGACAAGACAGTCATAAACTGGGGTGCTATCGAGATGATCCCAGAGACTTTCCGCTGCAAGATACTTAATCTTCCTGATGTGGTACGTGTTACCAGTGACAAGCTTAGTTTCTTTCAGCTTATGGAGGGGCATTGCCGCATCCCCGAGTGGGGTACCAGCAGGCTTATCGCTGAACAGTGGATTGCTGACGGTTACAAGGTCGTGGAGAGGCATTCTCTCCGAGGACATAGCGGGGCAGGCATCAGGATAGTTAGCGATGAGCGGGCCTTAGAGGAGGCTCCACTGTATACTCGGTACCAGAGCAAGGCGGACGAGTACCGTATCCACCTGTTTAGCTTTGAGGAGGACCAAGCAGGAGGGGAAATCTTCGACATGCAGCAGAAGAAGCGGAGGCATGAGTTTGAGAACCCCAATTGGCAGGTACGCAACCACAAGAACGGGTTCATCTATGCGAGGGAGGACCTGGATGTACCTGTGGATGTCCAACATCAAGCTATCAAGTGCTTCAACCGTACCGGCCTGGACTTCGGAGCAGTGGATGTGATCTGGAATGTGGAGCATAGCAAGGCCTATGTCCTTGAAATCAATACAGCTCCAGGGGTGAGGGGTACCACCCTCAAAAACTATTTGAAAATATTTTGTAACGATTAGGGCTAAACCGTAGTACATATAGGGTGTAGGGTATGGATAGGAAGTGTATCATCTCCATAAGAATGAAGAAGAACCTGTTGGTGGTGTGGTATCTGATCTATCAGTACTCCTGTCACGTCATGGGTGTCAAGATACTGTCTGACAGGGTGTACCGGGTCGTGAGGTCCAACCTTATATGGGAGTGGGAAGACATAGACCATGCTCTCATCCACCTCCTAGACAAGGAAGATGTGTTGTGTGACATAATCTTCTCTAGGTATGCGGATTCCTATCCAAAGGCACTGGTCACATGCGGGAACCTGTATATCAAAGAGTATCATTCAAGGAGAGCGCTATGAAACTACGATGGGTAATGTTTTGGTTTGATTGTCCTCAAATTCGTTGGGAATATGGGGACTATGAATATAGTTTCTGGTTGTGGGGTAGAAGAAAAGGGGAGTGGCCAAACTTTATACTTGGTCTTTGTGGCCACTTAACTGATGGATCATATGAATATCTGTATCCTAACCTCCCTCCTTTGAAAATAAAGGACTGGTATTTGTGGAAGAAAAGGAATAAATGAGCCATTGTTTTGAAAAATTACCACATGAATGTGGCTCAGGTGATGGGCTACAAGTCTTTGAAGAGAGGGGAGTGTACACTGGGTACTGCTTTGCATGTGATACCTATGTGGAGTACCCCTACTCACATGAAAAGATACCCAAGGACAAGGAAAAACGTGCTGCTCCTGATCCTAATGAATTACGGGAGACAGTGGAGGGTATCCAATGTATGCCCTTCGCTGACTTACCCGAACGTAAGTTGACGAAGGCTTCTTTTAATTATTTTGGTGTTCGCACAGCACTATCCGAAGTGGACGGCACTACCCCTATCGTACATTACTACCCGTACACTAAAAAAGGAGAGCTTACCGCATTCAAATGTCGATTGTTAAGCAGCAAGAAGCAGTGGTGCATTGGTGGGTTTAAAGATGTGGACTTCTTCGGATGGGAACAGGCCAAGATAGCGGGTGGTAAGAAGTTGTTTATTACCGAAGGTGAGTTGGATGCTGTTGCTCTATGGCAGGTCTTAGTTGATCGGCAGAAGGGTACAAAATGGGAGGGCTATACTCCCTCAGTAGTGTCGCTGCCTAGTGGGAGCTCATCTGCTTCCACTGTTGTGGCTAAAAACCTCAATGAAATACAGAGCAGGTTCGCAGAGGTAATCCTAGTCTTTGACATGGACAAGCCGGGGAAAGAGGCGGCCAAAGATGTGGTCCAAATCCTACCAAGAGCGAGAGTAGCCTTGTTACCTTCAAAGGATGCCAACCAGTGTCTCATGGATGGCAGGTCGCGTGCCCTTGGCGATGCTGTCTTGTTTAAGGCAGCTGTCCTTAAGAACACAAGGATAGTCTTGGGTACAGAGCTCCATGATAGCGCCAGAGTTGCTGCTAAGATGGGTATGTCATGGCCCTGGGAGCAGATGACCGACATGACGAGGGGTATACGATTTGGTGAGACATACTATATAGGGGCAGGTGTGAAGATGGGTAAGAGCGAGGTGGTGAACACCCTTGCTGCCCATCTAATCACTGAACACCACCTCAAGGTGTTTCTTGCCAAGCCTGAGGAGGCCAACAACAAGAGTTATAAGATGCTGGTCGGCAAGGTAGTGGGCCGCATCTTTCATGACCCAAAGATACCCTTCGACTACAAGGAGTACGACAGAGGGAGCAAGCTGATACGTGAGAGGGTGCATCTGCTTAACGTGTGGCAACATCTGGGATGGGAGACGCTGCGCCAGGACATCATCTACGCTGTATCGGTAGGCTGCAAGGCCATATTCATTGATCCCATCACCAACCTGATCAATGGTGTACCCTCTGGCGAGGCTAACACTGTGCTACAGTCTATCTCTCAGGACCTAGCCGCTATGGCTCTGGACTTGGGCATCTGCATCTTCATCTTCTGCCATCTGCGTAATCCTGAGGCCGGTCCTCCCCATGAGAGAGGGGGTAAGGTACAGAGCTATCAGTTCAGTGGTAGTAGGGCGATGATGCGTAGCTGTAACTATATGATAGGGCTTGAGGGTAACAAGGACCCTGACTTCGAGGAAGAGAAGAGAAACATAAGGAAGCTTGTGATCCTCGAGGACAGGGAGTTTGGACACTCAGGTGCCATTCACCTCTGGTGGGATAAGAACACCGGATTGTATAGTGAAATGAGGGAGCACGGAGATGGATAGGATATGGGAGCTCAATGATGCGTAGCTTACATGTACCCAGAGAGGGAGGAAACATGAAGAAGAAACAAACTCTTCCAGCGTTGGATATTTACAACATTATCATGGACGTTCTCGAATGCCATCCCGTGCAATCGGAGAACAACGACCAGTGGGTAGCTATGGAGTGTACCGTGGCATTGATGAAGGCTCTAAAGGAGAAAGACAATGATTGATATGGATATCACCCCTGCGGACAGAAAGAAGTACCCGTACCACACGGAGGATAGCATCAAGGGGATATTGTATATCCAGTCCCTACCCTCCTCCGTCCTAGCGGGGTATGCCCACGACTATGCGAACATAAGAGAACAGATGTCGAGCATCATGGGAGATGATACTAACCCCAACTGGACCATGTCACAGGTGGCAACGGAGCTGTACGAACGTAACGTCATAGACGAGAAGGTGTATGACAAGCTGATGGAGGACTGAATGGCTGAGGTATTTGTTATCAGTGACACCCACTTTGGACACGCTAACATTCTTAAGTTTATCCACCATGATGGGAAGCCCTTGCGCCCTTTCAAAACCCTTGACCACATGCACCTCACCATCATGGAAAACTGGAACAGGGTGGTCAGGTCCGAGGATAAGGTGTATCATCTGGGGGATGTGGCGTTCAACAAGACAGCGTTGAAAATGATGGGGCTGCTCAATGGGAAGAAGCGATTGGTACGCGGCAACCATGACCTCTTCCCCACCAAGCTGTACCTTGAGTACTTCAAGGAGGTGTATGGTGTGCGTCAGATCAACGGGGTGTGGCTCACCCATGTCCCTATGCACTTGGACTGTGTGCAGCAAGAGAGGGTGAAGCTGAATGTTCATGGCCACCTTCACAAAAATTTCATTGACCACCCTAAATATTTCAACGCTAGTGTAGAGCAAATCGACTACACACCTGTATCAATTGACGAGATAAAGGAGAAATGCAATGTTGTATGATCCACCGGCGGGCTGGAAGTATGGCTTCCCCCGCCCTTACCGACCCTTAGATGGGGAGAGCCTAGAGCAGACACTGCTACGTGATGGCTACCCCCAACATGAGATCGACAATGCCGGTGCCAAGTACTGCCGCTTCATAGCGGAGAACATGGACGAGCCTAGGAGTGGATACACGGGGGCTGACGGGGAGAAGGTGGTCGGGCAAGAGCTGCTTGACAAGGGCAAGGTGAAGGAGAAGAAGGTGACGTTTGGTACCGGCTGGTTGTATGGAGGCAACAAGAAATGAAATCATTCCTTAAGTGAGGGAGTGGAAGAGAGACATTAAGATATTTTGTGGGTTGATGCTGATCTTTTTCGTGGTCACAACCTGCGCGGTGAACCTATGGGGACACCAACCCCTTTATTAGGAGGGACCATGACCAGAGAAGAAGTGTATAAGCTAGTCGAAATTCATTACAGGAAAAATTTCAAAAAGTTTGTGAATATAACAAGAGGCAGAGCTGGCTCGTACCACAATGCGGAAGACGTGGTACAGGAAGCATTCACAAGAGCATGTAAGTACCATGCGAGCTACAACCCTGCCATCACAGATTTCGATGCGTGGTTCTCACGTATCCTTGAAAATTCCCTACGAACACATACGAAAGACAGACGAGCACAGGGTATGGTGCATGATAGCAAGAACAATCACCTTATCACCGGCACCATGGCCGACAGTTTTCTCAGGCGGTTCTTGTCTGAGATCAATGACGACATAGCCCTCCTCAGTGAGGGTAAGCAGGAAGTTGTGAACCTCAACTTCTTTATGGGCTACACCCCAATGGACATCAGCAAGATTGTTAACGTCAACGTGGGGGCGATACGTACTCTGCTTCATAGGTTTAGAGAGGAGCTCCGTTACAAATATGGAAAGGGTGTGTATAGCTGACCTAGAGAGCGATGGGCTGCTCGACAGTGCAACCCAAATATGGTGTGGAGTGTTTAAAGATGTACAAACTAATGAAGTCTTTACCTTTAGTCCTCTGGATGGGGAGGATTATATTGACCGCCTTCTTGGTTTTCATGACAGTTGTTCTGTTGTTATCATGCACAATGGGGTGGGGTTTGACTGGCCCTTGCTGGAAAAACTCTATGGCTACGAGTACAGAGGTAGGAAGGTTGACACCCTCCTCATCTCCCGCCTCCAGAACGCCAACCGAAGGGCTCCTCCCAATTGTCCCAACAAGAGAGCACCCCACTCCGTCGAGGCATGGGGATATAGAGTAGGCAAGAACAAGCTTGAGCATGACGAGTGGGACAAGTTCTCCCCTGAGATGCTTGAACGCTGCAAGGCTGACGTTGAGATACAGCACCTCATGTTCAAGGAGCTGATAGTTGAGGCGCAGGGTGGGGAGTGGAAGCAGGCCCATAGCATGACACTCAAGCTGTTCGAGCGGCTGAAGATGTCAGAGGACTACGGGTGGCTGGTTGATCAACCCCACATGCATAGGTGCATACACACCTTGGACCGATGGATAGCCATGATAGATAAGGCTGTCACACCTCACCTTCCCCTCCGTGTGGTGGTGGAAGAGACCAAGAAGGATGGAGAATATAATCATGTCAGGAAACCATTTAAGAAAGATGGCACCTATACCTCCCGAATACAACAACTTATCTTGGAGGGAGCCTATGTCAATGGCGCTATTAGTGGTCCTTTTACTAGGATTTCTTTTCGCCGGACTGACCTGGATAGCAACCTAGAAACCAAGGAGTTCCTGCTCAGAGAAGGGTGGGAGCCGAAGGAGTGGAACTATGACAAAGATGGTCGGAGAACCTCTGCCAAGCTATCTAAAGACGACCCTTTTAAGGGGTTGGCCACTAGCCTTGGCCGTCTCATTGCTCGTCGTGTTCAGTGCCGTCATCGTCGCAGCACTGTCGTGGGTCTTGGTGCACTGGTCCGAGCCGATGGTCGCATATCTTCTGTTGTTACTGGGATAGCAACGACAGGCAGGGCCAAGCATAAGAACATTGTGAACATACCGGGGGAGAAAAGCTTCTTCGGGAAACAAATGCGTAGCATCTTCATTGCAAAACCTGGATGGGTGTTAGTAGGTACGGACAGCGAAGGTTGTCAGGTACGTATGCTGGCTGCTAGGATGGGTGATGAAAGATATAAGGAGGCAGTAGTACATGGGACAGCAGATGAAGGCACCGATCAACACGCACTCACCATGCGCGCAACCGGGATCGGTAATCGCGTTGACGCAAAGAGCTTCTTCTTCGGAGTTGTCTTCGGAGCAGGAGACAGAAAGGTTAGTAAAATTGTGGGATGCAGCCAAGGCAGAGCGAAAGAGCTTAAAGCTAAACTCTTCGGAGACCTCCCTGCTTTGGAGACACTTATACGCAAGCTCACAGCTGAATGGAGTGACAATGCGGTTCAGCACTTCAACTCCTCCTGGTCAAGAATGGAGTATTCAAATGGAAGAGTGGTCGGACTTGACGGACGACCAATAAAAATAGAGCATGAGCACACCATACTGGTGTTCATGCTACAGAGTGACGAAGCTATCATGATGGCAGCCGCCTACCTCAGGTTTCATCAGATGGTGGAGAAGAAATACAGATGGGGTGAGGACTACGGCACCCTCTGTTGGTACCACGAC
>SDBT01007081.1_pt1 | contig 18506 bp, 17 predicted proteins | sample 2277101 | NCBI WGS metagenome assembly SDBT01 (sample SAMN10404973, study PRJNA504765) | marine sediment metagenome | isolation source: marine sediment core GS10_PC15, 103 cmbsf | place: Arctic Ocean: Southern Knipovich Ridge | collected 2010
AATACTAACAATTAATCGCCGCAAAGACTACAACCAAGGCCTCAGGGAGATTGTTAATGCCGCCTGATTATGCAAAAGTGTTCGGTTTAAAATGTGTCCCATTTCGCTGATTGACAACATAGCTGAGGCTTTGTTTACCTACATTCGGGATCTAACTAGTGGGCATTTCTCTGATGATGAGCTTCTGATTACTAACTTATGCAATGAAGGACTTCCTCCTTCACCCAGAGGGAAGACTGTTTTCATCCCAAGAAATAAGGCTAAAGAAGGATTGAAAATTATAAGAAACTTATTGAAGGGCAGTAACATTAGGTTCGTTTTTGCTATGTCTCAACAGGTTAATTATTGGTTGCAAGAACTCGGATTCTGCCCCGCTAGCATTCGGTTTCTTGAGAAATCAGAACCCAAAGAGATAGGTATAAGAAATGAACAGCCATACTGTGAACCTGATAAACATAGGCCATTTAAGGAAGTGTACGGAAAGAAATACATAGTGGAAAAACAGTATATTTTATTTCCAATATTACATGTTAAGAGTTACCCACTAAAAGGGAACTTCTTAGCTTACGAAGAGAACTACAAACAATGTAGGAAGGAAATCCGGGAGCTAATGTACTCCTGAAAGGCAAGGAATGAATTATAAACTAAGCCCATCAGACTTAACCTTCTCCTACGAAGGCTGTAAGCGGTGTTTCTACCAGAAGGTTGTTAACCGCATAGCACAGCCGACAATACCCTTACCTTCTATCTTCAGCAAGATTGCTGGTTTGTTAAAAGACCACTATGATGGTAAACCAACTAGTGAATTACATGGTGACCTACCCTCTGGAGTAGTAAGCCTTGGCGAGAAGTATGTTAGGTCGGAAGTAATCCAGTTGCCTTACCACGAGGCTACCTGCTACATCAACGGAAGGTTTGACATTGTCGTTAGCTTTGATGACGGGTCATACGGTGTTATAGATTTTAAGACCAGTAATCCCAACAGCGAATCATCCAATATGTATAGCCGTCAGTTACATGCTTATGCTTATGCTCTGGAACATCCAGCACCTGGTAAATTAGCCTTGTCCCCAGTTACAAAATTAGGGCTGTTATACTTCTACCCTGACAATATTAACCAACAGAGTATCGACCGTCTTAATTATGGCGCTGAAATCGTCTGGGTTGAGGTAGAGAAGGATGAGCAAGGCTTCCTGAACTTCATAGACAAGGTGCTAGATGTGCTTGAATTACCTGAGCCACCTAAACCGTCACCGAACTGCCAGTGGTGTGGTTTTATAAATAAGCAAGGCAAGGAGGACCGAAATGGAAGAACTTAATACGATTTCTTCGGATAATTACGAGCCTTTACAAGAATTACGAGGCTGGTTATGTTCGGATATTAATATAGGCCAGCAGTGAGATAGATAGTGGATAAGCTTTGGATTCTTACCGGCATCTAGGTAGTGGTTATAACCAGTTATAATTACTATACCTACAATTTCTTTTCGGGCTGTTAGTGAAGCTAGGTGTGCTTGAATCACCAGAAGCACCTGAATGCTCACTTACTTGTCAATTGTGTAGATATATTGTTTAATTGGACAATACCAAGAAATTATAAAGTGAGGTTAGAATATTTTATGAGTTACTCAGAACCACCACCGATGACAATTGATACCAGTAAGCAATACACTGCCACCATCGAAACAAAGAAGGGAATCATTGTGCTAGAGCTGTTCGCTAGTGATGTTCCAGTAACGGTGAACAATTTCGTATTTCTTGCCCGGGAGGGATTCTATGATAATACGACATTCCACCGTGTTATCCCTGACTTTATGGCTCAGGGAGGAGACCCCACTGGAACCGGAGCAGGTGGCCCTGGTTACAAGTTTGCTGATGAATTTACCAAGCACACCCATGTCACCGGGGCGCTATCAATGGCTAATTCCGGCCCTAATTCAAATCGCTCCCAGTTTTTTATTACTTATACTCCACAACCCCGCCTTGACCGTAAGCACTCAGTATTTGGTCAGCTGGTACTCGGAGCGAATGTCCTGAAATCACTTAAGAATGGTGATGCCATAAAAAGCATAACTATAGAGGAAAGCTAGACGTTCAGAATGGTCAACATCTGGCTCACTTCGTGACCGCTTTGCGGGTCTCATACCATCTGGTAGGGTAGGAAAGAGGCCACGTTCCTCAACTTCAGCCAAGTACCCAGCCTCTACTACTGATAGTGGTTACTACTAGTAATACCGAGTATTTCTTTTCGGGTAGGGAGGGTAGCCATAGCCACGGCAATAGTCAACTTGAATCTGCATCAGCATATGCATCCCCAGTAATATCATTCCTCTAATAAACATTCTGACGGAATGTTTATTATCTCCAAGTTATAGTAGAATTACAACAAGTAACCCAAATGTGGGGAATAGTACCATGAAGGAAAATAAAATCAGTAGAAACACAAGAATAAAACTCAACAACGGCGTTGAAATGCCCATCTTGGGATTGGGTACATGGCAAATTAGTGATATCGAAGAAACTGAAGAGGCTGTTCTTTACGCTCTCGATAGCGGTTATAGACTGATTGATACTGCGGATATCTACGGGAACGAAGTAGGTGTTGGAAGGGCTCTTTGTAAGAGTGGCATGCTAAGGGAAGAAGTTTTCATTACTACTAAAGTGTGGAATTCAGATCATGGCTATAGCTCCACGATTGCTGCTTGTGATAGAAGCTTAAGCAGGCTGGGGCTTTCTTATATTGACCTATATTTGATTCATTGGCCTGTCAAGAACCTTCGTAAGGAAACATGGAAAGCTATGGAAACACTTTTACAAGGAGGAAAATGTCGGGCTATTGGTGTCAGCAATTATATGATCTGGCATCTGGAGGAGCTGTTGAACAATTCACTGACTATTCCTGCCGTTGATCAAGTCGAATTTAACCCGTATCTCTATCAAAAGGATCTTCTTGAGTTTTGTTTATCTCATCAAATTCAAATAGAGGCCTATAGCCCACTTACAAAGGGACTAAAGTTGAGTGATCACAAACTAGTATCTATTGCTGCCAAATATTTGAAAAGTCCGACTCAGATTCTTATTCGGTGGGTATTACAGCATGGCATGGTGGCCATACCAAAATCATCCAATAAGGAGAGGATTAAAGATAATGCCAATGTCTTTGATTTTGCAATAACATCAGAAGATATGAGAGTTCTCGATTCCTTTAACGAAAACTTGCGAGCAAGCTGGGACCCTTCTACTGTACCATAGCACAACGGGCATATGTCCACACGTAAAAAGGGGAAACACCGTTGCCCCCTTTTTCTTTTAACAAAATAGCGTTTTGTTACCCGGTTATCACGGCAGAAGTTCTGCCTATTGTAACCCCTGGTGGAGCTGAGGGGACTCGAACCCCTGACTTCCTCCGTGCAAAGGAGGCACTCTCCCAGCTGAGCTACAGCCCCGTTTACCAGAGATATTATAGCAACAAGGAACCTCATGCGCAATTTCATCAGTCAGTATGCCTATAGACGGCGATGGACTGTCCCCCAGTAACAGATTGATAGCTTGTGGGATTGGGGGTGGAGGTAAAATAAACCTGCTTGAAAAGAAGAGGGTAAATAGCCTAAACTGCCAAAAGCAGATGATAAAATTAGTAAGTCTATTTTATCTTTAAACTATTTTGGGTAACTCTTTTTCAAAGAATTCTTTCTCAGAAATCACACATACATCTCCATAATTGCTGATTAATGGAGTATATTTGGTAATAAAATATGTTTTAACTGTATAGTCTTGAATATTCTTTTTCAATCCTAGTATTTTCTGGAATAAGTCTGGTTTTTCAAACAATAAATCGTATCTTTCTTGCTGCTTTTTTACCTGCGGAAGCAGACCGTATTCTTCATAAACAAACTCTTGTTCAATAAGCGTATGCTCAGAAAACGATGATGGTGATGGGTCTTTGAATTTAGTTTCGATTAGTAATATCTCTTGATTTGATTCAGAAAATGCTAAAACGTCATAATTTCGACCACTGATATTTGTAGATGGAGGTAAACAAGAATAGCCAATTGTCTTAAGTTTATCCTTTAAGAAATTTTCGAAATCGCTACCTGCTTCTTGTTTATGCTGAGCAATTCTATGTTGGCCACTTATTTCAGAATATGAAGGTAGATGCTGACTGTGCATTAATATAAAAAATAGTAATAAAGTGTACCTATCTAGAATAATACTTCCATCAGTCTTAAATACTATAGGAACCTTGTTGTTATTTCCTGATAGCATATTTAAAAAATCTGTGATATTTTTATCCCTATATGGTTGTGTGATGAAGTGTTTTAAAAAGTTTAAAAGTGGCACAGTAATAAGGTTATTATCCTTTAGACTAACTATAATGCTGAGTATATTGGCTAGGTCAGTAGGAGTAACTGCATATTGATATTTTAAAGATGTTGAGTAGTTTCTTTTGATTAGGTATTGAGCACCAACAGCAAAAGGCCAAAATCGGTCGAAATATGGAGCATAATCTGCACTAATTTCTGTACGTTGTGCTTTGACGATTTTATCGATGACTTCATGGTAGCGAAACCCATCAACATCTGTTGCTGATTGCAAATTCACAAGGCCGTAACTAGACCATATTTCTTCAATGATTATATCGAAATATTTTAATCGAAAGATTTTGTTTTTTGGATTTCTAGCTAATAAATATCTGCCTTCCTTCAAATCCTCTAATAATTTTAGATGCTCCGAATACTGTCTGTACAACTGTATAATTGCTTTAAATGTCAATGGGTCTGCTCTTATTCCAACCGATTTATGTTTTTTAATAAAAAATAGGATTTCATTTGAAAATAAGAAATCATCAATACGCATGATTCCGGAAGAGAAGAATTTTTCTACAATACGTCTTCGTCTTTCCAATAGCAACCGTGCTAGGATATTGAAGTCGCAAGTCTTTATAATCTGCCCGAGCCTTTTTTCTATTTGGGCTAACTGCTGATTGAGAAGCGTTAAATCAGCTTCTTCGGTGCTAAAAATATCAATACCCATTGGGTAGTCTTTGCATCTAGAGTTAAAACAATGGATTTCCTTTGTTTCCATGTCGTAGTAAAGTAATCCACCACACTTTTTACACAGATATTCGGAGTCCCAATTACACTCTATGCCATAGGGTTTGTCATCATTCTTCATATAGCTAGACCTTAATTGCTATTAATTGAGTCGATTAAGGAATATTATATAACGATTTAGTGTTGGATAAATAGGTAGTATTATTTTAGCTATTCATCTACTACCTCCCCCCACACCCCATCATCTTTAACTTCCACCAGCTTTACCAGCAGCAGTTTATTGGTTAAATTCTTACTGCTTTTGGTATAGACCTTGATATAGTTGTCGGTGAGGCCAGACCAGACGCCGTTAGCCGACTGCTTCTCCCATAAGACGGGCATCACTTTACATAAAAATCGCCGGTTAAAGTTTTGAGCGCTCTCCTTGGCTAGGGCCAGCATCTTTTGGCTTCGCTCTCGTTTAACCTGAGCTCCTACGTGGTTAGGCATCCGGGCAGCCTGTGTGCCCTGGCGTGGTGAGTAGGGGAAGACATGAATTCGGGCAAATTTCACCCGTCGACAGAACTCGTAGCTCTCTTCAAACTCGGCTGAGGTCTCACCGGGGAAGCCAACAATAATATCGGTGGTGATAGCGGCCTCAGGCACCAGGGCTTGAATTATGGAGACTGCTCTCTGGTAGTCACCAATGGAATAGCGCCGATTCATCCGCTTAAGCACCCCATCACTGCCACTCTGAAGAGCAAGGTGAAAATGACGGCACAAGTGGTTATCATGCCATAGACCGAGCAGTTCAGAGGAGATTTCCTGGGGCTGGAGTGAGGACAACCTTAATCTGGTTACATTAGTTTCCGCCAGGATATGCTCCAGCAATCCCTTCAGATTAACATCATTATAGTTATACGAGCCAATTTTGGTCCCCGTCAGTACCACTTCTTTATTGCCGTCACTGGTCCGGCGCTTGACCTCGGCAACAACCTGCTCAACGGACAGGCTTTTCTCCCGGCCCCGGACTAAAGGCACGATGCAATAGGCACAGAAACTATCGCAACCATCCTGCACTTTGATTAAGGAGCGAGTCCTGGAACCATTATGCGGGCTGGTAGTCAAATCCTGAGCAGAGGCTGGATTGCTTAGATAACCAGATTCCTCAAGTAGCCGTAGTAAGTGCGGTTTTTCATCATTACCTAAAACAAAACTAACCCCTTCAATATGGGATAGCTCCTGGGGTGTCCGCTGAGCATAGCAACCAGTAGCCACCAGCAGGGCAGCCGGATTTCGGTGATGAGCTAACCTGAGCCGGTGGCGAGCTTTACGGTCGGCAATATGAGTAACCGTACAGGTGTTCAGTATATAGACATCAGCCCTATCAGCCAGGGAGACAAGATGATATCCTGCTTCGGCAAGCTGTTTAGCCAAAAGCTCGGTCTCGGCTTGATTGAGTTTACAACCTAATGTATCTAAAGCAACCCTGGTGCTTTCCGGTTGGTTACTCATCCGCCACTCCTTACTCCTGCTTATTAGATTGACTGTCCAGCTATATACGGATTATACTTTTCATACATTAGGCGGTCAAATTGAGGTAGTAGAATACACTCCTAGCGGCTGATGTGATATGTCAGGCTTTGAAGGGATAGGCAGGATAATAATCATTAACTTTATCTGGCGAGTAATAGGTAAGTAGTTGACATAATGAAAAGCAGCGATTTTAATTACTCTCTTCCTACTGAACTAATTGCGCAAACCCCGGTTGAACCAAGAGACCAATCACGGCTTATGGTTCTAAACCGCAGTGATGGCTCCATAGGGCAGGGCAAATTTTTTGAAATAGTCGATTATTTACAGGCCGGGGATGTTTTAGTATTTAATGATAGCCGGGTAATCCCGGCTCGTCTTAGTGGAAGGAAGGTTGACAGTGGCGGTAGGGTAGAGATTTTGCTGCTGCGTCGGCTTGATACCAATGTCTGGGAGGCACTGGTCAAGCCCGGCAAGCGAGTTAATATTGGCACTAAAGTTGACATAACAAGTGGCTCTGTGGCTAATAGTAAGCATAAGACCAGGCTTTTGGCAAAAATAACCGGGTTAGGACAGGATGGTATAAAAATAGTAAGCTTCTCAGACGAATCACTATTACCAAAGGTGGGTGAAATTCCTCTGCCACCGTATATACATATTCCTTTGACCCATCCTGAGCGTTATCAAACAGTCTATGCCATGGTAGCCGGCAGTGTGGCGGCACCTACGGCTGGCTTGCACTTTACACCTCAACTGCTTGGTGAAATAGAGCAGAAGGGAGTTCACTGCTTGTTTGTTACCCTCCATGTAGGGCTTGATACCTTCCGACCGGTTAGAGAGGATGACCCATCTGAGCATCCTATTTACCGGGAATATGGTAGGCTAAGTCAGGCGGTAGCCAGTCAGTTATCTCAGGCTAAGGCGGAAGGACGCCGAATTATTGGTGTTGGCACCACTACGGTGAGAATCATAGAGCAGGTGGCTGAGAACAGTAAGGCATCCCTTTTAGAGCCGTTTGAAGGCTGGGTGAGCTTGTTTATTCTACCTGGATACCAGTTCCGTATGGTGGACGCACTTATCACCAATTTTCATCTGCCTAAGTCAACATTGCTGATGCTGGTTACTGCCTTTACTGGTAAGGATTTTATTAACCAAGCCTATGAGGAAGCAATAACCTCAGGCTACCGCTTCTATAGCTTCGGCGATGCCATGCTAATACTCTAATGTGACACTAGTTCCAGTTGAATTGCACTTATAGCTTGGGACTGGTATAATAAGGTTTGTAAATAATTATTTACTTTAAGACTATTGTTTACCATAAGATTTATAGTTTTAGCCAAAGTAGAATAATAGCGGGGGTGGTTAAAACCTCTCGTCCCCAGCCAGGGTGGGAGGTTTTCATTTAATAGACCAGGAAGACTTTAGTGATGGTTATTGATAGGGAACAGACAATAACTGAAGATGAGAAGCTACAGAAAATGCGGCATTCGGCAGCTCATGTTATGGCGGAAGCGGTCCTGTCTATCTTCCCTGATACCAAGTTTGGCATCGGCCCAGCTATTAGAAATGGCTTTTATTATGACTTTGAGCTACCTCGTTCACTCAATCTTGATAATTTGCCACTCATTGAGACTAAGATGACTGAAATAATTGCTTCCAATGCGCCTTTTGTCAAAGAGGAAGTAGATAAGGAAGAGGCTCGACAATTGTTTGCTGACCAGTCCTATAAGTTGGAGTTAATTGAAGAAATTCCAGATGAGAAGGTTAGTTTGTATCGACAAGGTTCGTTTGTTGATTTGTGTCGTGGGCCTCATGTCAGTTTTACCGGCGAAATTGGAGCTTTTAAGCTAGTGGGTATTGCTGGAGCCTACTGGCGGGGTGATGAGCATCGTCCTATGTTACAGCGAATATATGGCGTTGCTTTTGAGACCAGAGAGGCTTTGTCAGCTTATCTCAAAAAACTTGAAGAAGCCGCCAGCCGCGACCATAGGAAGTTAGGTAGAGAGCTTGACCTGTTCAGTATCCATGAGGAAGCCGGACCAGGGTTGGTTCACTGGCACCCAAAGGGGGCAGCGATACGCCGTGTTATTGAGGATTTCTGGAAAGATGAGCATTTTAAGCGCGGCTATGACATCGTATACACACCTCATATTGCTAAATTGGACTTGTGGAAAACCAGTGGTCACTGGGAGTTTTATCGTGACTACTTATATGCGCCAATGGAGGTAGAGGGGCAGGAGTATATTGTTAAACCGATGAATTGCCTGGGGCACATCCTGATTTATAAAACCAGGCAGCATAGCTACCGAGAGTTACCGCTTCGCTATGCTGAACTGGGCACTGTCTATCGCTATGAGCGCTCCGGAGTGTTACATGGTTTATCTCGGGTTAGGGGCTTCACCCAAGATGATGCCCATATTTTTTGCCGCTTTGACCAATTAGAAGACGAGGTGGTAGGGGTGTTAGATTTAGCCCGCTTTATGGTAGATACCTTTGGTTTTACCAATTATCAGACATTGCTTTCCACCCGACCGGAGAAATACGCTGGCACTATCCAAGCTTGGGAGGAGGCTACCAATACCTTAAGTCAAGCGCTGGTTCGTCTGGGGTTTAATTATGATATAGACCCCGGAGAAGGTGTATTTTACGGACCTAAAATAGACATTAAATTTGAGGATGCCCTCGGACGGGGGTGGCAGGGCCCTACTATTCAGGTTGATTTTAACCTTCCGCAGCGTTTCAATGTTGCTTATATTGGTGAGGATGGGCAGGAGCATTTGGTAGCCATGGTGCATCGTACTGTGCTGGGCAGTATGGAACGCTTTCTTGCCTCGCTTATTGAGCACTATGGAGGTGCCTTCCCAGTATGGCTAGCGCCAGTTCAGGTAGCGGTAATTCCAGTGGCTGACCGCCACTTGGACTATTCTCATAAGCTGGAAGCTGAATTCAAAAGCGAGGGGGTGCGTATCAAGGTTGATGCTCGGTCAGAACGGGTAAACCTCAAAATTCGGCAGGCGCAACTGGATAAGATACCATATATGCTGGTGGTGGGGGATAAAGAAGTTGCCTCATCTACTGTTTCCGTCCGTTTGCGTAGTGGTGAGCAACTATCCTCGCTGTCAATTGAAAACTTTAAAAAAACTATCAAAAGCGCTATAGTAAACAGAGTAAAGGACTTAGAGCTACAATTTGATTGAACTGGGATAATGTGCTATAGTTTCTAACTACAAAATATCTGTGCCTGGAGGAGGTAAATAAGGACATAATTAAGAAGCTGCGTGTTAATGAAAGGATTAAAGCTAGAGAGGTGCGCCTGGTAGGGGAGAAGGGGGAGCAGTTAGGGATTATGCCCTTATATCAAGCCAGGGAGGTAGCCAAGAAGCATAATCTTGACTTGGTGGAGGTGGCGGCTACAGCGGTGCCTCCGGTATGTCGTCTCCTCGACTACGGGAAGTACAAATATGAGCAGGATAAGAAAGAGCGTGAGGCGAAAAGGAGCCAGAGGATTTCCCTGCTGCGAGAAGTCCGGATACGACCCAAGATTGGCGACCATGATTTCGAGGCTAAGTCCAGGATAGCTAAGAAACTGCTGGCTAACGGAGATAAAGTCAAGGTAACGGTGATGTTCCGGGGACGGGAAATAACCCATCCCGATATTGGATGGAAGCTACTGCAGCGGATGTCGGAGACACTAAAGGAAGTGGCTTCTGTTGAGAGACAACCACGGCTGGAAGGGAAGAGAATGCATATAATCCTAATAGATAGCCAGAAAACTAAGACCAAGGAAGGGGTAAAGCAATCCTAAAATGCCGAAACTAAAAACCCATAAAGGGGCACAAAGCCGCTTCCACATCACCGGTAGCGGCAAAATTATGCGAACCAAGGGTGGAAAAAGTCATCTGCGGCGTAAGAAAGCAAAGCGGACGAAGCGACTCTTTGCTGAGACAATTCCGCTGAGTCCCAGCGACAAAACGCGCATAAAAAGGCTTATCCCCTATAGTCTGAAGTAAATTAAGGGAGGCTACTTTGCCACGGGTAAAGAGAGGTGTAACTACTCATCGCCGACATAAGAAGGTGCTAGCCTTGACCAAAGGGCATCGGGCAACCAAGCATTCCCTTTATCGTCGGGCTCATGAGTCGATGCTCAAGTCACTAAGCTATGCTTACTTTCACCGCCGGGAGCGGAAGGGTGATATGAGGCGTCTATGGATTTTACGGGTTAGTGCCGCTAGTCGAGCCCACGGTCTTACCTATAGCCAGTTTATGAATGGCTTAAAAAAGTCAGAGGTTGCCATCAACCGCAAGATGCTCGCCGATATGGCAGTCAGGGAGCCTGAGTCCTTTGCTAATCTGGTAACCATAGCCAAAGGGAAAGTTCAAGACTAAACTATGGATTGTTTTATTATCTCACCCCCTTAGGTTTTACTCGGTAACCCCATCCCCTTGATAAGGGGAAGGGGGAAATTGGTTATTTAAGAGAGGCTTTGCCTCTTTTTGACGCTCCTTTTAGCATCTTCTCCTTCAAAGTAGGAGGGATGGTTTTCATAAGGGGCTTTCCCTCCTAAGATACTCTACCCAAATGCTTTCTCTTGACCTCTTTGTTACTGATAGCCTATAATTCAAGACAGCCATGTTACAGCAGCTGGAAGAACTAAAACTAAATGCGTTACGAGAACTAGGAAGCACTGCCAATATTACCGAACTGGAATCCTGGCGGGTGCACTATTTGGGTAAGAAGAGCCAGCTAACCAGGGCTCTGCGCAGCTTAGCCACTTTGCCTTTAGAGGAAAGAAAAACCGTGGGTGCCTATGCTAATGAGGTGAAAGCCAATCTGGAGAATAGTTTGCAGCAAAAAAGGCAGGTGTTACGAGAGATAGAACTCGCCGCCTCGGCTAAGGAAGAGCCTATTGATATTACCTTACCCGGTCGCCCTCTTCCCACAGGTAACTTGCATCCGATTACACAAACGCTGTATGAGATATGTGACATATTTCTGTCTATGGGCTTCCAGGTAGTGGAAGGTCCTGAGGTAGAGTGGGACCACTACAACTTTGAGGCATTGAACATCCCTAAGGAACACCCGGCTCGTGACACCATGTCAACATCCTGGGTTGATTATCAGATGGACAATGGGGAAAGAACTATGCTACTACGTACCCATACCTCTCCTGTCCAGATTAGGGCTATGGAGAGAATGGATGCCCCCTTACGGATAATTGCGCCGGGTAAGGTTTATCGCTATGAGGCTAGTGATGCTACCCATATCCCTATGTTCCACCAAATTGAGGGTCTAGCTATCGATAAAGATATCACCATGGCTGACCTGAAGGGGGCACTTTATGAATTTGCCCGCCGTTTCTTTGGCGAGGATAGGAAGGTGCGCTTTCGCTGTGATTACTTCCCCTTTGTTGAGCCGGGCGTTGAGATGGCTATTGAGTGCCTGGTCTGTAATGGTAGCGGTTGCCGCTTGTGTGGTAATACTGGCTGGATTGAGATATTAGGTGCCGGGATGACTCATCCTCAAGTCCTTCAGCGTGGCGGCTTTGACCCTGAGGTCTATAATGGCTTTGCCTTCGGCATGGGCATTGAGCGAATGCCGATGCTTCGCTACGGGATTGACGATATCAGGTTATTTTACAGTAGTGACCTTAGATTCTTAAAGCAGTTCTAAAAATGAAGGTTTCACTTAGGTGGCTTCAGGAATTTGTAGATATTACCTTGCCTCTGGCTGATTTAGCTAATAAGCTAACCCTGGCTGGCATTGAGGTCAAAGGGATACAAGCTGTTGGTAGTGGTTGGGAAAACATTATTGTCGGTCAAGTAATAGCTATTAGCCCCCACCCTAATGCTGACCGCCTTAGTTTACCTACCATTGATTTAGGCACTGAGCAACCGACTGTTGTCTGTGGCGCACCGAATCTTAGGGTTGGTGATAAGGTAGCCTTTGCCCATGTCGATGCTCAACTCATTGATGGGCATAGCGGGCAGGTATTTCGCTTGAAATCAGCCAAGATTCGCGGTGTTCCCTCCAACGGCATGGTCTGCTCGGAGAAGGAGCTGGGTATCTCTGATAGCCATGAGGGAATCATGGTCTTGCCGGCCGAAGCTCCTGTGGGCATCCCACTGGCTGATTATCTAGGTGACACAATTCTTGACTTAGAGGTAACGCCTAATCGCCCTGATTGGCTATCTATCATTGGCATAGCTAGAGAGATTGCCGCCCTCACCGGACAAAGTCAGCGTCTTCTCGAGGTTACCTATGTGGAAACAGCCCCCCCTATAGAACAACAAATCTCAGTAGAAATTGTGGCCCCTGACCTGTGCCCCAGGTATTGCGCCAGCCTGCTCACCGGAGTAAAAGTAGCCCCATCCCCAAGATGGCTGCAACAACGATTGCTAGCCTGTGGCATGCGCCCGATAAATAATATTGTCGATATTACCAACTATGTTATGCTGGAATATGGACAACCCCTGCATGCTTTTAATTATCACCGAATTAAAGGCAAGAGAATTATTGTCCGCCGGGCGGCTGAGGGGGAAGCCATAGTTACCCTGGATGGGGTAGAGAGGGTTCTTTCCGAGGATACGCTGGTTATTGCTGATGGTGAGAGGGCAGTGGCCGTGGCTGGAGTTATGGGTGGTGCCGATAGTGAGGTAACTCAAGAGACTACCGCCATATTGCTGGAAGCAGCCAATTTTAACCCGGCAAGTATCCATCATACTGGTAGGGTATTGCTTTTACCCAGTGAGGCTTGCTCACGATTTGAAAGGGGCATTCGTCCTGAGTTAGCTCTGCCCGCCCTTAAACGGGCTACTCAGCTGATTATACAGCTTGCTGGTAGTGAAGCAGCTAAGGGCTTGGTTGATGTCTATCCCGGCAAGCAAGACCATAAACCTATCTTACTATCAACTAGCAGGGTAAAGCGAATCCTAGGTGTTGAGTTTAGCCTTGACCAGATAGTAGAGGCACTGGTTTCCCTGAGTTTTGACTGCAAGCCAGCCGGTTCAGCCTCTGAGGTCTGGGTTACAGCTCCTTATTGGCGAAGTGATATATACCAGGCGGTTGACCTTGTGGAAGAGATAGCCCGTATTATTGGCTATGATAAGATTCCAGCGACTATGCTCAGCGAACCATTGCCCAAGCAGAACCCTGAGCCTATAATTAGCCTTAAGCAGGAAGTGAAACGCAATCTCACCGGTTATGGCTTCCAGGAGGTGATTACCTATTCATTAACCGGTCTGGAAATGCTGAATAAACTGCTGCCTGAACCTCACCCTCTTGAGCCTATGCCCCTTCGTATGGCTAATCCGATGACGGCTGACCAAGAGTATCTTCGTACTAACCTGCGAGCTAACCTTTTGGCTGCCCTGGCGGCAAACAGAAGGCACGAAGAAGGTGGTATTAGACTCTTTGAGCTGGGTAGGATATATCTACCGCGACCTAGGGGCCTACCTGATGAGCCTGAGATGCTGGGTGGCATACTAGGTGGTGCCAGACTTGAAAAGTCATGGCATGGTGAGAGAGAATTACTGGATTTCTTTGATGCCAAGGGAGTAGTAGAGGGCCTGCTTAGTCAGTTGGGTGTAGAAGTCGGCTTTGAGCCGGGCAAAGATGAAAGTTTGCACCCCGATAAACAGGCAGCTATAGTTATCGCCGGTAATAGGCTAGGCGTTGTTGGTGAGGTACACCCTAAGGTGCTAGAGGCTTTTGATATTTCAGAGAATGTCTATCTATTTGAAATCAATGTGACGGCACTTTTACCCTTTATCACCAGTCACAAGATGTTCCAGCCAGTACCGCGGTTTCCGAGTATAGTTAGGGATATAGCTCTGGTAGTGGATGCTGGAATAACTCATCAGCAAATTCAGGGTATTATTAAGGGCTTTCCATTGGTAAGTAAGGTTACCCTGTTTGATGTCTATTCTGGTGAGCAAGTCCCGGCCGACAAGAAATCCCTTGTCTATAGAGTCGTCTATCAGTCACCAACCCATACCCTGACTGATGAAGAGGTTAATGAGGTTCAACAGCAAATCCTGAGTAAGCTATCTCAGGAGCTTGTCGCTACCCTACGCATCTGATATTAGCCTTAGTACGCAAAAATTACCCTTCGCCGTAGAATTTTTTTATAAAAACACTTGACAAGCTTAATCTCATCATGTATAATAATCAGTATATACTGATATATCAGGAAATTCTTAAAGGGGTGATGAATATGGTAAAAAAAGTCGAAAATGGGTCTTGCTGCGCGCCGACAGATAGGGGAGTAAGTTGCTGTAAAGTTGAATCAGTAATAAGCGTTGATGACAGAGGGCAGATGGTGCTGCCTAAGGAGGTAAGAGATAAGGCAAAAATTCGTGCTGGAGATAAGTTAGCTGTTGTAAGTTGGGAAAAAGATGGTAAGGTATGCTCCATTTCTTTAATTAAAGCTGAAGATTTTACGGAAATGGTAAAGGGTCTACTTGGGCCGGTGATGAAGGAAATACTGTAAGAATTTAAAAGGGGGGTGAAATGAAAGAGGAAAATATCAAGAAGGTTGTAAGAGAGGGCTATGCCAGAGTTGCTAAGCAGGATAGTTCCTGTTGCGGTTCGGTGAATTCGTGCTGTGGAAGCACCGATTTAGCCCAAGATATTAGTAAGAAGATTGGATATACTGAGGAGGAACTTAAAGCGGTTCCTGAAGGGGCAAATTTAGGGCTTGGCTGTGGAAATCCGGTTGCTCTTGCCTCGCTAAGGAAAGGTGAGACTGTTCTTGACCTTGGTGCCGGTGCCGGATTCGATTGTTTTTTGGCTGCTGACAAAGTTGGTGGGAATGGAAGAGTTATCGGTGTGGATATGACACCAGAGATGATTGAAAAGGCACGAGAAAACGCCGAGAAAAGCGACTACGGAAATGTAGAATTCAGGCTCGGAGAAATTGAAAATCTACCAGTGGCCGATAATTTTGCTGATGTGATTATCTCGAATTGTGTTATCAACCTGGCGCCTGACAAAAGAAGAATTTTCCAAGAAGCGTTTCGGGTACTAAAACCAGGTGGTAGGCTGATGGTCTCAGATATAGTTTTGTTGCGGGAACTTCCGGCTTTCTTAAAAAACTCTATTGAGGCCTATATTGGTTGTCTCTCTGGAGCAATAATAAGGGATGACTATATTGAGGCAATAAAAGCCGCTGGATTTCAAGGGGTTAGGATAATTGATGAGACATCCTTCCCGATAAAATGGCTGACTAATGACCCCGCAGCAAAGGCAATCAGTGAGAATCTAGAAATGCCAGCTAAAGAAATAGAAGAGGTTGCCAGTTCGGTTGTAAGCATAAAAGTCTACGGCATAAAACCGAATTAGAGAGCTTAGCTGGGGAGTCTAAGAGGGACGCCAGTCCCTCTTTTTTAATTCCCTCCCCCTTCCCCTTATCAAGGGGAAGGGGGATAAAGGGGGTGAGGTAGATAAACTATCCCCTAATAAGCTCTTGGAGCCTTGCTCCTATCCCTTCTAAAGGCACAAGCTCAGACCCTTTTTCCGAGCGCCACTTTACCTCTACACTATCCTTCCCTAAGGTGCGAAGGCTAATGGTAACACGGATAGGTATCCCCAAGAGGTCAGCATCATTGAACTTTATCCCGGGAGACTCTTTACGGTCGTCAAAAAGCACCTCTAAACTCTCCGCCTCAAGCTCGGCATACAGATTTTCGGCCGCCTCTGAGACATTAGCGCCTTCCCGATACAGAGGGCAAAGATAGATATGATAGGGAGCAATAGGCAGTGGCCAGATAATGCCCTTGTCGTCATGACTCTGTTCTATGGCCGCCGCCAGCAACCGGCCGAGACCGATGCCATAACAACCCATAACAATCGGGTGAGATACTCCTTTATCGTCAATGAAGAGGGCACCCAGTTTTTCACTTAGAAAAGTGCCCAGCTTGAAAACATGCCCGACCTCAATGCCACGGGTGGATAATAATTTGCCGCCACACTTGGGACACTCTTTCCCAGCTCGAGCCCGGGCTATATCAGCCACGAGGTCAGCCTTAAAGTCCCTCGGGTAGTTGACATTTCTGAGGTGGGTATCGGGTTTATTAGCGCCAGCAACAAAGTTTGTCCCCGAGGTTATGGAGTCATCAGCAATAACCTTGACACCACTAATATCTATCGGTGATGCTGAGCCGGCGACTATACCAGCTTCTATTACCTCAGCTTCACTGGCCATGCGGAGCTCAAAACAGTTTAGGCTGTTTCTCAGCTTTACCTCGTTTACCTCGAGGTCACCTCTGATAACGACGAAGACTAACTTTCCATCAGCGACATAGAATACTGCCTTGAGGGTGTGGCTTTGCGGCACCTTCAGGAAATGTGATACCTCTTCTATAGTAGCCATACCCGGTGTGTCAACTGCCGCTAAAGGCAATGGTTCACCATTCTCTATTTTGCTTTTGATGCCCTGAGCCTTCTCCACATTAGCGGCATACTGACAATTGTCGCAGTAGATAATTTCATCCTCACCACTTTCGGCGATAACCATAAACTCGTGGGAGTCCTTGCCACCGATGGCACCACTATCGGCTTCAACCAGTAGGGTAGGGAGACCACAGCGAGAGTAAATATTCTGGTATGCCTGGAGCATCTTGTTGTAGCTCTGGTCTAGCCCGGCTTCGTCGGTATCAAAGCTGTAGAGGTCTTTCATGGTAAACTCGCGCACCCGGATCAGTCCACCTCTGGGGCGGAGCTCATCACGGAACTTGGTCTGGATTTGATATAGTAGCAGTGGCAGGTCACGGTAGCTCTGCACATTGTGGCTAACCAGTTCAGTGAGTACCTCTTCATGGGTTGGTCCCAGGATTAGCTTGCGGTCTTTGCGGTCGGAGAGGGTAAACATGCCCTTGCCAAAAGCCTGGTCTCGCCCGGTTTCCTGCCACAACTCCAGTGGCTGGAGAACCGGCATATTTAGTTCCTGCCCGCCAGCTTTATCCATCTCGTCACGGATGATACTCTCTATCTTTCTGAGCACCCGCCAGCCCAGAGGCAGGTAGGAATAGACGCCAGCCGCCACCTGGCTTATCATCCCGGCTCTTAGTAATAGCTGGTGGCTAATTGTCTCCGCCTCGGCGGGCACCTCTCTTAGGGTCTTACCGAATAGCTTTGATATACGCACTGTTTTCTCCCTTTATAGTTGTGTTTATCTACCTCACCCCTTCAAACTTCCCCTACCTTCTCATTTTTCTGGTAAAGGTTATCAGGAATAGAGCAATAGTGAAAACACCAACAAAAGATTCAAAGGCACCGATTCCCCTTATCCAGTCATTAGTTGCTTGTAGCCAACTACCATAGCCCAAAGCAGTGAAAGATACGGCACTAAAATAAAGGGAATTCCAAAAAGATGACCACTCCCATACTAAACCTGCAATAAAATAAATGAGCGCTGAAATCAATACGACTGACACCGCCCATCCAATAACTCTTAGCGGTCTCTCACCATAGCCGCAGATAAGAGAAACAAACTGAACCCAAGCCCTATGACGGGGATTAGGCCACCACTTCATTCTCTTTCGTTTGGCTTCCATCTCCCTGAAGAAGAACTCTCCTGCTATGTCGTAGACCCCAGCATTAGTGTACCACTGTTTCAGGCGCCGGTAGATACTCTCTCCAGAATAGAAATCCCCTTCTATCTCTTCCCCAATTTTATAATTGCCCCAACTAACTTCCCCCAAATGAGCGTTAAAAATATCAGCACCACGAATAAGAGCTCCCTCAAGTTTAGTCCTGTAAAAGTAGCAGCCTTTAAAATTTGCGAGAAATAAGTTTGCATTCCTGAAATCAGTGCCATGTAAAAACGCAGGCGAAGACAATATCATTGATTCCCCTGTAGGTAATGTCGTCTGTTGTTGCTCTTGGAATCGAGCTGCTGTAAGGTTAGCTTGCCTAAACTCGGCATTCGTCAAATCAGCATC